>Ga0181526_10003946_pt1 | contig 11810 bp, 9 predicted proteins | sample PEATcosm2014_Bin_35_FD_119750 | JGI IMG/M metagenome (GOLD analysis project Ga0181526, IMG submission 119750) | Peatland microbial communities from MTU Mesocosm Facility, Houghton, MI, USA - PEATcosm2014_Bin06_30_metaG | ecosystem: Environmental > Terrestrial > Soil > Wetlands > Peat | place...
ACGACCGCTGCTACGTCAATGCCCACAACCGGACAGGGGAGCTCTTCCTCGTCGCCGGGATGGGCGTCTACCCGAACCTCGGCGTCACCGACGCCTTCGTCACGGTGATGCGCAACGGTCGGCAATCGACGTTGCAGCTGTCCGACGGGCTCGGCTCGGACCGCACCTCACAGCGGGTCGGCCCCTTCGGGATCGAGGTCGTCGAGCCGCTGCGACAGCTACGCCTCGCCTGTGAACCCGGCGAGCTCGGGATCGGGCTCGACCTCCTCTGGACCGGGTCGTTCCCCGCCGTGGACGAGCCGCTCCACACGATGCGTTCCGGCCCTCGCATCATCCTCGAGGGCGCTCGCTTCGCCCAGGTCGGGACGTGCGAGGGCACCGTCCACCTCGACGGCGAGGAGTTCAGCTTCACGACGGCCTCGTCGGCGGGCACCCGGGACCGTTCCTGGGGCATCCGCCCCGTCGGCGAGAGCGAGCCGCCCGGCCGCCCGGCCGCTGAGCCGGCGGGCGGCTTCGGCTTTTGGTGGACCTATGTGCCGCTGCGTTTCGACGACTTCGCCATCGTCGTGATCGCCCAGGAGGACGGGGACGGCACCCGCACGACGGCCGAAGCGGTGCGCGTCTGGCCGTCGGAGACGGGTCGCCCAGCCGAGCAGCTCGGATGGGCGGACATCGTGGTTCACTACCGCACCGGGACGCGGGTGCCGAGCGGAGCCACCATCACGATGACAAAGCGAGGGACGCCAACGGTCGTCGAGATCGAGAGCCTCGGCTACGTCCTGCTCAACGCGGGTCCCGGCTATAACGGCGACCCCGGCTGGTCGCACGGGCGTTGGCGAGGCCCCGGCTCGGCCACCCGCGTCGACGCCGACCTCGACGACCCCGCCTTGCAGGGCCAGACGGCTTTCGGCGTCATCGACCACATCGCCCGCGCCAGCTGTGACGGGCAGCTCGGCTACGGGCTCTTCGAGCATGCCTGCTTCGGTCGGCACGCCCCGTCGGGCTTCGCCGGCTGGGAGAGCGTGGCGCCGTGACGGAGCGGGTTGAGACGAACGACGCCCTCGGCCTGCAGTCCTCCACACGGGACCGGGAGGAGCTGCGATCGGCCCTGGAGGCGTGGCTCTCGGCTGCGGGCCTCGGCAGGCGGGTGGCCTCGCTGGAGGTCCCGGAGCACACCGGCGTATCGAGCCTCTCCGTCATGCTCGACGTGGAGGACGAGGACGGCGGCGGGCGGCGCCGTCTCGTCGCCCGCCTGGCACCGGATGCATCGGCCGTCCCGGTCTTTCCGAGCTACGACCTCGAGAAGCAGTTCCTCGTCCTCGAGCACCTCGCCGGCTACCCGGACGTGCCCGTGCCGGCCGTGCGGCGCCTCGAGCTCGACCCGAAGCCGCTTGGTGTGCCCTTCTTCGTCATGGACCGCATCGAGGGGGAGATACCGCCGGACATCCTCCCCTACCCGTTCGGGTCCTGGCTGACGGCGGCCGGTCGGAGCGACCAGCGCCGCCTGCAGGATGGCGCCCTCGCCGCCCTCGCCGCCGTCCACCGAGTGGAGTTGCCGCCCGCCCTGGAGGGGCGGCTCGCCTTCGGCACCGACGGCGCCACCGCCCTGCACCGCCACGTCGCCCACGTCCGCCAGTACTACGACTGGTGCTCTGCGGACGGCGTCAGGTCGTCGGTTCTCGAGGAAGGCTTCGCCTGGCTCGAGCGTCACTGGCCTTCAGCGGTGGACGACCACGTGCTCAGCTGGGGCGATTCACGCATCGGCAACATGGTCTTTCGGGACTTCACGCCCGTGGCACTGCTCGACTGGGAGATGGTCGGCCTGGCGCCCCGCGAGGTCGACCTCGGCTGGATGATCTACCTGCACCGCTGGTTCGACGACATCGCCGCCCTGATGGAGATCGAGCCGATGCGCCACTTCATGCGAGTGCCGGAGGCGGTGGCGACCTACGAGGCCGAGAGCGGGACGATCGTGCGGGACCTGAGGTTCTTCCTGTTCTATGCCGCCTTGCACCACGGCGCCATCATGTTCCGGGTCACGCGTCGCCAGATCGCCTTCGGCCAGGCCGTCATGCCGGAGGATCCGAACGACTTGATCCTGCACCGCTCCACGCTGGAGGAGATGATGGCCGGCACCTACTGGGAGGGCTTCGAGACCTAGTGGTGCCGCGCGTTAGTTCGTCGGTGTATCCCGCAGCCATATGTCCAGGTCACCGAGGTAGAGGTCGCCGGCACAGTCGAGGGCTTCCTCGGGGCTGCCGCCCATCATGCCGCTCGGCAGGAACGAGTCCTCGTAGTCGTCGTGACTGGCCCGGTAGATGGCGAAGCCCCACATGCTCGCCGATCCGGCGTAGCGGAGGCGGCAGAGCTTGACGGTGGTGCCGTCTGGAAGCACGGCGTCGACATAAGCGAAGTGCGCTCGGAAGCGGACCGTGAGGTCGGTGAGCTCGGGCCAACGCTCGAGGGCGTGGCGTCGCAGGCGGTGGGCGAGACTGTCCTTTGTCGAACCAGGGGGAGCCTTCACCGTCCTATCTTGGCGGTGCTGGCGGCTCAGGCGGCGATCAGCGCCGGCTCGCCCAGCCGGTGGGCGTCGATCCGCTCCAGCAGTCCAGCGAGGTCCTTGCTGGTGAAGCGCCAGTCGAAGGGGCTTGCCGTGGCGTTGTAGCGCTCCTCGAAGCGCTGCAGGCGGTCGGCCAGCGCGTCAAGATCGGCGAAGTCGGCCGGCTTGACGACCTTGCGCTGGACGACGGAGAAGACGACCTCGATCTGGTTCAGCCAGGAGGCGTGCACGGGTAGGTGGACGAGGCGGGCCTTCGGGAAAGCGGCGGCCATCCGCTCGACCGACCGCTGCCCGTTGTGCGAGGAGCCGTTGTCCACGATCCAGTAGACGTTGTCGGCGCTGGCGTAGGGCTCGACGGTCATCACCTTCTCGACGAGCTCCATGAACGGGACGATGCCGGTCTTCGGGGCGATCGAGCTGAACAGTCGGGCGGCGTGCACGTCGTAGGCGCCGAAGTAGCAGAGCGTGCCGTGCCGCTCGTACTCGAACTCCACCCGTCGGGGGCGCCCCACGCCGCACGGCAGCTCAGGGTGGCAGCGAGAGAGCGCCTGCAGCTGTGACTTCTCGTCGGCCGAGATCACGTAGTCGTGCGCCCCGAGCGGTACGCCGTCGAAGATCCGCTCGTACAGGTCGAGCACGCGGGCGGCCTTGTCGGCGAAGTCGGGATCGCGGGGGAAGATCCAGGATCGGTAGCGCCACGGCTTGATGGCAGCAGACGCCAGCCAGCGCCGCACCGTCGAGGACGAGATCGCCGGGACAAGCCCCTCGCTCACCGCTTGGGCGGAGAGCTCGAACGAGCTCCACCGTGACAGCGGCACCTGGCGCTGTTCGGGTGGTTCACAGGCCATTGCCTTGATGGCGACCACCACCTCGGCACCGAAGATGCGCGGGCGTCCCGAGCGCGGCCGGTCGCGCAGGCCGGCGAGGCCCTCCTCGCAGAAGCGCTTGCGCCACTTCGAGGCCACGTCGACGCAGACCCCGACTCGCCGGGCGATCTCCACGTTCTGCATGCCCGCTGCGGCGAGCAGCACGACGCGAGCCCGCACGACGGTCGCGTGGGGCGCGGTGCGCGACGAGGCGCGGACCTCAAGGATCGAGCGCTCCTCGAGCGAGAGCTGCACCTCGAACGGCGAGCGGCGAGACACCGAGCGACCTCCCAACTCTCGTTAGGACGCCTCAAAATTACACCGATGTACTTATCGGCAACGCCACTAGTCGTGGCGGTAGGTTCGTCACCGATGTGTGGTCGCTTCGTAGCCAGCCGGCCGGTCGAGGACATCGCCGCCCTCCTCGAGGTCGACGACCTCGAGGTCCCGGAGGAGCTGCTGGCGCCGCGCTGGAACGTGGCGCCGACCGACGGCGTCCTCGCCGTCGCCACGCGGGTCCGGAAGGACACCGAGGAGGAGCGCCGGCGCCTGACGGACTACCGCTGGGGTCTCGTGCCGTCCTGGGCGAAGGATCCGGCCGCAGGGGTGCGGGCCTTCAACGCCCGAGCAGAGACGTTGTTGGAGCGACCGGCCTTTCGCACGGCCCTGCTGAAGCGCCGCTGCCTCATCCCTGCCGACGCCTTCTACGAGTGGGAGAAGATCACCGCCTCACCAGGCGGGCGCGTGCTTCGACGTCAGCCGTGGTGCTTCACGGCGGCCGACGGTGGGCTGCTGGCCTTCGCCGGTCTGTGGGAAGCCTGGAAGGCGCCGGGGGAAGGCGATCCCGAGACGATGCTTGCGGGCGCCGGCTGGCACGACCGATGGCTGCTGTCCTGCACCGTCATCACGACGACGGCCAATGCGGCGGTCGAGCCGCTGCACGACCGCATGCCGGTCATCCTGCGGCGGGACGACTGGGCGACGTGGCTCGACCCGAGCCTGCACGAGGCCGGCGAGCTCACGTCCCTCCTGCAGCCGGCGCCGGCAGGGCTGCTCCGCTCCTACGCCGTGTCGCCGGCCGTCAACAATGCGCAGACGGACGGGCCCCAGCTGGTGGCGCCCCTCGCAGAGGCCGCCGACGACGAGCGGGGCGACGGCGAGGGCGGCGAGCCCCGGCTCGTGCCACTCTTCTGATCTGACGACTTCCCGTGGCGGCTCCGCCTTGAAGCCGGTTGCGCGGGAGGCGGCCGGGCCGAGCCGGGCCCCGCTCCTCAGGCCGAGGTGGCGGGGAAGCGCCGGGATGCCGTGAGGATTGACGAGGCGATGCCGGGGCCGTCGAGGCCGAGCCGGGACAGGATGGCGTCGGGCTTGCCGTGGGCGATGTAGGTCGTGGGCACCCCGAGGACGACGCAGTGCGGGCCTGGGAGGTCTCGGGAGGCGGCGAGCGACTCCGTCTCCGCGCACAGGTAGGAACCGGCGCCGCCGAGGGCCAGCCCGTCCTCGGCTGTCACGAGCAGATGGGCGGAGACCATCTGCTCGAGCATGGCCGGGTCGGCCGGCCGGATGACTCGAGGGTCGACGACGGTGACGTCGAGGCCATCGGCCTCCAGCAGGGAAGCGGCCTCGAGGCACGCTCGTGCCAGCTTGCCGATCCCGATGAGGACGACGTGCCCGGCGCCCTCCCGGAGCGTGCGCGACTCGAGGCCTGATCCCGGAGGTGCCAGCGGCCCGGGCGAAGGGGTCTTCGGGTAGCGGACGAGAGACGGGCCGCTGGCTGCCAACGCCGCTGTGAGCGCCGGCTCGAGCTCGGCGGGCTCGGAGGGGGCGAAGATGCAGAGGTTCGGCACCTGCAGCGCCTGCACCATGTCGTAGAGGCCGTGGTGAGACGGTCCGTCGTCACCGGTGATGCCAGCCCGGTCCGCTACGACGACGACAGGCATCCGGTGCAAACCGACATCGAGGTTCCACTGGTCGACGGCGCGGGCGAGGAACGTCGAGTAGATGGCCACGACGGGATGCAGTCCCGTCATCGCCATCCCGGCTGCGGCCGTGAGGGCGTGCTGCTCAGCGATGCCGACGTCGAAGAAACGCTCCGGGAAGTGGTCCTGGAAGCTGAGCAGGCCCGTCGGCCCCGGCATGGCGGCCGTGATGGCGACGATCCGCGGGTCGGCCTCGGCCGCATTGATGAGGGCTTTTGTGAAGGCGTCGGTGTAGCTCTCGCCGAGAGGCGTCGGAGGGGGCAGGGCGCCGGGATCGTCCGTCGGCGCTCCGACTCGAGGGACGGCGCCGCTCGTCTGCACGGCCCCCGTCCCGCTCACCGGGACGGGGGCGCTCGCCGACACGGCCCGGAAGTCGTGCAGCTTCTGGATCTCGTCGTTCTCGGCCGGCTCGTAGCCCTTGCCCTTCTGCGTCAGCACGTGCAGCACGATCGGTCCCTGCCAGGTGGCCGCTCTGCGCATCGCCTGTTCCATGGCGGCGATGTCGTGCCCGTCCAACGGTCCGGTGTAGCGGACGCCGAGGGACTCGAAGAAGACGTGCGGCTCCACGACCTCGCGCAGCGCCGAGGTGAGCCCGTGGATCGAGGTATAGGCGACCGAGCCGACGCCGGACGGGAGGTCGCGCAGGCCGTGGCGGATGCGCTCGCGCAGCTGCACGTAGCGGGGGTCGAGCCGGAGTTGCGTGAGGGAGCCGGACAGCTTGGAGATCGTGGGTGCGTAGCTGCGGCCGTTGTCGTTCAGCACGATGAGGACGCGGGCGCCCGAGTGCCCCAAGTTGTTGAGCGCTTCGTAGGCGAGGCCGCCCGTGAGCGCTCCGTCCCCCACGATGGCAACGACCCGCCGCCCGCCCACGGCCGGGTCGCTCTCCCCGGCGATCCGGAGCGCCGAGGCCATCCCGTAGGCGTAGGAAAGCGCCGTCGAGGCGTGCGAATTCTCCACGAGGTCGTGGATGGACTCGCTGCGGTTCGGGTAACCCGAGAGCCCCCCTTCCTGCTTCAAGTGCTCGAAGCCCGTCTTCCTGCCCGTGAGCAGCTTGTGCACATAGGCCTGGTGCCCGGTGTCGAACAGCAGGAGGTCTCGGGGAGAGTCGAAGACCCGGTGCAGAGCGATCGTCAGCTCGACGGCACCGAGGTTGGACCCGAGGTGACCACCGGTCTTCGAAACCGACTCCACGAGGAATTGCCGTATCTCCGCGGAGAGGGTTTCGCACTCGGCGTGCGAGAGCGCCTTCACGTCGCTCGGAGTGTGGATGCGGTCGAGGATCATCGTGTCGAGAGGGCGCTCGACTGCAGGTCAGTTCGATGCGCAGCTAGAGGCTACCCGGACGTGAGCAGCATGGGGGGTAGGCCGCGTTGGGGCCGTCCCGATCATCGGATGCCGGCGGGGCTCCAGACCTGTTCTTCAGTCGCCCGCCGACAGGCGGTAGCCGACCGACGGGTCGCTCTGCAGGAAGCGCCCGCTCTCGTCACCGAGCTTGCGGCGGATCCGGTAGGCGTAGACCTTGAGGTAGTGCAGCTCCCTCACATAAGCGGGGCCCCAGACGTTCTCGAGGATCATCCTGCGGGTGCAGACCCGCCCGGCGTTTCGAGCAAGGAAGGTGAGAAAGTCGAACTCCTTCGGTGTGAGATCGATGGCGGCTCCGTCGAAGCTCGCCTCGCGGTGAACGAGGTCGAGATGCAGCCGTCCGGCGTCGAGCTCGGTGACCGAGCCGTCGACCGTGCCGCGGTGGCGGAGCGCCACTCGCAGTCGAGCGTCGAGCTCTCGCATGCTGAACGGCTTGGTCATGTAGTCGTCAGCACCGTCGTCCAAGGCCTCTACCTTGCGATCCTCGGATCCGTCGGCGGACAGGACGACGATGGGTACGTCGCTCCAGCTCCTGATCTGCTTGCAGACCTCCAGCCCGTCGACGTCCGGCAAGCCGAGGTCGAGCACCACGACCTCCGGCACCCGGATGGCGACGTCGCTGAGCCCTTCCCGCCCCGTGTCGGCCGTCAGGACCGTGTGCCCGAGCGCCTGCAGGCCGACCGTGCAGACGCCGAGCAGATCGGGGTCGTCGTCAATGATCAGAATGTTCGGCAATCCGCGCCTCCTCGAGTATTGGCGCCGCCACCGGCAGCGTGAGGCAGAACCGGGCGCCCCCGGCGGGAGCGTCCTCGACCCAGATGCGCTCTCCGTGAGCCTCCACGAAGGTCTTGGCGATGGCGAGACCGAGCCCGGCGCCGGCGTCACCGTCGCGGCGCATGAACAGACCGAAGATCTCATTTCGGCGGTCGGGGCTGACTCCCGGCCCGGCGTCCTCGACCGAAAGCTCGATGGTCTCCTCGTCGAGGCGAGCGGCCCGGATCGTGACGACGGTGTTCTTCGGACCATGGCGAAACGCATTCTCGAGAAGATTGGCGAGGACTCGTGTGATGAGCACCAGATCCACATCGATCGGGGGGAGGTCGTCGGCCAGCAGAACGTCCACCGAGTGCCCCCGGGCAGCCGGCGTGAGGTCATTCACGACGCTCGTCACGAGCTCTTCGAGCGGGAGGACGCTGCGGCGGGGTTCCAGCACGCCTGCCTGGATGCGGCTCATGTCGAGCAGACTCTGCACGAGATTGGCGAGCCGTCCCGCCTGCGCGTCGATGAGGGAGGTCAGCTTCTGGCGATCCTCAGGGCTGAGGTCGAGGTCCGTGTCCGACAACGTGGAGGAGGAAGCTCTGATGGAGGCCAGGGGCGCCCGCAGATCGTGGGACACTGCGGCGACGAGCGTCCTCGACAGGCGCGCAACTTCCTCGGTCAGCTGCGCTCGCAGCGCCTCCTCGCGCAGCTGGGCGCGCTCGACGGCGAGGGCGATCTGGTTGGCGAACAGCAGCAACGGCTCGCGCTCATGCTGAGCTGCCGTCTCGCTCGAGAGCACGAGAAGGCCGACGGGCCGGCCGGCCGCGCTGAGGGCGAGCACGAGGAGGCCGCCGCGCTCGAAGGACTCGGCGTCGGCGACCGTCGGCGAGCCGCGTGACGGCAGAACGAGGCTGAGCTGTTCGTCGCTGAGAGGGTCGCCGGCAGATGCCACGATCTGCGGTCGGCCGTTCTGCGGCAGCAGGAGCGCCACCTGTCGCGAGCCGAAGACGTCGGCCAGTGTTGTCACGATGACCGACAGGAGCACGTCGAGGGGCTTGTCCCCGACGAGGAGATCCGACAGCTCGAAGAGCTGGCGGATCTCCTTGCTGTGGCGCCGTTCGTTCGCCCGTGCTTCGTTCATGCCGGCAACGACTTTGGCTACCGGCAGCATGACGATGACATAGACGCCAAGCGCCACCCAGTTCTGCGGAGCTCCGACCCACAAGGTCAGGTAGGGCGGGATGAAGAAGAAGTCGTAGACGAGGAAGCCGACCGCCACACTGACGACTCCGGCGACGAAGCCACCCGTGACCACGCCGATCACCACGGGGACGACGAGGATCAAGGCCGTCGTCGCGATGCTCAGGTGGGCTCGCAAGGGCAGCATTGCGCTCGTGAGAGCGCCCATGCTGGCCAGTGCAGCCACGGTGCCGATCAGACGCTTCATCGGGCTTCCTTGTGCACCCACTCCTCGTGTCCGAGAGGGAGCTTAGAGATCGGCTGGCGCCCGGATGCCGATGCTGCCGCCCACAGCGGCGGGTGCCCTGGGGAGAGGAGCGTCACTCGACGGGAAGCTCTCGCCTCGCGATGATGTGAACGTCGAGGTCTGTGCTGTTGGCGAGGATCGTGACGCGCCTCACCGTCGAGCCGCCACCGGTAATCTCCTGCCAGCGGCCCCGCTGGCTGGAGCCGAGCATGATCTGGGTGATCTCCTGCTGCCGGGCGAAGCCGACGAGGGCGCTGGCGATGTCGTCGCTCCGCACCTCGTGCCAGCTTGCCCCGACTGCTGACACGAGTCCGCGAAGCTGTGCCAGATCCTCCCGCCGGGATCTGCCGACGGCGCTCGGGTTCACGACGTGGACGGCATGGAGCTCCGCCTTGACGGCTGCTGCCAACCGCCACGCCCTCCGCACGATGGCCTCCGTGCCGGGGCCACCGACGCCGACCATGACCTGTTCGCCCGTCTCGCCCGAGCGAGCGCCAACCTGCCGTTGCAGGAATCCGAGCAGCTCTTCCTCTGGGGCCCTCGAAAGAAAGCGCTGCGCCAGCTCGCGCAGCGCCGTCAGGTTGCCGACCCGGAAGAAGGCGGAGAGCGCCTGAGGAGCCTCCTCGGGAGGATAGACACCGCCGTTGAGCATCCGGTGGCGCAACTGCTCGGGCGAGGTGTCGACGAGCTCGATCCGGTCGGCCCGTCGCACCACCCAGTCCGGTACCCGCTCGCTCACTCGCACGCCGGTGAGGAGCTCGATGCCGTCGGCCAGGCTCTCGAGATGCTGGATGTTGACGGTCGAAACGACGTCGATACCGGCTTCGAGGAGGTCGAGAACGTCCTGCCAGCGTTTCTCGTGCCGTCCCTGCTCGGGCACGTTGGTGTGCGCCAGCTCGTCGACGAGCGCGACAACGGGCCGGCGCGCGATGATCGCCTCGAGATCCAGCTCCTCGAAGCCTGCTCCACGCCGCTCGACGAGCCGCCGGGGGACAACCTCGAGATTCGCCATCCGGGCTGCCGTCTCCGCTCGACCGTGGCTTTCGACGCAGCCGACGACGACATCGGTGCCGAGCTCGCGGAGGCGCCGCGCCTCCTCGAGCATGGCGATGGTCTTTCCGACACCGGCAGCGGCGCCGAGATAGAGGCGAAGACGACCGTGATTCGTACCCCTGTCGGTGGCGGCGGGAGCGGCCGATCGCCCGCCGCCGGCGCATGAGGCGGTTCGGGACGAAGAGACCTCGTCGAGGTTGACGTCATCGTCTTCGCTCGGCAGCCGATCCCGCCGACACCCTTCCGATGTCACCCGGCCTTCGGGTGGCATCAGCCGGTACAGAGGGTTCCAGACGACAAAGCGCCCGCCGTCGCATCGTGCCGTGCCGGCGATCTCGCACCGTGCGCCCACCTCCAGACCGGCGACCCGGGAGCGACCGAGGAAGAGGAGGTCGATCTCACCCGTAGCGTCGCAAAGGACACAGCGGTAAGCGCATCCGCTGCCGAGGGCGGTCATGTCGGTGGCGGAGATCTGTCCGGTGAGGAGCACCCGCCGGCGGGGCTGGGCGTCGGCGACCTGCCGGGCAACAGCCGCATCACTCGAACCCGCCGTCTCGACACGAGAGTGGCCGGTCATCGCAGTGCGGCGAGCGCCTCGTTCAGCTCGAGAACGTCGATGTAGGGAGCCCCGAGGAAGCCCCACTCGGCACCAACGACGTGCAGGGTGACCAGGTGGTCGAGAACAGCCACCGAAAGGTGGTCGGCTTTCGCCACCGCCGGTACCTGGTCATAGGCATCCGAGGGGCTGATGTCAGGATCGATGCCACTTCCTGAGCCGGTAACGAGATCGTTCGTGGGGGTGATGCCCTCGCCCTTCAGCACGGCGACCTGTTGTTGTGCGAAATGCAGCAGTAGTTTCGACTTCGGGCCGTAGTTCTGCGACCCGGTCGCCATGGGGTTGTCCGGATCCGGTCGGCCTTGGAACCATTCCGGTCCCTTCCATTGCTGGCCCGCCAGGCTCGATCCGATGACGAGGTGGTGGTCACTGACGAGCGACCCGTTCGCCTGCTTGGGGAAGAACAGCTGTGCCAGACCGGTCTCGAGAGCCGGGTAGGCGAGCCCGCACACGAGGAAGAACACCACCGAGACGACGACGGCGCGTCGCAGATGCACGAGCATCAGTACCACCCCACAGCAGTCAGGAAGAGATCGATGAGCTTGATGAAGATGAACGGGACGATGATGCCGCCGACGCCGTAGATCCAGATGTTGCGGCGCAGCAGCTGAGCAGCTCCCACCGGCCGGAACTTGACGCCCCGGAGGGCGAGCGGGATGAGGGCGACGATCACGAGGGCGTTGAAGATGACGGCGGAGAGGACGGCGCTCGTGGCCGAGTGAAGCTTCATGATGTTGAGCGCCTCGAGCTGTGGGTAGGTCGTCACGAACAACGCCGGGATGATGGCGAAGTACTTGGCGACGTCGTTGGCAATCGAGAAGGTCGTGAGCGCACCACGGGTGATGAGCAACTGCTTTCCGATCTCGACGATGTCGAGCAGCTTGGTCGGGTTCGAGTCGAGGTCGACCATGTTGCCCGCTTCCTTGGCTGCCGTCGTCCCGGTGTTCATGGCGACGCCGACGTCTGCCTGGGCCAGCGCCGGGGCGTCGTTCGTACCGTCGCCCGTCATGGCCACGAGCTTGCCGCCCTCCTGCTCCTTCTTGATGAGGGCGAGCTTGTTCTCCGGTGTGGCTTCGGCGAGGAAGTCGTCCACGCCGGCCTCCGATGCGATGGCGGCCGCCGTGAGCGG
>Ga0181526_10003948_pt1 | contig 11805 bp, 6 predicted proteins | sample PEATcosm2014_Bin_35_FD_119750 | JGI IMG/M metagenome (GOLD analysis project Ga0181526, IMG submission 119750) | Peatland microbial communities from MTU Mesocosm Facility, Houghton, MI, USA - PEATcosm2014_Bin06_30_metaG | ecosystem: Environmental > Terrestrial > Soil > Wetlands > Peat | place...
ACTGAGGACGAGTACCGTGATGATCGGAATGAAAACTTTCCATTGCCAGCGGATGCCCGTCGCCCAACGCACAAATTGGGGCAGATTCATGTCCGTATCTCATCAAAGAGCCGCCTCGGAAGCAAGTCGCGTCGCGGCATGCCGCGCGTTCTTGCTACCGCGAGACAGTTTCGGCACAGCGCATCGACTATTTCCTCTCCAAAGTCACTTCCTGCCCTAAAATCGAAGCCGATCGCTGTTTCCGTGTCTTTTCTCGGAAAATCTCGCCGTTCCTGCGGAGGTTTCGTGGCATCTTCCGAAGCATTTGATCTCGTGGTCATCGGCTGTGGCCCTGCTGGTGAAAAGGGTGCCGCTCAGGCAGCCTATTTCGGCAAGCGTGTCGCAGTTATCGAGCGCGCTCCAGCGGTCGGCGGCAGTTGTATCAACACGGGAACTGTTCCCAGTAAAACGCTTCGCGAGTCTGCGTTGTATTTCTCCGGTCTGAAGCAGCGTGGTCTGTACGGCATCGATTATTCCCTTAAGGAAAATCTTACCGTCCACGATTTCATGCACCACGAACGTGCCGTAGTGGAGATGGAACGCAATCGCATCCTCAAGAACCTCGAGCTTCACAACATTCAACTCTTCCGTGGCCAGGCGTCGTTCGAGGACGCGCACACGGTAGTCGTCAGCGGCCCCGACAGAGAACGCACTCTCCTCGCTGAAGTTATCCTGATCGCCACGGGCTCTAAACCACATCGCCCTGCAGAAATAGCCTTCGACGACGTTCACACTTTCGACTCCGACACTTTTCTTCACATGGAACGAATTCCAAAGAGCCTGGCAGTCATCGGCGGAGGCGTGATCGGCTGTGAGTACGCCTCCATTTTCATGGCTCTGGGCGTGGATGTAACCCTGGTTGACGGCCGCGATCAGCTGCTCCCATTTCTGGACGCGGAAATTTCCAGACGTTTACGCGACCGCTTCCTCTCCCTCGGTATGCATCTCTGGTTTAACGAGCGCCCCGTTAAGGTCGAAAACCACGCCTCCGGCGCGCGCCTTTTAATGAAAAGCGGGAAAACCTTGGAAGTGGAAGTAGCCCTGTTTGCCGCAGGCCGGCGCGCCGCAATCGATTGTCTGGCGTTGGAGAAGGCCGCGCTTGCGCTGAACGGTCGAGGCTACATTTCCGTCAATGAAAATTACCGCACGGCCGTTCCCCGCATTTACGCCGTGGGCGACGTCATCGGGTTTCCTGCACTTGCCTCCACGTCGATGGAGCAGGCCCGCGTCGCCGTCTGCCATGCATTTGGCCTGAAGTACAAACAGCGCGTAGCCTCCTTGCTGCCCATGGGTGTCTATACCATCCCGGAAATCTCAGCCGCCGGCGAAACCGAGGAGACTTGCAAAGAGAAAAGAATTGACTACTGCGTCGGCCGCGCCCTGTACGAAAATAACGCCCGCGGCCACATCACCGGCGATACTGCCGGCATGCTCAAGCTGATATTCTCGCGCAGCGACCGCAGACTTCTCGGCGTAAGTATGATCGGCGAATCCGCCACGGAACTCATCCACATCGGCATGATGGTGCTTGATAATGGACTGACCATCGACGAGTTCATCGAGCAAGTCTTCAACTACCCCACGCTCAGCGAAACCTATAAATACGCCGCCTACGACGGCTTGGGCAATCTCTCCGGGCATAAGCTCCGCCAAGGTTAAAACAGCCTCGACACTGTGCCAAGGAATTGCGCGAACGCATCGAATGTGGCGGAGGATCGTTCATGCCACTCGTTCGCATCTCGCTTCGTGAAGGTACGTCAGCGCGGTATCGTAAGGCCATCGGGGAAAGTGTCCACCGCGCCATGATCGAAGCACTGGCCATTCCCCCGACTGACCGTTTCCAAATCATTACCGAACACCCCTCGGAAGGACTGGTCTACGATCCGCACTACCTTGGCGTTCAGCGAACTGATGCCGTAGTGTTCGTGCAAATTACCCTGAGCGCCGGCCGAAAACCCCAGCAGAAACGTCTCCTATACAAACGCATGGCGGAACTGTTGGCAGAATGTCCGGGCCTGCGTCCCGAGGATCTGCTTATCAATCTGGTGGAAGTCAGTTGGGAAAATTGGTCCTTCGGAAAGGGTGAAGCTCATTATATGGATGCCTGAGAGAAGTAAGTTCTTTCTCTTTCCTAGGCTGACGACCTGCTGTAGATTTTAATGATGCATCGCTTGCGAATGACTTTCCTGGCTCTGTTCGTCTCGATTTTGGCTATCCTTCTCGCCTTCCCAGAAGCATCGAACACCAGTCAAGCGCAACCAAAAGCCTATCTAGGTTATGACCTCAACGAATACCCAGGCGACGATGCTCTACCCGTCCTGCGTAAGACGTTTTCCTTCACTAGTTATTGGCTCAGTCCTCCACCAGGAGAGAAGCGCACAACCTGGCTTGGCAAACGCTCCCTGCTGCAATCCCAAGGCTTCGGTTTCGTCGTGCTCTTCAATGGCAGAGCCAGCCGCGATCTCAAATCGTTGTCAGCTGCGAAACAGAAGGGCACTCTCGACGGCGAAGACGCGAGCAGGCTTGCCCGCCAGGAGGGCTTTCCACCACGAACCACTATCTTCCTGGATATCGAGGAAGGCGGCCGGCTGTCCCCCGCTTATCACGATTACGTGAATGCCTGGATTGACGCTTTGGCAAAAGCAAATTTTCGCGGCGGCGCTTATTGCTCAGGTATGCCCGTGAATGATGGCGGTGGCAAGACCATCACCTCCGCGAAAGACCTCCAAGATCACCTTGGCGCCCGCAAGCTGGCTCTTTGGGTCTTCAACGACGCCTGCCCGCCTTCGCCCGGGTGCGTTTTTCCGCAAAAACCGCCGCCTGTCGCGCAGAGTGGCACTCCGGATGCGGTTCTTTGGCAGTTCGCTCAATGTCCGCGCCGCAAACAGTTCACGGCCGCGTGTGCCGCGACTTACAACGCTGATGGGAATTGCTACGCACCCGGAGATCCCGCCCACAAATGGTTTCTCGACGTGAATGTAGCCAACTCCCCAAATCCCTCAGCGCCGCGGGAATAGAGTGGGGACTGGTCCCGCTCCACCTTTGCCACGAGGGTGTCTTGCTCAGAGTTGTCCGAGCCCACCGTCTACGTTGATCTCCACGCCGGTCACGTAGGACGCGTCCGAGGAAGCGAGAAACGCCACCACTCCCGCAACTTCCTCCGGCTGGCCGAACCGTTTCATCGGCACTTTTCCGACGATCTCTTTAGCGAAATCGTCGATGGCCTGCTGTGGCAGTCCCGTCCGACCGAAGATCGGCGTCACGATGGGCCCTGGTGCCACGGCGTTCACTCGAATCTTTCGCTCCGCCAATTCCGCGGCTGCGGTCCGCGCTAGCGAACGCAACGCGGCTTTTGTAGCCGAGTAAGCGCTTGTTCCGGGTGTTCCCGTTGATCCAGCCACGCTGGTATTAAAGATGATGGACGCACCGTCATTCAGGTGCGGAAGTGCCTTCTGGATTGTGAAGTACGCCCCCCTAATATTGATATCGAATTGTTCGTCGAAGAGCGGTTCAGCTGTCTCCGTTAGTGGCGCAAACTTGGCCACCCCTGCGTTCACAAATAGGACATCGATCTTTCCGAACTTGCGGTTTACTTCACCCAACAATTTCTCGATGTCTTCCAGTTTTGCCGTGTCTGCTTTCACAGCAAGCACCCCATTGCCCAGGGTTTTTACGGCTTCTTCCAACGTCTTTTGATTTCTCCCGGAAATGGCTACCTTAGCCCCCTCTTCGAGGAAGCGTTTCGCTGTTGCCAGTCCGATACCGCTATTTCCGCCCGTGACCACCGCAATCTTGTCTTCCAGTCGTTTCATAAAAACCTCCGCCCCGCGGGGCTGTAACCTCGTTGCTTCGATACTTCGATGAATGTCTAAATAATTGGTTACATGTGATTCGCGGCTCCCTGCGGCTGGCGCCTTGGTGCAACGTTCGCTAGACTGGCATCAGCAATGGACAGGCAAAAAATCGAACGCATCTCCAAGGCCCTTGCGGACGAAACCCGCCTGCGCATCTTCGAGGCCATCAGTTCTCGCGATCAAATGAATTGCGGACAAATTGTGTCACTCCGAGGCGTGACACCAGCCACGGTTTCCCATCACCTTCGAATTCTGATGGAAGCGGGGCTCATCGAGAGCCGGCGGAAAGGACAGTTCGTTTACAGCAAAGCGATTCCCGAAACGTTGAATGAATACACGCGCGAACTCTCCGCTTTGATGCGCAAAAGAAAGAAATGAACGCCGGAGGCTGGGTTTTCGGAATTCTTAATTCGTGGGATTCTCAGGGAATTTTTGGTAGGGAAGCCGAACGCTATCGATGACAATCTCGTCCGCGCGAATTTGCGTCGGTGCTTCGAAACCCGCAGCGCCTCCGGCAGCAACATAATCATCCTGGTCCACGCCGTCTCCGCTCACGCCAAGTCCGCCAACGAGAACACCATTACGGTAGAGCCCCACGCTCCCTGGAAAAAAAACAATGCCGCTCTTGTTTTTGTTCGGCGGGCCACCCTGGAATCCCTGAGTGCACGGATTCGCCACATCCTGCGCATACAAGCTAAAAAAGGGTCCCGACGCCGTGCCATCGATTCCCGGCGGAAAAAGTGGTTGGGCGCCAAAGCCGATCGTTCGATTGGTCACCGCCGTTCCCATGGGAACCTCCTTCAAATCCGCAGCCGTGCGCGAGCCGCTGTTGAAGTACACCATGTTGCGGGCCTTTGTCACCGCCACGTCAATGCTGAACACCGTCGAATCGGTCATGCGGCGGAGACCAATGATCGTGCCGTCAAGGTCCGCCACTGCAATCACCATCTTCGCCCTTGATCCCAGTGGCAGGCGGATCACAGCGCGGGTTAGATTGGCGGTGGCCTCCGCATTATTTAGAATTCCCTGCACGTCCGTGACGCCCAACCCGCCTAGCGGGCCAGCCGCGGGAGCAACCAGGTCTCCTTCCGGCGGTTGTCCTGCACTTGCCAGTGGTCCCAGTAGAAATGCCCCTGTAAAGGTGCCGGGGCTTACCCCAGCCGGGGCTGTGGTTTGATTCACAAAAGGAAGCGCAATGCCATTAATAAAGACAACTCCGGGTGGCGCGGGTGTCGGCCCGAAGCCGTTTGCTGTCGCTCCCCGATAAGCGGCATACTCTGCGAGATCAGGCGAAACGCCTGCCACGCCGACTCCACCAACTACAACCCCGCTGCGAAAAATCGGCACGCCGCCGGGATTTACCGCGTTGGCGTCGCTGTCCTGCAAATCCGCTTTGCCCGTGATGATTCCCGGACCAGTCCCACCGCTCAGCGAGAGTGATGGCTGCACGGCCTGGCCTGCCAGATAATTCGTCGAGAGCGTGCACCCTCGATTCGTGCTCTCGATTCCATAGAGAGGTGCGTTGTTCGTGTTGGCCACTCCCGGAGGAAAATGAATCCCGCTGATGAACCGAACTGTGCGCGAGGAAAGAGGCGCCTGATCATTGCTGAAGTGAGCCGCTGTGCGCGCCAAGGCCACCGCCAGATCGTTGACGTTCACCAGGGCACCAAAATTTCCCGCCGTCGTTGTCCTCGCGCTCGGCTTGCGATACACCGCAAGGACGCTGCCACCACGATCTACCACCGCTATCACCGTGCTGACGGAATCCTCGGCCTGCGCGGCAGCTTGTACGATGTTTTGGACGTCAGCAATACTGAGGGGCGCCGCTGCGGGAGGCGGCGTCGCTGCACCAGAAGTGGACGTAACGCTGCCGCAGCCCACCATCAGCACCGCCAGCGCCACGGCAATTCCCAACGCGAGGATCACTCCCCAGGCGAGAGTCTTGCGCCGGTGCGCGTAGGCGTGGCGAGATTCCACGTGTCTTCGAAGTGCGTGTTCCATGAAGGGCTAGTCTTGTTGGTACCATGCGCCGCAACCGCGCCACAATTGGCATTCTGAACACAGATGGGAATCGGTGACTCCCGGCGATGGAAGGGACGTTATCGACTATTCGCATGCGTACTCAAAAAAGGTTGCTGTGCCGCGCCGAATCCGGTGTAGTTAACGGAGATTGTGAAGGACTCTTTGGCTTTTCCGTTTTAACTGAATGCGCCTCTTCGCTCCGTCCAAGACGTGCGTCGCTCCTGCGGGGCTTTGCCTATTCCTCGCATTCGGGCCATTCCATTTGTTGCAATCCCAGACGCCTGATACCTCGCAGCCACCTTCCGCGAAAATCTCCTCGGAACCCAGCCCTCCAAAACGCATCCCTCGCGAGCAGGCGCTGACGGCCGCGGCTCTCGACGGCGTCGTGCGGGAACAAGTGTCGCCATCAGCTTTACGTCCCATTGCCGGCGTGCGACTCTCTCTCCGCAATAAGCAAACGAATCAGCTCACTTCTGTGATCTCCTCCGGCGATGGTGTGTTTCGAATTTTTCCGCTTCCTCCTGGCCCTTACGAGTTACGCGTTGAGGCCAGCGGTTATTCCCCATTGTTGGTCTCCATTCAATCGCTGAATGCCAACGAAGTGATGACGCTGGAAATTTTCCTGGTGCCCTCGGCAAACATGGAATTTTCCTCTCGTCTACCCCGCCAATCTGAACTCGGCCCACCACTCCCTGCCGAGCCTCCCGCGTCGACAGGTAACTATCGCGAGTTTCGTCACCGCCTCGACGCCGATGCCAAGTACATTCTCGAACTCGCTCCTGACGTCTTGCCCCCGGCCGCAGATGTGTTCAACACCGTTCCGCGCCGCTGGGAGATTCCCCAGCCCAATTATCGGCGGTATGCCTCACTGGATCATTCCATCTACGTCAAGCCCCACTGGTACGACCCATTCAATCACAACCGCTTCAAAGGTGATGAGCCGATCTGGCCGGAACTGTTTGGCCAGCAGGTTTTCTTCGATTTCACGGGAACCGCAGAAACCTTTTTGGATGGCCGCCGCGTCCCGACGCCCACAGCCGCCAGCCCCGCGCAACCCGGCAGCGCTAATTTCTTCGGCAAGGGCGACCAGTTATTTCTGGACCAGACCTTCCGCTTTTCCTTCGATCTCTTTCACGGCGACACCTCGTTTAAACCCGTCGATTGGCGGATCCGCATCACTCCCGAAGTCAGCCTGAACTACCTCGATGTTCAGGAACTGGGGATTGTCAGTCCGGATGTTCGCAAAGGCACCACGCGATTCGACGACCACATTGGATTGCAGGAAGCTTTCGTGGAAGTGAAACTCCACGACCTCAGTCCCAACTATGATTTCATTTCCGCACGTGCCGGCATTCAACAGTTCAACGCTGATTTTCGCGGCTTCCTGTTCGTTGATGAACAGCCTGGCCTGCGCATCTTTGGAAACTGGGACAACGACCGCATTGAATACAATGCCGCCTACTTCAATCTTCTTGAGAAAAATACCAACAGCGAGCTCAACTCCTTCGCCTTTCGCCAGCAGCAGGTGGTCCTCGCGAATGTCTACTTGCAGGATTTTGTTTTTCCGGGATATACCGCCGAGTTTGTCGGCGCCTGGAACAAGGATGACCCCAGCATGCACTACGATGACAACGGCTTTCTTGTCCGGCCGGCTCCTATCGGCAATGTCGTCGACGAGGGCGTCGGTCCGATCCCCCACGGAATTCGCGTCGGCTATTTTGGCTGGCTCGGCAGCGGCCACATCAAGCGGCTAAATCTCACGCATGCCTTTTACGAAGCAGCGGGGGAAGACACCTTCAATCCCATCGCTGGCCGCAGTGTCACCGTCAACGCGCAAATGGCCGCCGCGGAACTTTCTTTCGATAAAGATTGGATACGCTACCGTGTCTCCTCTTTTTATGCGTCGGGCGACGCCAATCCGCGCGATGGACGCGCCAACGGCTTCGATTCCATAGTCGATTTGCCCAATTTTGCCGGCGGGATCTTTAGCTTCTGGAATCAACAGGCGATTCGCCTAACGGGAACGGGTGTGGCGCTTACGCAGGACGGCAGCCTGCTTCCCAATATGCGCTCCGACAAGTTCGAGGGCCAGGCCAACTTTGTGAATCCGGGGATTTTTCTCATGAACGCGGGCGCGGATTTCGATATCACGCCGAAACTCAAAGGTTTTGCAAACTACAATTTCCTTCGCTTCATGCGGACGGAATCCCTCGAATACGTCCTGTTCCAATCCCCAATTCACCACACGATCGGGAGCGATCTCGGCCTCGGCGTGCAATATCGACCGCCTCTTTCGGAGAATCTCATCCTGACTGGCGGCGCCTCGATGCTTCAGCCAGGGCAGGGCTTTCGCGATATTTACACGGGGCGCACCCAGTTTTCCGTTTTTGGTTTGGCAAAGTTTACGTTCTGAAGGATGAACAAATGTCTGGATTCAAAAATCTTCTGAGGCGATTGAGCAAAGGCCCAGAAAGTAGCCGCCAATACTTTCTGGTTCTCATCTGCGTGACAGTTTCGCTCTGGTTCCTTGCTTCGGGCGCGCGTACTAGCTCTTTGCACGCAGCAGACGATCAGCAAGGACTCGTCCGCGGGCAATCGCAGGAAGAGGCCGATCGCAAGTCAGCAGGCTGCATCACATGCCACACCGCGACCGATGAACCTACCATGCATCGTTCGAAAGCCGTGCACCTTGGTTGCACGGATTGTCATGGGGGAAATTTCATTGCTGCCATCGCATCAGGGCTTTCATCGACTTCGCCGGAATACGCCGCCACCAAAGAAAAAGCACACGTACAGCCGCGCGACCCCGTGTTCAAAAATCGCTCTCGGATCCCCGAGCGTGCCTACACCAAATGGCTGAAGGAGCCGGCGGAGTACATCAAATTTGTGAATCCCGGCGACCTTCGTGTCGCCGCGGAAAGCTGTGGCAGCGCTGGCTGCCATCCAAATGAAACGCGTGCCGTCTCCACCAGTATGATGACGCACTCTGGATTTCTCTGGGGCGCCGCGCTCTATAACAATGGGTCTATTCCTTACAAGGATGCGCGTTTTGGCGAGAGCTATGATCGCAATGGCACGCCGCAATCCTTGAAGACAATTCCCACACCCACGCCAGAGGAAACGCACAGCAAAGGCGTGTTGCCTGAACTCACGCCGCTTTATCGATGGGAACAGTCCCAGCCCGGCAACATTCTGCGCGTCTTCGAACAAGGCGGCCAGAAGAAAGCCGAAATCGGTAACCCGACTCGCGAAGAGGTTCCTGGCAAGCCCGACGACAAACTCAGCGATCGCGGCCTTGGCACGGAATTGCGTACGGATCCCGTTTTTCTCGGCCTCCAGAAAACCCGCCTACTCGACCCCCTCCTTTCCTTTCCAGGCACCAACGATCATCCGGGCGATTACCGCTCCAGTGGCTGCTCCGCCTGCCACGTCATCTACGCGAATGATCGCGATCCGGCTCATGCTGGGCCCTACGCGCAATATGGTCACTCCGCTCTCAGTGCCTCGCTAGATCCCGCAATTCCTAAAAATGAATCCGGCCATCCCATCAGGCACTCCTTCACCCGCGCGATTCCCTCCAGCCAATGCATGATCTGCCATATCCATCCCGGTACAAACATGGTCACCACTTATTTCGGCTTAACTTGGTGGGACAACGAAATCGACTCCGAAAAAATGTATCCGGCCCAACAGCATAATCCCAGTGAAGCAGAACGCTTTCAAACCTCCCTCCGGAATCCGGAAGCCGCTGCCGCGCGCGGGCTCTGGGGCGACGAGAAATTTCTTGAACAAACCGGCAGCCAGGAATTCAATGCGCAGTTGAAGACCACTCAATTCGCCGATTTCCACGGACATGGATGGGTTTTCCGCGCCGTCTACAAACACGACCGGAAAGGGAATTGGCTCGACAAGGACGGCAAAGAGATCGCCTTCGACGACCCACAACGGTTTCAGAAGGCAGTCCACCTCGCAGACATTCACCTCGAAAAAGGCATGCAGTGCGCCGATTGCCATTTCACCCAGGACAATCACGGTACGGGCAGGATTTATGGCGAACCGCGCGCCGCCGTCGAAATCGACTGCGTCGATTGCCACGGCACCATTCAGAAAAAAGCCACGCTATTGACTTCCGGACCGGCCGCACCAGAGCCACTTCGCCCTGGCGAACCGCGCGGTCGTCATCTCGAAACGCTCCGCACACCCTGGGGTTCACGCCGTTTCGACTGGCGCGGTGACAAGCTTTTCCAGCGTTCCATGAGTGATGAACACACGGAATGGGAGATCGTCCAGACCAAGGACACCATCACACCCGGCAATTCGCGTTTCAACTTGAAATCCTACCGCGCCAAGCTGATGGGCAAAGACGGCATTGCTCTATCGCAAGCGCCGGCAGACGAGGTGCCCCTCGCCCACGGGAATTCCTCGATGACCTGCTACGCTTGCCACTCTTCCTGGACGCCAACTTGCTTTGGTTGCCACTTGCAGATGACCGCCAACACTCGACGCCCCATGCTGCACAACGAAGGTCTGCTCACAAAAAATTACACCAGTTACAATTTCCAGGTCCTACGCGACGATGCTTACTTCCTCGGCGTCGATGGCACCGTCACAGGCCACCGCGTCGCACCCGCGCGCTCCTCTTGCGCTGTCCTCGTTAGCTCGCAAAACGCAAATCGCGAGTGGCTCTATTACACTCAGCAAACCATCTCTGCCGAAGGCTTCTCCGGCCAGGCTTTCAGCACTTTTGTGCCCCACACCGTTCGTGCTAAAGAGACCAAAGAATGCTCCGACTGCCACGTTTCCGCCGCGAACGACAACAATGCTTGGATGGCCCAACTCCTCCTCCAGGGCACGAATTTCATGAATTTTCTTGGACGCTACGTCTATGTTGCAACCGGCAATGGCGGTTTCGAAGCCGTCGCCGTTGCCGAGCACGACGAACCCGAAGCGATTTATGGCAGTGATCTGCACCGCGTAGCGTATCCCAGCGATTTCAAAAAGTTCGTCGCGCACAACCGTCAACTTTCCGCGGTAGCGCGCCACGACGGAAATGTTCTCGATATTCAGGCGCGCGGCGAATATGCCTACGCGGCGACGGGCAAGGGCGGTCTGCGCATCTACGACATTGCAAACGTCGACAATAAAGGATTCTCCGAAAAGATGACCACCGCGCCCGTCTCTCCCCTTGGCCAGCGCTTCTTTCTTGCAACCAAAAATGCGATGGCAGTCGCTTCGCCGACGACTTTGGGCGTCGATCCAGGCCGCTCGCACCTCCCGGAGAATGAAGAGCAGCCTATTCACTTGCTTTATGGATTCTTATATGTAGCCGACAAAGACGAAGGCTTGGTGATTGTCGGCAACCCAGACCTGAAATCGAAAAGTCCCGGCGTGGGCACGTTGCTCGATGGCGACCCCACAAACAATTTCCTCAAGCGCGCCCTGACCTTTAATCCGGATGGTGTCTTGACCGGTGCGCGCCGCATCACCATCGCCGGCACATTTGCCTACATTCTCACGGACAAAGCACTTGTCGTGGTGGACCTCGACAATCCTCTCGCGCCGAAAATCACCGCCACAATAAGTGCCCCGTTCCTAAATGATCCTCGCGCCATCACCATTCAATTCCGTTATGCTTTCCTCGTCGATCGCGAGGGAATGAAGGTCCTGGACGTCACCGATCTCGCGCAACCCAAGCCAGAACCGCACGTTCTCGTGCCGCTCGAAGATGCCCGCAACATCTATGTCGCGCGCACTTACGCATACGTCTCAGCGGGCAAGCAAGGTCTGGCGATCATTGATATGGAAACTCCGACCGCTGCAAAGCTCGACCAAGTTTTCACCGCGGATGGCCAGCTCAACGACGTCAACGACGTCAAAATTGGCATGGTTG
>Ga0181526_10003949_pt1 | contig 11803 bp, 7 predicted proteins | sample PEATcosm2014_Bin_35_FD_119750 | JGI IMG/M metagenome (GOLD analysis project Ga0181526, IMG submission 119750) | Peatland microbial communities from MTU Mesocosm Facility, Houghton, MI, USA - PEATcosm2014_Bin06_30_metaG | ecosystem: Environmental > Terrestrial > Soil > Wetlands > Peat | place...
GGCCGGCGCCAGTGCTGGAATCATGCGGTGGCTGCCGGGCAGCCGCCCGCCGGTGTTCCGGATGCTGACCCGCGCCCAGGGACTCATCGACCGCCAGGTTAACGCGCTGGCCACGGACCTTGCCGGAAACGTGTGGGCGGCAACGGAAGCGGCCGGCGTGATGAAAATCCAGAGGCGGGTTCACCACGTTTCGCGAACAGGACGGCCTCCCAACGGATCGCGTCTGGTCGCTTATTGCGGATCGCGCCGGAACGGTTCTGGCGGTGACAGCTTCGGAAAGGCCATCTGGTTTGGTAAATCGATTCGATGGAACCAGGTTCCACGCCATGCCAGTCAAGGGCTTCAGCGAGCGCCCGTCCTGGGGAAAACACATCCTGCTGCGGGCCCGGACCGGCGCTTGGTGGGCGGCGACAGGCGCGGGCCTGTGTTTGTACGCGCCGGTAGAGGCAGCGGCCCATGCCCCTGGAGATCCGGGTGCCGTCGGATATCTGAAGCCGGTGAAGGTTGAACTATTCGGAGAGGGCGACGAGGAAGCTCGTTGCTCTCGGCCACATACCTGTAGTGGACCTCATCGAGCCGCTCCAGCAGCATCGCCCCGAGCTTTTTGTGATCCGCGAGCATTGCCTCGAAATGCAGGCTGACCCGTCGGCCGTCATCCTTACTGTACGTCATCATTTCAACTCCTCCTTGGGTTGATTTAGAAGGACGCCAGGTTGAACCTGGTGTCAGGCCAGGTGCCTGATGGTTTACCCTTCACAGAGCAACCGAAGAGGAGTACATTTAGGTATTCATTGGCGGGGCCTCGAACGAAAGGGGCCGCGAAAGCTTCGTTGGGTTGTAAGTATATCATTTTAGAGGAGTTCGTCAACTTTGCCTGACTGGTCGGACAAGCTCGCATCATTGGTTGGCGGTCTAACAAAGGCCGTCGATTCCATCAGGGTGACGCGCAGGTGTTCAAGAAGTACTCGCAGATGAAGTTGCAGATGAAGCGCGAGGCGTTGCAGAAGCTCAATCGCCACGCGAACGAGCAGGATCAGGGTTTTGATACAGGCAGGCCAAACTGAAGGGGTTTTGATACAGTTTTGATACGGTTTGGCCGAAGGAGGCAGGAGATGGGAGTGGCAAAACGGTTGGAAGTAGTCTAGAATCAATAGAGAAGTTGCCTCGGGCGCGTAGCTCAGTTGGTTAGAGCGCCTGCTTCACACGCAGGAGGTCACAGGTTCGAGTCCTGTCGCGCCCACCATAGAATCAATAAGATACCAAAAAGCCAGCCCGAAGACTGGATCCAATGTGACGTGGATTGTGACGTAACCGGGTCAATTCACAGCTTTGGTCGGCAACTCCGCAACGGAATGTGACGCTGGCTTCATGAGTCCGCTCTCCAGCTTGTCCAATGCCGTGCGCTTCGCTGCCATGCGGACGTGAGAGTAGTGCTCCAACATCCGCCGTGACATGTGCCCGGCTAGGGCTTCGATTGTGGCGTCCGACGCGCCGCCTTCGGCCAATTCGGTGATGGCTTGATGACGAAGATCGTGGAAGCGTAATCCGTGGAAAGGTCCGCCGCCCGTCTCCATGCGGCCTTTGAGCCGCGGAGACCACGCCCAGCAGCCAGCGCCGCCCGTGCAGCAGTCCGCCCGGCCCGCTTGCGGTTTCCTTCACCAGCGCCCGCCATGCCGTGCGCCAACTCTTTTGTGGTCGTGTTGGGCCGATCCACTCATGTTCACAGGTGGGGAATACAAAGTGCTCGGGTTCGCCCGCGCCAAGCCGCTCAGCGCGTTCCCTGAGGCGCGCCAACGCCGCCAGTGCATCGCCGTTCAGTGGAAGAGGACGCTTCGGCCTGTTTCTTCTCTCGATATCGCTGTCGGGGAGTGAGCGGCAGCACTCCGCCTTCCCGTAGCCAGCGGTACAACGTCCTTAGCTGCCTGAAGTCTTCCTGGGACAGGGAACAAGAACCGAATTGCCGGAATGATGGTATTATGGCATCTTCAAAACGTGCAGCCGTCACGAGAACAGGGATGATCCGAATACACGGCACTTTATGGATAAAGTCGTCATCTGGTCCGTGCTGTTGGGTCCGCTTGCCGCACTGTCCTTCATGGGGTATCGGCTGTCGCCGGTTGTAATGTCACCGACTATACGCATTATTGCATGGATGGTGACTGGTAGCTACGCATTCCTGCTATGCGGTCTGGTGTTTCCACCCATTTTAGGACCGTGGTACAGCATCGCACGACAGCTAATCATGTGTACTAACTTGATTGGCGTGTTAATTTCTGGAATCGCCGTGCTGTTCCGAAGGCATCCGGCTCGATGGTCAGTTGTTTTATCTTGCGGATTGGTTGCGCTGGCGTGGTTCTATGCCCTGGCTATCAGTGAGGTCGTTTGAGCGCCAAAAACGCCCAACGATGATGACTATCGCTGCTTCGCCTTTTCTATTTCCCTGTGGTGTGCGGCTCGATGTTCAAACCCCGTGACGCCTGCCGAGTACGATAGGCGAAGAAAACGAGCACGAGCGGAACGACGAAGATGATGAGCGGCAAACGCTTCACTCATACCCAATTATCGCTTATCGGAGTCCACGAAGGCGTGATAGGCTAGAAACACCAAAGCTGGATAGCGGGATCGGGCGCTAATCCTCTTGGGGTTTGCGGGCGCGTTCCGCCGGTAGGAACTGGTGGGGCTAGACGTGGCGGATTGCGCTTTCGGCAAGGATGGCCTCACGGTGACGCTGCGAAGGTCCAAGACCGATCAAGAGGGGCAGGGGCGCAAGGTCGGTATGCGTCGCTGGGCCGGCGCTCCCCTTCATTTCCGCTTCAGCGCGGACGGCAGGAAACCCAAAGCCTTGGGGGGCGGGATTTATCCCGCGCGGGGCTTCAGCCCCGCGCCTCGCAAATCTACAGGTTGGCGAGTGGGTTTCTGGCGAGTGGGTTTCTCCAAAGAGGAAAGCGGCGCACAGCGGATTACCACATCGCCTTCGTGCGGTCGAGAGAGAACTGCGTTCAGCGCTTGGCCGGTATACGGTCACACGTCCGCATGAAATTCCCTCGCCCCCGTTTCTCCCAATTTTCCAATCACCTACGGCTCAACCGGCGCCGCGCCCCGCCCGTTTCCAGCCCACCGCAATGCTAATCTGGAGCCAGAAAGACCCCCGCACCCCTGAAGTGGTACAGCGCCCGGAGCCATTTGGTGGGGCAGGCTCGCAGCCTGCCGGCGGCCTCGCAGGCCGCCGGCCTCGAAGCTCTGGCTGGCTTTTGCAGGGCTTGGTGGCATAGGCTTTAGCCTGTGGAGGCGAGCGCAGCTCGCCCGGCTCGGCTTTAGCCCAGCTCGCTCCCCTAGGTTCGTTTGTAAAAAACGAGGTAACCGTATGACATCAAAGAAGAAGACCGCGGCCAGCCGCCGCCATGCACACAAGTCTTCGGGTCCCAAAAGCCCCGCCGGAAAGGCCGCCTCTTCCATGAACGCCCTACGCCACGGCCTGCGCGCCAGAACCCTCATCCTCCCAGACGAACAGCAGCAGGATTTTGACCGGATCCACGCCGAACTCGAAAACCAGTATCGGCCCGAAACCTCCTACCAACGGCACCTCGTCTACCAGGCCGCCATCGCCCAGTGGATGCTATTGCGCGCCGACCGCTTCCAGCTCGAAGCCCACCAGGAAGGTCTCGACATCCTCGCCCGCGTCTCCATCTTCGACCGTATGACGCAGGCAAGCAGCCGCCTGGACCGCTCATTCATAAAGGCTTGCGACAGCCTCGAGCGCCTCGTAGCCGCCCGCCCGAAAGACCCCGCACAACCTCAGCCCGAAGCACCCCAAACCGATCCCCCCAAGGGAAAGAAGGGCAAGGATGAAACCCCGCCCGCCAAGTACCAGGTCACCTGGCTCAAAGGCGATGGCCAGACCGAAGTCCTCTATCGCGCCGAAAATGGCAAGCCGGTGAAAGAATTCAGCGATGCCCTGCCCGACCCGCCCATCAAACCCCACTAACCTGCGCCTTGCCTTGCAAACCAGCATCCCATCAAACCACACTAACCTGTAGCGCAGTGGACTGTGGGGCAGGCGTCTACGCCTGCGGCGGGTCTCCAGACCCGCCCACTTCCCGCCCCTGCCTATATCGCACAACCGGGTAAACAACTATAATATGCCTGTAAACCCGAAGGAGCCGCCCATGACCATCGACCCCCAAGAAGCGCTCAAATACCATTCCTCCGCCCCCGCCGGCAAAATCGCCGTCGCCCCCACCAAACCCTGCCTCACCCAACGCGACTTGAGTCTCGCCTACACCCCCGGTGTCGCCGTCCCTTGCCTCGAAATCGCCCGCGACCCCAGCCTCGTCTACAAGTACACCGGTAAAGGCAATCTCGTCGCCGTCGTCACCAACGGCACCGCCGTCCTCGGACTCGGCAATATCGGCCCCGCCGCCGGCAAGCCCGTCATGGAAGGCAAAGCCGTCCTCTTTAAACGCTTCGCCGATATCGACGTCTTCGACATCGAGCTCGCCACCGCCAACGCCGACGAAATCGTCCGCACCTGCCAGTTGCTTGAGCCCACCTTCGGCGGCATCAACCTCGAAGACATCAAGGCCCCCGAATGCTTCTACATCGAAGAAGAATGCCGCCGCACCATGAAAATTCCCGTCTTCCACGACGATCAGCACGGCACCGCCATCATCTCCGGCGCGGCCCTGCTCAACGCCCTCGACCTCGCCGGCAAGCGCATTGACCAGGTGCGCGTGGTTTTCAACGGCGCCGGAGCCGCCGGCATCTCCTGCGCCCAGCACTATGTCAACCTCGGCGTGCGCCGCGAAAATATCCTCATGTGCGATACCAAGGGCGTCGTATATAAAGGCCGCAAGGAAGGCATGAATCCCTACAAAGAGCGCTTCGCGGCTGAAACCGAAGCGCGCACCCTGGCCGACGCGTTCGTCGGCGCCGACGTCTTCTTCGGCCTCTCCAGCGGCAATTGCGTCACCCCGGAAATGCTGCTCTCCATGGCCCACGATCCCATCGTCTTCGCCCTCGCCAATCCCGATCCCGAAATCGCCTACGACGTGGCCGTCGCCACCCGCCCCGACGCCATCGTGGCCACCGGACGCTCCGACTTTCCCAACCAGGTCAACAACGTCCTCGGATTCCCCTTCATTTTCCGCGGCGCCCTCGATGTCCGCGCCACCATGGTCAACGATGAGATGAAGTTGGCCGCCACCCGCGCCCTCGCCGCCCTCGCCCGCCAGGATGTGCCCGATAACGTGCGCCGCGCCTATGGCGTCGATCGCCTCGAATTCGGCCGCCAGTACATCATTCCCAAACCCTTCGATTCGCGCGTGCTCATCTGGGAAGCCGCCGCCGTGGCGCAGGCCGCCATGGAAACCGGGGTTGCCCAATCCCCCATCGATATTAACGATTACCGCGAACAGCTCGAACGCCGCCTCGGCAAAGCCCACGAAGTCATGCGGGTCATGATCCACAAGGCCCAACGCCAGCCCAAACGCGTCGTCTTCCCCGAAGGCGAAGAGCCCAAAATCCTGCGCGCCTGCCAGATCCTCATGGACGAGAAAATCGCCCGTCCCATTCTGCTCGGCGACGAAGCCCGCATCCGCGCCGCCATGGCCGAATTGCATCTCCACCTCGACGGCCTGCGCATCGTCGAGCCTGCCAAATCCGGCCGCCTGCCCGCCTATGCCGAGGAAATGTACAGCCTCCGCCAGCGCAAAGGTGTCACCCGCCGCGAAGCCGATCAATCGATCCTCGACCGCAACGTTTTCGGCGCCATGATGGTGCGCCTGGGCGATGCCGACGCCATGGTCGGCGGCCTCACCCAGCATTATCCCGATATGATCCGTCCCGCCTTGCAGGTCATCGAGGTGCGCCACGGCATGCGCCGCGTTTCCGGCGTCTACGTCATGATCACGCCCAAACGCGAAATTTATTTCCTGGCCGACGCCACCGTCAACATCGAGCCTACCGCCGAGGATCTGGCCGAAATTGCCGTCAATACCGCCGAAATGGCCCGCCGCTTCGACGTCGAGCCCCGCGTCGCCATGCTCTCCTTTTCCAATTTCGGCAGCTCCCGTCATCCCCTCGCCGAAAAGGTGCGCAAAGCCGTCGAACTGGTCCGTCAGCGCGAGCCGGCTCTCATGGTCGATGGCGAAATGCAGGCCGATACCGCCGTCGTGCCGGAAATCCTGGAAGAAACCTTCCCCTTCAGCACTCTAAAGGGCGGCGCCAACGTCCTCATCTTCCCCAATCTCGAAGCCGGCAACATCGCCTACAAGCTGTTGGGACGCATCGCCGGCGCCGAGCCCATCGGCCCCATCCTGATGGGCCTCTCCCGCCCCGTACACGTCCTCCAGCGCGGCGCCGAAGTCAACGATATTGTGAATATCGCCGCCGTCGCCGTCGTCGACGCCCAAGACGCATGCTTGACCAGCCCTGTGCCGATGTTTGATAATAGCGGCTCTAAGGTAAAATCCTGAAAATGCAGCGCAGCCTGACATTATTCGTGTTGCTGTGCCTCCTGCCACCCTCCGCGTTCGCGGTGCGCCCAGCCAAAAAGCCCGTGGGGCGGCGCCATGCGCCGCCTGTGGGGCAGACCTCCAGGTCAGTGGGGCAGACCTCCAGGTCTGCGCGGGTTCTCCAGAACCCGCACGCCAACGTCGCCCACCGGCCCCCAGCCCCCAGCCCCCGGCCCCCGATCTTCGACCCCACCGCCGGCGATAACGTCGATGGCGACGATCTCGCCGTCCGCCGCGCCGCCGTCGATGCCCTCGGACCCTACAACGGCACCGTGGTCGTAGTCGATCCTCAAACCGGCCGCGTCCTCACCATCGTCAACCAGAAAACCGCCCTCGATAGCGGCTTTACTCCTTGCTCCACCATCAAGCTGGTTACCGCTTTCGCCGCCCTTAACGAAGGATTGATCGAACGCGACACCCCCGTACGCCTCACCCGCCGCACCAGCCTCGATCTCTCCACCGCCTTGGCCCATTCCAATAACCCCTATTTCAAGATCCTCGGCGACCGCCTCGGCTACGAACGCGTCGTGCATTACGCCCGCCTCTTCGGCCTCGGCGACAAGGCCGGATGGCAGATCCCCGGCGAACGCCCCGGCGCGCTGCCCGCTGCCCCTCCCGAACACGGCGGCGTGGGCATGATGACCGCCTATGGCGAAGGCATCCAGTTGACCCCCTTGGAACTCGCCGCCCTCGTTTCGGCCATCGCCAACGGCGGCACCCTCTACCACCTCCAATATCCTAAGAGCCAGCCGGAAATCGATCGTTTCGTCCCCCGTGTCAAACGCCATCTGGATATCGCCAATTGGATTAGCGATGTCAAGGTCGGCATGCGCGGCGCGGTCGACTTCGGCACCGCCCACCGCGCCGGCGTCGATCAGAACGAGCCCATCCTCGGTAAGACCGGCACCTGCCACGATTCCCGCGCCCTCAATCACCTCGGATGGTTCGGCTCCTTTAACGACGTGGAGCGCAATCAACTGGTCGTCGTGGTGCTGCTCACCGGCGGCTTCCGCATCAACGGCCCCATCGCCGCCGGCGTGGCCGGTTCCATTTATAAGCAGCTCTCCCAGGAAAATTTCTTCGCCGCCGGGAGCCTCCTCTCCACCCAAATCTGCTGCACACGATGAGGTACCGGTACATGACGCTACCCGCTACCCCATAGTTAATTACCGTTAACTGCCCGCAAAACGGCCGATTTTCCGCATCGCCGCGTTCCGTGCCGCTGTCTCTCGTTTGCCGGCATCCTGTCGCCCGGAGTTATTACTCGCCCGCTAACTATAGTTATCTCCCTAGTCCCCGCCCCCAAAGTACCAGTAGTGCTTATGTAACTTATAAGTTCCCGAGAATCATTTACATCCGTCAAAAATCTCGGGTACACTCAATCAGATGGAAAGGACGATGCTAATGAATACAGCCGCCGCACGAAACAAAAAAGACTCACAGCGCGGTAACGCGATGTTAGAGGCCACTGCTATTATATTGCTGATGTTCGGCCTTCTGTTTCTGGTCGTCGACTTATCCCTCGCCCTCTTTACCAAGGCGACTTTGCAGAACGCCGCCGAGGCGGGCGTGCGGTTCGCCGTTACCGACCGCTTGGGAACCGGCCAGTCCTATATGAACGACTCCATCGTGCAGGTGGTCCAGCAAAACTCGCTCGGAATGCTGAGCGGCGCCAACGGCGCTTGCAAAATCTCCATCTCTTACTTCAACCCCGTCACCGGTCTGCCCGACACCGGCACCGGAGGCGACGTCGTGGAAGTCTCCGTGGTCGGCTATAACTATACCCCGGTCGGCATTCTCAAGAGCGGCAGCCCCATCCCCATCACCGCCAGTTCCTCCGATGTGCTGGAATCTTGCCCGCTCGGCGGCTGCCCGCCCATCGTCAATCCCGCTCCCCCGGTTTGTAATTGAGGATGCGCCATATGCCCGGAAAAAGAGGAATCCAAACCATGCGCCGCAAACAAAATGAAAAAGGGAATGTCTATATCGAATTTGTTTTGGTCGCGTCTTTTTTCTTCGTGCCCCTCGTACTCGGCCTCGTGACCCTGGGTATCGCCGTGCTCCGCGACTTTCAAGTCAACCAACTGACTCGCGATGTCGGCCATATGATGGCCAAGGGTGTCAATTTCTCGCAGCAGTCCAATCAGAACCTGGCCGCCAACGATCTCGCCAATGGCTTGAGCTTGCAGGCCAACAGCGGCAACGTCACCGGAAGCAACACCGGCAACGGCGTCTTAGTGCTTTCCACCTTCGAAAGCCTGACGTCCGCCTGCGCTTGCATAAACTCCGGGCACGTCGTGTTGGTAAGCCGCATCGTAATTGGCAACAATACCCTGTATACCAGTCCGTTTGGACAACCTGCCTCCATCGACAGCTCAGGCAACGTGTTGAATTATACGACCGATACCGGCGCTCAGGCGGACAATGTCTCGTCGGTCATCTCCATCTCATCCGGGGGGTTGGCTTACATGTCGGAAGGCGATTTCGCATTCAAGGATCTGGGCGTCGTCGGATTCATAGCCAATCTGGGCGCGTTTAACCGCGCTGTATTTTAGACCGAAGAGGAAGCTATCATGCAACGTCTCAACAACCGCAAAAAGCGCTCGCGGGGCATCGCCATCGTCTTAACCACGCTGACGCTGGCCATCACGCTCCCCCTGGTGGGACTGGGATTCGACGTGAGCACCTTGTACCTCATCAGGTCGAAACTGGGAGCCGCCGCGGATTCCGCCGCGTTGGCCGGCGCGCGCGCCCTCAGCCAGGGAAGCAACGAGGCCGCCCAGGAGGCCAACGCGACCAGCACTGCCCAGAGCTTTTTCAGCGGGAACTTCCCCACCGGCTATTGGCGCACTACCGGCGCTGCCGCCACCGTTTCCATAAACTCAACCTCCACGGCCAATTACCGCACCGTCACCGTCACCGCCACCGTGCAAGCGCCGTTATATTTTCTGCGCGTGTTGAACCAGCAAGCCTCCACCATCAATGTGTCCAGCGTCGCGGGCCGCCGGGATGTGCTGCTCATGATGGTGCTCGACCGCTCTTCGTCGATGAACGGTATTGTCGCCGGCACCGGCCAGACCGCCTGCGCTTTGATGAAAATCGATGCCGCCGCGTTTGTAAACTACTTCGCTCCCGGACGCGATCAGCTCGGCCTGGTGGCCTTCGGCTCCTCCGTGTATACTTATCAGTCCACCACGGCTTTCACTACGCCGGATTCCAACGGCAATACCATCCAGTCCCTCATCGGGCAGCTTACCTGCAACGAAAATACCTCGTCGGCCGCGGCCATCGCGTCGGCCTACGCCGAACTCCAGCGGGTCAACAATGCCAGCCGCATGAACGTCGTCATGTTCATGACCGACGGCCGGCCGAACGGCGTCACGGCCGATTACTCGCTGCCTGGGCTGGGCGTCACCGACGGTTGCACCATGCCCGCGGGTACACCCGGAGTGATCGCGCAGTGGGCCGGCGGCGCCGCGCCCAGCGGCTCCACCGCCGGTGTCATGAATGCCACCACCACCGCCATCACCTTCCCCAATGACGGGCACTCCCTCACCGGCAGCAGCAACTGCAAGTTCAACGGCCCCAATCTCACAAACGTCCCCCAGGATGTTCCGAATCTGCCCACCCAGGATTTTTACGGCAACTCGTTGGCCGGCCCCTATACCCAACTGAATAGTGCCACGTGGCCCTATACCACGGCCTTTAACCCGATCGGAGCGGTTAGCATCCCTCAGCAGATCGTCATTGCATCCACTAATGCGGTGGACAATGAAGCCACCCAGGTGCGCACCAATACCACGCTGAATCCGTTCATCTACGACATCGCGCTGATGGGCAACGGCCCGCCCGACGATATGCCCGATCCGCTGTTGTTGCAAAAAATAGCCAACGATCCGGCGCTCGCCGGGCAGCCCGGCCTTGGACAGACTTTTTACCAGATGCAGATCAACCAGCCGCATGGCTATTTCGCGCTGGCCCCGGATGCCTCGCAATTGGCGGTCGCTTTCAATACCATTGCCGCCCAGATCAGCGTCCGCCTCTCGCGCTAAGAACCCAGTGGGGCGGCGCCATGCGCCGCCGAGGGGCTTAACTTCTACATTCTCCGCCGTAGTGGGGCAGGCTCGCAGCCTGCGCGGGCCTCGCAGGCCCGCTCTTTGACCAAACCTGGCCGGGTGCGCGGGCCGCGCCTTCCGTTCCGATAACTTTGGAGAACACGAGTACCGGGTCTGAAATACCTTGACAGCGAGTTTTTGGTGGGTCACACTCGAAACGTGATGCCTGCGGCGCCGCCTGCGCTGGAGGACTCCCCATGGCCGCGCGGTGCTTTCTTTGACGCCCCCAGCGCCGGGCCGGCGCGGCGCGGCCCGCAAAATGGAGAGCGAACGGCTAATCCAGGTTCGTTCCTGTACCGGCTACATTCCAGGATATTTGTACCGTAGACAACTACCGGAATATCGCGCCACGACAGGCCCTATACCCGCCATCCACAAGGGCCGAGCTTACCGGTTATCGCCGGAATTACTTTTCAAAATAACTGCGGGCCGCTCACAATTCCTCGCCGCCCACCTATTCATCGTAAACCGATCCTATCTATTGAGAACCTTGATTCGTCCCTTTCGACAATGTTCCCTATAAATAGGAACTATGTTTAAGGCATCCGAATTTAATCCGCCGCATAAGCGAGAAGTATTCGTTTCAAGCTTCAATGCATTAGTAGGTGCGGCTAGCTCTGAGAAGGTCTATTCCTGTGGTAGAACACGAAGGAAATAATGATGAGAACCGAATTTACTCTCTCCGCCCCGATTAAGTCCGCCTTTTGCTTTCTTGCCATCCTGCCGCTGTTGTTTTCGTTGCCGTCCGGCATGTACGCGCAAGCGCCATCGGTGCCGGCTTCGTTTCAGCCCATGTACACCGAGCTGAACAACTATCTCGTGAACTTCAACGCCACGCTTCCGCCGGGCGGCAATCCCCCGTTTCCCACGCTGATGTCGGTGTGCCTGAAAGCCGTGGATTCCAATTCCGGCCCCAGCCTGGTGAGCGGCATGAACTTCAACCAGAATCCACCCCCGTTGCCGGTGAACGCGCAAATGCAGCTTAATGCGTTGAAGGCCATGGGAGTACAGGCGGTCCTGGTGGAAGTCGGCTTCCCTATGCTCTACACGCCGTTTCTGGCCAGCCAGAACGCGGCGTATCCTTCACAATTCACCACCTATTATCAAACCGTGGCGAACGCGGTGAGGGCCGCGGGATTGAAGCTCATTATCGAAAACGACACGCTGCTGGTTAAC
>Ga0181526_10003950_pt1 | contig 11802 bp, 7 predicted proteins | sample PEATcosm2014_Bin_35_FD_119750 | JGI IMG/M metagenome (GOLD analysis project Ga0181526, IMG submission 119750) | Peatland microbial communities from MTU Mesocosm Facility, Houghton, MI, USA - PEATcosm2014_Bin06_30_metaG | ecosystem: Environmental > Terrestrial > Soil > Wetlands > Peat | place...
CCGGCTGAGCTGGCCACCACGCAGGCGGATGCGCCCGGAGTCCAGCGAAACTGGGCTCCGTCGAGGCGGCCGTCGATGCAAGCTTCGAGCGCGTCCACAAGATCGCTCTCCAGCCGCATCAGGATAGCCTGAGTCTCGGGATCGCCGAAGCGGGCGTTGAACTCCAGCACCTGGGGACCGCGCGCTGTCATCATCAGGCCGATATAGAGGACGCCGGCGAAGGGCGTCTCCTCCTCGGCCATGCCCCGCACGGTTGGCTCGGCGATGTAGCGCAGAATCCACGCTTTCATCTCGGCGTCGAGCAGAGTATCGGTGGAATAGACGCCCATGCCGCCGGTATTGGGGCCGGTGTCGCCCTCGCCGATGCATTTGTGGTCCTGGGCGGGCACGAGCGGGGCCACATTCTTGCCGTCGGAGAGGCAGAGGAAGCTGACCTCGTCGCCCTCGAGAAACTCCTCGATAACCACCTGGCGCGCGGCCTCGCCCAGCAACTTGCCGCTGAACAGGCCTTGCGCGGCCTCGAGGGCGATCTGGCGCGAGGGGCAGATGATGACCCCCTTGCCGGCGGCCAGCCCGTCGGCCTTTACCACGATGGGCGGGTGAAAGACATCGACGGCCTGATCGAACTCGGCTTGGCTGGCGCAGACGGCATATTTGGCGGTGGGGATGTTGTGCCTCTGCAGAAAGCGCTTGGCGAAGGCCTTGCTGCTCTCCAGCATGGCGGCGGCGCGGGTGGGGCCAAAGACGCGCAGGCCGCGCTCCGTGAGGGCATCCACAATGCCCAGGGAAAGCGGCAACTCGGGGCCCACGATAGTCAGGCCGGGCTGCTCGGCAACGACCAGGCCGATCATGGCGTCCAGGTTCTTCAAGTCCACCGGAACGCAGCGGGCAATCTGGGCCATGCCGCCATTGCCGGGGGCGCACACCACCTCCGTAACCCGCTCGCTCCGCTTTACCGCCCAGGCCAGCGCATGTTCGCGGCCTCCCGAGCCCAGGATCAAGACTTTCATTGTTGGTCCCTCTCGCACATCGGCTTCGCCACAGCCCCGAAAACCTATCGTCGGCAATGGAGGCGGGGAAAGTCAAACCGGAGCCGGCGTCGGGCGAGAATATTATGGGAGCCAGCAAGGAGATTTCGTGAAGCGGCTCGTTCTGATCCTGCTCGGCGCTTGTTCTTTGGGGTTGGCCTGTCACGGGGAACCGCGCCAGTGCTCGATCTCTGGGCGGGATCTATCTAACCGGATCTCGTACCCGCCCATTGCGCGTCTTGCGCGAGCTTCCGGGGTGGTAATGAGCCGCATGATTTACACGCGCAATGGGAAGGTGGCGAGGGTTGACCCGATTTCTGGGCCGCGCTTGCTGTCAGACGCCCTGACCGGCCACGTGATGGATTGGGTGTAAAGACAGACGCGATCGGCGATGAGTTATGCGAGACTCTGGTGGTCGCTAAGTTCAGGATGCAAGACTCGTGTGAATCCGTTTCTGCAGATAAGCCGCAACCGAGTGTCCCGGGCATTCTTAGCCTCTCAGTTTGTGCGGAGCCCGAGCCAATTGAGATGGTCATCTCTGATCCTGCGCCAGAAATCGTGCCTCCGAAGGGCTTCAGAGGATTCTGCCTGAAAACTGAGTGGAAATTAAGACGAGCGTTCCGCGCGGTTTTCGGAACTCGCTGACTGCTGCGACTACTATCGATCTCCTATACTGACACGTAACAAACCGACGCGTAGTTGCGCCGGAGAATTTGAGTAACCCACCATGGTTCAAACCCGCAACAGACCTAATTTCCAGCGAGTCGCCGAGCGGGCCTCCTCCATGCGGGGTCGGACAGGCTGAAGCACTGCTGCAGGCAGTAGGTCCACAGCGTGATCGCGGGGCTCGCCGGATGAGGTCCGTTGCCTGCCTTGGGGTAATGAGGCTCCGCAAGCGCCCGTAGCCCGGAGAACCTAACCGCCTGGTCCAATTTGGTCCAGAAACGGCTCCCGCCCGCTCTTGCGCCCATACTTGGCAAAACTCGACTCTCAGGCCAGCGTCTGTTGAAAGCGCGCCCTTCGCTTCGCCCTTCAATTCTGTTCAAGATTCACGCGGCTTGCGAACTTGCTCAGAGGTTCCCGATACACGATCGGAACTGCCGCTTGATTCAATGCGAAGGGGCCCTCGCCGGAGCGCTATACGGTGCATCCGCCGAGGCAGGACCGGCCGGTTCATTCGCGCCCGGCCCACCCACTGTCAATATCCGCATCTCCGAGCCGAACCGGCGATACTGCCCAAAGGCAACATCGTTCAGAAACGTCTTTGTAGAACCCTGAAGATGTTCCCCGGAATACATCCCCTTCTGCTGTGCCGTATGCGCCAGTAAAATGGAGACGCTCTTCGCAGGGCACGTGTAGCTCTTGCCCCCGATGTCCACCGGCCCGTATTCGACCAGCATAGCGGCGTTAGTTACCAGTTCGCCTGGTTGCATTTCGGCCTCCATGGCGATGCGGAGAATCGTTCCTGTCGCCGGATCGAATGCAATCTCGCCGTGATATCCAGCGCGCTCATTGAAGACCTGCAAGTTTGCCATCCCGTCGGAGTTGAAGCCGTTGGCGACGCAGCAGAACTGCACATTGTAGTGAGACTTTTCAGTGGGAACCGCGTAGTGGAAGACAGCCTCAGTTCCCCCTGGGCCCGTTTCCCAGCGGCCCCAGGTAATCTTGCCCTGAATCGCATCCGCCACTGACCTGCTCAAGATAGGACCGAACTCTCCCGATGTGACCAAGCCGTGGATTTGCGGTGCGCGCTCCAGCGCCTTCTCAGCCTTCGCATCCACCACTTCCTGGCGGTCACGGTAAGTCACTTCAACGCTGGACTTGCCCACGACGTGTAAGGGCAGGTAGCTCAATGTCATCAAGCCGGTTGCTTCCTGCACATCCTCTTGCGGCCTGTCCTCGAAGCCGGTCGTAGATCGCGTCGCAATCAGATTCGGCAACTGGCGTGCGGTCGTATTCACATAGTCCACGACCAGCGTCATCATCTTGCGCAGCGCGGTTGCGTCCGGCGGGGGGTTGGCGGGGATCTCCGCGGCGGGAGGATCCAAGAATGCCGACGAATCGGCCACCGCGAGCAACGCCTCCTGGGCCTTGCTTCCCGGCAGTTCGGCTTCTAAACGCGCCAGTTTAGCCGTGCTCAGCCGTTCGGCAAGTTCCATATTCAGCAGTTGCCTGGCCACATCCGCATCCGGCTTGCCCTGGCTTGCAACCACCGCCTGCTCCAACTGATCCACGGTTACCTTTGCCCTGGGAACCGCATCTTCACCAGCCGCCGAAAGAACAAACCCCGCCAGAAATAAAAGAGGAACACATTGCCGCATCCCGTCGACCCTTTCCGAACGACTTCCCATCCTAGCAGGTCTGTTCGCAATAGATCGGACCTGCGCAGCCAGACGCGCCGAGGAGCATCCCCACACTTGCATTCGCAAGGAACCGCATCGCGGTCTTCTCCTTGACCAGAAATGCGGGTTGACATTTCTGTTGGCGGACGACCTCGTGTCACCAAGCGAAAGCTGTTCTCCGGCTCCCAAGGTATCGCGCAATCGTCACCGGATTTCGGGATCTGGTCATCGGTTTGCGCGCTGATCCTTGTTTACCGGCGAATCGAAGTCTGCACACTACCGCGGGAAGACGCAGAACCGCCGGTCCGGAGCTACCCTTCGCCTATACTGATGCGTGGTGGACCGGTGTATGGTAGCGCCGGTCAACTGGAGCCGCCCCCATGGTTCAAACCCGCATCAAACCGCATTCCCAGCAAGTGGCCGAGCAGGCGCGGCGGGCGAAGCAGACGCGCGTCTACCGGCGCAACCAGGCGCTTGGGCTGGTGCTGGTGGCAGCGGCGATCTGCCTGTGGTGGCTCCTTCATACCAATCCCCGGTGGATCTTCCCGCCGGGCTGGTGGCGTCCATGAGCGGCTCGGCAGAAGTGTCAGGGCATGACTTCAGTCGTGCCGACGGGCTGCAATTATTGGCTGGAGCTTTAGCCCCCGAGGGAAACCTCACAAACAACGACCCGCTGGCGGTGCTGCTGCTGGGACCTACGGGGAGCGGCAAGACGGCGCTTTCGCTGGCGCTGGCTGAGCGCTTCGGCGGCGAGATCGTCAGTTGCGACTCGGTGGCCGTCTATCGCGGCATGGATCTGGGCACGGCCAAACCCACAACAGAGGAGCGGGCGCGGCTGCCGCACCACCTGATTGACGTGGCCGAGCCGGATCAACCTTTCACCGCGGGCGAGTACTACAGGCAGGCCAGGGCGGCGCTCAGAGAGATTGCCGGCAGCGGCCGTCTGCCAATTGTGACCGGGGGAACGGGGCTTTATCTGCGCGCGCTCACCGAAGGGCTCTTTGCCGGGCCGGAACGCCAGGCGGAACTGCGGGCGCGACTGCAACGCAGCCGCCAGAGGCACGCGGAAGGGTGGCTGCACCGGCTGCTGGCCCGCCTTGACCCGGCTTCGGCCACGCGCATTCACGCGAACGACACGCCCAAGCTGATTCGCGCCATTGAGGTCTGTTTGACTGCGCGCAAGCCGCTTTCCGAGGTGCTGGGCAACAAGGCGCAAGCTACAGATCCGCTCACCGGCTTCCGGCAGCTGCGGATCGGGCTGAACCCGCCGCGCAAGGCGCTCTACGATCGCCTGAACCGCCGGGCGGCAGCCATGTTCGCGGCTGGCCTGACGGAGGAGACGCGCGGCCTGCTTGAACGCTACGGGCCGGTGAAGGCGCTGGACTCGCTGGGCTACCGGCAGGCGCTGGCCGTGCTGGCAGGAACCATGAGCGAAGAAGCCGCGGTAGCCGCCGCCCAGCAGGGGCATCGCAACTATGCCAAGCGGCAGTTGACCTGGTTCCGGCGAGAGCCGGATGTGCACTGGATCGACGGCTTCGGGGACGAGGCGGAGACGCTGCCGTGGGCTACAGAGTTGGTTCAGGCCGCGCTGCCGTAAACTCTCCTGGAATTTCGTCTGCCGTTGGGTCGCTCACCCGCTCCGGGTCGCATGTCGCGGCCGCAGCAGGTTCGCCCATCCTTCGGCTGCGAAGAGCATCTAACTGAACCATGAGCTCACAGAACCCTTCCGCGTCTCCATCCGCATCCATGTCCGGCAGTTTTCTCATCGGCGGCGACCTGCCCGTTCATCGTCTTGGCTATGGAACCATGCGCCTGGTGGGCGACGGCGCCTGGGGTGAACCCGCCGACCCCGCCGAAGCAAAGCACGTGCTGCGCCGGGCGGTCGATCTTGGAATTACGCTGATCGACACCGCCGATGCCTACGGCCCGGAGATTGCCGAGCGGCTGATCGGCGAGGCGCTCTACCCTTACGCGCCGGGCGTGGTCATCGCCACCAAGGGCGGCATCACCCGCCAGGGCCCCGCCAAATCAGAATATGTGGGCCGAGCGGGCTATCTCATCCAGTGTGTAGAGATGAGCTTGCGCCGGCTGCGGCTGGAACGCATCGAGCTCTACCAACTGCACCGCATCGATCCTCGCACGCCGCTTGAAGAGTCGCTCGGCGCCTTGAAGCGGATGCAGGAGCAGGGCAAGATTCGCCACATCGGCCTGAGCGAGGTCAGGCCGGCGGAAATTGAGGAGGCCGCCAAGATCGTCGAGGTGACGACTGTCCAGAATCGATACAGCCTAGCCGACCGCCGGCATGAGCAGACGCTCAGGCATTGCGAGAGGATGGGCATCGGCTTCCTGCCCTGGTATCCGATGGCTGCCGGCAAGCTGCTCAAGCCGGACCACCATTCAGCACAGGCGCTGGCCCGGATTGCCGCGCGGCGCTCTGCCACGCCGGCTCAGCTTTCGCTGGCCTGGCTCTTGCAGCGCTCGCCCGCGATGCTGCCGATTCCGGGCACCTCCAAAGCGGCGCACCTGGAGGAGAACGTGGCGGCGGCAGGGCTTGGTCTCAGCAGAGAAGAGACAGCCGAGCTGGAAGCGGCTGCCGGTTCCTGATGGCGCTTGAACGGAAACAGGCCAGCCATCGCAATCGACGATTTCCAGCGAACGGAGAACTTCCGCCTTTACAGCGCCGGCGAGTTATCGCCCAGCATCGCCTCCCTCACGATCCTGATCGGCGGAAAGCCCTGGCGCAGGAAGTTATTGTGAAACTCCTCCAGCGAGAAAGCCGCGCCCTGCTTCTTCTTCATGTCCTCGCGCAGCTTTATGATCTCCAGCTTGCCCAGCGTGTAGTAGAGATAAGTCGGGTCGCTCGTCCCGCGCTTGGTCTCCACCACCGCCGTCTCCTTCGACTGATAGCCTTCCTTCTGGAAGAAAGCCTCCGCCTCCTCGATGCTCATCTTGCCGGAGTGCATCTGGATGCCGACGATGAAGCGCGCGTTCCTCAGCAGCGCATCCTGCAGTTGGCCCAGCCGAAGGAATTTGGATTCGCGCTCATCCTTCGCCCCCGTTCCGGGCTGGCCATATCCCTGGTCGAGCATCATCTGCTCGCAGTAGTGCGCCCACCCTTCGATGTCGGTGTTTGCGCCCAGCAACTTGCGCACCCGGCTGGGCGCTTGCGGCAGCCACAGAAACTGAATGTAGTGGCCCGGATATGCCTCGTGGACCGCGGTCGAAATCACCGTGCCCACATTGAACGAATGCATGTAACCTTCAACCTCATCGGGCTTCATCGACGGGTCGGGCAGAGTTACGTTGAAGTAAGCCTCCGTGGCGTGCGCCTCGAACGGCCCCGGCGTATCCATGCTGGCAAAGGTGGTGGCGCGCATGAATGGCGGAGTTTCTTCCACGATCGGCCTTACATCGGAGGGAACCGTAACGATGTGGTGGGCGCGGATAAAGCCGACCAGCCCGTCGAAGGTAGCTCGAAAAGCGTCCAGCAAGCGATCCGGCGCGGGGTGATTCTCGCCCAGTTCTTCAAGCACGGCGTTGGGCGTCTTGTCCGGCTCCAGCTCCTTGGCAATCTCATTGAAGTGCGCCTGGTTCTTGCGCAGGTCCGCCCAGCCAATCTCCAGCAGCTTGTCCAGCGGCAGGTCGACCATCTCGTCATACTGAAGCTTCTTCGAGAAGGTCTCCGCGCCGATGCGGAAGTCCCCGTTCGACTTTGGCAGCAGGTCAGTCTTCAGCCAATCCAGATAACTCTTCAGCGCCGCAATCGTCGCGGCGTTGGTCAGCGCAAACTCGGCCTTGAGCGCGGAATCCTGCGCATCGGCGAAGGCGGACGGAACATCCTGCTCAAAGAAGCTGACGATCCCCGGCAGTTGCTCGATGGCGATCTCGGTGTAAATGCGCGGCGGATTCTTCAGGTTCGCGCGCGCCGCATTCAACAGCGCCGGCATCTGCTTCTCCCGCGCAATGAGCGATCGCAGCCGCTCATCCGGCGAAGCGAACTTACGCTCCATCAGCACAAACGCCCCATTCGCGCAGGTGCTCGAGTAGTTATCCGCATTCTTCTCCCACGGGCGGATCGTCTCCAGGGTGAGCAGTTGCGAACGGACGCTGGCAAGCACAATCTCCCGGTCGCTGCGCGGTACAAAATCGCCTGCGCCGCCATCGGGTTGAATCGCCTCGATGCGCCGCTCGAAGCTCTTCAGATCGGCAATCTCGGCGTCGATATTCTTCCGCGAGAAATCTTCAAGCTGCGTGTCGAACTGGTGATAGCCCGCCTGCGTTCCAGCCGTCGGCTGATAGCGCAGGTAAACCCGGTCGAGATACTGATTCGAAAGCCTTTCAAACTGCTGCTTCCAGTCTCCCCTCGCAGCGCGCGCACTTATCGCAAAAGCCATGCAAACTCCCATCGCAAGCAAAACGGATAACTTCTTCATCGTCTTCCTCTCTACTCTTGAACTGCCGTCAAAACTCCGGACGCCGCATCCTTGGGCTTCTTCTTAGCTCAAGGGTTGGCAACCCGGCAACGACGCTGGTTAACTCTGCCCCGCATCGAGGGGGGCTAGCTGGCCAAGCACCTCGTGAATCTCAAGCAAGACCTCGTCGGACCGCGCTGCTACCAAAGGATACTTCAAGAGCCCCTGCGGCGTGAACTGCGCGCCCCGCTTGGCGTTGCGCGCTACCAGCCGCATCAGGCGCGCCGGATCGACCGCAGCATTCTCCATGAATCGTATCTGCAATTCGCCGCGCTTGCGATCGATCTGCGAAATGCCCATCCGCTCGCACTCCAGCCGCACCAGCGCTGCCTCCAGCAGGTACACGGTGGCGTCCGGCGGCGCTCCATAGCGGTCTTCCATCTCCGCTCGCACCTCGGCCACGGCCGCCTCGCTCACGGCCCCGGCAATCTTCTTGTAGAGGCGCAGCCGCTGATTCTCTTCCGGCACATAGCTCTCGTCGATGCGCAGGGCGATGCCAAGGTTGAGCTGCGTAGCGGGCCGCTCCTCGCTCGATTCGCCCTTCAGCTCTTTCACCGCGGCCTCAAGCATCGACGTGTATAACTCGAAGCCCACCGCCTCGATGTGCCCGCTCTGCTCGCCGCCCAGCATGTTACCCGCTCCGCGCAACTCCAGATCCAGCGCGGCAATCTTGAAGCCCGCTCCCAGGTCGCTGAACTCCTTCAGCGCCGCCAGCCGCCTCCGCGCAATCTCCGTCAGTTCATTCTCCGGCGGAATAAGCAAGTACGCATAAGCGCGCCGGTTCGACCTTCCCACCCGCCCGCGCAACTGGTATAACTCGCTCAGCCCGTGCCGGTCGGCACGGTTGATGAGCATGGTATTCGCCAGCGGAATATCCAACCCGTTCTCGATGATCGTGGTCGCTACAAGCACGTCGTACTCGTGGCGCATGAAGGCCAACATCACTCGTTCGAGCTCTGTCTCGCTCATCTGCCCGTGGCCCACGGCGACGCGCGCCGCGGGGACAAGCTCCTGAATCCGCGACGCAATCTCGTAGATGGACTCCACGCGATTGTGGACGAAATACACCTGGCCGCCGCGTTCCAGTTCCACCTCAACGGCAGAGCGCACTATCTTCTCGTCGAACTTGGCCACCACGGTCTGAATCGCCATGCGGTCCTTGGGCGGCGTTTCGATCACGCTCATATCACGCAAGCCCACCAGCGACATATGCAGCGTGCGCGGAATGGGCGTGGCGCTCATGGCCAGCACATCGATCTCTTTCCGCATCTGCTTCAGCCGTTCTTTGTGGCGCACGCCGAAGCGCTGCTCTTCATCCACCACCAGCAGCCCCAGATCCTGAAACTTGATGTCTTTCGAGAGCAGCCGGTGCGTGCCGATCAGTATGTCCACCTTGCCCGTCTCGACGCGCTCGACGATATCTTTCTGTTCCTTCGGCGTGCGGAAGCGCGAGATCATCTCCACATTGATGGGAAACTGTGCAAACCTTTTTTTGAATGTTTCGAAATGCTGAAAGCTCAGAATCGTCGTCGGCGTCAGTACGGCCACCTGCTTGCCGTCCTGCACGGCCTTGAAGGCCGCGCGCATGGCTACCTCGGTCTTTCCATAGCCCACGTCGCCGCACAGCAGCCGGTCCATCGGCCTCGTCGATTCCATGTCGTACTTGATGGCCCGGATCGCCGATAACTGGTCTTCGGTCTCGCTGTAATCGAAAGAATCCTCAAACTCCCGCTGAAACTCGTTGTCCTTGGAGAATGCCGTCCCCTCGGCCGCGGTCCGCTCGGCATATAACTTCAGCAGCTCGCCGGCCATATCCTGCATGGCCTTGCGCACGCGCGCTTTGGTCTTGGTCCACTGCTGCGAGCCCAGCCGGTTCAGCACCGGCGCAGGCCCGGCGTCGGTCGAGCGGTATTTCTGAATAAGATCGAGACGAGTTAAAGGAACGTATAACTTGGCTGCTTCGGCAAACTCCAGGATCATGAACTCCACCGCGAGCCCGTCCTGCACAATCTCCTTCAGTCCCTGATACTGCGCAATCCCGTGTTCCACATGGACGACATAGTCGCCGATCCCCAGGTCGCGAAAATCGGAGACAAATGCCGCCGTCTTCGACCGCTTGGGCTCAGGCCGCGCCGCCACGTCTACATCGTCGTTCAGGTCGTTCGCCCCGAAGACAACAAGATTCGAATCCAGAAAGCTGACGCCCGCCGCAATCTGCGTTCGCACAATCACCGGCACGCGCAAATCGCCGGCCAGGTAACTCCCTTCATCCAGCACCGTCTCGGCGGGATGCGGATTCCGGCTTCCCAGCCTGTAGGGAATCCGATACTCGCGCAGCATGGTCGCCAGCCGCTCCACATCGCCCTGGTGCACCGCCGCGAGCACGATTCGCGCCTCCGCCTCCATCAAACTCTTCAACTGCTCGGTCAGCGCGGGTATCGACCCATGAAAGCGCAGCGTGGGCCGCGTGTTCAGCTCAATCTCGCCCAGCGTGTTGTCCTCGTCCAGCACATCCACCGCGCCCAGCTGATCCAGATCCAGACCCATGTGAGCGTCGAGTTGCGCTTGCAATGCTTCCGGCCGCAGATAGATGTCCTCGGGCCGGATCAGCGACCCGATCCCCGACCGCTCATGCCGCTGCTCCACCTTGTTCCACCAGCGATCGATCTGATTGCGCACCATGGCCGGCTCTTCGACAAACAGCGCGCACTTAGGCAGCAGAGTTAGCAGCGACTTATCCGCCCCGGCCACGGTGCTGAAGAACTCCCACCCCGGAAAGACGCTCACCCCGCCCGCAGCGGCCAGGCCGGCGGCCATCTCCCGATTCTCATAACTCTCTTCGCCGCCTTCTAACTCCACGCGCTGCCGGTTCAGCCGTCCATGCACCGCGGCCAGCAGCCGCTCCGTTACTGGCGTCTCGGTCAGCGGCAGCAACTGCGCTTCGTCCAGCCCGCTCTGCGACCGCTGCGTTTCGGGGTCGAACTTGCGGATGGTCTCAATCTCATCGCCGAAGAACTCAATGCGCACCGGCCGGTCGGCCTCCGGCGAATAGACATCCAGAATCCCGCCCCGCCGCGTGAACTGACCCGGCATCTCTACCAGGTCCATCTGCGTGTAGCCCACCGCGGCCAGGTGCTCGGTCAGCACCTCAACGTCCACCTCTTCGCCACGCTTGAGCGTCACGGCCAGGCCGGCATAGTAGCCGCGATCAAACAGCCGCAGCGCCGCCGACTCCACCGGCGCAATCAGGATCGAGACGGCCCCGGTGGCCAGCTTCCACAGCGCCGCCGCCCGCTGCTCCTGCACGTCGGGATGGGGAGACAGATTCTCGAAAGGAAGCACATCGTGGGCTGGCAGCCGGACAACTTGCACGGGGTCGACCGCGCCGGTCAGCTCGCACCCGGCTCGCAGCATCGGCTCCAGCGCCTCGGCGGCCTTGTTGTCGGCCACCACTACAATCACCGGCTGCCGCGCCGCCCGCGCCATCAGCGGCAGATAGATGGAGCGCGCCGTCGCCGTCATCGCGGAGACACGTCTCCGCCCCGCACCCAGGCTCAGATGCCTTCGTACGCGCTCAAATCCCGAAGAGTGCTCCAGCTCCGCAAATACTTCGCGGACAAACGGGAGAATCATGTGCTGTCAGTTTAGCAGCGCGGGAGCGCCGCCGGTGGTATCCGCTGGCTATGCAGGCCACGCTCAACATTCCAGACGAACTTGCCGCCCAGATAGCCGCTGCCGGTACGGACCGTAGCGATTCATCTGCCCCGCGCCCCGGCTCAGATCACTTTGTAGGCGCTCAAACCCCGAAGAGTGCTCCAGCTCCGCAAACACCTCGCGGACAAACGGGAGGATCATGTGACTATAGTCCCGGGCTGATTGCAAGGCTAGCGATGAACGATCTTTTGGCCAGTCCTTAACGGTGCGGGCCACCGGCGAATCCGGTTTGTAACCCCGCGTAAC
>Ga0181526_10003951_pt1 | contig 11799 bp, 12 predicted proteins | sample PEATcosm2014_Bin_35_FD_119750 | JGI IMG/M metagenome (GOLD analysis project Ga0181526, IMG submission 119750) | Peatland microbial communities from MTU Mesocosm Facility, Houghton, MI, USA - PEATcosm2014_Bin06_30_metaG | ecosystem: Environmental > Terrestrial > Soil > Wetlands > Peat | place...
CGCTACGATGTCGAATTCAAGCCCCTCGCGCCGACCTACTTACGGAGGTGCGGAGATAATGACGGAACCGATGGTAGTGGATGTCAGCCAGGACTGGCGCGCCGGCCTCGAGCCAAGTGATGGCGTCGCGTCCGCCGATGTGAACCGCCAATTGTACGCGTGCTCGCCACCCGATCGATTCGCCACTTTATTATATGGCGTCTTCGACGAAAACACGCGGATGCTGCACTATGTAAATGCAGGCCACAATCCCGCCATGGTCAGGCAGAACGACCTTTTCCAGAATGCTGACCGTCGCGGAGCTGACGTTGGTCGTGTAGATTTGCTTCTCGTCCGGGGTGACGTAAATCATGTGCGTCCGGTTTTGGCCGGTACCCATGATCCAATCGATCCTGGCGGATTGCGGATTATAGCTCGCGATGGCTTTCGCTCCTTCCGCCGTGAACCAGACCTTTCCTCCAACAAACGCGAGTCCATGTGGGCCATTCAAGGCTCCAGTGTCGATGTCGGGCAGCGCTTTCTGCCCGATCAGGTCGATAACGGAGAGCGCATGGTACCGGCCGCCACCGTAAATGGAAACGTAAGCCGTCGTTCCGTCGGAAGACGCAATCACTTCGTGCGGGTCCGGACCGACGGGAGCGCGCGCGATTACTTGCAACGTATTCGGGTCCACGATTGCGAGTGTGTGGTTCCGCTTGGAAAGCGCCAGAAGGGTCCGGCCCGGCTCGGTTGAGCGGCAATTCCGATCGCGCTCAAAAGGAAAATCGCCAGCGCGGCGCCGGCGAAATGCAATTGGGATTTCTTGGATCTCATGATTCTACTCCGTTGACTTTGACACGAACAGAGCGCGGTCATGATCGCGCGATGTGAGATCGCCTCATAGCATAGCCTCAATCTCCTCGCCGCTTCTACCGGAACAGCAACTGCGAAAAGTCCCGCAAATAGAGCCGCCAGTTGATCCACGTATGCCCGCCCTCGGTCTCATGATACTCGTGGCGGATGTGGTGAGCGGTCAGTGTTTCTGAAAGCCGTTTGGGGCCGTCGGTGACCCCCGGGCTGCGCATCTCCATCGTGCTGCAGAAACTTCCAACTAATTGAGCGGCGGGATATTGCTTTCGGACCTTATGCAGCCGCCTGTGCTCTATCGGACTGGTGCACGCGGTGAGCGCTCCCGGGTGACCTACCGACATGCACGATAACGCTCTGCCGGGTCTGGCATTCCCACGCCGGGATGGTGGTCATTCGCTTTGCTACGCAGGAAACATCGTCCCAAGCGTGTTTTCGCGTAGAAACGCCAAGCCTGCGGCGCTGCGTATCTCATCCTCGATCAACGGCTTCGCTTCCCTTCGGGCCTCGCCCCAGTTGCCAGCGTCTCGGTGCAGGAGGATGAGACTGTAGTGTGCGGCCCGCAGCGATGCGTCTGCCGAAAGAGAACCCCTAAAGTGGCTCTCGGCCGCCAAATGGTCGCCCTTGGCCGCTTCCAGCCTGTTCAGTGCGCGCCGTATCACGACAACGTTTCCTTGTGCATTGACGCTTCGGGTTCGGCACGTAAAGTCCGTGGAAAACTCAGATATCCACGGGGGCTGTGGATAAGCGCACGTAGTCCCGATGCGGAGGCACCTTCCGGGGCGGACGTGAAGCCTCATCTTTAGGTATTTCCGGGAGCCGACTCTCTGGTACGACCACGGCAGCGCCACGTTCGACAGCATCGGAGCCTCGTTCCGTGCATGGAGCCAGGAAGCATGTAGTGAAGACCTGCTCCCCGAGTTGCCTCTCGGGGCCACCGGGTTTTCGAGACGATACAGCGAAGCACTCAGTGTGTCAGTCCTGCTATCGACAGCGGAAGTTTGTACGCCGACACGGATGTTTCACAATTCCCGATTGGATATACTTCTCAAGACAGGAGGACTGGACGCGGTGAGGGGTTCTCGTTTGCGCAGTCTATGGCAGCCCGCGTTCATGATTGCGGCCCGCTGGCCCGCCCGCGAACCTGACAGCGGACCGGCATAGTGAATGAGATGGCAGACCGATCTACGAGCGCCCCGAGCGATTATCTTGCTGCGGAAAGAACGTTTCTCGCATGGATCCGCACGGGACTGGCGCTCATGGGATTCGGCTTCGTTGTCGCCCGCTTCGGGTTGTTCCTGCGGGCACTGCAGATCGGGCAGGCGGATTTCTCGGCGCAGCCGTTTGGCCTTTCGTTCTGGTTCGGCACAGCGCTGATAGTGCTGGGAGTGATCGTCAACATCGTCTGCGCATGGAACCACGTTCGTCTCATTCGAGAGCTGAACCGCGGAGGAACTGCGTTCAATCGTCCGTCCACTTTAGCGATGGCCGTTGCGGTGATACTCGCAGTTCTTGGACTGGCGATGGCGAGCTACCTCGTTTCGGTTCGCCAGCCCGGGCAAGCCGCTATTGAAAGACATCGGGGGAAATCAATGAACTCGCATCCGGAGAACGGCATCGTCACGATACCCAGCCATCACTCGGTGGACGGGACCGTTGAAAAGCTGCTAGCAATTCTGCAAGCAAAAGGGGTCAAGCTGTTTGCCCTGATCGATCACAGCGGTGAGGCGGAAAAGGCCGGCATCAAAATGCGGCCAACCAAACTGCTGATCTTCGGCAATCCGAAAGCCGGCACTCCACTCATGATCGCTTCGCCGAGCATCGCGATCGACCTGCCGCTGAAGGTCCTGGTCTGGGAGGATAGTGACGGCAAAGTCTGGATCTCCTCGAATAGCCCTGGGTACCTTCAGGTCCGGCATAATTTACCTCCAGACCTCCTCCAAAATATCGCGGGCGTGGAGGCGCTGGCAGCAAAAGCGGCGGAGTGAGTGGCTACGCCATCATCGCGCCGAACGAATCGCGCCGCTTTCGCCGAGCGCGCGCCGCGCGACTACAGCGGAAATCAAGTCCGCGCGGGCAACACGGCTCGCGATTCGACGGTTCCGGCGTGCGCGGAATCGAGCGCGGGCGTGCGCCGCCCGCGAGCCGCGGCGTCTCGCCAGCAGCGTTGAAAAGCGCGGCCGTTGTGCGCGATTCTCTAGGGCATCTCCGCGGCGTCAAGGCCGAGTGTTCTCTCAAGCCTGCGCCAGCGTACTCCAGGCAGCCGACGCTTCGTTGTCCGATATCGCCTCGCTGTCGAGTTCACTGGAACTGCTTCGCTGCGGCGGATGCGTGAAGGTTCACAGCGACGTTAAACGTAGGACAATCGCTATCCAAGGCCTCAAAATGAACATCCCGCAGGCTGGTAGGCTGGCAAGATGGGCCTCGCTAGAAAAGGACAGGTATTGGTTATGCCGATTAACGTGTTGCTGGACAATATCGCCGGCTTGGGCGCACCCGTGACCTTCGGGCCGGTGTGGTATCAGACGACGTTCTCATCGATCTTGACATGTCAACAGTTGTGTGATACGTAAAGAACAAGCTTCTTAGAGGGCTAATTTCAGAGCCGGTACCGGCGTGAGGGTACGGTTTAATCGTCACGTCGACGCTGTAACAGCCACGTCGCATTATTCTCTTTTGATCCTACGTCTGAGTGTTTTCGCACGAGAGGACAGCTATATGGATTTGAGAAGATGCGTGGTTACGCTATTTCCTGGACTCTGCCTCATGGTTGGTGGGTTGGCAGGGCAGACCTTCCGCGGGGGGATTACCGGAACCGTTGCCGATACATCTGGCGGAGCCATGGTCGGCGCAATCATCAAACTTGTCAGCCCGGAAACGAACTTGACCCGTCAAGGTATTACATCATCAACGGGCGAATTCGCTTTTCAGGATCTGCCGCTCGGCAAGTACGACATCACGGTTGAGCAATCGGGCTTTGACACAGTTCACGTCTCCGGAGTTGTTGTTGACGCAGGCAAGATTGCCGCAGTCGCAGTCAAACTGGAGGTGGCGAAACAAGCAGCTGTGGTCGAGGTCGCTGCCGCATCCGTCGCGATTGAGACTGCCTCATCGGCCGAAACCAGCGTGATCGATACCCAGCAACTCCTGGACATACCCCTGAATGGCCGCGATTTCACGCAACTACTGAAGTTCAATCCCGGCGCCAACGCCAACGGCTCCCTCAACGGGTCGCGATTCAACGGCGTCGACTGGAAGATCGACGGAGCTGACAACAACGACTTGTGGCATAACGTAAACTCAGTCAATCAGGGAGGCGTCTCAGGTATTGCCGGCACGCTGCTTCCGATGGACGCGATCGCCGAGTTCTCGCTGCAAAGCAGCAGCAATGCCGAGGAGGACCGCAACTCGGGCGGCATGTTGAATGTCGTGATTAAATCGGGAACCAACGACTTTCACGGATCGGCGTACTACTTCAACCGGAACGAGGCACTGGCCTCGGCCGACTGGTTCACGCCGCCCGGCACACCCACCGCGGAGCTACGCAATAACCAGTGGGGCGGCTCGCTTGGCGGGCCGATCGTGCGGAACCATACATTCTTCTTCATCAATTACGAACAGCAAAACTATAAACAGGCTCTCACCGCCCCCGGGACCACCCCCTCGGCCGCCTGGGTGTCGCAAGCCGAGGCGGTGATGGCCACCGATGGCGTCGCGGTCAACCCCCTGATGCCCAACGTGATCAACTACCTGTGGCCGGCCAACAGTCTCGCCGGACCCGCCACTCCGGATAACTACGCGGGCGCAGGCATCAACTTATCGAACAGTTACAACGGTGTGATCAAGATCGATCAACAGTTCAGTGCGAAGAACAACCTGGCGGTCCGCTATTTTGGCGGCACTGGCAACCAGGTCGAGTATATTGGCTCCGCGATACCTTACTACTTCCAGTTGGCGCCCAGCCGGATGCATAACTTCTCGGTAGTCGACAATGAGGTGATTTCATCGCGCTTTGTGTCCCAGACGCTGTTAGGGGTGAATTACTTCAAACAAGTCTTCGACGACGACAACCACGGCTTCGACCCGCCCTCCATTGGACTCGAAACCGGCGTGACGGATCCGGCGAATTTTGGGAGCCCGAACATCAACATAGCGGGCTTCGATCAAACCGGCGTGACGCCGCCCCTGGGGCGCATCGATACCACCGGCCACATCGATCAGACCTTCACCTATACCGCGGGCTCTCATCAATTCCGCTTCGGCGGCGAATACCGCTATTCGCGTCTCGACGTGTATTATGACGCACTGGCGCCGGGTGCGTTCACCTTCGACGGTACCCAGGGGCCATTTGCCGCAACGTGCCCGGCGGACACCTGGGAGGTTGGCGGAACGTGTCCGCCCGGTGGGGCAGGTTCGCCGAACCCGAGCCTCGATGCGCTAGCGGATTTCCTTGCCGGCTATGTCGGTATCGGCCACGCGAGCATTACTTACGGCAATCAGCAGCGCATTTACAATCTTCAGGGAGGGTCCTTTTTTGCCCAGGACACCTGGAAGATCACTCCGAGGCTGACCGTGAACTATGGCCTGAATTGGGTCTATCAAAGCCCGATCTCAAATCCGAAGAACTTGATTTCAACGTTCATTCCAGCAGAAGGGGGCATTACCTATGTGGGGACCGATGGACTCAGCACGTTGTGGCCCCGCGATCTGCACGATTTCGCTCCGCGTGTCGGGTTTGCCTACCAGCCGAAAACCGGCGGCAAGCTGGTGATCCGCGGTGGCTGGGGAATTTACTATCAGACGCCCAATATCTCCTACTTCGGCGACAGCGGCACGAATCCTTCCAACGGCGCAGCCACCGGAATCAACGATAATATCGGCGGCACGGCGCCGGTTTTGACATTGTCGAATCCAGCACCGATCACTCTTCAATCGGGCGTACCTATATTTGCCATAAATTCGGCGACCGGCCCCTTCGGCGGCTTCTCGGTGAGCCAGCACTTCGTTGACGGTTACAGCCTGAATACACACGTCAACGTCCAATATGCGTTAGCCGGGAATGTCGTGGCTGAGGCCGGCTACTCGGGCGCTTTGAGCCACCACTTACCGGATATGCTCGATATCAATCAGATTCCGATCGGGTCGCCCGAGGCGGTCACATCGCGTCCCTATTACGGCCAATTTCCGGACCTGGGCGCCATCGATGAGATCCAATCGGTCGGCAACGCCAATTACAACGGCCTGATTGGCTCGTTGCAAGCCACCAACTTCCACGGTATCGCTACCAAACTCAGCTACACGCTGGGCCACTCCCTTGACGACCTGTCCTACGCCCGGCACATCATTCCACAGAACAGCTATTGTCTCGAGTGCGACTATGGGAACTCCGATTTCGATATTCGGAATTCGTTCTCCATGTTCCTGAGTTATGCGCTGCCCCAGCCGGCGAACCACAAGATGCTTTTGGGCGGCTGGCAGGTGAATACGCTGTTTTCTTTCTTTACGGGCACCCCGTTTACCGTGTATGCCGGCGACGATTCGAGCGGCACTGGCGAATTCGCTGACCGTGCCGAGGTAATCGGCAGCCCATTCGCAGGCGTTCCAGCACCAGATCGGGCCACCAGTACCTATTACTGGTTCAACCCGGCCGCGTTCGCGTCGCCGGCGCAAGGCACCTATTCCAACCAGGGGAGGAACGGGTTTTACGGGCCCTCGACTCGCCAGATCGATCTTTCCGTGTTCAAGAACTTCCACTTCAAGGAGCGCCTAACCGCTCAGTTTCGGGCTGAAATCTACAATATATTCAATTTCGTGAATTACGGAAACGGGTCTCCCTATCAGGCCGTAATGGGCAATAACCTCCAAGGCAGCAATCTGGGACAGATTTACGCGACTTACGATGTGGGATTTGGCGCGCCGGGCATAGGCCCGGGCGCCCCGCGAAATGTCCAGTTAGCTCTGAAGATCCTGTGGTAGGGGTGCGGCAGGGTGCGGCAGGGTGCGGCAGGGCGCGGCGTGCATGGTTTCCCCGCTCATCTCCGACGCGTCAAGGTGTTGGCGGCACTAAGTCGAACGAATCGCGCGCTCCTCGCCGAGCACTCGCGCCGTGGAGATCGAGCCCGCGCGAGCGCCACGGCGTGCGGTTCGACGAGTCCCACGCGCTGCGTCTCGCCAGCGACGGTGAAGAGCGCGGCCAGTGCTTATCGTGGCATGGTTGTGACGCACTAATCTGGTACAATGACGCCATTCGTAAACCCCAAGGAGGCGACACCTATGACCGAAAAGGAACAGACCGCCATCGCGACAGTCAGGCGTTACGTGTGGTGGTCCATTGGAGCAGGTTTGATCCCGTTTGTGGTATTGGATATAGCGGCAGTTACGGCAGTGCAACTGAAGATGCTCGCCGAGATCTCGAAGATCTACGGCGTCGAGTTTCGGAAAACCCGCGGGAAGGCGGTGGTGGGTTCCCTGGTCGGCTCCCTGATCCCGGGTGCTTTCTCATACGGTGTTGGCTATAGCGTCATGAAGTCGGTTCCGGTAGTGGGTTACGTGCTTGGTTCACCGCTGATGGTGATATTCTCCGGGGCGACGGCATGGGCACTCGGCAAGGTGTTCATCCAGCATTTCGAGTCCGGCGGCACCTTCCTTGACTTCAATCCGGACGAAGTCAAGGAATATTTCAAGGCGCAGTACGAAGAAGGGCGAAAGCTGGCGGCGACGACGGAGAGAAGAGAGAATCCGCAGATCCCGGTCTGAGCTCACGGGGCACCCTGACACCTGTGGGGATCCGTTGGCCCAAGCTCCGCCCCGTCGCTCATATCGCGTGTAGCTCAGGGACCGGCTTCGATCGGATAGGGCCACAAACGCGATACAAGGACGCGCTAAGGGAGTTAGTTTCGCGTTGCGGTGCCGGCAATTTGCCTCCTAACACCCGAACCGCACAAGTGGCTCGGATCGCCGGCTCCGAGTGGATCGTCGGCCACTCGGAGAATGCCCCGAGAGGACGTCCCAGGCCGTTCCTCCCGTTAAGCCCGGAACACATCAACTGGACGAGACAAGCCGAGCGCGCGCGCCGCGGAGAGTGAGAACCGCGAGCGCCGCAGCTCGCCGCTCGGCGAACTCAACGCGCGCAGAATCGAGCGCGCTAGTGCGCCGTCCTCGCCGGGCGCGCGCCCATCGCGGAGATCGAGTACGCGCGAGCACCGCGCTGGGCGGCGCGACGAATCCGACGTTTGCGGAATCGGACGCGGTTTTGCGCCGTCCGCGCGCTGCGGCGTGCGAGGAGGGTGGCGAGGAGCGAGGGTCGGCGGGCGTGTTTCCATGGCGTCAAGACCTAGTGCTGGAGCTCAAAAGGCGGGTTGCGGAACTGGCGCGGTAGCAAACCGCGGCGGGTTGATTCCCCGTGCAGCCCCAAGAAACCCTCTAAGACTGCTGTTTGCAGACCGGCTAGGGAGCAACGGGTTGCGCCTGTCGGGCAACGCCTGCCGGGCCTTGCGTCGTGATGCCGGAAGCGAATGCGTGGGTAACGCCGGTCGCGGTATCGTATGTCTCGAGCGAAGACGCTATGATGCAGGGAGCGAGCTCGGATCCTCTGGCTGTAGTGGCCATCGCTCCTCCGAGCGTGATCGCGACTCGAATAACGGTTCGCGAGCCCGAAGCACCGACGGCAGCATACGGCAGTGCGACTGAAAACATCTTCCCAGACTCTACCGCAAAGGCGCCAATCGGCCCGAGGGTTGTTTCACCACCGGCGCCGCCGTAAAACACAATGGCACCGACGCAGTACGGTTGCACGCCACCCAAGGGAGATGGCGGCGCGGTATTGACTATGTTGACCTGGGCGGTTTCCGTTGCGGCAAGACCAACCGGCGGCAACTGGGGAGAAGGCAACGGATATTCGACGGTCGTAGTGGTAACCTGCCCGAATGCGGAGACGGCCACGAGTAGAAGCCCAAGGCCAAGCGCTGCGGAGTACCTGTGACTTAGCATTGTCTTGATTCCTCCTGAAATGGAATGGGACGAGGCGGATGCCGCGTTCGTCTGTAGTTAAGACGTCTCGACCCGACCATTCGTGCACCGATGCACAGCCGGTTCACACTGGCCGCCGGGGCGACCGCGTGCATTTGCGGTCGCGAAATGTCAAGGATCTCGCCCCAAGGTTCTCGACCATCGTGCAGGCGCTGGCGGCGATGCCTGATGAGACGGTGATCGACGGTGAGATCGTCGCCTCGGACGAATCGGGCCGGCCGTCATTCAGCGCCCTGCAGCACCAGGGCCCGAGGACCGCATCGCTGTACTATTACGTCACCCCAGCGGTTCGCCTTGCCGCTGGACGCTCAGATCGGGATGTCGCGGATCGATCCGGGCCCCCAGGTCTTTATATACCAGTACGATTATATACCTTGACAAGGATATGCTATATGGCGTATATAACGAGTACGGAGTATGTGCTCGAAATCATTGCGGAGCAGGACCGCCGCGCGATACTGAGCCTCCAGGAACGAAATCTTTCGCAGAGGTATGGGAAGATGGCCAACACGATGGTAGTGGACGTAAGTCAAGATTGGACAACCGCTTGCAATGTCCAGCAGCGGTTCATGGACCGCGCTGCGCCCGCCGTGGACGGCATCGGCTACAGCGCTCGTTGCCGGCAACTCCGGGCCCTCGGCGGCGACTGCTACGACTTTCTGCCCCTTTCCCGCGGCCAGCTCGCCTTTGCTATTGGCGACGCCTCCGGCAAAAGTCTCCCCGCCGCGCTTATGATTACGAGCGTCCAGTCCTCTCTGCGCACCGCGGCTTTCTTCGCCGGCAGTGATCCCGCGACGGTGATTGGCACGGTGAATCGTCAGTTGCAGACAGCATCGCACTCCGACCGCTTCGCTACACTGTTTTACGGGGTGTTCGACTCCGTAACCAGCACCCTGAGCTACTCCAATGCGGGCCACAATCCTCCTCTCGTGATTCGGCGGGACGGCTCGGTCGTCAGGCTCGAAACCAGCGGCCTCCCCGTCGGACTCTTTGCCGATTCGACCTACGAGGAAGCCGTCGTCCAGCTGCAGCCTGGCGATACTGTCATCGCGTACACCGATGGGGTTACCGAGGCTGTCAGTCCTTCAGGCGAAGAATGGGGAGTGGAAGGCTTAAGGAAAGCGGCTGTCGAAAGCAAGGCACGGGAAGCCGAGGAAGTTGTAGACGCGATCTTCACGTCGCTGGACGAGTTCTCTAGAGGGCGCCAGGCCGACGATGCCACGGTTGCAATTTTGCGGGTGCATTGACCTTGGGCACAGATTGAGGACAAGAGAGTGGAATCTGTATTTGAAATCATCGCGGAGCCGAACCGCCGCGCGATATTGAGCCTCCTGGTTTCATCGCAACAGTCGGTGGGAGAGATCGAGCGTCAGCTTCGTATGCCGCAGCCGACTGTGTCAAAGCACCTGCGAGTGCTGCGCGAGGCCGGTTTCGTGGAATCCACGGTGGACGCACAGCGCCGTCTCTACCGGCTGAAACCTGAACCATTTCAGGAGGTCGATGCCTGGCTGGCTCCGTTCCGCCGGTTCTGGTCTGCCCACGTAGATGCTCTCGAACGCCACCTCGACCGCATGGAACAATCAACACCAATGAAAAGGAAGACACGGAGAAGATGACCGATGGCGAGCAGTACGCGCGGGGACCCGCCAGCGGAGCGCAGTTCCACCGGTTCTGGTCCGCGCACGTGGATGCTCTCTTACGCCACCTCGACCGCATTTATCAGTCAACACCAACGAAAAGAACAGGGAGAAGACGACGCGGCCCAAACCGTGAATATAGCAAAGGAGAGACGAAATGAAAATCAAAGTGACCAACGTGTACGTCGACGATCAGGAGAAGGCCCTGCGCTTCTATACCGAAGTGCTGGGCTTCGTGAAGAAGGCCGACTTCAGCCAGGGGCCGTTTCGGTGGCTCACGGTCGCCTCACCAGAGGACCCGGACGGGACCGAACTGCAGCTAGCGCTCAATAACAACCCGCCAGCCAAAGCCTATCAGCAGGCCCTGTTCCAGCAAGGCCAGCCCGCGGCCATGTTTTTCACCGACGACGTGCAGGCTGATTACGAGCGTATGAAAGCGCGCGGTGCCGAGTTCACCATGCCACCAAAAGACGTGACCGCATCGAAGATCGCCATGCTGAATGACACCTGCGGCAATCTTATTCAGGTCACGCAGTTGATGCGCTGGTAGGGCAGACGGAGGCTAAGATGATGAGGACCGATGGCGAGTACGTACCGGGTCCGGCCAGCGGAGCGCAGGTGCGAAAGGACGGAGAGAAGTGGACGCTCATTCTCGTGAGAGAACTGCGCCACTCACCGGAAAAAGTCTGGCAGGCGCTTACCGAGCCGGCGGATCTGCGCGAATGGGCGCCCTTCGTAGCCGATGGGAGCCTGGGTACGGCCGGCAGCAAAGTGAATCTTACCTGGGTGGCTACGGCCGCGACGATCGAAACAGAAGTGACGCGAGCCGATGCTCCCAGTCTGCTTGAGTACGGCGATATCCGGTGGGAACTCGAAGGCTCTGGTGGCGGCACGCACCTGACGCTGTGGCACAAAATCGATCGCCGCTTCATCTCTTGGGGCGCCGCGGGCTGGCACATCAGCTTCGACGTCCTGGAGCGGCACCTCGCCGGTCAGCCGCTTGGACGCATCGCCGGCGCCGAGGCCATGAAACTCAGCGGCTGGCGGCGATTGACCGCCGAGTACGCCAAGCAGTTCGGCGTTGAAGCGCCAAACCGGCCGCCGAAGGCGACTCAAGAGGCGTGAATCGAGGGGATCGCAGGCATAAGTCAACGAAGCGGTCTGTCAATTTCAAACTAGGAAAGAAGACACCCGGACGGTAGTTGTTCGATCTGGGTGTTCGCAATTACGGAGCAACATGTCCCTCTCATCTTCCGAATCCGATCGGTTTGGCGCAATCCAGGTCCGA
>Ga0181526_10003952_pt1 | contig 11799 bp, 10 predicted proteins | sample PEATcosm2014_Bin_35_FD_119750 | JGI IMG/M metagenome (GOLD analysis project Ga0181526, IMG submission 119750) | Peatland microbial communities from MTU Mesocosm Facility, Houghton, MI, USA - PEATcosm2014_Bin06_30_metaG | ecosystem: Environmental > Terrestrial > Soil > Wetlands > Peat | place...
GAGCGCGTCGGTGAGAACAAGCTTGGCTTCCATCATGTCTTCGATCCGCAGCAAAACGTCGGAGTTCTCGTTTACCGCAGCGTCACTGCGGCGGATGCGGGCACACTCGCCTTCGGTTCCGGCGAGCTCGCCGCGAAATCGCCGGCGGCCATCGATCGGCGCCTGCATCTCAACCTGAGCGACCTGGCCGGCATAGCGATCAAAATCCGAGCGCCGCACCAGCGGCCGGTCGATGCCGGGCGATGAAATCTCCAGCTGATAAGCGCCTTCGATCGGATCGGTGACATCAAGCACGGGCGACAAGGCCCGCGACGCGGCTTCGCAATCTTCTATCGTCATGGTGCCGTCCGGCCGCTCGGCCATGATTTGGACGGTACAGCCGGCAGAGCCGGATATGCGCACCCGAACAAGCCGATAACCCAGTGCGGCCAGCACCGGGTCGGCCAAAGCGGCAACGCGCGCCGCCCGACCGGGCTCAATGATGAGTCGCGGCTCGTCGGTAAAACCCTCAAGCGAAACACTCGTCGGCCTATCGTCCATACTGTTCGGCCATTCATCCCAAACGTGGACTGCAAAACGCCGTCTGGCCTCAGGTAATAAAAAAGAGCGGGTCCCAGGGGAACCCACTCTCAAAACCGCTCGGATCATCCGACCGTTATGAGGTATCCATGACGGATCCGGCAAATATAGCGGTTTGCCGTGCGGTTGCAAGGGCAGTTCAGGGATCGGTAATCAGTAGCCGCTAATCAATAAATAAGACGAGGCCGAAAAGGGCCTCATACCGATCCCCGACCATTGATGACTGGTGCCTGAATGGGTGCCGCCCTTTCGCTGATTCCAGAACTCGAAGACGTTCTCCAGCGTGGTTCGCGGCAAAAGCGCGCCGAAGCATTGCGGCGCGTTACGACGTTATTTCTTGACGGCGCGAAGAGCTACAGCGACGCCCACGTCGACCTGTTCGATGATGTCTTCGCGCTGCTCATCGAGGAAATCGAGACCAAGGCGCGCGCCGAACTCTCCCATTGCCTTGCGACGGTCAGCAACGCGCCGGCCAAGGTTCTGCGCATCCTGGCCGATGACGACGATATCGCGGTTGCCGGTCCGGTGCTCAACTTGGCGCCGCGCTTGGCCGAGGCCGATCTCGTCGATGTCGCCAAGACCAAGAGTCAGGCCCATCTGCACGCCATAGCCACGCGGCAGGCGCTCGGCGAGGCGGTCACCGACGTGCTGGTGCGGCGCGGCGATCGCGAGGTGGCGCGCAGCCTCGCCGACAATCGCGGCGCGCGTATTTCCGAAACGGGCTTTTTTCGTCTGGTCAAGCGCGCCGAGAACGACGGAATTCTTGCCGAGAAGGTCGGACTGCGGCCCGATATTCCGCCGCAGCTGTTCCGCGAATTGCTGACGCGAGCCACCGCGGTCGTGCAGAAGCGGCTGCTTGCCTCGGCGACGCCGAAACAGAAGGCGGAAATTCGCCGCGTCTTGGAGAAAGTCTCGCACGAGGTCGGCGCACGCGTTGGCCCGCGCGATTACCGAGCCGCGCAGCGCGTGGTCTTGAGCCTGCATCGGGCTGGCCGCATGAACGAGGCGGCGTTGGCCGCGTTTGCCGGCGATGGCAAATACGATGAGACGGTCGTTGCCCTTGCCGCACTTTCCAAAGTGCCGATCAACGTTGCTGACCGGCTGATGGCCGGCGAACGGCCCGATCCCGTCCTGATCCTATGCAAGGCGGCCGGCATGACCTGGCCGACGGTGAAGGCCGTCATCACGATACGTCCCGACGGCAAGCCGCCGTCAAGTTTGGGCGTCGATTCCGCTTTCGCCAATTATGACCGGCTGTCGGCTTCCACCGCCCAGCGTGTGGTGAGGTTCTGGCAGGTGCGGCAAAACCAGCAAAATCGATAGCCGGCACCGGGCGATCGTTTAGATTCTCCGGAAGATCAGAAAACACGAGGCGCGTTCTTCGCGCGCGGCCTTGGCGTGATAGCGCGTTCCCGCGAAACCGGGCCACGGTCTGCGCCAGTCGTCGGCGCATTCTGCGGTCCACTCGAAGTCGGGCGAACGGCGCAGGCGGATCAGCGTCCAGGCCGAATAATCGCTGCTGTCGGTGGCAAAGCGGAACGCCGCGTCCGGGCGAAGCACGCGGGCGAGCTCGACGATGCGCTCGTCCTGCACGAACCGGCGCTTCCAGTGCCGGCGCTTCGGCCACGGATCGGGATAGAGCAGGTCGATGCCGGCGATCGACTGCGCCGGCAGCCAGTCGAGCACCGCGATGGCGTCGCCGTGATGCAGGCGGATGTTGCGTAAACTCCGCTCGTCGATGGCGGCGAGGGCTTTGGCCATACCGTTGACGAACGGCTCGCAACCGATGAAGCCGGTCGCCGGGCTCGCCCCGGCGGCGGCGACCAGATGCTCGCCGCCGCCGAAGCCGATCTCGAGCCGGACGTCGTCGACCGGCACCGGAAAGAGCGTCGTGAGCGGGGCCGGCGCCGGATGCCCGAGGTCGAGCGCGAGCGCCGGCAACAGGGTCTCGATCAGTCCGGACTGATGGGGCCGCAGCCGATGGCCCTTGCGCCGGCCAAAGAATCCGCGTCTGCCGTCGCCGCCGGAATCGGTCCCGCTCATGCGCCGGCGGCGACCGTGACGGTCGGTCCGGCGGTGCCGGAATCAGGCGCAGGAGCGCGTTCGTCCGACGTCGAAAGTGCCTGCCCGGCCTGACGGCGCGTCTTCCGTGGCGTCAGGACACCGCGCCGCGGATGGCTTCGGCCAGATCGGTCTTCTCCCACGAGAAGCCACCGTCGTTCTCCGGCGCGCGGCCGAAGTGGCCGTACGCCGAGGTTCGCGCATAGATCGGCCGATTGAGTCCGAGGTGATCGCGAATGCCGCGCGGCGACAGGTCCATTACCTCGCCAAGCGTCCTGGCCACCCGGTCCTCGTCGACCTCGCCGCTGTCGTGGAGATCGACATACAGCGACAATGGCTTCGACACGCCGATCGCATAGGAGAGCTGCAGGGTGCAGCGGGACGCGATCCCGGACGCAACCACGTTCTTGGCGAGATACCGCGCCGCGTAGGCGGCCGACCGATCGACCTTGGTCGGGTCCTTGCCGGAGAAGGCGCCACCGCCATGGGGCGCGGCTCCGCCATAGGTATCGACGATGATCTTCCGGCCGGTCAGGCCGCAATCGCCGTCGGGCCCGCCGATGACGAATTTTCCCGTCGGATTGATGTGCCAGATCGTGTGTTTGGTGATCCAACCCGGCGGCAGCGCCTTGCGCACGTAAGGCTCGACGATGGCGCGAATGTCGTGCGACGACAGGTGCTCGTCGAGGTGCTGGGTGGAAACGACGATCTGCGTCGCCTCCACGGGCTTGCCGTTCTCGTAGCGCACGGTGACCTGGCTCTTGGCGTCGGGCCCGAGGGCCTCGGTCTCGCCCGAGCGCCGGGCGTCGCACAGCAGTTTGAGGATGCGATGCGCGTAGTAGATCGGCGCCGGCATCAATTCCGGCGTTTCCCGGCACGCATAGCCGAACATGATGCCTTGATCGCCCGCGCCCTCGTCCTTGTTGCCGGAGGCATCGACACCTTGGGCGATATCCGATGACTGCGCGTGCAGGTGCACCTCGATCTCGGCCTTTTCCCAGTGGAATCCGGCTTGCTCGTAGCCGATCTCCTTGATGGCGAGCCTGGTGATATGGGACACATAGTCCCTGGTAATCGCGGCCGGACCGCGGGTCTCCCCGGCGATCACCACCCGGTTGGTCGTCGCCAGCGTCTCGCAGGCGACGCGAATGTGTCCGGGGTCCCAGCCGTGACGGGGCGCGAGCTCGAAAAACGCGTCTACCACCTCGTCGGAGATTCGGTCGCAGACCTTGTCGGGGTGGCCTTCCGAGACGGACTCGCTGGTGAATAGATAGTTGTTATGGGGCACCGTGTCGTACCTCCTGCGGACCATAGCCGCAGGTGCGGCCCTCGGGTCGCCGCGTTTCTTGCAGCGTCCCGTCACGGGGTCAAGGGACGGTTGGCCGGTGAACGCCCGGTCGGTAAATGCCAAGATGATGTTCAGGGTCCGTTCCGGTCGACGATGCCCTCCACGAGATCGACGATGCGCCGCCGCAATCTGCTGTCCTTGATCTCCATGAACGCCTTGGTCAGCGCCAGGCCGTCGGAGGTGGCGAGAAAGTCCGACACGTAGGACGGCGACGGGACATGGCCGTTGGCGTCGAACTCGCCGACCGGCAGGGGTGCGCCCTCGAAAAAAAACGACACCGGGACCTGCAGGGTCCGGGATATCTCCTGCAGGCGGCTGGCGCCGATCCGGTTCGTGCCCTTCTCGTACTTCTGGACCTGTTGGAACGTCAGCCCGATGGAGCCTCCGAGCTTTTCCTGGCTCAGGCCCATCATCATTCGACGCATCCGTACCCGGCTGCCGACATGCTTGTCGATCGGGTTAGGTGCTTTCGTGATCATCAACCCCTCCTCACGCAACGGGGACACACTACGGGCGTGGAAATGCAAACCGTCCCCCACCGCATATGCAATCTTAAGTAAGTCAAAAATACGATCGAAGCGTTCGCTTTTGTCCGTGCACAATCTAGATACACCGATAAGAGGCAGGAAATACGCGGATCAATTTTTCGACGCGGCCAGTAGTAAAATCATGCTCCAATTCTAGTGCAATCAAAGGTGTCGCAACCGGCGGCGCAGCACGATCAGCACGGCGCCCCCGAGCAATACTGCCAGTATGCCATTGCCGTAGCGGACATAGGGGGGCGGATCGATCGCGCGCGGCAAGGACGCATCGAGAATACCTTCGGCGCCCAGCGGCAATTCCGCGACGACCCGGCCAAGCGGGTCGACCACCGCCGAAATCCCGGTATTGGCGGCGCGAACCAGCGGCAATCCCTGCTCGATGGCGCGGATCCGGGCCTGCTGAAAGTGCTGATAGGGGCCGCTGCTGTCGCCGAACCAGCCGTCATTGGTGAGATTGAGCAGCCAGCCCGGTCGCTCGCCCCGGGGGACGGCCTCGTCGGGAAACACGATCTCGTAGCAGATCAGCGGCAGGGCCGAGGGCGCCCCCGGGAGGGTCAGGGCGCGACGGCGATCGCCGGGGACGAAGCCCCCCGCCACCTTGGTCAGCTGCATCAGGCCGATGCTCTCCAGGATCCGCTGGAACGGCAGGTATTCGCCGAATGGCACCAGGTGGATCTTGTCATACACGGCGACCAGCGAGCCCTGGTGGTCGATGACGTAGGCGGAGTTGTAGGCCCGGACGCCGCGTCGGCCTGGCTCGGGCTCGGCAGGGCGAACGCCGCCGGTGATCAGCAGCGTGCCGCTGGGCAGCAGTGAGGCGATCTGCGCCAAGGCGTCGGGCTCGCGAGCCAAAAAGAACGGAAAGGCCGACTCCGGCCAGATCAGGTGCGTGACGTCCCTGATGCCGGTGCGGTCCGGCCCGGTGGCGCGGTCGGACAGGGCAAGATAGCGGCTCATCACCTGCTGCTTGGCCGAGTAGTTGAATTTCTCGTCCTGGGGCAGGTTGGGCTGCATGATCCGCAACCTGACGCCGGGCACGAAGCCGGTCGGCGTCTGCGCCAGCCGCACCGCGCCGTAGATCGCGAGCGCCGCAAGAGCGACGGCGGCGATCAGCGGCAGCAGCCAGCGGCGTGGCGTCTCCGCCGGATCGTCGGCGAGCAGCGCCGGGCTTGCAAACACCAGGACCGCCAGGAAGGTCAATCCCCACAGGCCGATCAGCGCGGCTCCCTGCGCCAGCGCCGGCGGCCCGGTGAGCGCGTAGCCAAAGGCGTTCCACGGAAAGCCGGTGAAGGCGTGGCCGCGCACCCATTCGGCGATCGTCAGGCTCAGGGCGAGCGCGATCACCCGGCTGGCGCCGCGCGTCCACAACAGGCGGGCGAGCGCGAGCCCCAGCCCCGTCAGCACGGCGAGCCCCGCCGGAAACACCACGACGGCGAACGGCATCAGCCAGGCAAAGGTCTTGGCGTCGACCAGAAAGGCAATCCCGATCCAGTAGAGACCGGTGACGAAATAGCCGAATCCGAACCACCAGCCGCTGACAAAGGCGGCCGTCACCCCGCCAAGCCGCGCGGCGGCCGCGCCGTCGAGCAGCCAGACCAGCAGCGGGAAGGTGAGGAACATCACCGGCCAGATATTCAGCGGGGCGAGCGCCAGCGTCGACGCGGCGCCGGCCACGAAGGCGATCGCCGCCCGTCGCCATCCCCAGGCGAGCACGACCATCTGGGCGAGACCCGTGAATCTCACGAGGGGCGCTGACGCGGCGGCCGTCACGGCGGGCCCGGGGTCACGACGGCGTGGCGTCGGATATGGGCAAGCCCGCGCCGGTCTGGCCGTCGGTCCGCTCGGGCGCGGGCGGCGCAGCGCCGCTTCCCGAAGGGCTCTCGGTCTCCGCTTTGCCGTCGCGCCGCTTCGCTCCGCGCTCGCGACGCGAGCGCTCGCGGCCGCGGCCGCGATGGATCTTGACCCGCTTGACGCGCCGCGGATCGGCGTCGAGCACCTCGATCTCGAATCCGGCAGGGCCCGGGATCAACTCGCCGCGCACCGGCACGCGGCCGAACTGGACCACCAAGTAGCCGCCCAGGGTGTCGACCTCGTCCGCCACTTCGCCGACATCGAACTCCGGCCCGACCGTCGCGGTGACGTCCTCCAGGCTGGCGCGCGCGTCGGCGAGGAACGAGCCGTCGGGCTGGCGCACCACCGCCGGGCTCTCGTCCTCGTCGTGCTCGTCCTCGATGTCGCCGACGATCTGCTCGACGATGTCCTCGATCGACACCAGCCCGTCGGTGCCGCCGTATTCGTCGATGACCAGCGCCAGGTGAATGCGCGTCGCCTGCATCTTGGCGAGCAGGTCGATGGCCGGCATGGACGGCGGCACGAACAGAATCTTGCGGACGATGCGGGTCGAGGACAGCGAGGTCGACAGGTCGACCGCCTTGAGATCGAGCCCGGCGGGAAACGGCTTCTTGCGCTTGGCGTTGCTGCGCGCCGATACCGCGGCGCGCGACGCCATGAAGACGATGAGATCGCGGATATGGACCATGCCGACCGGATCATCGAGCGTGTCGTCGTAGACCACGAGCCGCGAATGCCCGGCGCCTTCGAACACCTTGACGAGCTCGCCGAGGGTGATGTCGTGCTGCACGGCCAGGATGTCGGCGCGGGGAATCATGACATCCTCGACCCGGCGCTCGCGCAGGCCCAGGATGTTTCTCAGCATTGCGCGTTCTTCGGGCGAGAATCCAGTTTCGGCCGCTGCGCCCGCTTCCAGCACGACTTCGAGGTCGGCGCGGATCGAGCCCGGCTTCCAGCCGAACACGGTGCGCAGCAGCCGGCCGATCCAGGTCGTTCCGTTCTCGCGCGCGAACTCGCTGGGGCGCGGCACCGGCACCGGTAGATTGACCCGCTCGGTGGGGCCCGCGACTGCCTCGCTGCGAGCAGCCTGGTCGGCGTCAGGCATGGCTGTCGAAGTTCGGTGTGGCATCGTGCGTGACATAGGGATCGGGCACGTCGAGCCCGGCCAGGATGCGTCGCTCAAGGCCCTCCATGGCGTCGGCTGCGGCGTCCGACTGGTGATCGTAGCCCAGCAGGTGGAGAAAGCCATGCACGACCAGATGGGCGAGATGATGGGTGAAGGGCTTGTTCTCCGCGGCCGCCTCGCGCGCCGTGGTCTCGAACGCGATCACGATGTCGCCGAGCAGCGCCGGCGACCGGCTGCCTCCGGGGCGACTCGCCGGAAACGACAGCACGTTGGTGGGCGCATCGATATCGCGCCAACGCCGATTGAGCGCCCGAACGGTCGTGTCGTCGGCCAGCACCACGGCGAGCTCGCCCGGGCCCGCAGGTCGCGGAACCAATTGCGCGGATTGGGCGATCGCGCGCTCGACGGTTGCGGTGCTGGCGGGCTCCGTCGCCCAGAGCTCGGATTCGACCAGGACGCCCACCGTCGGCGCGGCGGCACCTCGCGCGGTTGCGACCGTCCTCACGACCGGCCCTCGCGGTCGCGCCGCGACACCACCGCGGCTGTCTCGTAGGCTTCGACGATCCGCGCCACCAGGTCGTGGCGAATGACGTCGTCGCGGGTGAACGCCGCGTGGCCGATGCCTTCCACCTGGGCGAGCAGGCGGACCGCGTCGGTCAGCCCCGAGGTCAGGCCGGCCGGCAGGTCGACCTGGCTCGGATCGCCGGTCACGATCATCCGGCTGTTCTCGCCGAGCCGGGTCAGGAACATCTTCATCTGCATCGCCGAGGTATTCTGCGCCTCGTCGAGAATGACCGCCGCATTGGACAGCGTGCGCCCGCGCATGAAGGCGAGCGGCGCGATCTCGATCTCGCCGGTCTGCATCGCGCGCTCGACGACGCGCGGATCCATCATGTCGAACAGCGCGTCGTAGATCGGACGCAGATAGGGATCGACCTTCTCGCGCATGTCGCCGGGCAGGAAGCCCAGGCGCTCGCCCGCCTCTACGGCCGGGCGCGACAGGACGATGCGGTCGACCTCCTTGCGCTCGAACAGGTGAACCGCGTGGGCGACCGCGAGCCAGGTCTTTCCGGTGCCCGCGGGCCCGGTCCCGAATACCAGCGCGTGGCGCTTGAGCGCGCGCAAATAGGCATCCTGGCCCGGCGTGCGTGCCCGCACGATGCGCTTGCGCAGGTGAATCTCCTCGAAGCCGGGGCGCGCGGCGGCGGCGTCGAAATCGAACAGCGAGCCCTGCGAGATGGCGAGCCGGATCGCGCCTTCGACGTCGCCGGTGCTCAGGTCATGGCCCTGCTTGAGCTGCTCGTAGAGGCTTTCGAGCACCCGGCGGGCCTGCTCGCAGGCCTCGCGCGTGCCCTCGATCGTGACCTGGTTGCCGCGCGAATCCGCAACAACGCCGAGCCGCCGCTCGATCGACGCGAGGTGCTGACCGTACTGGCCGAACAGCGCCGAGGCGAGCCGATTGTCGTCGAACGCCATAACGGTCTGCGCGGCCGCAGCCTCGCCGGCGGGGCGATCCCGAGCGACCAGCGAGCCGTTGTCCGGTCTCACGTTGCGCAACGCTCAGGCTCCCGCCGCCGTCGTGATCGGCTCCGCCGATCGGCCGTGATCCGCAGCGGCGGCGATGGATCCGTGCAGGCTGTTGGGTCCGATGCGCGACACCGTCACGGCGACGATCTCGCCGATCAGGTCCGGTGGCGCCATCACCTGGACCGGCTGGAGGTACGGCGAGCGCCCGACGAGCTGGCCCGGATGGCGCCCGGGCTTTTCCAGCAGCACATCGAATGTGGCGCCGAGACAGCCGGCGTTGAAGGCCGTCTGATGGTGCTCGATCGCGCCCTGGAGCCGTTGCAGACGCTCCGTCTTGACGGCTTCTGGAATCTGGTCGGCGCGGCTTGCCGCGGGGGTCCCGGGCCGTGGTGAATATTTGAACGAGAAGGCCGAGCAGAACCCCACCTGGTCGACGATCCGCAGCGTCGCGCGAAAATCCGCCTCGGTCTCGCCGGGAAATCCGACGATGAAGTCCGACGACAGCGCCAGGTCGGGGCGCGCCCCCCGCATGCGGTCGACCGCCGCCAGATAGTCGGCGACGGTGTGTCGCCGGTTCATCGCCGCGAGCATGCGATCCGATCCGGACTGCACCGGCAAATGCAGGAAGGGCATGACCGCCGCGACATCGCGATGCGCCGCCACGAGGCTCGCATCGATGTCCCGCGGATGGCTCGTGGTGTAGCGCAGCCGCGCGATGCCCGGCACCTCCGCGCTGCGGCGCAGCAGCCGACCGAGCGTCCATCTCGCGCCGTCCGCACCCTCGCCGTGATACGCATTGACGTTCTGGCCGATCAACGTCACCTCGCGCACCCCCGCGGCGGCAAGGCGCTCGACCTCGCGAACGATCCTCTCCACCGGTCGCGACACCTCGGCACCGCGGGTATACGGCACCACGCAGAAGGTGCAGAACTTGTCGCACCCTTCCTGCACGGTGACGAACGACGCAACACCGCGGCGGCGGATCGCCTCGCGGGTCGGCGGCGCAAGGAGCTCGAACTTGTCCTCGGCGGGAAACTCGGTGTCGACCGCTCGTCCGTCGCGCGCCGCGCGGTCGAGCAGCGCCGGCAGCCGGTGGTAGCTCTGCGGCCCGACGACGAGGTCGACCACCGGCGCCCGGCGGATGATCTCCTCTCCCTCGGCCTGGGCGACGCAACCCGCCACAGCGACCGTGACCCTGCGTCCGTCGCGCCCCGCGGCCTGGCGCAACTTGCGAATGCGGCCGAGCTCCGAATAGACCTTTTCGGCAGCCTTCTCACGGATGTGACAGGTGTTGAGGATGATGAGGTCGGCGTCCTCGGGCGAGGCGGTCTCGACGAATCCTTCCGGCACCAGCAGATCGGCCATGCGCTGCGAATCGTAGGCGTTCATCTGGCAGCCGTAGGACTTGATGTAGAGCTTGCGGGGGCCGCTCATGCGGGTCGGGCTGCCATCGATCGGGGCCGCCCGGGCCGAGGGCGCGTCTCGAGACATTCCGGTTTCAGACATCCCGGTATCAGACATCCCATCGTGGCGGCGGGCGTCGCCGATCCGCTTCTCCGTCATAGCGGTTTTTCCGACAGAAAGGAATGCCCGCGCAGCGCCGCGACGGTGTCCCGGCGCACCGCCGCCTCGAGCTCCCGGGCCAGCAGCTTGCGGTCGGTGCCGCCGTCGCAGGCGATCGGATCGCCCCAGGTCAGGACCACGTCGATGGCCCCCTGGCGCATCAGCGCGCCGACATGCGGGACCAGATCGAGGCTGCCATACCACGCCACGACCGGACGCCGGTACCGCCCCATCGCGATCCCGTGAAGGTGCGTATAGGCGACCGACAGCGGCTGGACGTACACCTCCTCGGCCTGCCCCTGCGCCAGGGCATTGCGCGCCGCACCGATCAAGGCGGTGCGGAACGGCAATACACGATTGCCGTCGCTCGATGTTCCCTCGGCGAACAGCACGACCGGGTCCCCCGCGGCGAGGCGCTCGGCGATCTCGGCGTTGACCTCGGCGACCTTGTGGCGGCGATCCCGGTCGACGAAGACCGAGCGTTGCAACCGCGCCAGCAAGCCGAACAATGGCCAGGTCGCGACCTCGCGTTTGGCGACGAAGACCACGGGGCTGACCGCGGTGATCACCGGAATGTCGAGCCAAGACGTGTGGTTCGACACCACCAGCAGTGGCCGCCCGGGCAGGCATGCGCCGATCTCGGTGATGCGCACGCCGAGCAGCCGGCAGATCATGCGGTGATAGATCACCGGGATCGAGCGCCTGCTCGGCAGCTCGAGGCGGACCGACAGCCACTGCGCCGGGATCAACGCCAGCGTGATGACCGCAACGGCTGCGGTGACCAGCGCAATGCGCAGCATCAGCCGGTGGCGTTGTCGTCGCCAAGGGGCACGGCATAGAGCTCCAGTCGATGATCGACCAGCCGATAGCCGAGGCGCCGCGCGATCTCGGCCTGCAGGCGCTCGATCTCCTCGGAACGGAACTCGATGACCTCGCCGGTCCGCAGGTTGATCAGATGGTCGTGATGGGTGTCGGGACTCTGCTCGTAGCGGGCGCGCCCCTCGCGGAAATCGTGGCGTTCGATGATGCCGGCGTCCTCGAACAGCCTGACGGTCCGATACACGGTGGAAATCGAAATGTGCTCGTCGATCCTGGCGCAGCGCCGAAACAGCTCCTCGACATCGGGATGATCCGCCGAGGCCGCAAGCACGCGCGCCACCACCCGGCGCTGCTCGGTCATGCGCATGCCCTTGGCGGCGCAC
>Ga0181526_10003953_pt1 | contig 11798 bp, 9 predicted proteins | sample PEATcosm2014_Bin_35_FD_119750 | JGI IMG/M metagenome (GOLD analysis project Ga0181526, IMG submission 119750) | Peatland microbial communities from MTU Mesocosm Facility, Houghton, MI, USA - PEATcosm2014_Bin06_30_metaG | ecosystem: Environmental > Terrestrial > Soil > Wetlands > Peat | place...
GCACCTTGCGGCGCGGGCAGCGGGATGGCCGGGCCGCTATCCGGCGGTTTCGGCACGCCGAGCGGCCGATAGACCTTCTCGCCCATGCGGTAGGCGACGGGATGCCGGAAGATCGGGCCGTCATGGACGAAGCTGTGATATTCGCCGTTCTCGCCGCAGGGATCGATGCCGGGGCCGAGGCCGGCGAAGAACCCTTCATCGAGCGCGCGGCCCACGTCTTTCTCGCCCAGCCAGGCGTCGTTGACGCAGCAGGTCACGGCCGAGAAGCCGCGATCGGTGAAATCGCGCGCCAGTTGGCGCGTATCCGCCTGCCACAACGGGAATAGGCCGGTCATGCCGATCTCGGCCAAAAGCTTCTCGCGCCATTGCCGCAAATCCGCGAGGAAGATGTCGCCGAACACGGCTCGTTTCACGCCGCGTTTGCGCCACGCGTCCAGGGTAAGGCGCAACGCCGCGACATAGGTGGCATTGCTTGAATCCGGGCCGACATACATCTTGTCGAGCGGGAATCCTGCGGCGCGCGCCTGGGCCTCGACCAATTCCTCGCGCACGCCATGCATCGAGACGCGTTTGTATTCTTCGCTGATGGTGGTGATGAGCGCCGCGATTTCGAATTCGCCCCCGCGACGCACCCGGTCGAGCGCCAGCGCCGAATCCTTGCCGCCGCTCCAGAACGCAACCGCCTGTTCCATGACGGTCAGTCTAGGTCCGGCCCAGGACGTTGCCTAGCTCGCCTCTTCCCACTTTTCGGCGGAAGCGCCGGCCAAGGCGCGCACCCGCGCCTCGTCCTTGGCGAATTCCTTGGCCGGGCCCGAGAACACCACCTTGCCGTCGTCGAGCACATAGGCGCGGTCGGCGATCTCGACCGCTGCGCGCACGTTCTGTTCCACCAGCAGCACGGAAATGCCTTCATTGCGCGCGGAGACCACGACCCGGAACACGTCCTGCACGATCAGCGGCGCCAAGCCCTGCGACGGCTCGTCCAAAAGCAACAGTTTCGGATTGAGCAACAACGCGCGCGAGATCGACAGCATCTCCTGCTCGCCGCCCGAAAGCTGGCGGCCCCGGTTGCCCTTGCGGTCGGCCAGGCGCGGGAAGAGCTCATAGATGCGCGGTATGGTCCAGGGGCCGGGCCGTTCCAGCGGCACCCGGAGATTTTCGTCCACCGTCAAATTGGGGAAGATGCGGCGGCCTTCCGGCACGTAGCCCACGCCCAAGGCGGCGATGCGATAGGGCGGCCAATCGGTGGTGGCATGGCCGAAGATGCGCACCGCGCCGTCGCGCGCGGGCGTCAGGCCCATGATGCTGCGGAGCGTCGTGCTCTTGCCGGCACCGTTGCGGCCCAAGAGCGTCACCAACTCGCCTTCGCGCACTTCGAGGCCGACGCCGTGCAGGATGTGGCTCTTGCCGTAGAAGGTTTGCAGGTCTTCCGCCTGGAGAACGATCTCGCTCATGCGGCCTTCCCCAGATACGCGTTCTGCACCGCCTCGTTGGCGGCGATTTCCTTGGGCGTGCCCTCGGCCAGCATCGCGCCCTCGGCCAGCACCATGATCCGGTCGGCGAGGTGGAACACCACGCGCATGTCGTGCTCGATCAGCACGATCGAGAGCTTCTTGTCCTTGTGCAGATTCCGAATCAACTGGGTGATGTCGTAGGTTTCCTGGTCGCCCATGCCGGCGGTGGGCTCGTCGAGCAGCAACAGGCGCGGCTTCAAGGCGACCGCCATCATGATCTCGGTGGCGCGCTGGTCGCCATGCGCCAGCTCGCCCACCAGCCGATCGGCCTTGTCGGCGAGACCGCCCATCTCGAGCAGATCGACCACCCGGGCCTTGACCTCGCCGTTGAGGTCGCGCGACAGCCAGGCCTTGAGCCGGTAACCCGACGCGACCTCGACCGCGATGCGCAGATTCTCGCGCACGGTCAATTCCGGGAAGACCTCGGTGATCTGGAAGGTGCGCGCGATGCCGCGCCACACCCGGCGCGCCGGCAGCAGATGGGTGATGTCGGCGCCGTCGAACAATATCTTGCCCGAGCTGGGCGTCAAAAAGCCGCTGATCATGTTAAAGAACGTGGTCTTGCCGGCGCCGTTGGGGCCGATTACCGCGCGCAACTCGCCCGCCTCCACGGTCATCGACACGCCGTTGACCGCGATCAGGCTGCCGAACTGGCGCGAGACGTTCTCGACCTGGAGCAGGCTCATTGTGTCGTCTTTCGCTTGATGAGGCCGAGCACGCCGCGCGGGAAGAACAGCACCACCAGCACGAAAAAGAGGCCGATGAAGGATTCCCAATTCTGGGTGTGGCTCGAAAGCTGGTCCTGAAGAACGAGGAAGATCGCGGCGCCGATCAGCGGTCCCCAGAAGCTGCGCATGCCGCCCAGCACCGTCATGATGACGAAAGTACCCGACTGATCCCAGCGCAGCGCGCGCGGATCGACGAAATCATTCAACAGCGCATAGAGCGTGCCGGCAAGACTGGCGAAACAGCAGGAGATCACCCAGGACATCCAGATGTGCCGGTCCACCGGAATGCCGAGAAAGCGGGCGCGGCGTTCATTCTCGCGGATCGCCAGCAGCGTGCGCCCGAAAGGCGAACGCAACAGCCAACCCATCACGCCCGCCGCCACCGCGAACATCGCCAGCGCCAGATAATAGAACGACTTGTTGTCATTCAAAATATCGATGCTGGTGAAACCCAGATCGATCGGCATGCGATGCCAAGCGGTCAAGCCGTCATCGCCGCCCGTGACCGAACTCCATTGGAAGGCGATGAAGAAGAACACCTGACCGAAGGCGATGGTGCACATGGCGAAATAAACGCCCCGCAGCCGGACGATCATCGGCCCGATGAGCGCGGCCGCGACGGTGCCGACCACGACGCCGTCCAGAATGGCGAGCGGCGTGCTGGGCGCCAGATATTTGATGGTCATGGCGGCGCCATAGGCGCCGAGGCCGAAATAGGCGGCGTGGCCGAAGGACAGGACGCCGGTGAACCCCAAAAGGAAATTGAGCGCCATCGCCGCCAGCGCGTAGATCAACACGCGGCTCCCGAGCTCGGTATAGCCGCCGATCAGCGGCAGCCAAAAGGGCGCGCTTAGCAACAGCAGCCAGATCATGGCGTCGGCGGCGCGTTTGTCGAGCCGGTACATCAGAACCGGCCCTCCTCGCCGAGGAGACCGCGCGGCCGGACGATCAGCACCGCGGCCATCATCACGTAGATCACCGCTTCGCTCGCCGAGGGGAAGAACACCGTGGTGATGCCGGAGGCGACGCCGATCAGAATCCCGCCCAGCAGCGTGCCCGGCAGGCTGCCGAGACCGCCGACGATGATGGCGATGAAGCTCGGCATGATGAGCGAATCACCGATATTCGGCTGCAAACCCAGCATGCCGACGGCGAGCACGCCGGCGAGGCCCGCGAGATAGATGCCGAGCCCGAAATTGAGGTTCCGCAGCACGCGCACATTGACGCCCAGCACCGAGACGGTCTCGAGGTCGAGCGTGCCGGCGCGGATGCGCAATCCCAAGCGGCTGCGGCTCAAAATCAGGAACAACGCCAGCACCACCGCCGCGACCAGCACCATCATGAACACGCGATAACCGGTGAGGAAGAACAGCTCGTTGCTCAAGGGCGCCGCGAGCCATTCCGGAATCTGAAAGGGCAGGCTTTGCGCGCCCCAGATGAAGCGCGTGCCGTCCTCGATCATGAAGGCAAGACCGAAGGTCAAAAGCAGGCTGTAAAGCGGGTCGCGCCCATAGAGCCGGCGGATCAGCACGCGCTCGATCAGGATTCCGATGAAGGCGGTCAGGATCGGCGCCAGCACCAGCGCGCCCCAGAAGCCGAAATAGGGCACCAGCGTGTAGGCGATATAGCCGCCGATCGCCAGGAACCCGCCATGGGCGAAATTGATCACCCCCGACAGGTTGAGGATCAGCGACAGTCCGAGCGCCATCAGCGCATAGAACGCGCCGATGATGAGGCCGTTGACCACGTTGAAAATAAGCAGCTGCGTCATGCGGCAATCACGATCACGAAACCCCCATCCACGCTTTTGTTATGAGACGGCCCGCCCGGTTGGGGGCGGGCCCGATCCATCAAACAAACAACGACACCAACAAACGCCTCCGTCGAAAAATGGAACCGGGCGCCACGGTTGAAAGCGGCGCCCGGTTTTCACGATAGTTTAGGACGGCCACACCATCTTGCAGCCGGTCCCTTCGACGGACAGCGCCGCGTCCGCGCCCTTGACCTCGGAGGCGATGGCGAACAGATCCTCGGGATCGCCGCCTGCCGGAGCCGGTTGCGAATGGCCGACATACAGGGTGGGCATCAGCTGGTTGTCGCCGACACGGTAGAACGGATTGTTCGGCATCAACGCTACCTCGGGCGGCAGGACCATTCCCTGCATCGCCTTGGCCAGCTTGATCGGCTCGAGCGACTTGGCCTTGTCGGCGGCGAGCTTGCAGCTCCAAATCGAGGCGTAGCCGAACCAAGTGCGCGCCGTCGGCACCTTGCCGCCGCTCCGCTTGCGGACATCGGCGACGAACTGGGGCACATGCGGCACGCCGGGCTGTTTCCAATACCATTCGAAACACCAATCACCGAACAGCGCGTTGGGCGGCAGGCCCTCGTTCACTTCGAGTTCCTGCTGGGCGCCGGCGATATGGAACTTCTTGTTGAGTCCGAACTGTACCGCCTGCTTGAGGCAGTTGATCATGTCGTCGCCCGCGAGCAACAGGATGATCGCGTCGGGATTGGTCGACTGCGCCTTGATCAAATTGGCCGAGAAGTCGGTGCTGCCGAGCGGAACCTGATCGGCGCCCAACTCGGTGCCGCCGGCGTCCTTCAGGCTGGCTTCGAAGCCCGCCTGCAAGCCGTGGCCGAAGGCGTAGTCGGTGACGATGAAGTACCACTTCTTGCCGTAGGTGAGCAGCAGCTTGGAAACCGAATTGGTCTCCATGCGCGTGGTGTTGCAGACGCGGAACACGTTCCAGTGGCACTGAGTCCCGGTGACGGAATCGGTGTGACCGCCGGGCACGATGTGGAACACGCCCTTCTCGAAGCTGACATTCGCCATGGCTTGCGCCAGCCCCGAGTTGATGTTGCCGATGAGGAAGTTGACCTTGTCGCCTTCGATCAGTTTGTTCGCCTTCTGCACGGCGACGGCGGCGTCGGTGCTGGTCGAATCCTCGACGATCAACTCGACCTTGCGACCCGAGATACCGCCCTTGGCGTTGATCTGATCGGTCGCGAGCTGCATGCCGATCAATTCGTTCTTGCCGAGCGCGGCGAAAGTGCCGGTCAGCGGATTGTCGACGCCGATCTTTATAGTGTCGGCCGCGCGCGCGCTCCAAACGAAGGGCGAGGCGAATTGCGCCGCGCCGGCGACGGCGGCCGCCTTGATGATGGTGCGGCGGTCAAGCTTGGTCGAAATGGAATTCCTGCTCATCGTTTCACTCCCTGTCCTGTTGGCTTCATTCGCGCATGGAGGCTTATCCGCCGCGTAGGGCGGAATCTGTCAGTTTTTTTAGCGTTATAGCCACCCCCTCTTCTTACTTAGGAGCATCATCCGCAATGCCGGGATTATCTTCAAGCGTATTGATGACCGGGTCCCTGGCCGGCTAACCGCAGGCCCTGGCTATTGCCCAAAAATCATCCAGCAACAGGCTGGCGCCGCCCACCAGCGCCCCGTTGACCTCGGGCGCGGTCATCAATTCGCGGGCGTTTTGCGGCTTGACCGAACCGCCATAGAGGATACGAACCTCGCGCAGCCGCGGCCCCAGCGCCTGGCGTATCCGGGCATGAATTTCGGTCACCTCGAGGGGGGTGGGGGTGCGCCCACTGCCGATGGCCCAGACCGGCTCATAGGCCACGGCCAGGTTCGATGCGTCCAGCCCGGCCAAGTCGGGCGGCAATGAACCCACGAGTTGGCGCTCGACGACATCGAGGGTTTTACCCGCCTGGCGCTCGGTCTCGCTTTCACCGACGCAGAGAATCACCGCCAGCCCGGCCTTGCGCGCCGCGGCGACCTTGGCGCGCACCTCCGCGTCGCTCTCATGATGCGATGCGCGCCGCTCGGAATGGCCGAGGATGACATAGCGGCAACCCGCGTCCTTGAGCATCACGGCGCTGATATCGCCGGTATGCGCGCCTTTCTCTTCGGCGTGGCAATCCTGGCCGCCCAGGCCGATCGGGCTGCCCTTCAGCGCCTCGGCCACGACGATCAGCAACGTCGCCGGCGGGCAGATCACCAGTTCGCTGGCAAGCTTTCCCGTGGCGGCGCGCTGGACCAGATCGCGCGCCAGCGTCACCCCGCCCGCCTTGAGGCCGTTCATCTTCCAATTGGCGGCGACCAGCTTGCGCATGGCCCGCCCTTTAGCATGCCGCAACTGGCCGGACCAGCGCGCTCAACGCCTCATCCCGCCCGCTCACGCCAGTTGCGGGGCAATGTGGGCCCCTTTATCATCCGCGCGCGTTAAACCCCCGCAATTCCGCGGCTTTTCCGGACCCGTCCATGCTGCAAGCGATTCGTTCCAAGGCCTCTTCCCTCGTCGTCAAGATCCTGTTCGGCGTCTTGATCATCACCTTCGGCCTTTGGGGCATCGGCGACATCTTCCGCAGCCGCAGCACCGACACCACCGTGGCCACGGTGGGCGGCCTGAGCATTTCCGCCGAGCAGCTGCAACAGGCGGTGAAGAGCGACATCGACCGGCTGCGCGGCGTTCTCGGCTCCAGCATCACGATGGAACAGGCAAAGCAGCTGGGCGTGGTCGACGCGGCGCTCGATCGCCTGATCACCGCCGATCTGCTGCAGCTCGAGGTGCAGCGGCTCCACCTGGCCATCGGCGACGAGGCGGTGCGCAACGCCATCGTATCCAACCCGAATTTCCGCGGCGCCGGCGGCGGCTTCGACCGCAACGTCTATGCCCAGGTTCTGGCCAACAATCGGCTGACCGAACCGCAATACGAGGCCATGCAGCGCGCCGACATGGTGCGCGGTGAATTGACCATCGCGCTGACCGAGGGGCTTTCGCCGCCCGCCGAGCTCACATCCGCCTTCTACCGCGCCCAGGCCGAACGCCGCGTCGCCGACATGGCGACCCTGACGCCGGCGGCGGCCGGTCCGCCGCCCACGCCCTCGCCTTCCGACCTCGATACCTATTACCAGGCCCACCAGGACCGCTTCCGCACCCCGGAGCGGCGCGATTTCACCGTGGCATTGCTGCGCCTCGACGACGTGGCGAACGCGATGGTCGTGCCCGATGACAAGCTCAAGGCCGAATACCAGTCCCGCCAGGATGAATTCCACAAGCCCGAGGAGCGCCAACTCCAGCAGATGCTGTTCTCCGACGAATCCAAGGCGCAAGCGGCGGAAAAGATGCTGGCCTCGGGCAAGAGCTTCGTCGAGACCGGCAAGGCCTTGGCGGGATCCGATCCCGCCGCGCTCGATCTCGGCTGGGTGAAACGCGGCGATCTGCCCGGGCCGCTGGCCGACGCGGCCTTCGCGCTGAAGCCGGGCGGCGTGACGCCGCCGGTGCAATCCTCCTTTGGCTGGCACGTGATCCGCGTGGTCGCCGTCCGGCCCGAGCAGACCCAATCCTTCGACGAAATGAAGGGCCAGTTGCGGCAGGAAATCGCGCGCGACATGGCCGGCGACAGCATGGCCAAGACCGCGAACCAGATCGACGACGATCTCGCGGGCGGGGCGTCGCTCGACGACATGGTGCGGAAATACGGCCTCAAGACGTCGTCCTTCAAGGGGCTCGACGAGCAGGGCCGTGACGACGCGGGCAAGCAGGCCGATCTGCCGCAGCCGGCCGAGACGGTGCTGCGCGCCGCCTTCTCCACCGACGGCGGAAAGAACAGCCCACTCTCCGATATCGGCGAGACCGGATATTTCGTCGTCCATGTCGACAAGGTCACGCCGACCGGCATCAAGCCGCTGGCCCAGGCCCATGACGACGCGGTCAAGTTGTGGCAGGCGGATCAACGCGCCGCGGCGTTGCAGAAACTCGCCGACGCCATGACCCAGGAGGTCAATGCGGGAAGATCCCTCCGCGATGTCGCGGCCGCGCACAAGCTGGCGGTCGTCACCACATCGCCGCTGCCGCGCAACGGCGGCGCCGGCGTGCCGCCGGCGCTGGTGTCGAAGCTGTTCGAGGTCAAGCTTGGCGCCGCGGTCGACGCGCCTGCGACCGACGGCTATGCCGTGGCCCAGCTCAAGACCATCATCCCCGCCGATCCCGACAAGGACAAAGCCGGTCTCGACTCTCTCTCGCACCAGCTCAGCCAGCAGATGCAGGGCGAATTCCTCGGCGCCTTCGGCCAGGCGCTGCGCAGCCGATACAAGGTCGAGATCGACCGCGACAATATCAACCGCCTGCTCTAGCCGATGCAGGCCGCACCCGACTTCAAGGACTTCGCCAAGGCTTACGAAGCGGGTAAGCCGATGCTGGTCTGGACCTCGCTGGTGGCCGATCTGGAAACGCCGGTCTCGGCCATGTTGAAGCTGGCCGACGGCAAGCCGATGAGCTTTCTGCTTGAATCGGTCGAGGGCGGCGTGTCGCGCGGCCGCTATTCCGTCATCGGCTTGAAGCCCGATCTGATCTGGCGCTGTTTCGGCAACATGCCCGAGATCAACCGCCGCGCGCGCGCGGCCCCCGATGCGTTCGAAAAGCAGCCTCCGGGCGCGCTCGAATCCCTGAAGCGGCTTATCGCCGAATGCCGGATCGAAACGCCCAAGGATCTGCCGCCCATGGCCGCCGGCCTCTTCGGCTATCTCGGCTACGGCATGGTCAAGCTGGTGGAGAAATTGCCGGACAAGAACCCGGACAATCTGGGCATTCCCGACGGGCTTTTCCTGCGGCCCTCGATCGTCTGCATCTTCGACACCATCGCCGACCGCATCGCCGTGGTGACGCCGGCTTGGCCCGACAAATCGGTCCCGGCCCGGCAGGCCTATGACGCGGCGCTGGCCCGGCTCGCCGAGGTGCTGGCCGAATTCGAGCGCCCGCTGGCCAATCGACGTGAATCCGCCGCATCGGCGCGGGAGCTGTCGCCGCCGCAATCCAATATGAGCCGCGCTCAATGCCTGGCGATGATCGAGCGCGCCAAGGAATACATCCGCGCCGGCGAGATTTTCCAGGTCGTGCCCTCGATGCGGCTGTCGGCGCCGTTTTCGCTGCCGCCACTGGCGTTGTACCGGGCGTTGAGGCGGCTCAATCCCTCGCCTTTTCTCTATTACCTCGATTTCGGCGGGTTTGCGGTGGTGGGCTCGAGCCCGGAGATTCTCGTGCGATTACGGGACGATAAGGTGACCATCCGGCCCCTGGCCGGGACGAGGCGGCGAGGCAAGGACGCCGAGGAAGACAAGAGGCTGGCCGAGGAATTGCTGGCCGACCCCAAGGAAAGGGCCGAACATCTCATGCTCTTGGACCTGGCGCGCAACGATGTCGGCCGGGTCTCCGAGGTGGGCTCGGTGCGCGTGGTCGAGCAATTCGTGATCGAGCGCTACAGCCACGTCATGCACATATCCTCGCACGTTGAGGGGAAGATTGATCCTCGATATACAGCGATCGACGCGCTGCTGGCGGGCTTCCCGGCCGGCACGCTGTCGGGCGCGCCCAAGGTCAGGGCGATGGAAGTGATCGACGAGCTCGAGCCCGAGAAGCGCAACCTCTATGGCGGCGGCATCGGCTATTTCGCCGGCGACGGCAGCATGGACACCTGCATCGTGCTGAGGACCGCCATCGTCAAGGACGGGCGCATGGTGGTCCAGGCCGGCTGCGGCGTGGTGGCCGACAGCGATCCCGCCAAGGAGTACCAGGAGATTCTGGACAAGGCCCGCGCGCTGTTCCGCGCCGCGGAAGAGGCGGTCGCGTTCGCCAAGAATTGAGCGCTAGACCGCCTTGGCGCTCGACGCCGAAAATTCCGGCATAATTTCGCGCGCGAAGGTTTCGAGCATGGCAATGGTCGGGTTCGGCGCCACCAGCAGCACATAACCGACCCCGCCGGCTTCGAGCCTCCGCAATCGTTCCGCGATTTCGGGCGGCGTGCCCAAAAGCGGCGCGTCGTCGATCTCCTCAGGCGTCCCGGTGAATTTGCTTGGATCGGTGTAACGGTCGGATCCCTTCCCGCGCGCCAGCGCGCCCACGGTCTTCAGCACCTGCTGGCGTTGCGCCAGCGCCGCCGGCCGCTCGGCCTCGGAGGCTATGATCTGCAAGCCGCGCGTCACGCCGACCATCAGCGGATCGTAACGGCGGCCCACGCGCTTGCATTCGTCGCGGAACATGGAAACGCGCTCGATGGTGAGATCGGTCGAGCCGATCTGGTCGAGCAGCAAATTATAGCCCTCGCGCGCCGCGCGGCGGATGGACTCCTCGCTGCCGGCGCCGAGCCAGAACGGCGGATGCGGGCGTTGCACCGGCGCGGGCTCGACCACCACGTTCTCGAAATTCCAGCGGGGCCCGTGATGCGAGAAACGGCCCGCGCCGCTCCACGCCTTGCGGATCACATCCATCGCCTCGTCGAAGCGTTCGGTTGCCTCGGCCTGCGGAATGCCGAAGCCCGAAAATTCGTAGTCGCGGTAGCCCTTGCCGACGCCGAAATCGAGCCGCCCGTTCGAGAGCAGATCGAGCGTCGCCGCCTGCTCGGCCACCAGCACCGGGTTGTGCCAGGGCAGCACCACGACCGCGGTGCCGAGGCGGATGCGCTTGGTGCGGGCGGCGAGAAAGCTCAACAGCGCGAGCGAGGCCGAGACCTGGGCGTGGCCGGTGAAATGGTGCTCGACGATGAAGACGCTGTGCAGCCCCAGCCGCTCGGCGGCGCAGACATAGTCGATGTAGTCGGCATAGCCGTGGCTGTCGCCGGCCGGGCCGCCGCGCGCGGCGCGCGCGCCACCGAAAAGACCGAAACGCATCGTTCGCGCTCTCCTACGGCTTGTTCGCCTGCGCGAAGGGATAGCGCAGCGAACCGGTCTTCAAATCCGGCGGATAGAGAATGATCTGCGTGCCCGGATGGGTGAACTGCGAGAGGTCGTTGCCCTTCACGTTGCGGTACTGGATGGTGAGCATGCGCGGCCGCGCCCATTCGCCGTCGGGCCCGAACGTCACGTCGCCGACGATGGTCTTGAAGGTTTTGCCGTGCATGTCGGCGGCGAGCTTTTCCTGGTCGAGCGATCCGGTATCCGAAACCGCCTGGGCCAGGATTTGGGCGGCGGCGTAGGTGAAGGGCGGAATGTAATAGCCCAGCGGATCGGTGCCCGCGTCCTTGGCGCGCGCCTGGTACTTGGCGAGGAAGGCGTCGATGCCGGGGAAATTCATGGTCTTCTCATGGACGAAAAGCTCGAAACAGACGATGCCGTTCAACGCCTCGCCGAGCTTGGCCTTGATGCCGCCGGCCTGCAGCCCGACCATGCCGCCGCCCAAAACCTTGGGCGAGAGCTGTACCTCCTGCGCCGCGTTCAGCAGCCCGACCGTGTCGGCGGGATATGACCCGAAATAGACCAGATCGGGATTTGCCGCCTTGATGGCGCGCACCACCGGCGTGAAATCCGCCGTCGAAGGCGGATAGGCCTGGTCGTAGACGATCGAAAGCCCGAGCCGCTTGGCGTTGGCGCGCGCGCCTTCGAGCACCGCGCGGGCGAATTCGGAATCGGCGCCGGCCAGGGCCACGGTTTTGGGCTTCGGGTTCATGGTCATGGCGGCCTCGAAATAGCCGCGCGAGATCGAATCCCGCCCGTCGGGCCCGTAGGGCATGATCTGGAAATAGCGGCCGTAGTGGAAATGGTCGTTGACCGCGA
>Ga0181526_10003956_pt1 | contig 11794 bp, 9 predicted proteins | sample PEATcosm2014_Bin_35_FD_119750 | JGI IMG/M metagenome (GOLD analysis project Ga0181526, IMG submission 119750) | Peatland microbial communities from MTU Mesocosm Facility, Houghton, MI, USA - PEATcosm2014_Bin06_30_metaG | ecosystem: Environmental > Terrestrial > Soil > Wetlands > Peat | place...
CCTCGATCTCGGGCCTCGGCCGCGCCAGCTGGCGCATGGTCGGCAGGCGCTCGGCCAGCCGGTCGGGGTCGCGATAGAGCCGCAGCGTCGCCTCGATCGCGGCGAGGCGAATCTTGTCGATCCGCAGCGCCCGCTTCATCGGATTGCGGTTGATCCGGGCGATCAGCTCCCGGCGGCCGACGATGAAGCCGGCCTGCGGGCCGCCGAGCAGCTTGTCGCCCGAAAAGGTCACGAGATCGGCCCCGTCGGCGACCGCTTCCTTCACGGTCGGCTCGTGCGCGAGCCCGAAGCGGGCGAGGTCGATCAATGTGCCCGAGCCGAGATCATTGATCAGCGGCACCCGATGGTGGCGTGCCACGTCGGCGAGCGCGCGCGCGCCGACCTCCCTGGTGAAACCCTGGATGCGGTAGTTCGACGTGTGGACCTTGAGGATCAGCCCGGTCCTGGGTCCGACCGCGGCGACATAGTCCTCCTCGTGGGTGCGGTTGGTGGTGCCGACCTCGGCCAGTCTCGCCCCGGCGCGGCGCATGATCTCGGGCAGGCGGAACGCGCCGCCGATCTCGATGAGCTCGCCGCGCGAGACGATCGCCTCGCGTCCCTTGGCCAGCGTGTTGAGCACCAGCAGGACGGCGGCGGCGTTGTTGTTGACCACCGTTGCGTCCTCGGCGCCGGTGAGCTCGCACAGCAGCGCGCGCACCGCGTCGTCACGCTCGCCGCGCCGGCCGCCGGCGAGATCGAACTCGAGCGTCACCGCGTTCCGCATCGCCTGCTGCGCCGCCTCGATGGCGGCCTCGGCGAGCACTGCGCGACCGAGATTGGTGTGCAGCACGGTTCCGGTCAGGTTGAAGACCGCCTGGAGATTGGGCCGCTCCCGCGCTTCCAGCTGGATCAGCGCGGCAGCGGCGAAGTGACCCGAATCGCCGGGGACACGTCCCTCGACACGGGCCGCCGCCAGGGCGTCGCGGACCGCAGTCAGCACGGCGGGGCGGCCGAAGCGGTCGATCGCGTCGGTCGCTGTCGCGGTGCGCAGCACCTCGTCCACGGACGGCAGCCTGCGAAGCGCGAGCGCGGCGGTTTTGCCCATGGCCGCCCTCAGTATCCGAGCAGGTACGGGTTGACGGCGCCGCGCCGGTATCCGGCCTCGCGCAGCAGCAGGTCGAGCCCGAGGCTCGCGACGTCGTCGGCGACCGGCTCCAGCGCCAGCTGCCGGTGCTGGTGCAGGATCTTCACGTAACCCCGGCAGGCGCCGCAGGTTTCCGCCTTGACGGTGTCGGGTCCGGCGGCCAGCTCCTCATAGGCGATGCCCTTGGTCGATCCGCACAGCACGCAGGTGATGCGGACCGCATGCCATCCGGTCGCGCACAGCGAACAGGAGCAGAAGCGCGCGCCGTGCGCCCCGCGATCGCCGACGATGACCGAGGCGACGGGAGCGCTGCCGCAGGCCGGGCAGGCGCCGGCGCCGACCGGAACCAGCGCGGCCGGATCGAGCCGCGACGACAGACGGGCGAAATGCACCTGCAGGGCGGCCGCCACGTAGACGTGATCGGCCAGCGCCGCGACCGGGATGGAGCAGGCCAGCACCGCGCGCATCATGCGGTCGCGTCCGCTGGCGTCGGCCTCGCGGGCGCGGGCGAGAGCCGCGCGGGCGCTGTCGGGCATGTCGATCGTGGCGCTCCAGGCGAACAGGCGATCGAGCGTTGCATCGAGCGCCGCGTCGGTGGTGAAGCCGCTGAGGTCGAACGGCGGCATTGCGTGGCCGCGCGCCCGCGCCCGCGCTTCGTCGGCCGGCATGTCGGGCTCCGGCAGCCCCTCCTGCAGTCGGCTCTGGCCGTCGCTCAGCGCCGCAAGGAAACGCAGGTAGGGCGCAAGCTCGTGACCTTCGGCCACAGCGCGGAAACGCTCCGCCCGCGCTGCGAACAGCCTGCCGGGGTCGGGCAGACGGGCGAACGCAGGTTCCGCAATCTCTCCGATCGGGATCGGATCGCGCCGAGGGGCACCGCTCATCTTGTCCTCACGAACCACACGGGCCACGTGACCAACCGCCGGCGCCCGCCCTATTCGGCAGGCGTCGTTCGTCTGCTTCCTTCGCCGCCCACCAGCTCCCGCAGCCATTTGCGATGATGGCGCCACGCCCAGCCGCCGGTGACCCGGCCGCGCGTCATCGCACTGAACGTCCCGCGCACCCAGATCGCCGCGTAGACGTGGACGATCCAGACGCAGATGATGACGATCGCCGCCAGCGCGTGAATCAGCACGGCTACGCGTTTCTGCTCCACGGTCGTATAGCCGGCGAAATACTGGTCCCAGATCGCCAGGCCGCTGCAGATCAGTACGACGATCAGGATCGACATCAGCCAGAACACCGCCTTCTGGCCGGCATTGTACTTGCCGACCTCCGGCAGCTTCTCCTCGTGCGCAGTCAGGACGTCACGCAGCCGCGCCAGCCAGGTGTCGTCCTCGCGCTTCCACAGGTTGGCGCGCCAGAAACGGACGAACAGGCCGAAAAAGCTGAAGAACAGCACCACCCCGATCCACGGGTGGATCGCCCGCGTGTTCTGGCCGCCGCCGAACAGCTCGGTGAGGAAGAACAGCCGGGGGTGGAACAGCGCCAGCCCGGAGATCGCGAGCAGCACCAGGCACGTCGCCGTGACCCAGTGGTTGATCCGGGCACCCGTGGCGTAACGGTCGACAGTCACCGGATCGCCCTGATGGACCTTGTCGCCGGGCTCGACGTCGTAGGCCGTCATGGCGGACCGCTCCCCGCCAGCCGCCTCGCATTGTCCTCATCCTCGGGCGACACCCGGTTGGGGCCGGACACGACGTAATGCAGGAAGCCGACCGCGGCGAACGCCGCCATCGCTGTCAGGCCAGCGTATTTGGTCACGCCCTTCCACAGCTCGACGATCGGGCTGATCCTCGGGTTCCTGGGAAGTCCGGCATAGATCTCCGGCTTGTCGGCGTGATGCAGCACGTACATGACGTGGGTGCCGCCGACCCCGGGAGGATCGTACAGGCCGGCGTTCGCGTAGCCGCGCGACTTGAGATCCGTGATGCGGCCCTCGGCATGCCTGGTCATCTCATCCTTGGTGCCGAAGACGATCGCATGGGTCGGGCAGGCCTTGGCGCAGGCCGGGCCCTGGCCGACCGCGACGCGATCGGAGCACAGCGTGCACTTGTAGGCCTTGTGATCGACCTGAGAGATGCGCGGGATGTTGAACGGGCATCCCTTGACGCAATAGCCGCAGCCGATGCAGCTCTCGTGCACGAAATCGACGATGCCGTTGGAGTACTGCACGATCGCGCCGGGCGCCGGACACGCCTTGAGGCAGCCGGGATCGGCGCAATGCATGCAGCCGTCTTTGCGGATCAGCCATTCGAGATTCTGCGTCGCCGGATTGACCCATTCGGTGAAGCGCATGACCGTGAACATGCTGGGCGTGAGATCGGGCGGGTTGTCGTAGACCCCGACATTGGTGCCGATCTCGGCGCGCATGTCGTTCCATTCGAGACAGGCCGACTCGCAGGCCTTGCAGCCGATGCATTTCGACACGTCGATGAGCTTCGCCACCGCGGTGAGCTTCTGCGCGGGTGCCGGCACCGACGAGGCCGACCGGCGAACCAGGTCGGCCTCGCCCAGGTTGCTCCCGACGTTCCGGGTCGGCGGGTTGGGCAGCTCGAACTCGAAATTGGATGCCATCGCCGCCTCCCTCACGCCACCGGCCCGTCGATGGGCTCGATGTCGACCAGGAACGCCTTGTACTCTGGCGTCTCGATGTTGGCGTCGCCGACGTAAGGGGTGAGCGAATTGGGGCCGAAGCCCTTCTTCGCCGCGCCCATGAAGCCCCAATGCAACGGGATGCCGACGATGTGCACCATCCGCCCGTCACAGGTAAGCGGGGCGATCCGCTTGGTCACCACGGCCTTCGCCTTCACCGATCCGCGCTTGGACCAGACCCGGACCCAGCCGCCGGGCTTGATGCCCTTCTCCCTGGCGAGCTGCTCGGAGATCTCGACGAAGAACTCGGGCTGCAGCGACGCGTTGATGCGGTCGTGCTTGGTCCAGAAATGGAAGTGCTCGGTCAGCCGGTAGGAGGTCGCCGCGTAGGGGAACTCGCGGGCATCGCCGAACTGCTCCATGTCGCCCTTGAACACGCGGGCGACCGGATTGCCGCGGATCTTGGGCGCCAGGAGATTGGCGACCGGGGATTCGAACGGCTCGTAGTGCGCCGGGAACGGCCCGTCGCGCATCATGCCGAGGGTGAACAGGCGACCGGTCCCTTCCGGGTTCATGATGAAGGGCCCGACCACCTCCGGCTTGGCGGTGGGCGCGATGTCCGGCACGTCGTAGCCGGTCCACTTGCCGCCGTCCCACCACAGCAGCTTGCGGCTCGGATCCCACGGCTTGCCGCTGACGTCGGCCGATGCGCGATTGTACAGGATGCGCCGGTTGACCGGCCACGACCACGTCCATTTGAGGAATGCGCCGGTGTCGTCGGGATCGGAATTGTCGCGGCGAGCCATGTTGTTGCCCGCCTCGTTGAACGAGCCCGAATAGATCCAGCAGCCGCAGGCCGTCGACCCGTCGTCGCGCAGGACCGCGAAGCTGACGACCTGCTTGCCTTTCTGCAGGATGAGCTTGGCCGGATCGGTTGGATCCGGCACGTCCTCGACCACGTAGCCGTTGACCTCCTTGGCGATCTCGTCGGGCTGCGGATCGCCGGCGTCGCCGTACGGCCAGTAGAGCCTGGTGATCGGATCGGCGAACGCGCCGCCCTCCGCTTCGTACAGCGCCTTCAGGCGCAGCTGGATCTGCGCCATGATCCAGGTGTCGTGCCGGGCCTCGCCCGGAGGCGTTGCGCCGGCCCAGTGCCACTGCAGCCAGCGGCCCGAGTTGGTGAGCGAGCCCTCGTCCTCGGCGAAGCAGGTGGTCGGCAGCTCGATCACTTCGGTCTGGATCTTGCCCGGATCGACGTCATTGAACTCGCCGTGGTTCTGCCAGAACCGCGCCGTCTCCGTCTGCAGCGGATCCATGACGACGAGGAACCTGAGCTTGGACAGCGCCACCGTCACCTTCTTCCGGTTCGGCGCCGACAGCAGCGGGTTGAAGCCCTGGCAGAAATAGCCGTTCATCCGGCCCTGGTGCATCAGCTCGAAAGCCCGCAGCACGTCGTAGGATGGAACATCGAGCTTGGGCAGATAGTCGTAGGCGAAGTCGTTCTCCGCCGTTGCCGCCGCTCCCCACATCGACTTCTGGAAGCTGACGAAGAACTTCTTGTAGTTCTGCCAGTAGCTCATCTGGTTCGGCCGCAACGGCTTGAAGCCGCGCGTCGACATGTAGATGTCCAATGTCGGCTCGCGATCCGTCGGAATGGTCAGATAGCCGGGGAGCAGGTTCGACATCAGGCCGAGGTCGGTCAGACCCTGGATGTTCGAGTGACCGCGCAGGGCGTTCATGCCGCCGCCACGCACCCCGATGTTGCCGAGAACGAGCTGCAGCATCGCCATCGCGCGGATGTTCTGCGAACCCTTGGAATGCTGGGTCCAGCCGAGCGCGTACATCGAGGTCATCGTCCTGGTCGCCGACGAGCACTCGCCGATCATCTGCGCCACCTTGAGGAACTTGTCCTTCGGCGTGCCGCAGATGCTCTCGACCAGCTCCGGCGTATAGACCGCGACGTGCGCCTTGAGCAGGTTCCACACGCAGCGCGGATGCTGCAGCGCGTCGTCGGCAACGACGTAACCGTCCGCATCGAGCTCATAGCGCCAGGTCGACCGGTCGTAGTCGCGCTTGGCCTCGTCGTAGCCGGTGAACAGGCCGTCCTGATAGCCGAAGCCCTTCTTCACCACATAGGGCGCGTTGGTGAATGCCTTGACATAGTCCCACTGCACCTTGTCGTTGCGGATGCAGTAGTTCATCACGCCGAGCAGGAACGCGATGTCGGTGCCCTGTCGGATCGGCGCATAGAAGTCGGCGACCGACGCCGAGCGCGTATAGCGCGGATCGACCACGATCAGCTTGGCGCCGCGGTTGGCCTTGGCCTCGGTGACCCACTTGAATCCGCACGGGTGCGCCTCGGCGGCGTTGCCGCCCATGATCACCACGAGATCCGTGTTCTTGATGTCGGTCCACGAATTCGTCATCGCGCCACGACCGAATGTTGGGGCCAGACTGGCCACCGTCGGTCCGTGTCAAACGCGCGCTTGGTTGTCGAACGCCACCATGCCGGCGCCGCGCACCACCTTGTAGGTGAGGAACGCGGTTTCGTTGGTCGTCGCCGAGGCGGCGAGGAATCCGGTGGTCGTCCACCGGTTCACGGTTACGCCATCGTTGTTCTTGGCGATGAAGTTCTTGTCCCGGTCGTCCTTCATCAGCCGGGCGACACGGTCGAGCGCGACGTCCCAGGACACGCGCTCGAACTTGTCCGAGCCCGGCCGGCGGATCTGCGGGTAGATGGTGCGCGTCTCGGCGTGCACCATGTCGAGCAGCGCCGCGCCCTTCGGGCACAGCGTGCCGCGGTTGGTCGGATGATCCACATCGCCTTCGATGTGGATGATCTCGGCCTTCTCGCCCTTCGCCAGATTGCCCTTGGAATACATGATGATGCCGCAGGCGACCGAACAATACGTGCAGGTATTGCGGGTCTCGGTCGTGCCCGCGAGCTTGAAGGGTCGAATCGCCGCGGCGTATGCGGCCTCGACATCTCCGAACCCGAGTGCCCCGATCGTCGTACCGGCAAGACCCGCGCCGGCGCCGATCACGAACCGGCGCCGCGAGAGTTCCATGTTCACGGGTTCCTCCTCGAGACATTTGCCCCAAACCGGGCTGGTTTGCACTGGGCGCGGGAGCCCGCAGGCGACCGCGCCGCATGAATCGAGACCAAGCTACGTAAGGGTATTTACGATCTAAGCGGGAGTCAAACCGTCGCCATAATACCACCCTTTGTGGCATTTGTGGCCCCGCCACACGGATGCTCGTCGGATGCTCGTCCTTTGCGACGGACATCCGGTCGTCGTTGCGCGGTGGCGACGCGCGTGCCACGTCGATCCATGACATCGCGGCGCCGGCCGAACGAGACCGTCCTCGACCTGCGCGGGCTGCGTTGCCCGCTGCCGGTTCTGCGCGCCAAGAAGGCCATGCGGGAGGTGCCGATCGGCGGGATTCTCGTGGTGGAATGCACCGATCCGCTGACCGTCATCGACATCCCGCATTTCGTCAATCAGACCGGCCATGCGTTGAGCGCGCAGGAGCGCGCCGGCGACGTCTACATCTACCGCATCGTGCGGCGGCATTGACGCCTGGTGCGGTGAGGAATCGGTGCACTGGCCCCCTTCAAGGCCTGGTGCCCGGCGGCAGGATGTCCGTCTTCGCCAGGTTGGCCCCGGGGGGCAGCGTGCGCGTCGCCGTGATCGCGGCGTCGAAGTTGCCCGGTGTCCAGGTGGCGCCGGCGATCGAGTAGGCGGCGTCGGAGAGCGACAGCGTCCCGTCGACCAGCCTCGCCGCCTGGGCCACGCCGTAGGCGGCGATCGCCGCAAAGTTGTCGGGCGCGCCGAGCGCGTACGTGGTGCGATCGATCACCGCGATTCCGGGGAGCGACCTCAGCGCGGTTTCGACGATCCGCTCGCGAACCGCCGGCAGCGGCACGTGGCCGGTCAGCAGCAGATTGCTGCCGTCGCGCCGCGCCGTGAACACGTAGGGCTTGGCGCTCGGGATCGGGACGGTCGTCTCGTGAACGAGGCGGACGCCCGGGCTCGTCGCCGCCGCCCTGGCCGCGTCCTCGCCGGCCTGCGGCGTGAAGGCGCCGCCGCCCAGGGTGACGTCGCGCCCGGCGGCCGCAATGCTCGGTCGGTCGATCAGACTGGCTGTCTCGTCGAGCGAAGCGGTCGCCTGCGCCGAGATCTCGCTTTCGACCCGCTCCGTCATGACGAGGTTGGCGATGACCCAGACGATCGCCAGGACGACGAGGCCGCCCCACAACTTGCTCGCTGCTGACATTGCGTGCGGTCTCCGCGGTTGCATCGACGGAACGACCCGGCCGCTCCCGAATGGCGCCATTCCGCGGGAAATGTGTATGCGCTGGCGCCGCATCCACATCAAGCGAGAGCGGTACGCGCACAGTACGTGCACCGACTGAATCATCGCGCATGTGACGTCTCTCACAGACGAACGGTCCGCGGCATGCGTTCATCCCGTGATCGCCCGCACAGCAGGAGGTCGCGATGCACACCTGGAAAATTGCTCTCGTCGGCGCGGTCTTGGGCGTGTCATTGATCGTCGCGACCGCCCATTACGGCCCGACCGCCCTCTGGCGCGTCGCCGGCGACGCGCGCGCGGCTCGCGAAACAGACTCGCATCGGCCGATCGCGCTCGCCGCCGATCCAATCACGCCGTCGGACAATGCCGGTGGCGCCCGGACGCCCGGCGGCGAGCACGGCTGGGGCCCCTTCCGCACCACCGATTGGTGAGAGCGGGCGGCAAGCGCGTTCCCGATTCAAATGACGGCCTCCGCGGACGCCGGGCCGGCGCCGTCGGCGCCTGCTCGTGCCTGACGAGCGGACGCAGTGCGGCAATTGGACGCGCTGCGTCAGAGCCCGTGGCGCCTGGTGAGGTGCACTATTTTGCCTGAACGATTGATCCGTTCGATCGCCCGATGCAATGGCCTTGTCGATTTGCCATGACGCTCGAGCAACGTCGGCCATCGACGACCATTTGCGCCGGCCGAAAAAAGAATTAGCAAACAGCGGCCCGAGCGGCCTCGGACACCATTGCGCCGCACCTCGGCCGAAAACGCGTGATGCGCTGTCGATCACCCCGGAGCTGCGGGTGGCGTTCGGCCAGACGCTCGCACGCGCCGTCGCTTTCCTAGCGAATTCCTAACGAATTCTGGTCCGGGCCGCCGGGCCGCATCGGAAGAAGCACCGACCGGCGGAGACCTGTCACGCCGCGGGGGCGACGCGCCAGTCGACGACGCGCGGTCGCAATTCCGCCGAGCCATCTGGGAGGAAGGCGGAATGGCGACGATCGAACATTTGGATGGCCACTTCGAGCCGGCGCCGGGGCTGCTGGCGCGGGAGCGCATCATCGCCACCGCCGGGTTCAATCGCTGGCTGGTGCCGCCGGCGGCGCTGTGCATCCATCTGTGCATCGGAATGGCCTACGGCTTCAGCGTGTTCTGGTTGCCGCTGTCACGCGCGATCGGCCTCGACAAGGCCGTCGCCTGCCCCGGCATCACGCTCCTCGACGAACTGTTCACCACCACCTGCGACTGGCGCATTTCCAGCCTCGCCTGGATGTTTACGCTGTTCTTCGTCGTGCTCGGATCGTCGGCGGCGATCCTGGGCGGCTGGCTGGAGCGCGCCGGACCGCGCAAGGCCGGCATCGTCGCGGCGCTGTGCTGGTGCGGTGGGCTGGTGATCTCGGCGGTCGGCGTTTTCACCCATCAGCTGTGGATGCTGTGGGTCGGCTCCGGCGTGATCGGCGGCATCGGCCTCGGCCTCGGCTACATCTCGCCGGTCTCCACCCTGGTGAAATGGTTCCCGGATCGCCGCGGCATGGCGACCGGCATGGCGATCATGGGCTTCGGCGGCGGCGCCATGATCGGCGCCCCGCTCGCCGACAAGCTGATGAATCATTTCCGTACCACGACCGACGTCGGGGTGTGGCAGACGTTCCTCGCCATCGCTGCGATCTACTTCGTGTTCATGCTGGTCGGCGCATTCGGCTATCGCCTGCCGCCGGCGGGCTGGCGCCCCGCCGGCTGGACTCCGCCCAACAACACCAAGACGATGATCACCCAGCATCACGTCGATCTCCGAGACGCCCACAAGACCAGACAGTTCTGGCTGATCTGGGCCGTGCTCTGCCTCAACGTGTCGGCCGGCATCGGCGTCATCGGGATGGCGTCGCCGATGCTGCAGGAGATCTTTGGCGGCGCGCTGGTCGGCCATCCCGAGCAGGGCTTCACCGCGCTCGGCCCGGAGCAGCGCACGACGGTGGCGGCGATCGCCGCCGGCTTCACCGGCCTGCTGTCGCTGTTCAACATCGGCGGCCGCTTCTTCTGGGCGTCGCTGTCCGACCATATCGGCCGCAAGCGGACCTACACCACGTTCTTCCTGCTCGGCATCGCCATGTATGCGCTCGCCCCGTGGGCCGCGCATTCCGGCAACAAGGCGCTGTTCGTCGTCTTCTTCTGCATCATCCTGTCGATGTATGGCGGCGGCTTCGCCACGGTGCCGGCCTATCTGGCCGATGTGTTCGGCACCCAGTTCGTCGGCGCCATCCACGGCCGGCTGCTGACCGCTTGGTCGACCGCCGGCATCGTCGGCCCAGTGATCGTCAACTACATCCGCGAATTCGAGATCGCCGCGGGGGTCCCGCGCGATCACGTCTACGACGTGGCGATGTACATCCTGGCCGGCATGCTGGTGGCGGGCCTGGTGTGCAATCTCCTGATCCGACCGCTGGCGGACCATTGGTTCATGAAGCCCGAGGCGGTTGCGGCGCTGCAAACCAGTCAGGGCGTCGCCGCCGCCAGCCCGTCCGGCTCGTTCGGCATCGGCGCCGGCGGCCTCACCCTGCGAGCCGTGCTGATCTGGACCTTTGTCGGCGTTCCGTTCTGGGCCTTGGTCGCCATCCCGATCGGGTGGGGTGTTTGGATAACGCTGGGGAATGCAATCGTGATCTTCCGGTAGAGCGGTGCCGCCCGCGGCCGCTGCGGCGCGCGATCGGGGGATCACGCCGACGAGGCGGTTCGTGCGATCAGCGACACCGCCTTGATCTGGGCGTAGACATCCTGTCCGGGCGCAAGGCTCAGCACCCGCTGCGCGCGGCGCGTGACGCGGGCGAGGAGCCTGGAGCCGCCGTCACGATGGCCGATGGTGACCAGCACGTTGACCTGGCCGCGATCCAATGGATGGATGTCGGCTATCCTCACCGGCATGACATTCAGGATCGTCGTCAGCGAGGGGCGGTCGACCGCCAGGCTGACGTTGGTGGCGACGATGCGCACCCGCTGCGTGGCGCCCGGCTCGCCGACGCGGTTCGGCACCAGCAGCACCTCGCCGTCGATGGCAAGCGAGGTGAGGTCGTCGTCCGGGTCGAATGCGGCGACGCGGCCTTCCAGCACGCTCGAGGCTTCCGGGCTGCGCGCGATCGGCAGCCGGCTGTCGCCCAGCAGGTCGGCCAGCGGACCAGCCGCGACGACGCGTCCGGCCTCCAGGAGCACCATGTAGTCGACGAGCCGCTCGATCTCCGAGATGTCGTGGCTCACGTAGAGCACCGGTATCGCGAGCGCCGCGTGGATGGCCTCGAAATAGGGAAAGATGTCTTCCTTGGTCATGGCGTCGAGCGCCGACAGCGGCTCGTCCATCAGGAGGAGGCGCGGCTGGGCGAGCAGGGCGCGGCCGAGCGCGACGCGCTGGCGTTCGCCGCCGGACAGCGCCCCCGTTGCACGATCGAGCAGCGGTCCGATGCCGAGCAGATCGACCACGTCATCGAGCCGGATATGCTCCGCGCCCAGCTCGAGCGCGCGGCGGTGGCCATAGAGCAGGTTTCCGCGGACCGAGAGATGAGGAAACAGGCTGGCTTCCTGGAAGACGTATCCCAACGCGCGACGATGAGTCGGCCTGAAGATGCCGCGAGAATCGTCCTGCCACACCTCGCGATTAACTTCGAGAAAACCGCCGGGCACCCGTTCGAGTCCGGCGATTGCGCGCAGACAGGTGGTTTTGCCGGCGCCAGAGGGACCGAAAAGCGCTGTCACGCCCCGGCCCGCAAGAGCCAAGTCCAGGTCGAGAA
>Ga0181526_10003961_pt1 | contig 11785 bp, 10 predicted proteins | sample PEATcosm2014_Bin_35_FD_119750 | JGI IMG/M metagenome (GOLD analysis project Ga0181526, IMG submission 119750) | Peatland microbial communities from MTU Mesocosm Facility, Houghton, MI, USA - PEATcosm2014_Bin06_30_metaG | ecosystem: Environmental > Terrestrial > Soil > Wetlands > Peat | place...
CGCCTCCGCGTCATCGAGCTTCGTGCAGGCGATCGACACGCAGAACAGCGCCCAGATCGACGGCGGCAGCTTCACGGCAACCGAGCAGGCCGGCGTCGGCCAGGCCGCTGCCCTCTTCGCCGAGTCCGCCACCACCGTCAGCGACGCCACGCTCCGCGCCACCGGCGGCGCCACCCCCTACCCGGTCGACCTCGTCGCCACCAACGCGACGGTCAGCGTCTCAGGCAGCACGCTGATCGGCACCGGCGGCTTCTTCGTCGCGGCCGGAGACACGCTCGGCGTCGGCGCATCCCAAGTCCCGGGAGTGGTCGGGAGCGTATCCGGTACGGTCAGTTGCCCCGATGACTGGCTCCCGGACTACTCGATGGCAGGCAGCGGCTGCAACTGACGACAGTCCGCACCCAACCAACCCCGCCCGTCACGAAATGCCTCCCCCCGGGACGCATTTCGTTACCAAGCTCACCCTCGCCTACGACGGCTCGGCGTTCGCCGGCTGGGCCCGCCAGCCGAACCTGCGGACGGTTCAGGAGGTGCTCGAGGGGGCGATCGAGCAGATCCTCGGCGAGCCGCTGGCGCTGACGGTCGCGGGGCGCACCGACCGCGGCGTGCACGCCTGGGGCCAGGTCGCGAGCTACCGCCACGAGGCGCTCGACCCGCGGCGGCTGAACGCGCTGCTGCCGGCGGACGTCGCGGTCCTCTCGAGCGAGCCGGCGCCGCCGGATTTCGACGCGCGTCGCAGCGCTCGCAGCAGGACCTACTGCTACCGCATCCTCGCCGGCCCGCTGCGCTCGCCGTTCGAGCACGGGCGCGCGCTGTGGGTGCCGGGGCGGATCGATCTGGCCGCGCTGCGCGCGTGCGCCGCGGCGCTGGTCGGCACGCACCGCTTCACCGCCTTCACGCCGACCGAGACCGATCACGTGCGTTTCGAACGCGACGTCCTCGACGCCCGCTGGGTCGAGCTCGGCGAGCTGCTCGAGTTCTGGATCGAGGCGGACAGCTTCATGCGCCAGATGAACCGCGCGCTGGTCGGCACGATGCTCGAGGTGGCGCGCGGACGGCGTCGGATCGAGGAGTTCGAGGCGCTGCTGGCGGGGCGTCCACGCAGCGAGGCCGGGCCGACGCTGCCCCCGCACGGCCTCTATCTCGCGCGCGTCTCCTACGCCTGAGCGTGGCGCGCGATCGCTGCGTCGTGGCCGCGCGCCGGAATATCCTGGCTGCGTGCGCGATGTCCTGCTGACCAACGACGACGGCATCGAGGCCGCCGGCCTGCACGCGCTGCGTCGCGCGCTGGCCGCGATCGACGACGTCCGCCTCGTCGTGATCGCCCCCGACGCGAACCGCTCCGCGATGGCGCGCTCGATCACGACGCGGCGGCCGCTGTGGGTGAGCGAGGTTCCCTTCGAGGACGGCAGTATCGGCTTCGCCACCGACGGCACGCCGGTGGACTGCGTGCGGCTCGCGAACCTCGGCCTGGTCGAGGGCTTCCAGGCCGACCTGGTCGTCTCCGGCATCAACCATGGCGCCAACCTCGGTGACGACATCACCTATTCGGGTACCGTGGCGGCGGCGCTCGAGGGGCTGATCCTCGGCGTTCCCGGGATCGCCGTCTCGCAGCAGTCGCGCGAGGGGGAGATGGATTTCAGCGTGACCGGCAACTACGACTTCACGCTCGCCGCGACCTTCGTCGCACGCCTGGTGGAGTCGCTGGTCGACTCGCCGCTGCCGCCGGCGACGCTGCTGAACATCAACGTGCCGGGGCGGGCGCCAGAGGGCGTGTCGGTCACCCATCTCGGCAAGCGCGTCTATCAGGATGAGCTGCGACTCGACAGCGAGGAGGAGACGGGACGCCGCTACTGGATCTACGGCACCGCGCCCGGCTACGAGGATGAGCCCGGCAGCGACCTCGACGCGCTCGTGCACGGTCGGATCGCCCTGACGCCGCTGCACTTCGACCTGACCGATCGCCCTGGCATCGCCGCGCTCGAGCGGCTCGATCTCGGGCGGCTGCTGCCGTCGTGAGCGAGCATCCCGATCCGGCGGCTCGCGCCGCCCAGCTGCGCGAGCTGCTGGCCTACCACTCGCAGCGCTACTACGTCGAGGACGACCCCGAGATCGGCGACGAGGAGTACGACGCGCTCTACCGCGAGCTGGTCGAGCTCGAGGCGGAGCACCCCGAGCTGGTGACGCCCGACTCGCCGACGCAGCGACCGGGGGGCGCCCCGGTCGAGCGGCTCGAGAAGGTCGTGCACCGCCAGCCGATGCTCTCGCTGGCGAACGTCCGCTCCGAGGAGGAGCTGCGCGCCTGGGTCGCGCGCATGCGCACCCACCTCGCCCGCGAGGGGATCGACGATCCCCGTTTCCGCTTCGTCTGCGAGCCGAAGATCGATGGCCTGGCCGTTTCGCTGATCTACCGCGACGGCGTGCTCGAGCGCGGCGCGACGCGCGGCAACGGCGAGATCGGCGAGGACGTGACGCACAACCTGCGTACGATCGCGCAGATCCCGCGCCGCATCGAGGGTGCCCCGGCGCTGCTCGAGGTGCGCGGCGAGATCTACATCTCGCTGCCGGACTTCCAGGCGCTCAACGAGCGCCGCGCGGCCGCGGGTCTGTCGACGTTCATGAATCCGCGCAACTCGGCGGCGGGCACGATCCGCCAGCTCGACCCCGCGCTCACCGCCGAGCGGCCGCTGTCGATGTGGGCCTACGCGGTCGGCGCCGTCGAGGGGCTGACCTTCACGGACCAGTGGGAGGTGCTGGGATGGCTGCGCGAGCACGGCTTCCCGGTCAACCACGAGATCGTGATGCTCGACGAGGAGGAGGCGGTCGTCGCGCAGTGCCTCGAGTGGCAGCGCCGCCGGGGCGCGCTCGACTTCGAGATCGACGGCGTGGTGGTGAAGGTTGCGGACTTCGAGCTGCAGCGCCGCCTCGGCGCCGTCGGTCGCGACCCGCGCTGGGCGGTGGCCTGGAAGTTCCCGCCGACGACCGCGAAGACACGGCTGATCGCGGTGCATTGGAACGTCGGCAAGTTCGGCGACCTGCATCCCTTCGCCGAGCTCGAACCGGTGCGGGTCGGTGGCGTCACGGTTCGCATGGCGACGCTGCACAACGAGGAGGACCTTGCGCGCAAGGATCTGCGCGAAGGCGACGAGGTGATCGTGCTGCGCGCCGGCGACGTGATCCCCCAGGTCGTTTCGCCGGCACCGCATGCGCTTGAGAACCCCGACCGGCGCCCACCTGTGCAGGTGCCCTCTCGCTGCCCGATCTGCGCGACGCCGACCGTCAAGCCCGACGGCGCGGTTTTCACCCACTGCCCCAACCGGGAGTGCGCGGGCCGCCAGTGGCAGCTGCTGCGCCACTTCGTCTCGCGCGGCGCGATGGACATCGACGGCCTCGGCGAGAAGCAGGTGGGGGTGCTGCTCGAGCGCGGGCTGGTGCGGGGCGCCGCCGACCTCTACGAGCTGCGCGAGGAGCAGCTGCTCGAGCTCGACGGCTTCGGCGCGATCTCCGCTCAGCGCCTGATCGCGGCGATCGACGCCTCACGCCGGCGGCCGTTCGCGCGCGTGCTGTTCGCGATCGGCGTCGAGGAGGTCGGCGAGGTCACCGCCCGCAACCTGGCGGCGCAGTTTCGCAACATCGACGCCCTGCTCGAGGCCTCCCCGGAGCAGATCGAGCAGACCCCCGGCGTCGGGCCGAAGATGGCCGCGACGATCGCCGAGCAGCTCGCGCAGCCGGCGGAGCGCGAGCTGATCGCGCGCCTGCGGGCCGCCGGCCTGCGCTTCGAGGAGGAGGGCCCCCCACCTGGCGAGGGCCCGCTCGCCGGGCTGACCTTCGTGTTGACCGGCACGCTGCCGACGCTCACGCGCGAGGCCGCGACGGAGCGGATCCAGGCCGCCGGCGGCCGTGTCGCGAGCTCCGTTTCGAAGAAGACCGACCACGTCGTGGCCGGCGACGCGGCCGGCTCGAAGCTGGAGAAGGCGGAGCGGCTCGGCGTCAGCGTGATCGACGAAGCCGGCCTGCTGCGGCTGCTGGGAGCTTGAGCTTCGCCAGCGCGATCGTCATCGTGTCCTGCGCCGCCTGCGCGGCGACGACGTTGACGTGGTTCATCAGGAACGCGAAGGCGAGCGTCCCGTTGCACCATCCCGCCAGATCCGAGGCGTCGCTGAGCGTGCCGGTCTTGGCCATGCAGTGACCGGACGCGGCGGTGTGGGGCATCCGCAGCGCGAGCGTGCCGCTCTCGCTGACAACCGGCAGCGCCGCGCGCAGCGCCGCGCCGACGGCCTGAAGCGTCGCGGTCCCGCCCGGGCTCAGGTCGCGCAGCAGCGTGACCACGTCGACCGGGCTCGTGCGATCGGCGCGCGAGAGCCCGGAGCCGTCGGCGATCGCCGGCGTCAGGTGCAACCCGGCGAGGAACTGCTGCACGACAGCCGCGCCGGCCGCCGTCGTTCCGCCCGCGCCGAAGCGGGCGCCGAGCGCCTTCAGCAGCATCTCCGCAAAGAAGTCGTCCGACGGCAGCGCCGTGAGCTTGACGAGCGTCGTCATCGGCGGCGAGGGGACGCTCAGCAGCAGCTTCGCGGCGAACAGGGGCGCGATTCCGGCGTGCGAGCGGCCGGTGACGACGACGCCGTCGTGGCGCAGCGTCCCCGCCAGCATGAACGCGGCGTAGGCCGCCGGTGAGCCGAGCGCCCCGCTTTCGCCGCGGTTGAAGGCCAGCGCGCTGAGCGATCCCACCAGGTTCGGGTCGACCGCGTACTTGGTCGACGGACCTCCGCGGCGACTGTCGAAGTAGGACTCGTCGCCGATGATCGACCCCTTCACCTTGCGCAGACCCGTCGCGGCGACCAGCAGCTTGGCGACTGTCTGGACGCTGGTGCCGGCGCCGTAGTTGGTGTGGATGAACGCGGCGCTGCCGAAGGTCGGATCGCCGCCACCGCGCAGGTAGAGGTTGCCGACGAACAGCCCGCCGGGCTCGAGCTTGCCCACGCCGAAGACGTCTGTCTGGAGCGTTCCGTTCAGCCCGAAGCGCTCGAGCGCGGTGGACAGCGTGTAGAGCTTCTCGACCGACGCCGGGTTGCGCGGCACCGAGCCGTCGTCGTCGAACAGCACCTCGCCGTTGGCGAGGTCCACGACGTAGGCTCCGGAGTGGCCTCCGAGCGGCTTCATCGCCGTGGCCATCACGGCGCGCAGTCGCGCGACCTCGGCCGCCGGCAGCGGCGGGCCGTGCCCGGTCGGGCCGGTCGTGCCGGTCGGCCCCGTCCGGCCCGTAGGGCCCTTCTTCCCGGTCGGCCCGGTCTTGCCGGTCGCCCCGGTCGCGCCCGTGGTGCCGGTCCTGCCGGTCGGCGCGGGCGTGCCGCCGTTGGCTGGCGGCCCTGTCGCACCACTCGTCGAGGCCGCCATCGCGGCGGCGGGACCGAGCGCGAGGGCGGCGACCAGCGCGAGGGTCTTGATCGTCGAGCGAGCTCGCACGCGCTGTCAAGGATAGTCGCGTGCGCGGCGTAGAATCGCGGTCGACGATGGGTACGCTCGTCCCTCTCGAGCCGGTCAAGCGGGCCGCCGATCGCGGCGGGGCGTCGAAGGTCGCGCTCGTTCTCGGCGGCGGCGGCGTGACGGGCGGCGTCTACTCGGTCGGCGCGCTGCGGGCGCTTGACCTGCTCGCCGTGAACATGTCGGTCAACCAGTTCGACGTCTACCTGGGGACCTCGTCCGGCTCGTTCGTGGCGGCGCTCGCGGCGAACGGCGTCACGTCGGAGGAGATGATGCAGGTCGTGCTCGGCGAGCGCCCGGCCGCCTTCCACGATCTCGACGCCGGGATGCTGCTGCCGCCCAATCTGGCGGGACTGCTGCGCAGCGCCGTCGGGCTGCCACGCCACCTGCTCGAGCTCTCCTACCAGCTCGCCACCGCCCGCGGCGGCGGCGCCCTGATCGATGCGATGCTCGACTTCGCCGACTCGTTGCCGGCCGGCTTCGCCACGACGCGCGGGATCGAGCGCTACATGAGCGAGGTGCTGGCTCACCCCGAGCGCTCCGACGACTTTCGCACGCTCGCGCGCGAGCTCTACATCGTCGCGACCGATCTCGACAGCTGCGAACGGATCGTCTTCGGCGAGCCGGGCTGGGATGAGATCGCGATCTCGCGCGCCGTCAGCGCCTCGACCGCGTTGCCGGTGCTCTACGCGCCGGTGCGGATCGGCGATCGCGAGCTGATCGACGGCGGCATCGTCTCGACCACCAACCTCGATGTCGCGGCGGCGCACGGCGCGACGCTGATCGTGGTCGTCAACCCGCTGGTCCCCTTCAGCAACGAGGGGCCCGCACGCCGCCGCCGCGTTTCGGACTTCGGCTTCTCACAGGTCGCCTACCAGTCGTTCAAGCTGCTGGCCCATCAGCGCCTGCACGAGCGTCGGGAGACCTGGGCGGCACGCTTTCCCGGCGTCGACATCGTGCTGATCGAACCCGACCGCGACGACCGGCTGATGTTCGAGACCTCGCTGATGAGCTACTCCGCGCGGATCGAGATCGCCAAGCACGGCTTTCGCTCGATCACGCACAAGCTGGCCGGCGATTACGACCACCTGAAGGAGGTGTGCGCGCGCCACGGCGTCGAGATCTCCGCCGACCGCGTGCGCGGCGTGCTGGAGCACTTCGCTCCGGAGAAGGAGCGTAGCCAGGGCTGGCGGCGGATCTTCGAGCAGACCACCGGCGCACTGCTGCGCCAGTCCGGCGGCGCCTGAGCGTCAGCGCGGCCGGCGTGCGCCGCTGCGCAGGCGGGAGTGCCCGGACGGTGGGCCGGGCACAGCCCGGCCCACGGCCACGGGAGCAGGCAGGCCCGAACGGAGGATCGAGCGGGGCGCGAACAGCTCAGCCGGGGCCAGGGCGGTGGGCGGCACCCCAGGGCTCACGTGCCGGCTCACCGGCACGTGAGCGTCAGGGATAGCTACGCCTCGACCGGCTGGCGGACCACGGCGAGGCGCCGCAGGTTCTCCAGAAACAGGGCCTTGTCGATCCGACCTTGAAAGATCGGGACGCCCATCTCCATGCACTTCGAGATCACTTCGCGGCGTTCCAGGCCTGCTTCGCGCGCGAGCTCCGTGGGCGTCAGGTGATTCGCCATCGGTGCGTCCCTCCTGTGATCGTGACCGCGTCTAGATATACCTCTTCGCCAGGACGGATACAAGCGATTTCGCAAAAGCTTCTAGACCGGGTTCTCCACTCGGACATCGGTGTGCTCGAGATCGAAGCGCGTGGCCAGATGTTGCCCCAGCGCGCGCACGCCAAACGTCTCCGTGGCATGGTGCCCGGCGGCGATGAAGTGGATGCGGCGCTCGCGGGCGATCGCGCGCGCCCATTCGGCGGGCTCACCGGTGATGAACGCGTCGAGCCCGGCCTCGATCGCCTCGTGCACGCTGCGGGCGCCGCCGCCCGACACGATCCCCACGCCCCGCACCCGCGGCGGCCCGCCGAGGAACGCGAGCGGCTCGCGTGCGGTCAGCTCGGTCACCCGCGCGACGAGCTCCTCAATCGCGATCCCGTCGCCGGGGTAGCTCGCCCGCACGCCGACATCGCGTCCAGCGTGGCGGCCGAACGGCCGCGGATCCCCGAGCCCCAGGCCGGCGGCGATCAGCGCGCTGTTGCCGACCGTGAGGTGGGCGTCGAGCGGCAGGTGGTAGCTGGCGAGGCTGACATCGGCGTCCAGCAGGACCCGCAGGCGGTCGCGTAGCGCGCCGACGATCCGCGGATCGTCGCCCTGCCAGAAGAGGCCGTGATGGGTCACGATCAGCTGCGCCCCGGTGTCGATCGCGCGTTCGAAGAGCTCCAGGCTCGCCGAAACACCGGTCGCGACATGCGTGACCTGATCGCGGCCCTGGACCTGCAGCCCGTTGGGGCAGTAGTCCGCGAAGGCCTCCGGTTCGAGCAGCCGGTCGAGTTCGGCGAGCATCTCCGCCAGCAGCGCCATGCTTCCGCACGGTAGCGGACGCCACCGCTGTGGGATACTCCGCCCGTTCGTCGGGGCGTGGCGCAGCCTGGTAGCGCGCACCGTTCGGGTCGGTGAGGTCCCCGGTTCAAATCCGGGCGCCCCGATTAGCGCGAGCCTCTGCCCACGGCAGGGGTCTTCGCCTGGCGTGCGTAAGACCGGCGCCGCTGCCACGGCGCGCGGCGGTCACGCCGTGTTGGCGGCGACGCCGGCCTTCACGCTCCGCCGTAGCTGACGATCAGGTCGGTGGCGACGCCGAGCAGGAAACCGGCGGCGAGCAGGTAGAGGCCGAGCTCGCGGTGGTTGAAGCGGCGCACGCCGGCCCAGATCTCGCCGATGACGTAGAGGATCGCGCCGCCGGCGAGGGCGTAGAAGCAGAGCTCGAGCGGACCGGAGTGGACCTGGTAGCCGAGCATCGCGCCGAGGAACGTCGGTCCGCCGCCGACCAGCCCGGCGGCTCCGAGCCACCTCCAGGACGGTCGCACGTCGCCGAGTGGGCCGACGATGCCGAACCCCTCGGTGGCGTTGTGCAGCGCGAAGCCGATGATCAGCACGGTTGCGAGGCCGATCGCTCCGGCCCGCGCCGAGACGCCGATCGCCAGGCCCTCGGCGAAGTTGTGCAGGCCGATCGCGACGGCGATCGTCATCCCCGTGCGCAGCGCGCTGGCGCGCAGCAGCGCGGCGTCCGCCTGGCGCAGCGCGCCGTCGTCGACGGCGATCGCGGCGGCCGCAGCCCCCGCGATCGGGGCGCTCACCGTGCGGTGGCGGCCGCGCATCCGCCGTTCTGCGCCGGCGATCCCGGCGGTCCCGGCGATGAAGCCCACGGCGAGCAGCGCGAACAGCCAGACGACGTGCCCGAAGCCCGTTCGGCCGTGTTTGAACTGGCCGAGCGTCGCAGCGATGATCGACTGGGCGTTGGTGGTTACGTCCATGAAGATGAACGCGAGGATGCCCGCCGAGAACATCGCCAGGCCGACGCGCAGGCGGTCGTCGATCCGCTGCAGGCGCCCGACCGGCAGGCCGAGGTAGATCGTGATGCCGGCGATCGCGCCGAGCAAGGTCGTTTCGGCGAAGCTCATGGACCCTTCCAGCCAACGTCCCCGGAGTTAGGGACGCCTAACTTCTAGCACAGGGCGGCGGCAGGCGCCCGCGCAGGCGTCAGTCGCTGTGGTGGGAGTGCGGCATCGGGATCGCGAGCACCGGGCGCTTGCTGTTCTGCATCAGCGCGTGCGAGAGCGCGTTCGAGAGCACCTCGCGCATCCCGTGCAGGGAGCGTGTGCCGGTGATGATCACGTCGACATCGAGCTCGTCCGCGGCTCCGACCACGGCCTCCCAGACGGAGGTGTGCAGCGTCGCCGTGTGCGGCGTCGCGTCGAGCCCGGCGTCGGTTGCGATCTTCACGCCGGCGGCGGCGATGCCGGCGGAGTCGGATTCGAGCCCGGCGTCGGCGTCGCCGACGCCGTCGCCGAAGTACGGGCCGAGCGCTGAGTAGCGCGCGACGATCCGCTCGATCGGCTCCCAGACGTTGAGCACGTGAACGTGCGCGCCCGGGAAGAGCTTTGCGGTCACGGCGACGGCGTGAGCGGCGCGCTCCGAGCCGTCGTAGCAGACCATGACGGTGGTGGCCTCATCTGTCACGGGATCTCAGTTCAGTTCGCTTGCGGTCGAGCTGCTCGGGCAGACCCTAGCGCAGAGAAAAACTGATTGTTAGAACGACTCACAGCGAGAAAAAATGAGTATTGGACATACCACTGATTACGGCTTAGCCTGTGGTTTCCTCTCCTCCCCCCGTGCAAGGCCTCCGCGAACCCTCTTGATCCCTCTCGGAGGTCTTGCACATTTAAGGACCGCCTGGGGAGACGCCGGCAGGCGTTTGCGCTAGCCGCCACCGCGACGCGGTGCACGCCCGCCGGAGCGTGCCGGGCGGGCGAGCGCGAGAAACGCGTCGCGCACCGGCGAACCGCCGCCGGCTCGCCACGCGGCGGAGAGCTCGATCGTCGGCGTCGGCCCCGCGATCGGGCGAAACGCCACGCCACTGCGGTCGACCGTGCCGACCGAGGCGGGCACGAGCGAGACGCCGAAGCCCCCGGCGACCAGGCTGATGATCGTCTGCATCTCGGCGACCTCCAGCACATCCTCGGGCACGCCGCCGGCATCGACCATCGCCGAGGTCAGGCTCGCGAACAGGCCCGGCGAGTCGCGCCGTGCGAGGATCACGAAGGTCTCGCCCCGCAGGTCCTCGGCGCGCAGTCGCCGGCGCCCGGCGAGCGGGTGGCCGGCCGGCAGCGCCGCGACCAGGCGCTCGCGCTGGATCGTCATCAGCTCCAGCCGCGGGTCGATCTCCGATTGGGCGACCGGCCCGCGGATCACGCCGACGTCCAGCTCGCCGCCGATCAGGGCCTGCAGCTGGACGAGCGTCGGCAGCTCGCGCAGCACGAGGTCGACCTCGGGATGGGTGGCACGGAACTCGCGCAGGATGTCCGGCAGCGTCGGGCTGAACATGGCCGAGCCGACGAAGCCGACGGACAGCGTGCCGAGCGAGCCGCGGGCGATGTTTCGAGCGCGCTCGGCGGCCCGGTCGACCGCCGCCAGGATCGCACGCGTGTCGTCGCGAAAAACCTCGCCGGCGGCGGTCAGCGTGACTCTCCGGCGGTTGCGCTCGAGCAGCGTCACGCCAAGCTCGCGCTCCAGGGCGCGGATCTGCTGGCTGAGCGGCGGCTGCGAGATGTGCAGGCGCGTCGCCGCGCGGCGGAAGTGGAGTTCCTCGGCGACCGCGAGGAAGTAGCGAAGGTGGCGAAGCTCCATGCGCGCGAACCCTACGCCCGCCGGAGGGACGGATGCGCGAGAATCACCGCCGACCCCCGATGCCCGACCCCAACGCGCCCGCCACCCAGCTCACCTCCGCGCATGCCGACGCGATCGAGATCTTCGCCGAGGTGCTCGCCCAGAACGAGGAGGAGGGTCTCGCCGACGACTTCTACAGCCGCCTGTGCGAAGGGATCACGCGCTGCACCGCCCTGCGCCGCGTCGTGATCTTCCGCTACGACTCGACGCGCAGGCGGATCCTCGCCGCCGGCGCCTACGGCGTCGACCTCGAGCTCTTCCACGGCGACTTCTTCACGCTCGAGTCGGCGGCGCTCGCCCGCGAGGCGCTCGAGCAGGACCGCGTGCTCGAGATCGCGGAGGACCTCGAGAAGCAGCTGCCGGCCGAGTACGTCGAGCGACTCGCCGCAACCACCGTCGTCTGCTCGCCGATGTCGGCGCGCGGACGCTGGATGGGGGCGATCCTCGGCGACCGTGGCGGCGACGGTCCGCCGCTGACCGCGCCGGAGCGCGAGGTGCTGTGGATCCTCGGCAAGATGGCGGCGCTCGCGGCGATGGCACGCGCCGCGACGCGCCAGCACGAGCGCGCGGTCGCGCTGGAGCAGCGGATCGACCTCGCACGCGAGGTGCACGAGGGGGTGGTGCAGCGGCTGTTCGGGGTCTCGCTCGCGCTCTCCGGCGATCAGCCGTTCGATGAGCAGACCCGCCGGCGCTGCGCGGAGGAGGTCCAGCTGGCGCTCGGCGATCTGCGCACCGCGATGCAGCGGCCGCTCGGGCGCCTGGTGGCCGCGACGAGCACGACCCTCGCCGAGGAGGTCGCGCGGCTGCGGCACGAGTACCCCGACCTGGGGATCGCGGTCGACGACGACGCCGAGGTTGCGGCCCCCGCCGCGCTCGAGCCGCTCGCGCAGTCGGTGCTGGCGGAGGCGATTCGCAACGCGCACAAGCACGCGCACGCCACGCGCGTCGGCGTCCGCAGCCAGATGAGCGACG
>Ga0181526_10003964_pt1 | contig 11782 bp, 10 predicted proteins | sample PEATcosm2014_Bin_35_FD_119750 | JGI IMG/M metagenome (GOLD analysis project Ga0181526, IMG submission 119750) | Peatland microbial communities from MTU Mesocosm Facility, Houghton, MI, USA - PEATcosm2014_Bin06_30_metaG | ecosystem: Environmental > Terrestrial > Soil > Wetlands > Peat | place...
AAAAAACACCACAGGCTCTCCGCAGTCACCCAGCGTGCGCCGGGGACGCCCTCAGGACGTTCGGCGCGCCGCGGACGTGGTGTGTTTAGAAAGTCCTTGACGGAACCGACGACATTATAGATGGCTCCCAGCGCAGGTTGTACTTCTCTCCGGTTTCGGCTAAATTGAAAAATAAGCAAGCGCCACCGGCGCGGCGATCGGCAAATGACACTGCAAGAAAAAATCCTGAACGCTTTCGTACCGGTGACGCTTTTCGAAGTCGTGCCGCCGGCGGCGGATCAGCCCGAAGCTATCGACGAATCCCTTACTGAGCTGAAACGGGTCGTTCCCTTTGTGGACGGGATCAATATCCCGGAGATTCTCGACGAAGCTCGAGGGACGGAGCGAACCAGCAAGTTCGTGGCGCGCGTCGAGCCGCGAATGCTCGGCTCGCGCATTCAGCGTGAACTCAGCGCGGAGGTGGTTCTCAACCGCGTGGTCGTCCACGATCCGACGCCGGAAGTGTGGTTTCGCGAGACCTGCCTCGAGCGTGGTATGCGGCAGGTTATTCTGGTGGGCGGCGAATCCGCAAAGGTAAGCTACCCGGGCCCCAACGTCGCGGAGGCCGCTCGACTCGTGCGGAAAGAGGGACTGCCGGTAACGCTGGGGGGCATCACCATTCCCAGCCGCAGGAACGAGTCCGAGCGGATTCGCGCTAAGAACAAATCGGGTCTCGACTTCTTCACCTCCCAGGTTCTCTTTGACTCGAATGACGTGGTGTGGCTGGTGCAGCGGCTCAACGGCCTTCAGGTGCGCCTCTTCCTGAGCTTCGCGCCGGTCAGCCATCGCCGGGATCTGCAGTTCCTTCGCTGGCTGGGCGGGGACATTCCGCAAAACCTGGATCGGTTTCTGCTCGGCTCGGAAGACGGAGCGGCCGCGCCTGCCGCAACATGCCTCGAAAGATCTCTCGATCTCGCGCAGCGAATCCTGATGGATGTGTTCGACAACCTGCCGCCTGATCCGCCGCTCCTCGGCCTCAACATCGAGCACATCAACCGCAGGAATTTCACCCCGGCCATCCAGATGCTGGATCGCCTCGGCAACCTCTACGCCAACTTGATGGCGCAGCACGCGCGCAATCTGACGTAGGGGCGGCCCTTGTGGCCGCCCTTGGACGCCCACCCATCAGGCGCGCGCCTATCCCTTTGATTGCATTTCCCTCATTCACATGGGTCGGGTGAATCCGTTGGATAAATAGGCTCCCGTCAAATTGATCTTTCGTGGTATGACTATGTCGCGCGCGGTCAGCGATTGGAAGGCCTGAGCAGTTCGCGCGTCTAATTAATATCGGAGGAATGTGTGAACAACCGAAGCGCAACTCTGAGCGCACTTATCGCTTTCGTCTTACTTTTCTTCGCATCGCCCGCCGCAGCCAAGAAGGGCATCCCGCTCTCCGAGGAAGAGTCTGCGGCGATCACTCAACGGGGGCGGATGCTTGCCGAATACGAAACCGCAACAGGAAATGCCCTCAAGGCCGTTATGGCTACAAACCCTGCGCAGGGCGAGATCGACCACTACGTCGCCCGCAAGACTGCTGAAGGCTGGGCTGCAGTGTTTGGCAGGTTCAGCGGCCAACACGACAAGTTTCTAGTGGTTTACGAGGCAGCCGCAGGGGCCGACCCGCAGGTGTTCAGCGTGAAAAAGGATGACCCGCCCAGAGAAGACGATGGGTTCTTTTACTTTGCAGCGAGGGCAATCGACATTGCAATGCACGATTTTCGCGGCGAGAAGCGCCCGTACCACTTTGCGGTCTTGCCGGCCAAGCAAGATCAAATGTACGTCTACGTTTACCCCACGCAGAGAACCGCCGGGGTCTACCCTTTGGGTGGTGATGTTCGCTACCTGTTTTCATCTGATGGATCAACCATCATCGAGCGGCGTCAACTGCACAAGACTATTCTCGAGTCGCGTGGTTCGGTGCCGGAGAGGGCAAAAGTAGTAGGTGGGTCTCATTCACACGTGTTGAGTGATGTTCCTGAGGATACCGACGTTTATTACGTACTAACGCGGAAACCGCCAGTTCCGGAATGGGTGGGGGCAGGCGGGCGCGTTTATGAGATTCAGACGGACGGAACCATAAAAGTCCGAAAGTGAACTGTAAACGGTGAGGGGACGGCAAGCCGTCCCCCTACAGGCGTCATTTCAGCCGGTTTGCATCCGCAGTCGCTTCCACTCTAGACTATCAACTTCGGACTTCAGACTTTCGACTCTCGACTTTCGACTCTCAACTCCATGGATCGAGAAAGAAAAAAGGATTCCCTCTATGACGTCGCCGTGATGGCGGCCATCCCGTATTCGCTGACTTACCGTTTCCCTTCCTCCTGGCCGGTTTCGATTGGCCAACGTGTGCTAGTGCCGCTAGGCTCCCGCAAAGCCACGGGCATCGTGCTGGGTCCAACCAGCAAGCTGGCGCCTGGCATCGAGGTGCGCGACGCGCTACGCGCCATGGATCCCGAACCTGCCCTTTCCGCCGAACTCGTAAAGCTCGGGCTCTGGATTTCTGATTATTACCTGGCGCCGCCGGGGGAAGTCTTCCGCGCCATGTTGCCGCTCAGGCAAGAAACCCGGAGCGCCCGGCAGGTTCGTTTGACAGAAGAAGGTCGGCGCAAGTTCCAGGAACTCGCGGCAAGCCCAACCGAGGAGAGCCATGAGAGCCAGGATGCAACTCTGTTGGCATACCTCGACCGGCGTCCCGGCGCCTCTCTCGAGACATTGCAAAGGAAGTTTCCGAACGCCTATCCGCGTGCGCTCGAGCAAAAATGGGTAATCGTCGAGGAAGTGAAAAAGGAGCGCAGCCGCCGGCAAGTGTTTGCCGTCCGGCTGGCGGGGCCATTGCCGGAGCACCTGCCTCGGCTTTCCCCGGTCGCCAGGAGAATCATCGAGGCTCTGGAACAGCAGGGGCCGGCGGACGATCATCGCCCGCTCCTCGAAGCCGCGCGCGCGCAGCTTGCTAACTTGCGCAAGCTCGGGGAGTCGGGGTTAATTGAACTCAGCGAGGCCGGCTGGCCCGGCGCTAGTTTTACGCAGGGGGAGCGAGACGCTCCCTCGACTGCGGGCGAGACGCCCGCACCACAACTGACTCCCGCACAGTCCGCCGTCGTCGCCGATCTCTTTCCCCGGCTCGATTCCGGAGGGTTTGGCGTCGTGCTGCTGCATGGCGTTACCGGAAGCGGCAAAACTGAAATCTATCTTCACCTGATTGCGCACTGCCTGGAGCGAGGCCGTTCCTCCCTGATGCTGGTGCCGGAGATCGCACTCACTCCCGCCATGCAGTCTCTGTTTTTCTCGAGATTCGGAGAGCAGGTCACGCTCCTGCACAGCGGACTCACGGAAAGGGAACGCGACGATGCCTGGTGGCGCGTGCGCCGCGGCGAGGCCAAAGTCGTTTTGGGAACGCGCTCCGCGATTTTTGCACCGGTCACCAATCTGGGTGTAGTGATCGTAGACGAGGAGCACGATTCGAGTTACAAGCAGGACGAGACACCAAGATACCACGGGCGGGATGTGGCGGTGGTGCGAGCTCAGTACGCGGGCGCGCTGGCGCTGCTGGGTTCCGCGACGCCTTCGCTGGAGTCTTACTGGAACGCGCGCGAGGGCAAATACCACTTGGCGAAGTTGGATGAGCGCATCGCGGGAAGAAAGCTGGCTGCGGTCGAGGTGGTGGACATGCGGCAGGAATTCCGCGAAACACACACGCAAATACCGCTTTCCCGCAAGCTGAAAGAGGAGATTGAGGCGCAGCTTCAAGCTTCGGCGCAGATCATGCTGCTGCTCAACCGGCGCGGCTACTCGTGGTTTCTGTTGTGCCGGAGTTGCGGCCAGACGGTGCGCTGTGTGAATTGTTCCGTTTCGCTCACCTATCATCGCCGCGAGCACCGCCTGAGCTGCCACTATTGCGGATACTCGACCGAAGTTCCATCACTTTGTCCGGCTTGCGGCAGCGAGTATCTTCACTATGTCGGCGAAGGAACCGAGAAGATCGAGCACAAATTCGCCGAACTATTCCCCGGCGCGCGGGTGGCCCGCCTGGACCGCGACGTGGCCCGCCGCCGCGGCGAGTTCCTGCGCGTACTCGAGGATTTCAGGCGGGGCAAAATCGGCATTCTCGTCGGTACGCAATTGATCGCCAAAGGACACGATTTCCCTGGCGTCACACTTGTGGGTGTCGTCTCCGCGGACATCGGACTCGGGTTGCCGGACTTCCGGGCCGCCGAGCGAACGTTTCAACTTGTCACTCAGGTGGCAGGCCGCGCGGGGAGAGGCGACGCCCCCGGCCGGGTGCTGGTGCAAACGTTTTATCCTGAGCATTATGCCATCCGCCTGGCCGCTGACCAGAACTACAGCGGGTTCTTCAGTAAGGAAATGGGCTTCCGCCGCATGATGCATTATCCGCCCATCACCGCGCTTGCCAACATCGTCGCCCGGCACGAAAAGCTGGAACGGGCCGCGCAGGTGGCGAAGGAGATCGGCGACTTCTTTACCAAAGTCGAAGGACAGTTCCCCGGCATAAAGATTCTCGGGCCTGGCCCCGCTCCCATGGCCAGAGTGGAGCGGCGCTATCGGATCCAGTTCCTGCTTAAATCCAACTCGCGCGCCAACCTTCATTCTCTCCTAAAGCGACTGGTCCATCATTGCGCTCAGTCGGCGATACAACCGCGCGAGGTCATGATCGACGTCGACCCCGTCAACATCATGTAGAAGGGAGGCCTGACGCCCGTGGCACGCAACGGCGTTGCAAAGGGAGCGCCACTGCTGCTATCCTGCAACTCGTTCAGGGTCCTATTTCTTATGCCCAAACAGCGCTGGCTGCACATCATCCCCGTTGCCTTCATCATGTACACGATCGCCTTTATCGATCGGACGAACATTTCCCTGGCGCTGCCTTCGATGAGCAAGGCTCTTCACATGTCGCCTCCCGAAGCAGGCGCTTCTGCGGGCGTCTTTTTCTGGGGCTACCTTCTCTTGCAGATCCCGGGCGGGTACCTGGCGCAGCGATGGAGCGCCAAGCGCTTCGTGACCATCCTGCTGGTTCTGTGGGGAGCGTGCTCCGTAGGCTGCGGCTTGGTCCACACCTGGCGCGAGTTCTGGATGATGCGGTTCCTCTTGGGCGTGGCGGAAGGCGGCGTGTGGCCGGCCACGCTGGTCCTGCTGGCTCATTGGTTTCCGCGCGCGGAGCGGGCGCGCGCCAATGCTTATTGGATGCTCTGCCTTCCTGTAGCCGTGGTCGCTTCTTCGCCGCTTTCCGGATGGATTCTGCAACGCTGGGATTGGCGCGTGCTGCTCATTTCGGAGGGCCTCTTCCCATTGATGTGGCTGGTGATCTGGTGGTCCTTCGTTGACGATCATCCACGCCATGCCCGCTGGATTTCCGCCGAGGAACTTCACTTTCTGGAAACCACGCTGGAACGCGAGGCTTCAGAACTTGACCCCGTTACTCCCGAGCCCGTGCTTCGATCTCTTCTCCGCCCCGCCCTCCTGCTGATGGTGGTGTACTATTTCTTGCAGAACAGCGGCAACTACGGCTATCTTTTTTGGCTGCCGAGCGCCATGCAAAATGCACAAAAGCTCAGCAGCGCCGAGGTGGGACTTCTCTTCACGCTCCCTTATCTCATGACCGCGGTCGGGATGGTCGTCATCTCCCGTCATTCGGATAAGACAGGGGAGCGGCACCGGCATGTGGCATTGGCCATTGCATGGGGCGGCTTTTTTATGTTAGTCAGCGTTCTGTTGAGCCGTCAATTCCCTTCCCTCTCTTTCCTTGCCATCTCCCTGGTCGGCGCGGGGTCCTACGGTGCGCTAGGGCCTTTCTGGGCTATTCCTACCGAGACGCTGCCCCGGGCCGCCTCGGGCTCCGCCATAGGCATAGTGAATGCGCTCGGAAACCTGGGCGGCTACTACGGCCCCTTGGCGGTTGGGTACATTAACCAACATACGGGGAATTTCAGATACGCCTTTGGCATGCTCAGCGCGGCGTACTTCACGGGTTCCCTAGTGATGCTTTTGCTGCGCCCCCGCGCCCAGAAGGTGTGAAAGAATAACCGGACCCTGTCATTCTGAGCGAAGCGAAGAATCTGCATTTGTTTGTTCCCAAAGAGATAAATGCAGATTCTTCGCTTCGCTCAGAATGACAGAGGATTTTTTCACACCTTCCCAGCGTTCGGGCTGACCAGGATGCAACAACCATCCCCTACCCCTCCTTACCAAGGAGGGGAGCATGGTTCCCACCTCGCCGAGGGGGAGCGAGGGGTGGTGAGCCTCAATGCGTTTGAGGTACGCGCGTAGCGACCACTTAGAAGAGGGCAACGGCTCGAATGGGCGAACCCGAGCCGGCGCGGATCTTAAGTGGGAAAGCCAGAAAAAGAAAGAAATCAGGCAACTCTCCCAGGTTTGTCAGGTTCTCGATGATGAGAAGATTCTTCTCAAGCACGACGGGGTGGATGGGATTGGTGCGCAAGGCTTCCGGCGGGTCAGGGGAAAGCGTATCGACGCCGAGGGCTGCGGCCTCTTTGGAAATAAGGTATTCCGCGGCTTCCATGCTGACCCCGGGCCAGTGCTCAACGTAAGGCTGATCGTGTGGACGCAGCGCCCAACGCGCCGACCAGCCAAAGTCGAAGAGCACGATATCGCCCTCCGTAACCGCGCCGTGCCGGGATTCCCAGTCCTCGATCTGCCGGCGCGAGACGTAATCGGACTCGTTGCATGCACGGCAATCAAGGTGAAGGCCCCGGCCCATCAGGCGAGCCACGGGAATCTGGTCAATGGTAAGGTGTGCGTGGGGCTTGGCGTCGCTGATGAAGTGCGCCGGCGCGTCCACATGAGTACCGTTGTGCTCATGCATCACCAGTTGATAGCTGAGCGAGCGCCCGCCATGCCAGTAAGAGCCCCACAGGTTGTGAAAGAACATGGAATGCGTGGGGAAGTGGGGCATGTGCTCTTCGAGGGTTTGGCTAAGGTCGACGACGCGGGCATCGCGAAACATCTCCAGCAGATTGGGTAAATCCATGGAGTCCTCCTCATTGGCGGTCCGTCATGAAGCTCAAACACCGTTTCAACTCCTGCCCCATGCGCAACTTGGAAGCTGCGTCCTTCCACGCTTTACCCGTGGATTCGTCCTGCAATCGGAGCAAGCTCGCGGCATCTAGCAAATCCTGCGGTCCGTCCGCGTACAGCTTCAGTAAGAAAAGGTCGCGAGCTTGAACGACGCGAACTTGCGATCCTTCCACCTCAAAAGTACCGGCATTGCGTACTGCCTGCGATTGCCAGCGGGCGGAGGGAAGAACGAGATCACAAGTTACTCCGCCCCCCTCGAGAGGGATCTCCACAACGACCACACCCACGAGGGGATCTCCAGGTGAGCCTCTTCGCGCTTCGGCCGACAATCCCTTCCTCGAGATTTTTCCTGCGAGCGCGTCCATTTCAATAGGGCTCAAGAGAATAAGCAGGTCCATGTCTTCCGTCGCGCGCACCACCCCGTAGAACGGCAGCGCCAGTCCACCGATCAAAGCGTAAGGCACTCCCAATTCTTCAAGAACGCTTAAGATTCTGCGGAGAGCTTGAAATAGCACGGAGTTCACGGCCTTTGGCAGCTAGTTTGAGACACAATTCGGATAGGTCCAGCGCCCTGCGCAGGCGTTCGCCGGGCGTAAGCTGGGCGAGGGCCAACTGTTGTTCCCGTCGAAGTTGTTCCCGAAGTGCCGAGAATTGGCGACGGCGTTGTTTCCCCATAAGGTCAAATCCTACTACGCGAGAGGGTGAGCCCGTTTCACTCAGAGGTGGCGAAATAGCCCGGCTTCCAGCGGCAGGTAACGCCTTTGCGCGTCAGCAGGACTCGAATGCTTCGGTAGGTGCCGTCGAGGAGCTCATTCGTGGGTGTATACCCTAGATCGTATTGCGCTCCCAGCTCGTGGTAGATGGCCTCCATCGCGTCGGCAATGTGCACCAGGCGTTGCGCGGAAAAGGTCCCGGTTTCCGCGCCCAGTCCCTTGTTCTGAGACGTTTCTCCGAGCTGCCCGTGGGATAAATAGCCGGTTGCCAAGTCGGTGCCGGGGGCGTCGCGGAGGGGGAAGAACGCTCCACCGCCCGTGCCGTCCGCAAACCCTGCCAGGACGTCGTCCCCGGCATTTGTGAAGCCATAACTCGCATTGCCGATGGTATAAATCATGGTTTCGGCTTTGTGCGCCATGGAAATCGCTTCATCCAGGGAATGCTGGCTCTGGACGTCGAGGCCATCGCTGATCAGCACCAGGACCCGCCGCGTACGCTCGGGGTCTCCTGCGTGCATCATCTTATCCTTGCAGGAGTTATAGATGGCGTCATTGAGTGCCTTTCCGCCTCCTGCCTTCAGCTCCTGAATCTTCTCGCTGAGAGTTTCAGGGTCGGTGGTGAAATCCTGAACAAGTGAACTGGAAGTATCAAAGGTCTCCAGAAAAATCTGGTTCTTGACGTTCCTTCCCTGCAACATCTGAAAGACGAAATCCGTCGCCGCATTCTTTTCGAACTCGAGTTGCCGTCGCGCACTATTGCTGGTGTCGAGGATCAAGCCAATCCGCAGGGGCAGGTGGGACTCCTGACTGAAGTAGCGGATCGACTGTGGCCTGCCATCTTCATAAATCTGAAAATCACTTTGCGTCAAATCAATGATCGGGAGGCCGTGCTTGCCGACAACGGTCACCGGGACGTCCACCACCTTTACCAGGACCTTAATCTGGTCTTTGCTTGTCGGCGGTGCGGTCTCGCCTGGCTTAACGGCAGGTTGTTGGGTTGGCTTGTTGGCGCCGGACGTCGACGAACCCGGCGACGCATTCTGCCCCCGAACCAAGCAGACCGGCACGGCGCACACGCCGACCACCAAGGCCAGCGCCGCAATTCTACCCAGATTGCCTTTGAGGTTAACCCGCCGCGCTGGGCTTTCGCTCGTACGACCTGAATTGAGGAGACACATACATCCCGTCCTTACAGCACATCTGGACCGGCCGTCGTCGGCCCGCCAACAGATATATTACCTCAATCCCGCGGTGTAGGGTATTAGGGCGACTCGGGCGTCGCTGGAAACACCCCAAGAAATCGAATTGTGGGGGCCGGCCGTGGCCGGCCTAGGGGAGCCACAACGGTTACCCACGCGATGCCGGTCCGAGGCATTTCGCGGGAGCGACGCGCAGGGAGAGGCCTTCGAAACGGAATTGCACCCCAGGAATCTAATATACTGTAACTAACAACTCCAAGACAGGAGGGCGAATGGACGCAACTTTAGAGAATGTACTGGATATTACTCCCGCCCAGCCCGCCGGAGTGGTATCCACGGTCCCACCGGTGCCTGACGGTGAACTTCTGGACGGCTATTCGCGTGCCGTAATCGGCGCCGCCGAAAAGGTCAGTAGCTCCGTCCTGAACCTCGAAGTTCATCAGTCGCCCGAGAGTGAGCAACCCACGGGGCCACGCGTCCCGCGCCAAGCTCTCGGACATGGATCGGGGTTCATCTTTACGCCCGACGGATTCATCCTCACCAACAGTCACGTGGTGCATAACGCCAGCAAGATCGAAGCGACACTCACCGACGGCCGGCGATTTCAGGCCGACCTGGTAGGAGACGACCCGGAGACAGATTTGGCAGTGGTAAGAATCGAGGCCTCGAACCTCGTGCCCGCCTCATTGGGGGACTCCCAGGTGCTGCGCGTGGGACAATTGGTCATCGCCATCGGAAACCCCTACGGTTTCCAATGCACAGTAACAGCAGGAGTGGTTAGCGCGCTGGGTCGCTCGCTCCGTTCCCGCGCGGGCCGCCTGATCAGCAATGTCATTCAAACCGACGCCGCACTGAATCCTGGAAACTCCGGCGGCCCGCTGGTGACCTCGCAGGGAGAGGTGGTAGGCGTCAACACGGCAATTATCCTTCCGGCGCAGGGGATCTGTTTCGCCATTGCGGCCAACACGGCGAAATTCGTTGCGGCCCGCCTGATTCGAGACGGCAAGATACGCCGCAGCTTTATCGGCGTCGCCGGGCAGGATGTTCCCCTGCCGCGCCGGGTGGTGCGGTTGAACGGCCTGGAAGTCGCAAGCGGCGTGGTGGTGGCGTCGGTGGAGGCTCAGAGCCCTGCGGAGAGCGCGGGCCTGCGCGAAGGAGACGTGATTGTCGGCTATGACGATCATCCTGTCCCTGGAATTGACGCTCTGCACCAGTTGCTGACGGAGGAGAAAGTGGGTGTCGTAGCCCAGGTGACAGTGCTCCGCCGCGGCGAGAAGCGGATCGTCTCCGTCGTTCCACAGGAAAGCAGAAGACAGTAGACAGCGGCAGGGCGGTAGCGCCGGCCTTTAGCTCGGCCGCGCCCGTGCTGACCTGAAGGTCAGCGCTACGAGGAGGAAAGAGATATGAAAGCCATTCGCGTTCATGAATTCGGCGGGCCGGAAGTGATGAAACTCGAGGAAGTGCCGGACCTCACGGCCGGCCCGGGCCAAGTGGTGGTGAGTGTGAAGGCGGCGGGTGTGAACCCGGCGGATACTTACATGCGCTCCGGCGCCTATGCCATAAAGCCTGCGCTGCCCTATACGCCAGGAATGGACGGGGCGGGGACGGTGCTGGCTGTGGGCGACAGAGTGGAAGGCGTGCAGGCGGGCGATCGCGTTTACATTGGCGGAACGCTGCTCGGCACATATGCAGAGCAGGTGCTCTGCGAGGCCGCGCAGGTTCACCCCTTGCCCGCGCGGGTCAGCTCTGCGCAAGGGGCCGGCGTCAACGTTCCCTACGCAACAGCCTACCGCGCCCTTTTCCAGCGCGCGCAGGGACGGCCCGGAGAGACGGTCCTCGTGCATGGCGCCAGCGGCGGGGTGGGCTCTGCTGCGGTGCAGATGGCGCGCGCGGGCGGCCTCCAGGTGATCGGGACAGCAGGCACGGAGAAGGGACTAAAGCTGGTGCTCGAGCAGGGCGCGCACCACGTGGTGGATCACCGCCAAGGCGGCTATACCGAGGAGATTCTGACGTTAACGAAGGGCCGCGGTGTCGACGTTATCCTTGAAATGCTCGCCAACGTGAATCTAGCCAAGGACCTCACCTTGCTCGCTCTGAGCGGTCGTGTGGTGGTGATCGGAAATCGCGGCAACATCGAAATCAATCCTCGCGCCGCCATGCAGCGCGACGCGAACATCCTTGGAATGGCGTTGCCGAACGCCGGCAAGGAGGAACTGGTCAGTATCCATGCGGCGCTTGTCGCGGGTCTCGAAAACGGAACGCTAAACCCGATCGTGGGCCGCGAAATGCCGCTCGCCGAAGCGCCGCTCGCCCATCAGGCGATCATGGAACCCGGCGCTTACGGGAAGATCGTTCTGGTTCCCTAGAGAACGAATCCAAGTTCGATAACGCGTGTTATACTGGTTCTTTAGGACCAATTGACGGGCATTCCACCCAATCTATCTAATTTCTTCCAAAGGAGTTCACCACTATGGCCGTCCGATCGTCCGAAGCTGAATGGAAAGGCAATTTGAGGGAAGGGCACGGCACGATGAAGTTGGGCAGCGGCGCTTATGAAGGCAGCTACTCTTTCGCCTCCAGATTTGAAAGCGGGAAAGGCACGAACCCCGAGGAGTTGATCGCGGCTGCGCACGCCGGGTGCTACTCAATGGCTCTCTCAACAGGATTGTCGAAAGCCGGCTTCACCCCAACCCGCGTCCACACCACCGCCAACGTGCACCTCGAACCCGTGGAGGGCGGATTTGGCATCACCAAGATTGAATTGCACACCGAAGCGCAGAT
>Ga0181526_10003965_pt1 | contig 11779 bp, 11 predicted proteins | sample PEATcosm2014_Bin_35_FD_119750 | JGI IMG/M metagenome (GOLD analysis project Ga0181526, IMG submission 119750) | Peatland microbial communities from MTU Mesocosm Facility, Houghton, MI, USA - PEATcosm2014_Bin06_30_metaG | ecosystem: Environmental > Terrestrial > Soil > Wetlands > Peat | place...
GCCGCGTGGGGTGAGGCGCTGCCGACGACCGCGCCGCGCGTCGCCGCATGCGGATCTCGCCGGCCAGCGCAACTTTCGGGCGCGCCGGCGCTCTGAGGATTGATGTCGCGGATCACACGACCACTGCTGTGCGTGCTCGCTTTCGGGCTGGTGGTGCCGCTGGCGCTGGCGGCGACGGCTCCGGCACGCTCCGCGGCGGTCCCCTCGCATGCGGCCAGGGTGACGCTGCATCCGGTGATCGGGATCGGCGACGACAAGGCGGACATGTTCACCGACCCGCGGTTTCGCGCGCTGCGGATCAAGACCGTGCGCTACGACATGTCCTGGGATGCGCTGTCGGTGACCTACCAGCGCCAGGAGGTCACGAACTGGATGGATGCTGCGCACCGGGACGGGTTGAGCGTGCTGGTGACGATCGACCATTCCGACCGTGTGATCTACAGGAAGGTCAAGGTCCACGGGAAGACGAAGAGGAAGGCGTTCAGCCAGACCAGGGTGCTGCCGACGAAGGCGCAGTATGTGACCGCGTTCAGGGCGTTTCGCAAGAAGTTCCCTTGGGTCAAGGACTTCGTCACCTGGGATGAGACGAACTGCTACTGCGAGGTCACCTACGACAGGGAGACCCAGGTCGCCGGCTTCTACAACGGCCTGCGCTCGGCCTGCCCGTCGTGCACGATCCTCGCCGCCGAGTTCCTCGACGTCGACAGGCAGTACGCCGTGCCGATGAAGACCTGGGTGTCGAAGCTCGACCGGGCACTGGGCTACCAGCCGGGCTACTGGGGCCTCAACGACTACGAGGACGCCAACCACCTCGTCAGCACCGAGACACGGCAGCTGCTCGGCCTGGTCCGCGGCAGGATCTGGCTCGCCGAGACCGGCGGCATCGTCAACCGCCACAACGGCACGAAGGATCCGGGCTTCCCCCAGAACGCCACCCACGCCGCGAAGGTCGACACCTACGTCCTCGACACGATCGGCTCGCTGAGCCCGCGGATCCAGCGCATCTACCTCTACGAGTGGGACGCCAAGACCCCCGAGGACAGCTGGGACAGCGCGCTGATCTCCTACAACACCATTCCGCGCCCCGGCTACAGGGTGCTGGCGAACACGCTCGCGGCGTGGGGGATCAAGCCGAACTGCGCGATCTCGCGGGTGCCGCCGGGCTGCGCCAGGCGGTCGGCGAAGTCCTAGCGGGGCGGCGTGCCGGGTCGGGCCGGCGCGCGATCAAGTGCCGTGCGTGCACGGTGTGCCGCCGGCCGGTGTCGGCGGCACGCGAGCGCCGCCTCATCCGAACCGTCTCGGGGTCGTGAACCTCGCGTGCGATCTTGGTGAACATCCGGTGACGATCCCGTGACCTCGCTTGACGGCGTCCATCGCCCTGCGCGAAGTTGCTCGCAGCCGTGACCACGCACGCCAAGTCGACCTGGGGGGACCCAATCCAATGAAGAAAACTGCTCTCGCATTCGCCGTCGGAGCGCTCGCACTTGCCGGCTTCGCCGCGAGCTCGCTGAGCTCCGCCGCCGCGCATGGCACCGCCTCAACCGCCGCCGTCTGCCCGCACAGCCCGGTGCGGTGGGCGATCGAGCCCTACGACACGGGCGCTGCCCTCGAGAAGGCCTACGGGTCGATCGCGAAGGACCTCCAGGCGAAGCTCGGCTGCCCGGTGCAGCTGATCGTCTCCAACAGCTATGTGGACGAGATCGAGACGATGAAGGCCGGCAACCTCGAGATGGGCGAGTTCGGCCCGCTTGGCTACGTCCTCGCGCACCAGATCGCCGACGCCCAACCACTGGCGGTGTTTGGCGACGCCAACGGCAAGCCGGACATCTACTACGCCGGCATCTGGGTGCCGAAGAGCTCGCCGATCACGAGCCTCTCGCAACTCAAGGGCAAGACGCTCGCACTCGACAGCACGACGTCAACCTCGGGCGGGCTCTACCCGATCTCGGCGCTGATCGACGCCGGCTTCAAGTGCACGGTGTCCTCCTGCCAGGGGATCACCGTCCACTTCACCGGCAGCCACCCAGCGGATCTGCTGGCGCTCACCCACGGCACGGTCGACGCCGCCGAGGTCAACAGCCAGCAGGAGTCCTCGGCGATCGCGGCCCACCAGTTCGACCCCTCCGCCTATCGCGAGATCTGGAAGTCGTCGGCGATCATCAACGACCCGATCTGCGTGTACGGCAAGGAGCCGGCGGCGTTCCAGGCCGCGCTCAAGTCGGCCCTGCTGAGCCTGACCGCAGCGCAGGTGTCAACGGTCGACACCGAGCTCGGCACCGCCAGCAACGGCCCGCTGCTGGCGGCCAGCGACTCGCTGTACGACGGGGTGCGCGCGGTCGCCAACGCGGTCCATCTGACCACGGCGGACCTGTAGCACCGGATGAGCAAGTGCCGTTCGAGTCGCCGCTAGCGGCCTCGAAGGTGTCAACGGAGCCGTCCAGGGCAGCCGCCCTGGACGCTCCGTTGGTGCTCGCGGGCATCCGCAAGCGCTTCGGGCCCAACGAGGTCTTGAAAGGGGTCGGGCTGGAGCTCAAGCGCGGCGAGCTGCTCGTCGTGCTCGGCGCCAACGGGTGTGGCAAGTCGACGCTGCTGCGCTGCGCGATCCGCCTGATCAAGCCCGACGGCGGCAGCTCGAAGCTGTGCGGGGAGGATCTGGCGAAGCTCGAGGGCAGGGCGCTTCGCAGAGCACGCCGTGAAGCGGCCGTCGTCTTCCAGCAGGTCGCGCTCGTCAAGCAGCGCACCGCATTCGACAACGTCTGCGCCGGCGCGCTCGGACAGCTTCCGCTGTTTCGCTCGCTCACTCCGGGGAGTTTTCCGCGCGAGGTTCGCGAACGGGCCGCTTTCGCGCTGCATCGCGTGCGGATGCTGGAGCACGCTTGGCAGAGGGCCGGCACGCTCTCGGGCGGCCAGGCACAGCGGGTCGCGATCGCACGCGCTTACTGCCAGCAGGCATCGGTGATCCTCGCCGACGAGCCTGTATCGGCCCTCGACCCGCGCGCCGCGGAGGAGGTTCTCGAGCTGCTCCGTGACCTCGCCGACAGCGACGGGCTGGCGGTCCTGGCCGTGCTCCACCAGCCGGACCTGGCGCTCCGCCACGCGCACCGCGTGATCGGCATGAAGCTTGGCGAGGTCGCGTTCGATCGACGCTCCGCCGACGTCTCGCAGGACGACATCAACTCGCTCTACGGGCACCTGCACGAGGCCTGATCATGCCCCTCGAGCTGCCGATCACGGGCGCGCTGCCCGCTGGCAGCGGACCGCTTCCGCTGATTCCCGCCAAGCCGCGCGGCGGCCGCCGACGGCAGGTCTGGGCGCTCATGTTCGTGGCGCTGCTCGCACTGCTCATCTACGCGTGGATCGACGTCGGCGGCTCGCTCTCCCAGTTCTTCACCGGCATGTTCGGCAGCAAGGGGCTGTTTCAGAACATCGTTCCGGCGTCGCTGCCGCCGGCGGCGAACCAGATCTGGCCCGGCGTCGACGCGGCGTTGACGACCTTCGCGGTCGCGATCCTGAGCATCTTCTTCGGTGTCATCGGCTCGGTCGCGATGCTGCCACTCGCCGCGCGCAACATCACGCCGTCGCGCCCCCTGTACGAGCTCGCACGGTTGATCCAGGCGATTCTGCGCTCGATCCCCGAGCTGATCATGCTGCTCTTCTTCCTGATCGTGTTCGGCTTCTCGCCGTTCGCCGCGGTCGTAGCACTGACCTTCCACGGGATCGGCGTCAAGGGCAAGCTGTTCGCTGAGGCCGTCGAGGAGATGGACATGGCGCCTGTCGAGGCGCTGCGGGCGGCCGGTGCCAGCCGCCTCCAGGTCTTCCTGCACGCCGTCCTTCCCGGCGTACGCAACACGCTCACCGGCCTGACCCTCTATCGCCTCGACGCTAACTTCCGCTCGGCCGTGACGCTCGGCGCGGTTGGCGGCGGAGGCATCGGCTTTCTGATCGACAACGAGCTGAACGTCTTCCAATTCAGGCCCGTGACGACCTACATCATCATCCTCGTGGTCTTCGTGATGGCGATCGAGCGAGTCTCGACGCTGCTCCGATCACGGTTGACCTGACGGAGTCATCCGCGCGGCACGCCGCCATCTACGCAGCCCGGCCGGCTGCCTGAGCCTGCTCGCGCTCGAGCTCGTCGAGCACCGACGCGGCGTGTCCGAGGGCCATCGTCATGCCCAAGCCCGACGCCACCTCGACGAGCCTCGCCCCGCTGAACGGGGTGGTGACGAGGAAGTGGTCACCGCTGTTGGCGAGGTGCCCGGCCGCCCTCGTCGGATAGACGCCCAACCAACGCTGGCGGACCTCGAGCCTGCCCGCGCCCAGCAGGCGCCGCGCCTCGGCGAGCAGCAGCTCGTCGAGGTGCTCGTCGTGGAACGGCGTGAGCGTGTCGCCGTACGCGTGCGTATCGCCGACGATGAGGTCGCCGTCAGGAAGCTGCGTGATCAGCAGGTGGATGCCCGCCTCGATCAGCTCCGGTCGCTCGGCGAGCAGGCGGCGCCGCACGTCTTCCGACTCGCGCTGCGCCGTGAACGCCGGATAGCGAATCGTGCTCAGGCCGGTCACCAGCGCCGGCGCGTAAACGCGTCTCCGGGGCGCCGCAATGCGCAGCATCTGGAGCTTGCAGAGCGTCAGCTGCTCCAGGCCCTCCCGTGTGCGCGGCGGCAGCGCGGCATAGCCGGGACCCGGGCAGATCACGATCCTGGGCGCCCGCACCGTCAGTACGCCGGCGCTCACCTCGCCGGCCGCGATCTCGTGCACTGCGGTGCCCCATTCGACGCGCGCGCCGGGATCCTCCTCGAGCAGGCGCGCCAGACCGGCCACGGCTGAGCGCGGATCGACGCGCAGGTCAAGCTTGCCGTGGAGCGCCCCCACCAGCTCGGCCGTCGGGATTGGCGCAAGCCTGCCGGCTTCGATCGCGTTCACCATCACGGCGCCGCGCCGAGGATTGGCGGCAGCGCCTTCGAGCACCGCCAGTTCGTCTTCGGCGCGGGCCACGACGAGCGTGCCCGCGTCCCACATCGGGATCCGCGCGCGCGCGCCGAGATCGAGCCACCGTTCACGCGCGCGCAGCGCGCACTCGAGGTCCTCACCATCGCTTACGCCGGAGAGGAACGCATGTCCGAAGTTGCGCACGCTCGCCCCGACCGCGCACCGCTCTCGTTCCAGCAAGACCACGCGCAGGCCACGGCGGCGTCCCTCGTGGGCGTGCGCGAGGCCGACGATGCCCGCGCCGACCACGCACAAATCGGCGTCGGCCATCCTGCGGGCGCCGGTCGCGCTGTTCGCCACGCTGCAATGCAAGTCAATCCGAGGACGCGGGATGTTGTCATCGGGTGACCATCCTGCGCCCGTCGTTGGCGGGCGATCAGCCCACTTGTAGAGTCAGCGCGATGGCTCCGACGTTCGTCGCGAACGACCGCAGCTACCGCGTGCCCGCCCGGCCGGTCCTCGCGATTTGCGCCGACGGTTGGGACCCGGACTACGTCGATGACGCGCTCGAGCGGTCACTGATGCCGCGGATCGCCGACGCGCTCTCCGCCGGCGGGACCTACGCGCTCGGCCGCGCCCAGGTGCCGACGTTCACCAACCCGAACAACGTGACGATCGTGACCGGTGTCAGCGCCGCCCGCAACGGGATAGCCGGCAACCACTACCGCGACGAGCACGGCGCGGAGGTTCAGGTCACCGACCCGCGCTTCCTCCGCGCGACCACGATCCACGCCGCCGCGCACGATGAGGGCGTCGGCGTCCTGTGCGTCACCGCCAAGGACAAGCTGCGGGCGCTGCTCGCCTCCGGCGACGTCCCGACGTTCAGCGCCGAGTGCGCACACGAGCAGGCGCTCGCGGACGGCACACCGGTCACGAAGGTCGCCGGCGCTGCCAATCCCGGCATCTACGACTGGAGGCTGTCCCCGTACACGATCGACCTGGCGTTGGCGTTGGCGGCGCGGCTCGAGGCCAAGCTCGTCTACGCGTCGCTGACCGATTTCGTCCAGCACGCGGCCGCGCCGGGCGAGGCGCTGGCCGACGAGTTCTACCGCGCGATCGATCAATCGATCGGGCGCGCACTGGACGCCGGCTTCGTCGTCGGTCTGGCCGCCGATCACGGCATGCGCGCGAAGACCCATGCCGACGGCAGCCCCAACGTTCGCTACCTCGACGAGGCGCTCACGGATGCTGGTGTCCGCGGCGCGCACACGCTCTGCCCGATCACCGATCCCTATGTCGCGCATCACGCGGCGCTCGGCTCGCTTGCCTGGGTCCACCTCGACGACCTCGATGAGCGTGACCGCGCGCGCGGCGTGCTGGCGGGGCTGCCTGGCGTCGAGGCCGTGCTCGACCGGTTTGCCGCCGCCGATGCGTTCGAGCTTCCCGCCGATCGGATCGGCGATTTGATCGTGCTCGCCGACGCGAACACGGCGCTGGGCAAGTCGCGTGCGGCGCACGACCTCCGCGCGCTCCATGGAACGCTGCGCTCGCACGGGGGCCTTCACGAGCGAGGCGTTCCGATCATCGTCACCCACCCGCTGGCGAAGGGCGCACTGGCCGGACGAGATCTTCGCAACCGCGACCTCCACGACCTGCTGCTCAACCAGCTCGCCTGAGCGCGGGCCCGTGCCATGACCGCGCTCGCAACGCTCCCCGTGCACTCGCCCTACACCGGCGAGCTGGTCGGCGAGGCGCCGGTGGCCGACTCCGCCGCGACGCACGCGATGCTCGACGCCGGCGCGGCGTACAGAGACCGGCTGTCGCGCCACGAGCGCTCGCAGATCCTGTTCGCCGTCGCCGACGCTCTGGCGAGCCGTCGCGACGCTCTGGCGGAGCTGATCAGCGCCGAATCGGGGCTCTGCCTCAAGGACACGCGTCACGAGGTCGGTCGTGCAATGGACGTCTTCCGCTTCGCGGCAATCGAGGCGCTGCGCGACGACGGCGACACATTCGCCGGCGATATCTCCGCGCACGGGCGCGACCGCCGAGCGCACACATTGAGGGTTCCTGTCCGCCTCGTCGCCGCACTCACACCGTTCAACCACCCGCTCAATCAGGTCGCGCACAAGCTCGCGCCGGCGATCGCCGCCGGCGCGCCGATCGTCGTCAAGCCGTCGGAAAAGACGCCGCTCAGCGCGCTCGCGCTGATCGGGTTGATCCGTGACGCCGGACTGCCGGAGCCGGCCGCCCAGATCGTCTGCGGCGAGCCCGCCGAGATCCTGGACGCGTTTCTCGCCAATGACGCTGTTGAGGTCATCTCGTTCACCGGGGGGGTCGCCGTCGGCAAGTCGATCGCCGCCCGGCTCGGCTACCGGCGCGCCGTGCTCGAGCTGGGCGGGAACGATCCGCTGATCGTGCTCGCCGACGCCGACCTCGAGGAGGCGGCCGAGCTCGCCGTTCGCGGCTCCTTCCAGAACTCTGGCCAGCGCTGCACCGCGATCAAGCGTATCGTCGTCGTCGAAGCGGTTGCCGACGAGCTGGCCGAGCGCATCGCGGCCGCCACTGCGCCGCTGCGCGTCGGAGACCCGGCCGACGAGAGCACCGACGTCGGCACGGTGATCGACGAGGCTGCGGCGATCGCGATCGAGCGGCGGGTCCATGACGCCGTCGCCGCCGGCGCCGAGCTCCTGTACGGCGGCGAGCGCGACGGCGCGCTGCTGACTCCGGCCGTGCTCGATCGCGTTCCACCCGGCGCGACGCTGGTCGCGCAGGAGACATTCGGACCGGTCGCGCCGATCATTCGCGTGACCGGCCTCGACGACGCGATCGCAGTGGCCAACTCGACTCCCTATGCCCTCTCGAGCGGCGTCTGCACCTTCGACTGGCGCGCGATCGTCCGCTGCGTTCGGGAGCTGCGCGCCGGCACCGTGAACATCCGCGAGGTTCCCGGGTGGCGAACGGAGCTGACGCCGTTCGGAGGAGTCGGCGACAGCGGTCTCGGCGTCAAGGAGGGCGTGCGCGAGGCAATGCGCGCGATGTCGTTCACCAAGCTCTACACGCTTCCGTGGTCGTGAGCGACCCCGCCGCGACGGTCGACGACATCTTCGCCGCCTGCCGGTCGATGCAGGGGCTGCCCTACGACGGCGAGCCGGTCGATCAGCTGGAGCACGCGCTCCAGTGTGCGTGGATCGCCCGCAGCGAGGGCGGCGACGACGAGTTCGTGATCGCCTGCCTGCTGCACGACATCGCCCGGGCGCCGGCGGTTGCCGGGATCCGCTACGACGGACCGCAGGAGCACCACGGCGAGGCGGCGGCGCGGTGGCTTACGGCGCGGGTCGGCGAGCGTGTCGCCTGGTTGGCCGAGCAGCACGTTGCGGCGAAGCGCTACCTCGTCGCGACCGACCCCGACTACCGTTCCCAGCTGAGCGCGGTCTCGGCGCGTACGCTGCAGGCCCAGGGCGGAGCGATGAGCACAGACGAGGTCGAGGACTTTCGCCGCCAGCCCGGCTGGGAGCAGGCGGTCGAGCTGCGACGCATCGACGACCGCGGCAAGGTCGTGGGCCTCGAGGTCCCGGGACTCGACGCTTACCGCGACGCGATGCTGCGCGTCGTGCGAGCGGCTGGCGCGGCGCCTTGAGCGTGCGATCGGCGCTGGCGGTGCTCCAGCGGTCGATCGCCCGACCCCAGGGCCACGCGCTGACGGGCGCCGGCACAGAAGAGCCCCGCATGGCGGGGCTTTCCCAGTGCGCCCGAGAGGACTCGAAACTCCACGAGCTAAGCGCTCACAAGGGCCCTCAACCTCAACGTGGGGGTGTCAGATGCGTCCGCTGGCGTCCCGATCGTCCGTTTCGTGCGCGCTTCCGGACGGATCGGACGCATCTGGAGGGGCGTTTGTTCTCACGATGTTCTCACGCACGTCGCATCGGCGTAGCTACTATGGTAATTACATGACCTGGCCTGTGGATAGGCTGTATGCGGTTTGTTCGACTGGGACGACGAGAACCGCGGGCACGTTCGAGCCGCTGGCTTCGATCCCGACGAGATCGAGCAGGCGCTGCTCGACCCGCGACGCGTCGGTGCGAACGCGTACAACGCCGGCCGCGAGCGTCGCTGGGCCGCGCTTGCGAGCACCGAAGGCGGGCGCGTGCTGTTCGTCGTATTCACTCGCCGCCGGACGAGCGTGCGTGTCATCACGGCGAGAGATGCCACGGCCGCGGAGAAGCGTCGCTACCGCGCGCAAGGAAAGTGATCATGCCCGCTAAGTCGAGCGCGGAGCTCGAGATCGTCGAGCGCCTGTCGGAGATCCCCGTCTTTTCCTCGGAGGCCGATGAGGCGCGGTTCTGGGCGGGGCACCGACTGAGCGATGAGCTGCTCGCGGCGATGCAGCCGTTGGGCGAGGACGTGCTTCCACCGCCGCGTCGGCGCACTACGCCGGTCGCTGTGCGCTTCGACGAGTCGACGCTCAGCCGCGTCAGGGCGCTCGCGGCGCGGCGCGGCAAGGGGTACCAGACGCTGCTCAAGGAGTTCGTCGTCGAGCGCCTGTACGAGGAGGAGCGCCGCGAGGGGATTGTCGCCGAAACGCCGAGGAAGAGCCGAACCGTGCGCGATCGAGGGTCCGATGCCAAGTCACGATGACACGGCGGCATTGACACTGGCATTACTCCGCCAGCTACTCCGGGCGAGCTCGTCGGCGAGATCTTCCGTGATCGGCGCACCGTCCTTGGCGGTCCTGAGACGCTCAGGCCCGGGCATCGTTGCTCACGTTCACGCTATCTCATAGGCCCCCGGAGAGTAGCGTGCGTCGAGTCGCCATCCGGCGCCAAGACACAGAAAAGCCCCGCATGGCGGGGCTTTCCCAGTGCGCCCGAGAGGACTCGAACCTCCACGAGCTAAGCGCTCACAAGGCCCTCAACCTTGCGCGTCTACCAATTCCGCCACAGGCGCAGCGGAGGCGAGTATAGGCGCTTGATTCCGTCCTCGCGGGGCGCTACCCTACGAACACGTGTTCGTTATGCGCGCTTTCCCTTCGAGGAGGCCGGTATGGATCTGACGAAGCGCCAGCAGGAGATCTTCGACTTCATCAAGCGATACTCCGCTCGCCACGGCTATCCGCCGACCGTGCGGGACATCGGCAAGGCGGTTGGTCTCGCCTCGTCCTCGACGGTGCACCAGCACCTCGCCAACCTCGAGCGGCTCGGCCTGCTGAAGCGGGACCCGTCGAAGCCGCGCGCGATCGAGCTGCTCGACCGCGCCGTGCAGGAGGTGCGCAGGGTGGTTCGCCCGGAGGGACTGCCGCTGCTGGGTGCGGTCGCCGCCGGCCAGCCGATGCTGGCCGAGGAGAACATCGAGGACTACGTCTCGGTGCCGGCCGCGGCGGGCGGGCGTGACGGCGCCTATCTGTTGCGTGTGCGCGGCGAGTCGATGCGGAACGTCGGTATCATCGAGGGCGACCTGGTCGTCGTGCGACCGCAGGATTCGGCGCAGGACGGCGACATCGTCGTCGCGCTGGTCGGCGAGGACGCCACCGTCAAGCGGTACTTCCGCGAAAGCGACCATGTCCGCCTGCAGCCCGAGAACGACGAGATGGAGCCGATCCGCAGCCGGGAGGTTCGCGTACTCGGCAAGGTCGTCGGCCTGATGCGCTCGCTGTAATCGCCGGCGCCGGCCTGCAACACGCAACCGACCCCGCCGCCCGCCGCGCGGTCATCTTTCCGCCTGCGACGCGCCGCCGCTGGCGCACGCCTCGCCGACGCGCTACTGTCGAAGCGCAAGCCAAGCAGCCGCGGAGGCTCGCCTTCGAGGAAAGTCCGGACATCACAGGGCAGGGTGGTCGCTGACAACGACCCGGGGAAACCCGCGGGAAAGTGCCACAGAAATACACCGCCTAAGCGCGCGGCCACACGTGAGCTGCGCGCCGGTAAGGGTGCAATGGTGCGGTAAGAGCGCACCGGCGCCGCGGCGACGCGGCGGCCAGGCAAACCCCACCCGATGCAAGGCCAAGCAGGACCGTTTGCAGGCTGCCCGCCGAGGTCCAGGTAGGCCGCTCAGATAGATGGCTGCTCACGACAGAATCCGGCTTATCGGCTAGCTAAGGAAAAGGCCCCGTTCATCGGGGCCTTTTCTATGCGGGCGGCGGATCGCGGGCACGGTTGTACGCGCGAGCGATCGGGCCCATCGGATATGTTGCGGCCCGTGCTCTACTTCGTGTTGGCGTTCTGGCTCCTCGTCGGGGGCGGCGTCTTCCTGGTCGCGCTGACCGGCGGACCAAGGCGCGCCCGGGCTCAGCTGCATTCCGAGAGCACGCTCGCGAACCGCATGCGCCTGCTCGGGTTCGTCGTCGTGCTGGCCTTCGGGCTCGCCGTGCCGATCGCCGTCGCCATCGCAAACGGGCAGGACAAGGGCCGCCAGGGTCCCGGCGGAACCACCCTCACGTCGGATCAGGCGGCCGGCCGCCAGCTGTTCGCCCACTCCTGCGCAACCTGCCACACGCTCGCCGCCGCGGCTGCCGTCGGCCACGTCGGACCGGACCTCGACCTTGACCCGGCGGTCGTGAACAACCCGGCCTTCGTGCTCAACGCGATCGAGCTGGGACGCGCCCGCGGCAACGGCGACATGCCCGCTGCGATCTACACCGGCCAGCAGGCTCGGGACGTCGCCGAGTTCGTGGCGGCGGTTGCCGGGCGCTGAACGCCGCGTGCAGAACCCCGCGCCGGGGAAAGGCTGTTTGGAGCCTGAGCTCTCGGCCGCAACTGTGCCGGCGCCCGTGCGTTGTCGCTTGAAACGAGGCACCGCGGGTAGGCCGCCTGTGCTCCAGGAGGGCGCCGACCCGCGGCCGTCGAACCTAACCCGA
>Ga0181526_10003972_pt1 | contig 11753 bp, 12 predicted proteins | sample PEATcosm2014_Bin_35_FD_119750 | JGI IMG/M metagenome (GOLD analysis project Ga0181526, IMG submission 119750) | Peatland microbial communities from MTU Mesocosm Facility, Houghton, MI, USA - PEATcosm2014_Bin06_30_metaG | ecosystem: Environmental > Terrestrial > Soil > Wetlands > Peat | place...
CGGGCGGCGGTACCGGCGGTAGCGGCGGCGGTGGCAAGGGCGGCAGCGGCACAGGTTCGGGCGGCGGCGGCAAGGGCGGCGGCACCACATCCGGTGGCGCAACGACCAACAACGGCCTCAATAACAACACCCTGAATCCATACAACCAGTCGCGCAATCTGATTCCGCCTCTTATTTCCAGCGCTTCCACCAATCAACAAGTGCTCTACGCGCTCGCCGATGGCACCGGCGGGTTCGTCATCCTCAACACGAACGACTTGTTAGGCGGATTGGAAAAGATCAGCAAAGAGCAGGACCAATTCTATTTGCTCGGCTATACCCCGCCCGAGACGGCCGAAGGGAGCTGCCATTTCATCAAAGTGAAACTGGACCGCCCGGGAACCTCAGTGCGCTTCCGTAGCGGCTATTGCAACGTCAAGCCGACAGACATGCTCTCCGGGAATTCCGCTGAGAAGGACCTGGAAACCCGCGTGGCCGGCTCCGCTGCCGGAGTCCCCGGCGCCAGCGTCCAAGCGCCCTACTTTTACTCCGCCACCAATACTGCCCGTGTGGATGTGGCGCTCAATATTCCTACCGAGAGTATCAAGTTCGAAAAAGCTCACGGGAAATTGCATGCCGACTTGAATATCCTGGCGATCGCCTACCGCCCCGACGGCACCGTCGCGGCGCGCTTTAGCGACAACAAGAAGATCGAGGTCGAGAACAAGAAGGAGTTGGAGTCCTTTAACGCCCGGCCATACTACTATGACGGCCAGTTCGACATCGCCTCCGGCCAATACACCCTGAAAGCCGCCTTTAGTTCCGGCGGCCCAAGCTTCGGCAAGGTAGAAATGCCGTTGACCATCGAGCCATACGATACCAAGCAGTTCGGCCTGAGCGCCCTGGCGATGAGCAAGGACTTGCACAGGGCCGCCGATGCCGGCGCGGACCTGGACGCGGTCTTGCTCGAAGGGCGCACGCCCCTGATCGCGCAAGGATATCAGTTCTCGCCCGCCGCCGCGTACCGCTTTAAGACCACGGATCACGTGGCCTTATACACGGAGATGTACGAGCCCCACGCCGCGGATAAGACTCCGCCCATCGTGGGAATCCAGCTTCGCTTGCTCGACCGCAAGACGCAGGAGGTCAAGCTCGACTCCGGAATGTTCAGCGCCGGTAACTACATTCGCGCCGGTAATCCGGTGATTCCCATCGGGCTCCCGGTACACGTCGAGAAGCTCACTCCGGGCGGCTACCGCGCCGAGGTGACCGTAATCGACAGCCTGAACGGCAAGAAGATGCGCACGGCCGATTTCGACGTGGAATAGAAACCAAGACAATGGAACCACGGATGCACACGGATAAACACAGATAAGAGCCTCCGCTCCGCCTTCATCTGTGTGCATCTGTGTCCATCTGTGGTTCCGTTCCTTTTTTTCCGGTACAATGCCCTTATGAAGCTCTATATCGCTGCACTCGCGGCCATGCTGCCCGCACTGGCGGCTGCTCCCGATACCATTCCCGGCAACGCGCTTGGCGATCCCAAGGCCCCCATCACCATCGAGGTCTTCAGCGATTTCCAGTGTCCCGGTTGCAAGCGTTTCCATGACGAAGAGTTACCGCTGCTCGTCAAGGATTATGTGAAACGGGGCAAGGTCTACTTGGTATACCGTTATTTCCCGCTGCCGCAGCACACTTACGGCCGCAAGGCCGCCGAACTTGCCTGTGCCTGCGCGCAGTTGGGCAAATACGAGCCGGCCGCCGACGCGTTGTTCGCCAAGCAGACTTCCTGGTCGGCGGACGGCAAGCTCGACGAAACTCTGGCGCCCGTGCTGACGCCCGCCGAGCGGAAAAAACTGGTAACGCTGGTCAAGGACCCCATCGTGCAACGCACCATCGAGCACGATCTGGCGGAGGGCAGCGCGCTTCCGCTCCAGAGCACGCCTACCGTGCTGGTAACTTCCGGCATCCGGCAGTTCAAGATTTTTGGCGAGGGTCTTTTCAATTACACGCTGGTCAAGGCAACCCTGGATGACCTTCTTAAATAATCGGACGCCCGCCGGCTTGGCCGCATCCATTCTGCGCATCGTTTTGGGGGCGCTATTCGTGTATGCCGCCTGGATGAAGCTACGCGACCCGTGGGCCTTGTTCGCCATCTCCATCGATTCATACCAGGTCCTGCCCCTGTGGGCGGTGGAACTCGTGGCGCGCGCGCTACCGTGGTTCGAGCTGCTGCTAGGCGTCCTGCTGATCTCAGGTTTATGGCGGAGCGTTTCGGCGACCGCCGCGTCTCTCCTGTTGGCCGTGTTCTTCAGCCTGATGATCCGGGCCATGGTCAAAGGCCTACAGATCGACTGCGGTTGCTTCGGTCCGGGCGAGCGCCTCTCCTGGATGACTCTGCTGCGTGACGGCGCGCTGCTGGCCAGTTCGCTGTTCGTGACCATTATGGCCGTCCGCTCCACGCGCGGCGTCCATGCCCACAGCGCCTGAACGTGGGCTGCTCATCCTCTGTCTGCTGGCGGGCGAAATCGAGTTCTACGGCTACGCCGGCTGAATGCCCAGCGCGCGGCGGTGCCGGCCCACGATGGCGGCGATTTCTCCGCGGACCAGATGCCGGGCCTGATCGCGCGCATCGAACAAGCCACTCAAGCCCCAGCGTGGAAACGGTCCGTTGCGATGCCCAAATGGGGCTCAAGATCTATATCGGTCTGCCGGGCCAATCCGCGCGAGACGGGCCGGCTTCATCCGGCGCGTGCTGGAGTCTTGCTCCGACGCCCCGCTGGGCTCCTTCCGCCAGTCCCGTGTACGGATCGAAGGCCGGCGATCTGCCGCAGGCGTTCACCGCTGGCCGCGTCAAAGCCCGGCTGCTTGCAAGCGGCGGCCAAAGCAGCTACGATTGAGTTTCCCCTCCCTGTCGATTTTCGAGAACTCATAACCGCACATCTTTATGCCGCAGCAACACAAGAAGGTTCTTGCAGTCGTAACCGATCTGTTCTTTTCGGTCAAGATTACCGATGCCGCCAAACGCGCCGGCATGGCCGTGGAACTGGTCAAGGACCCGCATGACGTTTTTATCAAAGCCAAGTCCAAGCCCAGCGTGATCATCTTCGACCTGAATTTCGAGGATGCCCAGCCGCTCCAATTGATCGCCAAGATCAAGGGCAGCGCCGAGTGCAAGGGGGTGAGTCTGATCGGCTATCTCTCTCACGTGCAGGGCGAGCTGAAGCAGGCCGCGCAGGAGGCGGGCTGCGATATGGTGATGGCGAAATCGGCGTTCTCTCAGAATCTGAACCAGATCCTGAAACGCCACTCCGGCGTGGTCTAGGCAGCACAGGCTTCAGCCGGTGTCCCGAGCTTGTAGATTTCCGTAATTGACAACGCCTTCGTGGGGCAGGCTCGCAGCCCGGCTCGCAGCCTGCGCGGGCCTCGCAGGCCCGCTATTCCGCCGGCTGAAGCCGGCCCGCCTGGGCCGCATACTAGAGCCGGCCGGCGCGAAGTCTAGGAAACACCGGACACGAGAGTCCCGATGGCGATCGACCGCACCTTCGTTTCAGGAGTTTCCGCCCGCGAGAGCAGCACCACCGGGACGCGTGCCCCCAAGACAATTCCCCCCGATTCCGCCTTTGCAAAATACACGATCGCACGGTAGAGGATGTTGGCGGCCTCTATATCCGGCGCGAGGAAGATATCCGTGTTTTCGACGACAGGGCTGACAATGCCCTTGCGTTCCGCGGCGAACCTGCTGAGGGGTGCGTCCAGCGCGATAGGGCCTTCGATATAGCAGCCGCCAAGCTGGCCGCGCCGATTCATAGCGCAAAGAGCGGCCGCGTCCAACGTGGACGGCATATCGGGATTCACTAGTTCCAAGGCACACAGCGCGGCGATATTCGGCTTTTCGATGCCGAGCGCGCGGGCTACCTCGATGGCGTTGCGGCAAAGCTCCGCCTTCTGCGCAAGGCTGGGAGCGATGTTGATGGCCGCATCCGTGAGCAGCATCAGGCGGTCGAAGCCGGGCACTTGAAATACGGCGACCTGGCTCAATTGCCGGCTGGTGCGCAGGCCCGCATCCTTATCGAGCACGGCGCGGACGAGGCTGGCGGTGGCGACTTTGCCTTTCATCAGCAGGCCCGCGCGGCCTTCCCGCACCAAGGCAATGGCCTGGCGGGTGGCCGCCGCCGGGTCGGGCTCGTTGACGATCTGGCTGTCGGAAAGGTCGAAACCGCTCGCGCCGGCGAGCGCCCGGATCTCGCTGCCTTTCCCGACCAGGATCCCCTCGGCCAAACCCAACTCCCGGGCGCGCTGCAGGGCCTCGATCACATCGGGATCGTGGGCGGCGGCCACAGCGATAGAAACCGGACCGCGGGCGCGTGCGGCGTCCAGGAGTTCGTCAAAGCTACGGAACATGGCGATGAAATGAAAGGGGGCTCTGGCGAAGGCATCATAACACGGGGCGAGCGCCGCTCGCCGTGGCTTGGCTGGCGGGGGTGCATAGCAGGATTGGTTTCTGTCGGTCAGGAAACCCAAAAGCTGTAGCGCCCCAGGTTACCGCGAATTCTTCGCCATGCGCACCAAGTGGCTGTCTTTGGTTGCCGTTTACCGTAAACGCCGCGCCGTTGTCTTGTGCGCCTTTCGCCGGATCTGCGAAGATCGGGCGTTTGCCGCGCTTTCGGATCTTGAGATGTCCCGGTCACCGACTATCCCGCGCGCCGTGTCCCATTTTGGCCGGGAGTTGCGCTTTGTACATTGAGGGTCGTCTGAGAGAGTCGCGGCCTTTGTATACGGATGTTCACTTTTGAAGACAAAAGGGGAAGGAAAATGTTAGACCAACGGCGTAAGAACGGAGTTTCGAACTGTCTAGCGGTACTGGGCGGCATTTACATCGGTATGTTAGGAGTGACACCGGCGCAGGCCGCCACAGAGCCGGTTATTACAGCCGCTACGGCGGACCTCGCGATCAGCCCGCCCACCATCACCATCACCGGCAAGTACTTCGGAAGCGGCACTCCTGGCGTGACTTTGGATAATGTCACGCTGGTGGTCACAACGCATACCACAAGCTCGGTGACCGCATTGCTTCCGAACAATCTCAACCCCGGATCCTACCAATTGGTGGTGACCAATTTCGTTTCGGAACAGCAGGCCGTTTTCGACGTGACGATCGGCGCGGTTGGTCCCGACGGGCCGGCCGGACCGGCTGGACCGACTGGATCCGTGGGACCGGCGGGGCCTGCCGGCGCTACCGGACCGGCGGGAGCTACGGGCGCGACCGGTCCGCAGGGGCCCGCCGGACCGCAGGGCGCGGCGGGTGCTACTGGCGCGACTGGCGCAACCGGATCGATGGGGCCGTCCGGACCGCAGGGTCCGCAAGGCGCGACTGGGGCGATAGGCGCTACCGGGCCGCAGGGGCTGACATGGCAAGGTGTCTGGAACGTCTCGACGCCTTACAATCTGAACGACGCTGTTAGCTTCAACGGTTCCAGTTACATCAGCCTAAGCGGCAACAATACCGGCAACGAGCCTGACAACGTTCCAGCCGCATGGAGCATGGTTGCCAGCGTTGGCGCCGCAGGGCCGGCGGGCACCGCGGGAGTTACGGGCGCCACCGGTCCGCAAGGGCCTTCCGGACCGCAGGGGCCGCAAGGCGCAACGGGCGCCACTGGCGCGACAGGTCCGATGGGCCTAACCGGGGCACAGGGTCCACAGGGTCCGCAAGGCGCGACCGGAGCCGCGGGTGCAACAGGGCCGCAAGGTCTCACCTGGCAGGGCGCCTGGAGCAATTCCAAGGCTTATAACCTGAACGACGCGGTCAGCTACGACGGTTCGAGTTACATTAGCCTAGTCGCCAGCAACACGGGCAACACGCCCAGCGGCGCTCCATCGGACTGGAGTCTAGTGGCTAGTGTCGGCTCTACGGGCGCAACCGGGGCTACGGGCGCGACGGGACCTGCCGGTCCAACCGGACCGCAAGGCAATACGGGAGCGACTGGCGCACAGGGGCCGCAAGGCAATACTGGCGCAACCGGCGCGCAAGGGCCTCAAGGGCCGACCGGCGCCACGGGAGCCACCGGCGCGACTGGACCACAAGGCCCTGCCGGACCGGTAACCGCTTATTACAATGCTCCCAACTCGAATGGGACGCCTATCCTTATCTCCGTCAGCAACCAGTATTACACCATTGGGACACTTAGTCTTCCCGCCGGTAACTATTTGATTCAAGCGCAGGCCGTTCTGAGCAACGACAGCACGGCGTCCACCGTCGAGACATTGTGCGAACTCGTCGGCGGCCCGATTACGGGAGCGTACGCCATTGCGGACCTCAGTCCCGACAACAGCACTGTCGGAATCTGGTCGGCCACGCTTCCCATAATGACGTATGCCACCTTGACCGGTACTACAACGATCACTCTTGAGTGTGTCGCCGCGCCGAACCCGACCGTATACCTTTACTACCCGCAGATTTCCGCGATTCCGGTGACTAACATCACCTATCAATAAACTATCCCGCCGGGGCTGGTCGCGCGGCCTCGGCTTGTTCGGCCACGCACACGGCGTGTCGCATGATGCGCTCCAGGTGACGGCAGATCAGCAGCAAATTCACATAAGCCGTCACATCGCCCGGAGCCGAAGTCAACAGAGAGACTTTGTCGGCCAGGGCTTGGCATTCGGCGCGGATCGCAGCTTCGCGAGGCCGCGCCGAAAGGGCCAGCCCCCGATCTTCATGACGCCAACTGTCGATGGCGGCCGCCAGAATTTCCTGGATCTTGGCGCCGACGTCGGATATCTGGTTCAGGATCTGAGACGGCAGCCGGCCCTGCCTCGCGGAACCCAGGCCCGCCATTTCGTACGCATAATCGCCGATCAGCTCCAGATCGACGATGGCGTCCAACGCTCCGGTGATCAGCCGCGCGTCGCGCGCGACCGGCGATTGCAGCGTGATCAGGTTCAAGCACTGATCGTGGATCAGGCGGTGCTGATGATCTGTCTGGGCTTCAAGCTCACTGGCTTTTTCGGCGCATCCGGCGTTCGGATCCAGCACCGCACGGAGCCCTTCGGCCAACAGCGCCCTGGTGGTTTCCCCCATCGCGATCAGATTCTGGCGGACCGCTTCCAGTTCGCCGGCATAATGCGCGCGCATCATTGAGTGCGGCGCCCACAAGCTACATCCACGGGGAAACGCACGTCCAGGAACCGCTGGATCCAGCGGCTGGCACAGCGCACCACGAGTTTCGTTTTCGTCCGCATGTCTTGCCTCCCTCCAGGCGGCCGAGCCGGCTGTTCTACATTCGCTGGAGCTAGAATTGGGGGGCGGGCTTGAGCCCGCGCGGGGTTTCAGCCCCGCTTTGAGCCGGCTGAAAGCCGGCTGCGGCCAAGATTGGCCGCCCTCCAAGCTACCGCGCCAGCATCATCACGTGATACACCACCATCAGGACCATCAGAATCAGGTAGGCGCGCAGGCTGAGCAGCGAGAACCGCACGCTGCGCGTCATGGCCATGGGACCCAGGGCCTCCGTATCCACTTTCGTTTCGAATACGTCATCCAGGGGATGAACCACTACGTAACGGTCGTTTTTCGTCGTCATTTTCGTTTCCTCCCTAAGTGGACGGGAATAAATTTGGCGCGGTCACCTGCGCCGCCAGGATCAGGGACAAAATGAACAGGACCACAATAATCGTCCAGTTCACCCAGTTATTCCAGGGCTTGTTGGCGTACTCGCCCAGGAGTTCTTTATCGTTCAGCAAGAGCTGCAAGAAGATGATCGCCGACGGCAGGATCACGCCGGCCAGCACCTGCACGCCGAGAATAATCAGTTGCAGCGGCGCGCGCGGAATCAGCACGATGCCCGCCGCGGCGGCGACAGAAAGCAGGTAGAGCGCGTAGAAACCGCGCGCCTCGCGCCAGGGCAACTGCAGGCTGTGCGGCCAACCGCGCACTTCGCCATATGCCCAGGCGCTCGAAAGCGAGATCGCCGTTGTGCCCAGCACGGCCGCGTTGATCATCATCAGCAGGATCAGATCGCGCATCGCCGGCCCGGCATACGTGCCGATATCGGCCGCCATCTGCGCCGGGTCGGTGAAGTGGAAGCCATGCGCGTGCGAAGCCGCCCCGGCGATCATCATGCACACGGCGGCGGTGACGGTCACGCAAGCGCCCAGGAACGTGTCCAGGCGCGCCCACCTCAGGTCGGCAAAACGCAGCCGCTTGTCGGCGATGCAGCTTTGCTGGAAGAAGAGCTGCCAGGGCGCGATGGTGGTGCCCACGATGGCGATCACCAGAAACATCAGATCAGGCGTGATCCCGCCTGCCGGCATGGATGGCACCAGGGCGTGCTTCACGATCTGCCCGATCGGCGGCCCCAACCGGAATGCGATCCAGAACCAGGCGAAATCCAGCAGGCAGAGAAACACTACGATGCGCTCCCACCGCCGGTAACTGCCCGTCAGCACCAGCATGATCAGGCAGGCCGCCGCCAGCGGCACGCCGTAGCGCGGGTCCACCCCCATCTTGCTCAATGCCAGGTTGATGGCCGCAAACTCCGTCACCAGGGTCAGAAAGTTGACCAACTGCAAATCCACCAGCGAGAACAGGCCCCACCACTTGCCAAAGCGCTGATAGATCATGGCGGCGTGGCCTTTGCCCGTCGCGATGCCCAACCGCACCACCATTTCCTGTATGAAGTAGCAGACCGGCAATAAGAGCAGAACGATCCAGAGAAGATGAGTGCCGTATTGCGCGCCAGCCTGGCTATAGGTGGATACCGCGCCTGCGTCGTTGTCCGCGACCATGACGATCAGGCCGGGCCCGAAGACCATCAGGAAAGTCAGCAGGTCGCGCGTCCATTTGGATTTCACCACGCGGCCGCGTACGGGTGTGGCTTCGGTTTCCACGCCGGCTCCTGCGACGGCAGTGGGCATGATCAGTGTCTTGTTGGTCATGGCCTTCTCCTCCTTTCCTTTCATGGAACCGCTCCCTTACGGTCGCGGCTCGGCATGCGCAACTCGCCAGATGCGTGAAGGCATCGTGCGCAGCGGCAAAACCGCAACGCAAAATACCACGGCGAGCTACCGGATCAATTGGTTTAGAGGGAGAAGGGAACTGCGCCTCCACCCCCGCGTTCACCACCGATTCAAGCGTGTGGAAGAAGCGCGGGCGAGGCGATAGGGGAGATTACCGCTACCGGGTCACTACCGTTTCTTCCACGATTTGCCCGTCCGTACTAGGAGGGCGATCGTCTTTAGGTTCCATATACCTTTCTGGAGGCGAGAAAAGCTGGCGGGAAATGAAAAAGCCATTTCCCCCGGCGCAGAGAAATGGCCAACTATCGCGAACGATCGCTGACGGATTCCCCAACGGGTCCAAGCTTCAGCACCGCGCGCCGTGAGAGATCCGAAGACCTCAGCCACCTTAGAAAAACCCTTAACCCGGGAATTCCTGGTCTACCCTGATTGCCAGCATCTTTGGACGCTTTAGGGCAGTGGCTTGTTTGCCGCGCGGACGCCTCGCCTACCGAGGATCCATGCAATACAACTACCAATTCCAAGTTAGCGCTTATGTTGTAAAGCTGTCAACAAAAAAATGATAAAAAGTTTCTCATGATCCCCGTGGGGCAGGCTCGCAGCCTGCGCGGGCCTCGCAGGCCCGCTGTTCGGGGAGCAAAGCTCGCCTGTGTTGGCAGAGTGCCAACACGGCACGCCGGGGGCGTGCGCCACGAGGGCTCCCAATTGAAATGGCCAATCTCCAGTCGGCGAGCAAAGCTCGCCAAGCGGGGCCTCAGCCCCGTAGCACTAAACACCACGCGATCGCGCACGATCGACCTGCAAAAGCGGAAATAGCTAATCCAGAAACTCTTCCCCCATGGCTCCGAGGTGCAGTGCGGGCGGCAGGCCCGCCTTCACCGGCGAACTCTTGCCGGAGCCCGAGACGCCCACCACCGCGAGAAAGCGATGGCGCGCCAGCAGCGCAACCAACTCCTGAACCTGCTTTTCGCGGCCGAAAAACAGGTGGGCGTCGTCTTTCTCGAAGGTGCGCAGGCCGGGATATGGGTTCCCGGTCACGCCGGGCTCCGGTTCACTCGCGCCCCTCGTGGGCGTCGCTCAGCGGCTATGCCGGTATCTCCCTGCGCGACGCCTTGGCCTCGCGCGTCGCCCCCCAAGTCTCCGCCATCATGGGACCCTGCGCCAGCGGCGCCACTTAGCCCTCACAACCGTTTGCCGCGAGCGGCCTGCCCGGCCAACAAGAACGCGCTCGGAAACTTGCCGGTGCCACACAGCTTGAATGTTCCGAAATCCTTGTACCAGTCGCCATCCGGCACATCGGGATCTTGCGATTCCATTCCGCCAATTCGAATAGATCCTCTTCGGAGATCTGCCGCTCTTTGGCGCGCTCGCGCAGATGCGACCACTTTTCTCTCGGCAGCCGCTCCCACTGAATCTTGGGCATGCTTCAACGGCCCAGGATCAATGTCCGGAATTCATCGACCATCCGATCCTGCTGATCCGGATCGTCATTGGCAAGATTTTCCTTCAGTCGCTTAAAGAAGTCCCGCTTGCGATCCTCCTGGCTTTCCAGGCCAATGCGCACCAGCGCGGCGATCGCCTTACTCATGCTCGTATCGACCGTTTGGGCGTACCGCGCCACCTGATTGGCGAGAGGGCGCGCCAGCCCGACGGTATACCGCGACTCGGCCTCGCTCGGGCGGTTTCTCGGCCCTTTATCGCCGCGGCGGCCGCGCTTGTTTGTAGTCTCGGAGTGAGGCATATATCATCAGGATGCCTCATTCCGATGCATATTGGCAACCACCCCCGAAAACCTCCGCGAGTATACGCGCGTGAGCCGTCGCTGCCGCCTGACTCTGCTGGAACGCCGGAAATTAGCCTCCCCCCTCTCGCTCCCGGACACCATGTGGTTATGCCACACTAGAAGTGTGCCCAAGAATTTGAGCCGAACCGCGCACGTAGCCATTCCCGTTGACGTGGTCGCCGACATCGACAAGCTGGTCGGCAAACGGTCCCGAAGTGCGTTCCTCACGGAACTGGCCCAACGCGAGATCAAGATTCGCCGGCAGCGTGAAGCCCTGCGCGAAAGCGCCGGAGCCTGGAAATCCGGCGACCATCCCGAACTGGCACAGGGTTCCGCGGCCTGGATACGGCAAATACGCGCGCGCGACAACCGGCGCTTTGAAGAACTGGAACGGCGCCGGGATGGTGAATGACCTACTTGCTGGATTCGACTGTTCTGATTGATGTCTTAAACGATCGGAACGGTCGCCCTCAATACCTTGAACAGCTTTCGCATCAAGATATTCTTCTCGCCTGTTGCGCGGTGAACATCACCGAGATTTACATGGGTATGCGCCCTGGCGAACGAGCCAAGACGGAGAAGCTCCTGCGCAGCCTCGAGTTCTACCCGGTGACTTGGGAAGTTGCGGAGCTCGCTGGCGACCTGTTCCGCCAATGGCGCCAGAAGGGTCAAACGCTTTCCTACACCGATGTCACCATCGCCGCCGTGGTGTTGACACACGGCCTGGTACTTGTAACCGACAACCAAAAACATTTTCCGATGCCGGAACTGCAGATCCTCACACCGCCGGAGCGCGGTTAAGCAGGATAGATCCCGCCCGCGGGGCGACAGCCTCTATGGGTGAGCCACTCACGATTCGGCGCGCCGGATGCCTTTGACTGTTGTCGGGGTGAGGCATACATCATCAGCGTGCCCCATTCCGGCGCATTTTTGCAACCCAGCCGACTCCCCGGAAGGCAGTGCCCCTCAGAGCGAC
>Ga0181526_10003976_pt1 | contig 11745 bp, 10 predicted proteins | sample PEATcosm2014_Bin_35_FD_119750 | JGI IMG/M metagenome (GOLD analysis project Ga0181526, IMG submission 119750) | Peatland microbial communities from MTU Mesocosm Facility, Houghton, MI, USA - PEATcosm2014_Bin06_30_metaG | ecosystem: Environmental > Terrestrial > Soil > Wetlands > Peat | place...
CACCGGCTTTGTGAATCTTCTGCCGGACACGCCGCAGAAATATCTGGGCCTCTACAACGATGAGCGGCCACAGGATTCTAAGACCGCTACACTACGCAACATGCTGATGGTTCGGCACAACTACGACGCCATGGTCTGCGGCGATGGCGCCTGTGCAGGCTGCGGAGAAAAGAGCGTGCTGCGCGCGATCGCTGCTGCCACCGAAGCCTACATGAGGCCGCTGTACCACGCTAAATCCGACCGGCTGCGAGCTAAAGCAGCCCAGCTCGACCAGGCCGGAGTGGGGAAGCTGGTTTCGCTCAAAGAGAGAAACCCGGAAGAGTACGACCTACTTCGGCAAGCCGTAGCTCATTTGATCATGGGACTGGGTGGCGAGGACGACGGTGACACCAAGACGCGAATTGCTCAGAACGGCCCCATCTCCGACCAGGAAATCGTAGACGCTCTCACCAGCGTCATGCGGCAGGAGGCCTTCAATCACAAAGATCTCCAGGCGATTGACGGCCGGCTGGCCAATGGCATGTGCGTTATGGCGATGACCGCGCATACTGGCTGCAACACAGTCTACGGCTCGACTCCACCGAACAACCCACATCCTTATCCCTGGATGAACTCGCTCTTCCAGGACGGCGTCACCGTCGGCTGGCTGCTGGGCGAGAGCTTCATCGTCGATCACGGCCGCCGCTCTGTCGTCCCGGAGCGGCTTGCCGATGCGTTGCTCGGTCGCGAAAAGGATGTCATCACGCCGCAGGAGTACTACGAGTATGCGCATTTTAGAGACACCCTCATGACCGATCGCGAGGTCCTTGAGCTGCCCAAGGTTTGGGCGGTCGGTGGCGACGGCGGCATGGGCGACATCGGCTTCCAGAACACATCGAAAGTGATTCTCCAGAATCGCCCCAACGTGAAGGTAGTCATGCTCGACACTCAGGTTTACTCGAACACCGGAGGACAAAACTCCGATTCGACGCCCATGCCAGGTGGCAATGACATGAATGTCTTCGGAATGGCGACACAGGGAAAAACCATCGAAAAGAAGACGGTCGCCGAGACCTTCTTGGCGGGGCATGGATCTCCGTTCGTCGCGCAGGTCTCCATTGCGAACCCACCAAAGTTGTTGCGGGCGATTCTCGATGGCCTAGAGTATCGCGGAACGGCATTCTTGCAGTGCTTCACTACCTGCCAGCCAGAGCACGGTGTGGGCGACGACATGGCACTCACCCAGGCCCAGCGCGTACGCGACTCGCGGGGTGCGCCGGAGTTCGTCTTCAATCCGCGGCTCGGCGAAACCTATCCGGAAACGCTCGATCTCAAGGGCAATCCCTCGCTCGATAAGGATTGGTACGAGTCGAAGGCGAAGGGCACGGAAGAGGTTTCGCGCTATACCGTAGCCCACTGGTGCTTTACGGAGGCCAGATTCCGCAACCACTTCAAAAGGATCAAAAAGGACCAGGCGGACAAGCTGATCCCGCTGGAAAACATGCTCGTCCGCATTACTCAGCAGGATGTGGTGTATCGCCGGTACCTACTTCCCGAACACCGTTCCTACGTCCCCGACTTCGGCGTCTACATTGAAATCCCGGGCGCGAAAAAAGACGTTGACTACCGGGCGATCTCGCGGCAGCTCGTACTATTCTGCGTCGAGCGCCGTAAAGCGTGGCGGATGTTGCAGAGCAAAGCCGGCATCGTAAACAAAAACTACGCAGCCCAAAGATCGATCTTGGCCGATGTCGATGCCGGCAAGATTTCCAAGGAGGAGCTGTTCGCACGTGGGGAGCAGTTGCTGAGAGATCGCCTGCAAACCACGGGCGTGGCGAACCCGGCTGAACAAAGGCCGAGTCCGGTTTTGGCCTCTCCCTAAACGGCGCTGTACCCCCGCGAAGTCTTCTGCCGCGCGAATTCGCCGCAAAACACGGGAAGCCGTGAGCCAATCCCTTAGTTTCTGTCCGCGCTCGTTCGAAACCAATTAAGCGGAAGCCGCTTTGCGCAGGCGCAAATCCATCTGACGGTGATCCGGGCGCGAGCTGAACTGGTAAGTGCTCGAACGGCGTTGGTTAATTGCGGGCTGGAGCCATGGCAGCGAAGGCATAGGCTCACGCAATAGAGTGGAGGATAGTACCGAGATGGCCGGTTAGGGCGTAATGGTAGTGGCAGGTCGAGTGACACGAGTGGAAGAGGTCAAAGCCCGGTGACTCAAAGCTGGGAACAAGAGAGGTGTGCAAAAAGGAACAGACAGATGACCCTCGGCTTATTAACCTCGCTTTGTTTTAAACCCATTCGTGGGAGAAACTCAGGTGTGAATGTGTGGCAGAAAAACTGTCCGGTTTGTCAGAAACCACTGGAAAAGAAGCATCCTGCGGAGACGATCCCCTGCCCCTGCGGTAAGTATGTCTGGAAGGGATAACGCTGCTGTTTTTACTCCGCTCCGGACGAGTCCCGACTCTCATTGACCTATGAAATGATTTCTTTGCGGTCGTCCTGATGCTGGAGAAGTCTTTTGATCATTGCTGAAAATCGTGCCTGATCCTCTTGGCGAACCGCCTTGAATTGCAAACCTAATCCGCTGCCGGGCAAGACGTACCTCACCTTAGCCGTGGCTCTTACCTCGCCGTCTTCCACAAGAAAGTGAAGCTCAGCCGTTGCATCGACGGGGCAGACCTTGGGTGTTTCGATGAAGAGACCACCCACACTGAGATCCCTGACCCTCGAAGTGCCTTCGGTTCGCCCACACCTCCATAGAACCCACACACCCTGAGGCGTTTCAACTCGCTCAAGTGGTGATTCGCAAGCCAGAGCCCCGTTAATCCTTCTTCTACTCCGCGATCCTCGTCCCCTCTTCCGTGACAGTCGTTCCCGGCGACACGGAGAGCAAGAAGTATCTTTTGCCTCCGTCAAGGACGACGAGGTTTTGCGATTTGTAAAAAACGTCCCGGTACAGTCCGGATCGACCGTGTAGCTTCCCGGCTCCACCTGATCGAACCAGTCTAGGATTACACCGTTGCTGCTTCTGGTCGTGCGAATCAGTTTGATCGTCCCTTCTCCGTCTTCGACGTTGATGCCAATCTGGGCGATAGGCCCCCCCACGACATTGTTTACGCCCGTCCTGTGGAAGGCATATGTCCCTTTGAGGCTGGCAACGCTACAGCCGCAATCATGCCCATTACTCTGGGTGGCATGGACACTTCGAGCGTGATACAGCGCTGTGACCACGAGTGCGACGCAAAAGAGCGTTACCAATGTTAATCTTCTTTGCATTGGAAGCCTCCTTATTTTCTTGAGATCGAGGGGAAAGACAAGTGGACTATATTAAGCATCTGAATGCCCGTACTTGGAGGTAACGAGGAGCTTTTGGTGCGGGATATCGATAGCGCGGTGAGTTTTTCCCCGGACGGGAAGCGGCTGTCGTTCATGCGGGGTATTGCGGAAAGCGGTGACTTGCAGATTCACAGCGCGAATCTAGATGGAGGGGAGGACCGAGTTATAGGGGTATTTAAGGAGGCAAGATTGTCGCGAGCTTTTTTGAATGGACCCGCGTGGTCACCTGACGGGAAGACCATCCTCGCTCCGATGTTGCTCGACAAAGGTTTCTCGCTGAGCGCAATTGATCTGACCGACGGCCGACCGTCGGAATTTATGGTTAATCCGGAATTCATCGGCCGGCCGGCGTGGATGCAGGACGGAAACAGCTTTGTTGTTCCCATGCTGCGCGGGCCGCGCGACGACACGCGAGATCGCAACGCCACGCAGTTGTGGAGAGTAGCATTTCCGGGCGGCGAGACAAAGAGAATCACCAATGACTTAACGGATTATGGTCCGGTCGTCGACGTGACCCGCGATGGGCGGTTACTCGTCGGTGTAGAGCGACACCAGGAGGCACACGTTTGGGAAGTTCCTGGAGGCCAGGCAAATAAAGCCAGTCAAATTACGAGTGGCGGAGTTCTGTACGCGGCTGTGTCCGTCGCACCAAGCGGAAAACTCTTGCTGCGCAAGTTCAATGGAAAGATGGAAATGATGAACTGGGACGGATCAGAGCGAAAGACGTTTCAGCCAGAGGCGTTGAGTTTCATGTCCGCCCGGTTCTGTGGAGATCGCTACATAATCTTCGATAACCACAACGCAGGTACGGTTCAACTGTGGCGTGCCGATTCGGACGGTTCGCATGCCGTGAAATTGTTAGACAGAGCGAGTTTTCCAGACTGTTCTCCGGACGGGAAATGGGTCCTGTATGGGTCGGAAGGGCGTTTGTATCGGATACCCATTGACGGTGGAACACCGAAGGAGGTGGTGCCTCAGAAAGGAGGTGGTGTGTGGGGACGCATTTCCCCTGACGGAAATTGGATTGCCTACCGCTATCCCGAAGGAGAGCCGACCCAAGAGCGTTTGGGGGTCGGCCCGGCGCTGGGTGGTCCACCGGTGCATGTGTTCTCCTTGCCGGGTGATGCTGATGCCTTAGAGTGGGCACCGGACGGGAAAGGAGTGCAGTTCTTGCTGACCAGGAAAGGCGCAACGAATGTGTGGGAACAGAAGTTGAAGGGAGGAGAGCCCGAGCAAGTGACGAATTTTGCTCCGGGGAAGATTTTTGATTTTGCGTGGACCCAGGATGGCAAGACATTGCTGCTGGCTAAGGGAGAAATTACGCGAGACGTTGTGATGATTAGCTTCCGTTGAATATTCATCTTCGTGTGTCCAACGTGGCGGACGAAAACGATGGCCTAATATCGCTAACTCCTGGGAAGCCTTAACTGCGTCTTCGACGCGTCGCTAGTGCCAGAAACTTGTCTAGAGTCCCCCACTTTGCCACTGTGATCCTGGGATCCGATTCGGCAAGCTAAGGCCGATATGCGACATGGCGCTTCGTGCCCGACGGGAAGCATGGCTCCGGTACTGGCGATCACGAGTCTGGTGGCAAGGACCGCGCTGTAACGTCCTTTGACCCCGTTGGAGAGTTTTTTAAACCGTTCGTCACCGGGCCGAACCGGATCCTCATATTCACCGAGGAGGACAGAGATGAGACCGGACGAGAAGCTATGGCGAAACCGCAAGGGGAAGAAGGAACTAGCGCGACGGTTGCAATTGTAGAATCCGGGATTGGAAGTGGTCCATGCAAACGCCGCAGGGATCGATGTGGGCAACGGTGCGCATTACGCGGCCGTGAGACCGGATCGTGATTCGCAACCGGTACGCCGATTCGAGTGCTTCACCGCGGATCTGTATCGCTTAGCCGACTGGTTGCAGAGCTGTGGTGTGAAAAGCGTGGCTTTGCAGTCGACGGGTGTGTATTGGATTCCCTTGTACAACATTCGTCACGCTGTTAGTTAGCTTACGAGGGACAAATCCCTTTCGGAATAGCGGGAGCTTGGTATCTTCTCATGCTCTTCTAGTTCGTAAATTGTGGCGGCCATTCCTTTTGTCCGCACTTACGATTCTTTTTCCTGCAGAGTCGCCAGGTGCGCAAAGGTTCTTAATGCGCTGCTTTACAGCCACTTCATTAAATTTGTCACGAGCACCGAAGATAGGACCCCAGACGGGCATGTCCGATGAACCGTGAGCTTGAAGAAGCTTGCCAAATCGCGCGATTCCGCGACATAGTCCTCTGGGAATTTCCCCGCATGTCCCTTGCCTAGTGTTGTAAGGTCTGACGGTGGCGTCTTAAGTGGCGTTGACGGAATGAGAGCTCCAGTAGCTTCCGGAGCGAATGCCGCTTCTTCCTGACGCAAATGCATCTCGGCCCATAGATTTTGGGGTAAGTGAGGGATCGCTTGCGTTCTCATCGCCTTGAACGCCGTTTCCGAGGCGACCATCCGAGAGTTGACCAGTTCTGTAAACACTAGGGCGTTTCACACAACCTGTTAGACCACTGCCGTGACAGTTAGCGGGTTATGATGCCAGGTTAGGGTCACCTGTCAATTCCTGGAACTAGGTAGCAAGAGAATGATTCAATCCGACTGATTCTGCGACCGTGCGACGGGCAAATGCCATCCTCGGTATATCGCCATAACTCGCAGCCAGAAGCACAGGAGTGCGCCCACGGTCATCATAAGATAAGCGGGATAATGCAAAACATATCCGATCACTACTACGACGCCAGCGGCTAGCGCAGCAACGGCATAAATATCCGCTTGAAGCACCGTAGGCGTTTGGTTCACAAGCACATCGCGTAATATGCCACCACCAATGCCGGTTAGCACTCCCATAAAAATCGCCATCACCGGATTGAGTCCCGCGATGAGCGCCTTTTGTGTGCCGGCGACGGCAAACAGACCGAGCCCCGCGCCGTCAAATAACAACACCAGCCTGCGACGTTTATCGATGTCGGGGTACCAGAAGAACGTTACCAATCCTGCCAGAAGAGAGACACCCAGGTAGCGCCAGTCGCTAATGGCCGCTGGTGGCACCGCACCAATCAGCACATCTCGTGTGATCCCCCCGGCATTACCGGCCGCGAACGCGAGTGCCATCAGACCGAACAGATCGAACCGGCTTTTGACACCCGCTGCCGCACCGCTGAGTGCGAAAACGAACGTGCCAAGCAGATCCACAGCATCTAAAAAAGTACCCGCTAGTTGATGCCCGTGGATCAGCACGCTGTTCACGAGGCCAGCCACGCGTGCGCCGCAACAACGAGGGCCTTGACCCCTGTCTCCAGAGTTGGATGAATGATTGGTGCAAAGGCGGGGTTATGGTTAGTTGGAAGCGAGCTGAGTTTTCCCTCTTTCTTTGCCTTGGCGTACACCGCTGGATCATCTCCGCCGAAGAACCAGTAGACTGCCGGAACATCCCACCCAGCTCCAAAGCAGCCGAAGTCCTCGCTTGCCATAGTGGGCTTTGTCTGTTCGATGGAACCGGCAGGGAAGTTCTCGAGAAATGCATCGACAAGCTTCTTTGTCGCGTTGGCATCATTCCTTACTGACGAATACTGATCGAGTGGCGTGATCTCTGGTGGTCTTGGCGCTCCTGATGCCGCTGCCTCAGCCTTCGCAATGCGTTCAATCGCCGCGAGCACACGCTTGCGCACACCCTCGTCAAATGTGCGCACATTCAATTTGATCAATGCCTCGTCCGGAATAATGTTCTCTTTCGTGCCGGCCTGCAGCGACCCAATTGTCACCACGGCGGAATCTGTGGGCGCGACCTCCCGGGAGACAATCGTTTGCAGCCGCATTACGGTCGCGGCGGCCATAACTACGGGGTCGATGCTGGACTCGGGCATCGAGCCATGCGCCCCGCGCCCGAAGATGCGAATCTGCAGGCTATCGGCCGAGGAAGTGACAACACCCGCACGCCAATCGATGTTCCCAGACGGCAAGCTCATGACGTGCTGCCCTAGCACAACGTCCGGTTTTGGAAATCGTTTGAACATGCCGTCATCAATCATCGCCTTAGCGCCTTGCGCGGTCTCCTCGCCTGGCTGAAAGACCGCCATCAGCGTTCCCCTCCACGGGTCGCGGCTCTTTGCAAAAAGACTTGTTGCGCCAATCAAGCAGGTAACGTGCATATCGTGCCCGCACGAGTGGGCTACGGGTACGGTCTTGCCGCTAGGGTCAGTCCCCGTGACGATGCTCGCGTACGGAAGGCCAGTCGTTTCTTTGATGGGTAGAGCATCCATGTCCGCGCGGAGCATGACAGTGGGCCCATCGCCGTTACGCAATATACCTACAACGCCAGTCTTGCCGACCCCCGTGGTCACCTCAAAGCCCAGAGCCTTCAGACGATTCGCAGCAATGGCAGCCGTCCGCGTTTCCTGCATTGACAGTTCCGGATGTGCATGTATGTCTTTATAGACAGCCTCTAGTTCTGGAAGCAGTGTCGCGAGACTTGCAAGGATCTCTGCCGGCTTCTTCGCGCTCACGAAAGTAGTCTCCTTACGTCAGATCGGCCCAACTAGGGTGGCTAACACTCCGTCGGCACGGGTCATCCGTGGTTGACGTTCCAAGCGTGCCACTTGCGCTCCCATGCTCCTGATTTCAGAGCAAAACGCACTTAGTGGCAATTGCTGTTGTCCGCGTTGGCGATTGCCAGAAATGTAATACTAGTCGGTGCGAAACTGATGTGACCTGCGCGCGTTGACTGACCCAGAAATTGTGGCACGTCGCCATCTCCGGTCAATTGAAGCGTCTTCCCATTGAGCTCGACTGATCTGTCCTGAAGTTGCTTGGCAGTCAGCGTGTAGCGTTCTGCATCGGCCGGCAATGTAATTTCATGGACTTGCTGCCGGTCGGTATTGATGACCAGAAGAGTGACGCCGCCGGGATGGTTCTGAAGGCAGTGGGCATAGACGTGAACATTCGGGGTCGGTGATATCTGTGGATCGAGAACTGTCGCACCCATGAGGCGTCGCCAAAGCAAAGCGGCCCAGTAATTCGGACGTGGTGCGAATGTATTTTCGTCTAAAAGGCCGTAGTCGCTCGATGCCAGCGTGTTGTGCATGATTACTTTCACGCCACGCTGGGCGAGGTTTGCATGTTGAACAAGATATCGGAAGGTGTCCAGAAAAGTGGCCGCCCAGGGGTTTCCACCGCAGGCTGCATCGGCAGTTTCCGTAATCCAAAGTGATTTGCCTGGCTCGAACCTGTCTCGAAGGTTGGTGTAAAATGCGCCAATCTTCTCCGGGCGCGAGAGCCAGTCTTGAGAAAGTGCCGCTGCCGCGGTTGTTTGTGATGATGCCCCCATGCTTGCGCACCGTTGCGAAGCAGCCGCGTAGAGGTGGTAAGAAAAGACATCGAATAGGGGACCGGTCGCATGTAGTAGGTCTTCCGATTTGAGCACGCCGCCGCCCATTGGCATCGCGAACGGTCCCTCACCAACTGAACCCGGACCAAGAAAAAGTGTATCGGGTGCAGTGTTTCGAAGGAATGTGCGGAACACCGCAACGTCGCGGCCATAGCTTGCGGCATCGTACCCTTTGGGTGCGCCGCCCATTGCTGCGTACGTTGGCTCATTCATGAATTCTGTGGCGGCGATCTTTCCTCCAATAGATTTGGTGTAATCGAACAAGTGCCGTGCCTGGTCCGAAGTCCACACGCCTTGAGCGTCACGCGGCCCTGGACCCGTCGCAACCGAAGTGACAACTTCGGCGTTCGCTGCATGAGAGAAATCAATGACGCCCTTCCATTCCTTTCGCGTCAAGACTCCGGTAAATCCTATTTTACTTGAAGCGGGGGTTGCGGAATCCTGAAAATAGGCGCTGTTGGCCCATGTTCCGCTGACGCGCACATACGCGGGTCCCAATGCCGCTGCCAACTTTCGCAATCGAGGATTTGAAAGGTCAATGGGTGCTCGATATTGATAGAGGTTCGGGTTTATTCCTGCCGGAGTGAAACCCTCCTGGGATGCGGGCACCTGCGCTTTACTCTTGTCCGCAGCGGAACTCCCGTACGGTTTCCAAAATCTTCCGCCGATCACTTCCACCATTTCAATGTTGTAGGACTGGAAGTGCTCATCGACTGTACCAATGGCGGGCATCTTGGCGGGATCAAGTAACGCAACCTGTGTGGTCAATTGGGTCCCTGGAAACACGACAGCCGCCGCACATAAAGCTGCTGCTAAGCACAGTCCCGAACGTGCGGTCCTGTTCATTCCATTACCTCAATCGACTTTCCGGGTGTTCACAGCATCTGGTCTGATGCATTTAGACAATTGGCGTATGGCACTGTGAGCAAATGTAAGTCGTGAGCGCGGGTACGACCAAATCTGGAACGTCGCGTTTGGACGTTCATGAAACACCGCAAGAGGCCGTCTGACGTTTGCGTGGCAGACCATCGCTGGACCCCATTCCGAAGGGCCTGCTTACAATATCACCCAACTGAAATAGTTTCTCCCGAAAGTTCGTTTGAAAGGTCTTCCGACTACTCACTGCTTGTCTACTGAAACAAACAATGATGTAAAGTCTCAGAACGATGCCTCAACTTGCTCGATCAGAGAGGCCTGCTCCAACGAGTCCGTGGCAACCCCTCGGTAACCGTATATTCAGGGACTTGCTCGCTGCGGACTTGGTTTCCGATGCCCAAACGGCACTAGTCACTCTTGCTGTCTCTGCGATCCGGTGGTTGACCGACGATAGCGACAGGAGGTCCGAGGCCGGCCTCGACCGCCCGGATGCGGTCCTGCAAGATAGGAGCAGTAGGCTGGCCACAGGCGTCGCGGCGAGAAGAGCTAGGGGGAGGCATGTGAGACAAGAAGGTACCATACCATCTTTATACGCGACGATCTGCTTCGCGGTTCCCCATTCGATGGGCTGCCTAACCCGTTAACAACGGCCTTCCCGCATCGAACGCAGAGCGCATGTTTTGGCTCTTTAAGGCCGCGCTGCTAAGTCCTTGTTATTCCCATTGTCGGACACACGTGAAAATCGCCTGCCCAACAAATCCGTTATGCTGACAAGTGGATTCCGGGTATGGTAGTTACCACGTCGCTTTCAGATTTCGCTCCGCGCGACGACCCGGAAATGAGCGCGCCTTCTACGCCCGCCAAGACTACGGAGAACCCTCTGAAAACCAGGAGAAACAATGAGAATTCTTGTCGCCGTCGACGATTCAAAACACTCAGAAGCCACTATTAATGTCCTGGCGAACTATTTCAAGCCGCAAAGTACGGAAGTCAAAATTTTGCATGTTTTGATCCCCATCACCCTGTCCGCTCTCCCTCAGATGTCGCGTGGATACGCCCCTGAACTGGAACAGCAAGGAGCACAGGCTCGCGCTCTCGTCGATAGATACGCACAGCAACTGCGCGCGAACGACTATAAGGTGGACTCCGCGGTCGAAAGTGGCGACGTCCGCGAGACAATCATCGACTCCGCTGCGCGCTGGCATGCGGACCTCGTCCTCCTTGGGTCCCGCGGACACAAGGGCATGGAGCGGCTCTTGCTTGGCAGTGTCGCCGAATCTGTCGTACGGCACGCCGGCTGTTCAGTTCTAGTCGTTCGTTTGCCTGCAAGCCAGGGGTCGGATTAAGGGTGAAGATTTGTCTCTTCTGCTGGTGCTGTGTTTCGGCATGGTTCTTTCACCGAACGCGGTGATCCTTGCCGCTGCGGCCCATGGACTTGGGGAATAGAGTTCGCGCTGTATGACCGACCTGACGCGATTTCTCGTTGGCAGTGTCGGATTCTGCTTCCTAATCGTTCTCCCTCTTCTGTTTTATCTGAGGAGTCGGATTAACAAGAAGGCTACCGGAGACCGGCTCCCCATTTCCTGGGTGACGTCCATGAGGATTTTTCGCGGACAGCCCGCGCAGTCGTGTCATCAGGGCTGCAAGCCGAGGCCGGTCTTCCTGGCTCACAGCTGCGAACTTCATTCCCACACCGCTACCCGATCTCACGTATCGCACGGTGGCGTCGGCACGGATCAGGCGAAGGATTGAGATAAACCGTTAGCCTCAGAGTGGATGTGCTTAGTTTCCAGCCAACGAGCATGGGTCCTCGCTTGACTTTACGGTTGATTGAGGCGACAGTGTCACACCTGAATGGGTCAGGGATACCTTCGACGCCAGATAAGATCCGCTGGACACTACGATTATGAAAATGCGTTTACGCTCAAGGCCAAGTTAGTCGTTTTGGAAAATCACGAATGGAGAAGAGATATGTCTAAAGAAATTACGCTGCTTCGTAGATCTCTGTTCGCAGTCCTCGCCTTGGCGGCGTGTTTTTTTGCCTCGACCGCCCAGGCATCGACGGTTGTCGTTGGGACCTGTAAATCCGGTGTCCCCCAATTCACCACGATTCAGGCTGCGGTCACCTCGGCCCCCGCA
>Ga0181526_10003979_pt1 | contig 11739 bp, 7 predicted proteins | sample PEATcosm2014_Bin_35_FD_119750 | JGI IMG/M metagenome (GOLD analysis project Ga0181526, IMG submission 119750) | Peatland microbial communities from MTU Mesocosm Facility, Houghton, MI, USA - PEATcosm2014_Bin06_30_metaG | ecosystem: Environmental > Terrestrial > Soil > Wetlands > Peat | place...
CGGATTTCCCCGGTCAGCGGATCGATCTGCCGGATCGTGTCGATCTGGTCGCCCCACATCTCGAAGCGATAGCCCTGATCTTCGTAGGTCGGATAGATCTCGATGATATCGCCGCGCACGCGAAATGTGCCGCGCCGCAGGTCTTCGCTGCGCTCGTACTGTATATCGACAAATCGCCGCAGCAACGCCTCCCGCGAAGTTTGTTGCCCCTTTTCGACCATCACCAGCATTCCGTAATACGCTTCCGGCGAACCGAGGCCATAGATGCAGGAGACAGAGGCAACTATCACGACATCGCGCCGTTCAAAGAGCGACCGAGTTGCGCTCATCCGCAATTTATCCAACTCGTCGTTGATGGTTGCTTCCTTGTCGATATAAAGATCGGCAGACGGCACATAGGCTTCCGGCTGGTAAAAATCGTAGTAGCTCACAAAATATTCAACCGCGTTCTCCGGGAAAAACCCTTTGAACTCGTGGTAGAGCTGTGCGGCAAGTGTTTTATTATGGGCTAGTATGAGCGCAGGGCGATTCGCCGCCGCGATGACTTTCGCCATCGTGAAAGTTTTGCCGGATCCGGTCACGCCCAGAAGGACCTGGCTCTTATCCCCCGCTTCGAGCCCTTTGCTGAGCTGGTCAATCGCAGCGGGTTGGTCTCCGCGAGGCTGATAATTACTGCGCAGCTTGAAGTTCATTCCCAGGTCTCCTGCGGCCGCGTCGGCCCGTGCCGAAACTTACATTATAGCGCGCCTGGCAAATCCAGCCGGGCTCACCCGTGCGACCGCAATTCTTAAGGCTGGGATGGATTGACGGGAGGGATGAACACGGTCTCGAAATGGCTGGTTACGTCGACCAAATATTGCACCTGATTGCTGCCATCGGCTTTCGCAATGGTGACATCCAGGGATTGTTGGACATCTTCGCTGGCGCGCAGGAGCAGGCCTGTTTTCCGCGAAATGTAAGCGATGGTTTCGTTCGTCCCTTTGGCAGTTCCGGAGGTTTTAAGTTCGTGGAGTCGATAATCCTCGGGAGTCGTGTCGGAGGGATCCGATTTTTGTTTAAGGGTTGCGGTGGTCAGGAAGACCGCACACTGCTGGTCCGGGAGGATCGGACATTTGTCGTCCTGGACGTAGGTGGTCTCGCGCTCCCACACGAGTTTGGTGATCGGCGCGGGCGTGGTCTCGACCTCGACGGATTTCCATTTCTCGCCCGGTTTTACACCGGAAGCGGGGAGCGTCCAGCCAAACGCGAATTGCGCAACCCAGAACTGCCACGCCAGGCGCTGTTCCGGAGCTAGATCATCGAGCCCGTCGGCGTGTGTGAGGCCACCATCCCCGCCGATGGTGAAGTCCACTTTTAAGCGATGTTGCGTAGCGCTACCGGGGGCTGGCGGCTCCGGGGAAAGCAATTGCGTTTCTGCGGCCATCATCGGCCGATTGTCCAGCGCGTGGAAGTCTTGTACAGAAAGCTGCAAATTCGTCGAACAGTCGACGTGCAAGGGTGTGGGTTCGAACATGGTAGCGACGCTGCTCTTGGTTTTGACGTACCGGTTGAGGCGCGCGTGGCTCTCGTAATGCAACGTGTCGCCATTCTGCACGCGCGGAAACAACTGGAAACGGTCGTCGCTTTGCGCCGCCCCAACCAGCAACAGCATTGCCGTCGCCACGAGCCACAACACCGCGAATTGGTTGCGTCCCCGCAGGCGCAGCGCTTGGTTCACTTTTGTGAAGCACCCAATTTTCGATCGAAGAAATTGGCGCTGGCTTGGTAACCCCTGAGCCAGCTTCGATAGAGCAGGAAGTCATGCACTTCGTCTGGAAAGATCAGTTGTTCGATGGCGACGCCTTGAGCGCGAAGCCGCGCCACCAGATCGACCGTCTGAGAGAACATCACATTGCGATCGTCGTCGCCATGGATGAACAGTACCGGCGATTTCCAGGTGTTCACCGCGGATACCGGGGAAGAATCGTGTGCGAGTTTTACCAGGTCTTCAGGAATGTGCTTGCCTTCCCAATTATCGCTCGGCCAGTCATGAACTCCGTGAAAATCCACGCCGGCGGCAAACAAATCCGAATTGCGGCCCAGTCCTAACGCGGTCAAATAGCCTCCGTAACTGCCGCCCCAGAGGCCTATACGCCTGAAGTCGACATCGCTGCGGCTTTGTAGGTATTTTCCCGCTGCGACGACGTCCTGATATTCGGAAGCCCCTCGCCCCGCGCGGCCGGGAGCTTCCCGAAACGCGCGCCCGTAGCCGATGCCGCTACGATAGTTAATGGCCAGCACGATGTAGCCACGACTCGCCAGATACTGGTTCATGGCGTAGCTGTTCGCGTAATAGTACATGTAATGCCAACCCAGCAACATCTGGCGCATCGGACCACCGTGCAGAAAAATCAACGCCGGCCGCTTTTCTCCCGGCTGCAGATCCCTGGGCACGAACAATTGCCCGTGAATCTCCAAGCCGTCTGCAGAGACAATAAGCGCCTGCTGGGGCTTAACCAGTTGCTCCGCAGGAAAGCCGGCGGGCATCGAAGTGGGGGCAATTTCGGAAGGATTCGCATCGCTCGTCAACGCCCGCAGAAACGGACGTCCCGGATGGCTTGCGTCTGAGGAGAAATAGGCGACGTGTTGTCCATCGCTCAATTCCACCGCCCCCCATTCAACGGACTCTCCGGCGGTGCGCTGGACAGCGATTCCGCCGTTTGCAGCTACTGTCCACAGATGCCGGCGGTCCACGTCGCCACAATTGGAATTGAAAAGAACGGTGGCCTTGTCTGGTGAAAACGACCATTCTTCCACTTCGCAATTTCCGGGAGTCAACAATTTGGCGGCGGTCCCGTCCGTGGGAATGGAATACAGATGCTGCCAGCCGTCGGATTCACTCGCAAAGACGAGGCGATCATCCGCTGACCAGTGAAGGACGCCCCCGCCCGTGTCCCGCGCCATATAGGGGAACGAATCCTGCATCGCTGTCCCGCTGTGCCAAGCCTCGCGCGCAATTCCGCTGTCCGCGTCCGCCAACCAGATAGACCACGGCTGCGGCCGGTCCGGCCCGATGAAATATCCTTCCGGCGTATCGCGCGGAACCGCTGGCCGGCGCACAAAAGCAACACGCTTCCCGTCTCCTGACCATGAAGGGTCGCTGTCCGAATCGACAGAAGGGGCAAGGAATCTCACAGTCTGTGCTTCCACATCATAAATTCCAATGAAACTGTGATCACCCCGGTCGGTCACGAATAGCAATCGCGTGCCATCCGCCGACCATTCCACTGGAAAATGTTTCCCGCGGACTTCAATCTGCTTCGGTTTTTCTTCCGCTTTCAGCGAAGACAGCCACATCTCTCCACCGCGCCCGTAAGCGATCCGACCCTGGGGCGAGACCTCCGGTGAATTTCCCGCGTCGATTTTCACGGGCGCGCCGCCATTCCAGGCGATTGCCCACACCGTTTGTTCCTCACCCGCAGGATTGCTGGTTGGATTCGCGTACGTGCCGGCGGAGTCTTTGCCCTCACCGCGGACATACACAATTGTGTTCCCGTCCGCCGAGAATCTCAGATCTGACAATTCACCACCGTCATCCTCCGGGTAGGAAGTCAATTGCCGCGCAGTAAAACCGGGGCCCTCTGCCACCCAGATATTGCGCTTTCCTTCCTGGTTAGACGTCCAGGCAATGCGATTGCCGTTCTTGGCCGCCACCAAATTCGAATTGAAAGGCGCGCTTAGCACTTGCTCCAGCGTGATTGACTCCTGTGCTGAAATACATTGCGCGCACAAGAGAATTAGGACTGCCGCAGCAAATCGCAATTGATTCATGCTCACCACCTGGAGGTTCAGGTTTCTATAATTCATTTTGCGTTATGGTCGCGCTTCCACGGATTCGACCGGCAACACTGCCACCGTTGGATTTTCCAGTTGTCCACTGAAGCGCAGTTCCCGCGCTTGGGAAATTGTGCGCGTTCCGGACGCGACTCTCGGCCTGGGAGCAAACGTCAGGTTGCCATTCATGCTAAACGAAATGGTTCCCGCCAATTGCGTACTCTGGTGGGGCGCATCCAGCCGAAATCCATCCAGAGTCAACTTCTGCTCGCTCAATTGGAAGTCCCCTTCGCCGCTCGCCCAACGGGAAGCGCCCGCGGATGGTCCTCCTGATTCCGCGCTTAACTCCACGTCCCAGCCGCGAAATTCGACCTTGTTCAGCTTCACGTTCCCGCCACCGGTGAGTTGTTTCAGTAATTCTTCTCTCCCCACCCCGGTGGTGGTCAGGTGAATTTTTCCGGAGGCCAGTCCACTCCAACGCTCAGCCCAACGTGGTGGCCAGGGCAATTGCGCCATGTTGACGCTTTCGATCTGTGCATCCACCTCATATTTGGGCAGCGGCGAGAACAACGCATGCATTCCGCCATGGACGGTTCCTCCCGCCCATTGCGCCTCCGCATCCTGAACATCGAGATGCAAAGCGTGGAGGGCGACCTTTCCATGCGCCTTGACCAGTTTGAGTTTCTCAATTGTCAGCGTGTCCGCGGCCAAATCTCCTTCCGCAGACACTCGCCTCAACAGTTCGCTGGCGCGCGCCGCTGCATTCGTATCGCCCAAGAGCGACGGCAACAGCCGCTGCAACCAATTCGGCCGAGACCGCGGACCAGTCCAGCGGTCTAATTCCGTTGCGTCCAGATGATCGGCGTGAAGTTGAAAACGCCACTTGTTTTCCTCAGTTCCGAGGCCCTCAACAGCTTCCAAGATCGCGCCGGACCATGACGCCCCAAATGCATCCACTTTTGCAATCGCGGCGCTGCGAAGTCCATCCTTCCATTCCAACCGCGCTTCTTCCACCTTTAACGGTTCATTCAAGCCCGCCACCTGCAACCGGGCCTTCGTCAGTTCGAGCGAACCGCTGCGGCGCGCTTCCCGCAGGTTGCTTCCCCACTTCCACGCAACGAGCCCGAAGGCGGCGCCCGTGTACTCCCAACCCTTGTTCAGAGGATAGCCAAATGCCGCAGTCAGCCTGAACACAGGGGTAACATCCGCCAGATGCAAGTTCAATCGAAGTCCACCTAGGTGGGCCGCCGAGTCATGAGTCAATGCGGCTTCGATGGTATCTTCTGGCGCCGGATTGGCCCGTGGCTTCGGTGCGCTTTTTTCCGCTTTCTCGTTGGCAGTTGCTACGGGCACTTCCACCGGCAGTCTCAGCCGGAAGCCCTCGACATCGAACTTTCCATTTCGAACGGATCCATGAAATGGATCGAGGCGCGCTGTCCTCAGCCCCGGAAGCTGCAGAATGCCCGTGGTGCTCTGAAAGGCGCCATCTTCCCACCGCAATGGCCAGCCGCCGGCAGTCACCGAACCAGTAATCATATCGTTCAGCCTAACTTCCTCTGCCACGCCCAATTGAAATGCGCGGTACCACGCCAACAAATCCTCGCCCTGGACGGCCATGCTCTGGAAATGCGCCTGCCAGTTGGCGGGGACAGAGGTCCACAGGACGGCCGAGCCAACAAAGTTCGATCGCGGCAGTTCCACGCGGAGTTCTTCCGCCCGGGCCTCGTCCGTGGCAAGGTCCCACAGTCCTTTTACGCTCACGTTGATGCGTGGATTGTCATCGCGCTCCGTCAAATCCCAGCGGTGAATGTGCGCCGCTCTCGCCTGCAAAACAAACCGCCATGCGCTGGCGGTCGTGTCCGACACGGCCGCCCCCATTCCCACGCTGGCTATTCCATCCACCGCAAGTTCGCCGCGCATCCCTGAATCGTTTCCGGTGATCAGGCGGAACAGATCGGCGAGCGACACCTTCTCCCAATGCAAACGAATTTGCGCCGGTTGTAAGCGAGCGGAAGTGCCCGCCACATATCCCACCACTTGGACGGTGCCCGTCGATTGCAGCACCACACCACTGCGCCATGGCTGTGCCTCCAACTGCAATTGCCAACGGCCCGAGGAATCCTGCTCCACGCTACCGGAGACATTCGTGAATGCAAACGGCCGCTTCTCGGCCCCTTGTTTGAAGCTAATTCTGCCTTCGTCGAAATCAATCTTCTGCAGGTGATGAGTGGATTCCGCGCGCGTTTGGGCAACGACCGAAGAGCCACGGGCGGCGACTGGACGTGCCGGAGGTAACCAGCCTTCCAGATTCCAGCGTCCATCTGCGTTGCGTACCAACATCAAGCTAGGTCGCGTGAAGGACATTGTTCCAAATTCAAAATGACCGCGAAGCAATCCCAGCCACCGCAGACGCGCGGTCATTTGCTCCGCCCGCAAAAAATACTCATTCCCGAAGGCTGGGTCTTCCCCAATCGTCACCGCGTCCACATCCAACTCCGGTATCGGCAGGATCTGGACGGAAAATCGCCCCGCCTGCACAGGGCGTCCGAACGCGCTTTCCAGGTGCGCGATCAAGTATCCCCTCATGTGGTGCGTGCGCACCACAAGGGACACGGCTGCTTGAACTGCAAGCAGCGCCGCCAGTAGCAGTAGTGCGATTCCACCATATTTTCGGAGACGAATCATGTCGATCGGAGTCTCTCAGACCTGGCAGGAAAAGTGTAGTATCGCGCAGCCAATGGGATTCAGTGCACGGTGTGCAGCATGCGGTTCCATCGTGTGCGCGCCGGAAGGTGCATCAAGGTGTCAAAAATGCCCAAGATCCTCTGTCCGAAAGTGGTATTGCCGTAGTCCGCGCTATTCGCGTCGATGGACCAGTAGATCAGAAACGGACGTCCCATGATGGCATCCCGATCCACAAACCCCCAATAGCGGCTATCCAAGCTGTGGTCCCGGTTATCGCCCATGGCGAAATACTTCCCAGGCGGCACCACGAGTTCATCGCCCAGAATATTCTTCCGGATGTCGTGGGCCCACTCGGGCTCGAGCGACGATAAATACATCTGATTGCCAACGGGCGGAAAGTTGTAATTGAGGGGATCGCCGTATCCGGAGGAAGGGTCGTGTACCACATATGGCTCGTCCAGAGGTTTCCCGTTTACGTACACTTGCTGATCCACGATCTTGAGGTGATCTCCAGGCAATCCAATCACGCGTTTTACAAAGTGCGGATGGTCCTGAAAAGGAAATTTGAAAACGATGATGTCGCCGCGCTGTAACTCCCGATACGGCAGAAATTTGTCATACCACGTGCCGCGCCCGCCAAAAATGAATTTGTTCACCAGCAGATGATCACCTACCAGCAGCGTGCGCTCCATGGATGGGGATGGAATCTTGAAGGCCTGCACCACAAAACTCGTTCCAAATAGCGCCAGAATTACCGTAACCAACAACGATTCCAGATATTCGGATATCGTCGTTTGATTTGCCTGCGCGTAACCTTCCTGTTCCGCCTCGGCTGGCACCGGAGTTTCCTGCGCAGGCATTTCTTGTGGCGCTACCTTTTCCGGTGTGAACGTCTCATCCGGCATTCGGCCCGACCTCTTCCTTCGCTTTGGATTCTACCTTCTGCAACCTTTCGAGTGCCTGGCGAGCTGCCTTTTGCTCCGCTTCTTTCTTTGTGCTTCCCTCGGCGCTAGACATGCGCTCCCCTTTTACCCACACTTCCACCAAGAAGGTCTTCTGGTGATCCGGGCCACTTTCCCCGGCAAGCCGGTATTCTGCCAGTTGACCGCCCTTACCCTGTAGAAACTCCTGCAAGGCGCTCTTACGGTCGGACTCGGAGATGCGTTCGCCGTCTCCACTAGCCTGAACCAGAACTGTTTTCTTCAATAATTCACGTGCCGGGTCCAAGCCTCCATCGAGGTAAATGGCCGCCACCACGGCTTCAAAAGCGTCGGCAAGAAGCGCGGGCTTATCGCGTCCGCCCGTTTTCTCCTCTCCGCGCCCGAGGCGCAAGTATTCCCCAATCCCCAAGGCACGCGCCGCAATCTCCAGCGAATGGGCGTTCACGATCCGCGCGCGGCTCTTCGAGAGTTGCCCTTCTGTCCATTCCGGAAAATGAGTCAGCAGAAATTCGCTGGTGAGCAATTCCAGCACCGCATCGCCCAAAAATTCCAGCCGCTCGTTGTCCTGAACGGCGGAACCTGTGAAGGCAATATCTTCCCCGCGCGCGGCGCGCAATTCCGGAACCGCCGAACTGTGCGTCAGGGCGCGGTCCAACAGACTTGGGTCACGGAATTGGTAACCCAGCCGCTCCATCAAACGTTCATCCTCACCGCGGACCATGTGATGACTCCGCTCCTGCCTTACCGCGGCACGGCCGCCTTATTTCGGCGCGGCTAACTGCGTTGCGCCGGCCTTTTTTGCCTCATCAATGCCTGTCTTGCAGGTCGCTTGCAATCCGCTCGGGATCTCCGAGCACTTGGTAAATGCCGCCACCGCATCATCAAAATGCGAAGCCTTCTCGTTGCAGATTCCCAGCAAATAGTAATTCACTGGGTCTGGTTGGGGATCCACCTGGACTGACTTCTCGAAGTTCGGAATTGCCTCCGCGAACTTCCCTCTGCGGAATGCCACCGTTCCGAGTCCGCTATAGGCCAGCGCCGATATCACATTTTTTCCTTTTGTGAATGTCTCATCGGTCATGTTGTCTGGCTTCGTGAGGGTCGGCAGCAAGTCCAGCGCCTTCTGCGAGTATTGCTCGGCCTTCGCCAAACGCTTCTGCGGGTCCAGTGTGTTGGCATTCATCGCCCGGGGCAACGCCGAGCCTACGATCGCCAGAGTTTGCGCGTCGTTAGGAATGAGTTCGAGTTCTTTGTCCCCTGCCACCTCCATTTTGTCGATCTGCCCCTTACTGAAATAATATTTCACCTGCCAGCCGTAAACCTGGGAGCGATAACGGCTCTGCGGGTATTTCTGCAGAAAATCAATTCCAGATTGGTCTTTCTTGGCAGGGTCATCGTTCGGCATATCGTTGAAAACCTTAAAGGCGGCTTCCTCTTCGGCACTGACCGGCGGGGGCGCACCCTCCAGAGTCAGCGGTGCGGATTGCGGACTGTTGGGCTTGGTCGTCGGCGCCGGAGTCTGAGTCGGAGCAGGCTGCGACGTCGGGGCCTGCCCCAAGATCACAGAGCTTCCCAGCAGCGATGCTGCCAGGAACAGAGTCATCTTCCACTGGTTGCTACTTGCTTTCATATCCCGTTCTCCTTTTCGATCATCTTTTTCATGGCCGCTCAGACTGCTTTCTCAGGTCCAGGTCGCCCAACCCCTTTTGCGCCGCATCTTGCGCCTGCGCAGGGGCCCCCTGAACCGTCAGCACGGCTTGATATTCCGACTTCGCTCGATCCAACTGTCCTTCGTCCTCAAGAATTCGCGCCAAATAAATGTGGGACCAAGCCATCACCAACGGATCTCCCGATGCCGCGTACTGTCCTGTCGTCAAGCGTCCGAAGACTTCCTTGGCCCGCTCTGCATCGTGGTCCAGCACGGCTACCATGCCTAGTCCATACCAGGCACGCGGCTGATTGGGATACTTCGCGAGGACACTCTTGAAGGAAGCCTCTGCCGCGCGCGGATTCTTCTCCGAGAGCCTTTTTTCGCCTTCGGTCAGGGCCGCAATCGCTTCTGGATCGCTCGGCAGAGCAGTGACACGCGCGCGATTTCGTGCCAGAACTTCCGTGCTCAAATCTTTACTCTGCGATTCCTCTTGTGCCGGTGCAAATTTGATTGCGGCGACCCGCGCCTGTTCTGTCTTTACATCGATTGCCCGGACGAGGTCCGGAAAGTAATCGCGAAACTGTGGCGCGGACTTCTCATATTCGGTCAGACCCAGGAAGATGGGACGCACCAGGATATATCCATCCGCATCGTTGCCCTGCAAGGCCGCTTCGCGTTCACCGGGAGACATTTTCTTGAGTTTGATTTCCACTGCTCGCACCACACATTCCCCAAACCAGGACGGGAAATCGTCTTTCAGATCCGGCGCCAGGCGCGGTGCTCTTGCCGCCATCTCGTAGAGCGGCCGCTTCACTGCAATCACATGCGGATACTCCATTGGAAGACCATCAAGCAGGAAATGCAGATACGCATGACGCACCACATCCGTAGGTATTTCTTCTGTTCCGCTTAAGATAACGGCATAGTGATCCACAAAGTTTCTGACGTTTGTGATTCTTCCCACGAGCGGCTCGACAATAATCGTGAAGGTCTTAGGCATCGCCGGATCCACTACGGCCCGAAGATAGGTCCCGGACTGAAACAGGATCTGCGAGACCGAATCGTGTAACCTTTCAATTTCTCGGTTGTACAATGGCTGGACTTCTCGAAACATCCGCCCAATGTTCTGTTCGGTGTAATAATTCGACAAAATATCGCTAAAACCTTCCAGATCCAGAACGTCGGGGGGTAGTTGGTCCCGTCGCAAGACCGGACGGAATTTCGGCGCAGGACCAGACACAAGTCCGAACCACACGAACCGGGATAGCATCGCGCCCGGATCGCGGAATTGATGGCCGCGATAGAACTCCTTCAATGCGTCAACTGCGGGTCCCCGCTGCGCCCTCAACCGCTCTCGCATCTGTGAGCGATAGGCGCCCCAGTTGTCTGGGTTGATGTCGCCTTCATACCCGGCGGCATAAAGTGCGCACATGGTTGCAAACATGGCTTCGCTGGTGTCAATCGTGGCGGCGGTGGCCGGGGCGGCCGTTGGTCTAGGTCGCGCCGCGGGCCCCTGCGCGCGGCAAAGACCGGCGCATGCGGCCACGAGCAGCAGAATCACACAACTCTTTTCGCTGATTTTTCTTGGCATCTCTTATTTGGCTGGTGCGACAGTCCCCTGAGACAACTTGCAGGCCTGGGCAGGTTCATGAGGCTTGGATGGCGGTATCGCCGGTTGATACGGACATTCAGGAATCACGCTGCCGCGTCCCTTAGCCAATGTACAGGCGCCCCAGCTGCGAGTCAAGAAAGTGTACCCGGCCCACCCGGCCCGAAGAGGCGGTCTATTTCAGGCCACGGGAAACGCACTGGCCTGTTCTATCGGTAGATGAGCCTGGGCTATTTGGGCGTTGTCCGATGATCTGCACAATTCCGCTAACCTCATCGCGCACTTGCCAGCCCTGCCTCATTTTGTTAGGAATAGTACGCCGCCCGAAAAGGACAATCTCTATGAAGCGAATGCAAATCTCCACCTCACTGTTCTTTTTCGTGATTCCCTTCGCTTTGTTGAGCCTGCCAGATCGTCTATCCGCTCAGGCAGCCAGTTCCACGAATGCATCGGATGTTCAGGCTACATCCAGCACCGCGCCTGCGACGAAGCAACTTGAGTCAAAGAGTTTCACGTTGGAAGGCGGCAAGGTCTGGACAGACACCGGAATCACCCTCGAGCCCGGCCAACGAGTCGTCTTCAGCGCAAAAGGAACCCTGCATTATTCCGATGCAAAGGTGGACAACGGTCCTGAAGGCCTGACACGCGGCTTTAAGGACTTGATCCGCATCCTTCCTTTCAATGATGCCGGGCGGGGCGCGCTCATCGGCAGAATTGGAGACGCGGATGTTGCGCAGCCTTTTCTGATCGGAGCGAGCAAAGATGTCACCGCTCCGGTCAGCGGAAAGCTGTCCATCGGCATCAATCAGGCGACCATCGACACGGGCGATGGCTCCTACACGGTGAAAGTCACGGTCTATGCAGCCGACGCCAATGCGCCGAAGGAAGTGGCACGCCAGGTCTCCTCCATGCCCGGAATCGACAATTCCCTCTTCGCGAAAATCCCTCGTCGCAATGGCGACAAGGAGGGCAATCTCGGAGATATGGTGAACTTCCTGATCATCGGCAGCGAAGCGGAAATGAAGAAAGTCTTCACAACC
>Ga0181526_10003980_pt1 | contig 11736 bp, 8 predicted proteins | sample PEATcosm2014_Bin_35_FD_119750 | JGI IMG/M metagenome (GOLD analysis project Ga0181526, IMG submission 119750) | Peatland microbial communities from MTU Mesocosm Facility, Houghton, MI, USA - PEATcosm2014_Bin06_30_metaG | ecosystem: Environmental > Terrestrial > Soil > Wetlands > Peat | place...
AACCGGAGCCTGCGCCGTCGCCTGTGCCTGAATCTGGCCCGCTGCCGGCGCGGCTTGCGCCGTCTGGGCCGGCTGTGCGGCCGCGGCTGGATTCTGTCCATCGCCGAAGAGTTGCACCGTCTCCTGGTTGCGCTCGCCCACCAGCTCCACCGTGTCGCCCACGGCCACCAGCTCGTAGAACTCTTCCAGGTCGGTCTGGCTCATGCGGATGCACCCATGCGAGGCGGCCTTGCCGATCGACTTCGGCTCGTTGGTTCCGTGGATTCCGTAGCCTTGCTTGCTCAGCCCCATCCAGCGCGTGCCCACCGGATTGCCCGGCCCCGGCAGAACGGTCTTGCCATTGTGGTGATAAGTGGGGTTGGCCACGCGGCGCTCAATGGTGAAGGTTCCCACCGGGCTTGGCGTCGAAGGCTTGCCCACCGCCACCGTGTAAACCTTCTTCAACTGCCCGTCCTCAACCAGGGCTAGCTTGCGGTCTTCCAGGCTGACAACGATGACGCGCTTTGTTGGGGTAGTGGCAACAGCCTGCTGCTCGGAACTCTGCTTCTCCACTTGTTGATCCGCCGCGCCCAGCGCCATCGCCTGCGCCGCCAGAACCATCGCCGTCCCCGCCACAGCCGCCATCCTGCTGAGTCTCTGAGCCGTCATCGCATCCCCCAATCTCGCTTTCAAATCGCCTGCGCCCAGACAAAGTGCATCCGGCCAGCCAAACGTCGGTGATTGAAAACAAAGAGGTTATGGATGGAATGGAGAGAGAACGCCGTGTCACTGCTTAGACGCTGTGTGTGCGCTGACACGCGCCGCGCCGGGAACACGCAGGTGAGTGATTCCCGGTTCAGGTCGGTTCCCGCTCATCACGCACAAGCGTGACCGCAGTCACTGAGACTATGAGTGGTTCAGGAGCCATGATCGCCGCTGGCGAGCTTGAGAGCCATGGGGAACGCGTGGCGAAATTGAGCTGCGCCTTCCCATGGAACAGGAGCGGCAAGTCTCGCCTGCGGACGCGACACAGGAATGTCTAGTCCGTGGCCCAAGCCGTGAGAAAAGGGAGCGCACATGAAGAAAGCTGTCATCGTTCTTGGACTTTTCCTCTGTGGAGCAGCATGCGCATCCACCTCGAAATCCTACGTCGATACGAGTTACGGAAAGATCCAGTACAGCGATATTGCCAAACCCGCGCAGCCTTACAAGCTGAAGCTCAAGGTGGAGTTCCAGAGGAATGGGCAGCACCTTCCCGCGGTCGATAGTCAACTCCTGCAACAAGTCGATAGCGTCGTCAGAGCATCCGGCTTTGCGGCGCCCGTTGGCGACACTGAATCCGCCTCTGACTCGCTCACCATTGTGGTCAACAATATTGCCGATCTCGCAGAAGCACGGAAAAAGGGGTTCGCAACGGGATCGACTTTCTTTTTGAAAGGCTCAGTAGTCACCGACAACTACGAGATGCAGGCTACTGCCACAATCGGGGGGAGGACCGTTTCCAAGTCCGGCTACAAAGGAGCAATCCTGACGGCGATCGGCCATGCCAGCGGCCCGGAAGGCGTCGCCCCGATGACCGTGACGGAGGCCTTCAACAAGGTCGTCGAGCAACTCATCCTGCAATTCATTCGCGACCTGCCGACGACCGAACTCAATCAGACCCTTAACCCGGCCGCCAATGCGCCGCAACCCTCGCAGGAATCTGCAATTGCGCCGCTGCCGTCTCACGACTCCGCGCAAGAAGGTTCGGCAACAGTGACCATAAAGTCGACACCCGACGGCGCCGACATCCTTTTGGATGGAAAGTTTGCGGGGAATACTCCGTCAACCATCCGGGTCAAGGCCGGCGACCATACAGTGCGGATTGAGCTAAAGGGCTACAGCGCGTGGGAGAAGTCTCTGACGATAAGCGCCGACGCGCAGTTAACATTGAACGCAAATCTCAGTCAGTAGCCATTGGTGGGTGGCGCGCCCTGATTTCGTGGAATCTTATCCTTCCCACAAAAGGGGGGCCCCATCCTTCGCCTCTTTTCTGGCGAAGGGTGGGAGAGCACGCTCGCCTTGCAGTCCTTGCGTTGAATTGGCTCACGCCGGCGCACACTTGCAGATAGGAGAAGAGCGTACCAAGCCCCAGTCCAATCTGTCAGGGATATGGCCGGTCTGTCCCCCCATGCCCCCCCCTCCCCCCAGTGGAGGCCATCTTTTGACCCTTGCACCGCTTGTAACTTGCGCGCAATAAATTGTTTGTAATTCCTGCCCAGTGACGGATCGGTAACTGCAAACCCCGGATTTTGCCTGTTTTCCAGCCAGGAAAGGCCGCCATTTCAACCGGGAAAGGCGACATTCCCGCCTGCTGGCCCGCGATTTTGAGATGGCATACAGAGAACCTCAACCATCGGCCGCCGGCGAACCAAACAAGTCTGACAAGTAGGCCAGGCGGCCCATCGCGGGGTCTTCACGCGTGGGACGCTGCGAACTGCCAAGCAGCGCAACCTATGGGAGGTGGACAGAAGAGACGCCTGTCACACCTGCATCGTTTCTGCCGCCCCCTCATACTCGCCCTTCAGGCGTATTCCTTGATTTGCAGAGACTATGGCTCAGCCCCCCGCTTGCTTTGGTCGGCGGAAAGCCGGACGTTCTTGAGTCTCGCTCTGCTGCAAGGTTGTGACCAGAATCACAACGGGGGGTGAATGGGGTCACTGCCGTTGCCTCCACGGGAAGCGCAGACTCTGAGGTCTACAGGTATAAACCAAGTCGCCGCTCGGCGGCGGGAGGCATCCATGAGCTTTGCGGCCGGCATCAAGACCATCGTCGTGGCCACGGATTTGAACGGCCAGTCGGAGGCGGCTCTGGAATATGCCCGCAAACTGGCGGGGGGGTATGGGGCGCGCATTGTGCTGGCCCACGGCATTGACCCGCTGGATTATGCGGCTGTGGATTCGATTCCCAACCCTGTGCTGAAAGGGCTGAGCGAAAAGGCGCGCGCCGCGCTGGACGCTTTGGCCGGCGATCTGCTGCGGGAGGGCATACACAGCCATTCGGAGATCCGGCAGGGCGCGGTGGCGCAGATGCTGGTGGATGTGGCCCGGCAATATGAGGCCGGACTGATCGTGATTGGCACCAAGGGGATGGAGGGCGCCGGACCGGTGGTTGTGGGCGCCGTGGCCGAACAGTTGGTGCGGCTTTCGCCTTGTCCGGTGCTTGCGGTAGCGGCGGACTGGAACGCGGGCGCATTCCGCCCCGCTCCGGGCGGTCCGGTGCTGCTGGCCATGGAACGCAATGAGTGTACTTCGGCCGCGGTGGCCATGGCGCAATCTCTTGCGGAGACGTTCAATCGCACCTTGCTGGTGCTGCACGCGCGCCCGTCAGCCGCCGCCGTGGCCTTTCTGAACCCTTGCTCCACCACGCTGGAGGAGTTTGGTGTGCAGGCAACCGGGCGCTTTCCGGTGCGCTGCATGGTCAAGGACGGCAACCCGGCAGACGTAATTGTGGAAGCGATCGCGCAGTATCACCCTTGCGTCTTGGTGGCCGGGGTGAAGCGCGCCAGCGGCACGCCGGGACCGCATGGAACAGCCTTTGCCCTGCTTGCCCGCTCCCGTGTGCCGGTGCTTTGCGTCCCACCGGACCTGGCGTCCGCCGACTCGGACCGGGACCAGGAGCCCTGCGCCGTGGGACAGACCCTCTAGCGCACGGTGAGCGCGGGAGCTGAAACTTCGCTTTTGACGGGAGATGGGCAGGCGGAACAGGAGATTCCGAACTCTCATTTCATGGATCTGTTTCTCGGAAACTGTTGCATTGGCAGCGATTTGCAGGATAGGGGGTTGGACCATGAAAGCCGGTTCATCGCAGATTCGCGGCGTCAAGCGCGCTCGCCAGGGAAAGCCAGGCAGGTGGAATGGAGACGGCGTTCACCGCAGAGCTAGATCCGAGGCGGATGCAAGGAGAGTTGTGGCCATCGAACCGGAGGAGATAGCCAGGCGGATCGAAGCCGTCCAGCCGCATCCGCTGGCGGAGTTGCTGGCGTGTCCTTCAGCGACAGCAAATCTGCTGAACGCCGCGGCCCAGTGCCTCGACTTCGATGAAGGGGAGACAGTCTTTCGCCAGTCTGGACCATGCCTCGGGCTTTACGTGGTGGTTTCGGGTCAGTTCCTGCGCAGGACCGAGCGCATGGAGATGCGCTTGACGCTGGGCCCGGCGCGCACCGGGGATCTGGTCGAACTGGCGGCCGTCCTGGGCGACGGCCATCATACCTATTCCCTGGTTGCGCAGACTCCCGGATCGGTGCTCTTTCTGCCCGCTGAAGCTCTGAATCTGGCATTTCAGGAGTATCCGCCGTTGCGGATGCAGTTGTTGGAGGAACTGGCTCGCGAGGTCTCCCGCGCTTACATCGCCTGCTGCCTGTGCCGCACTGCCAGGGCGCGCCGGCGGAGTTCGGGAGAGACGCTGGCATAGGAGAGAAGTTCTGCATCGACAGGTTTCCGCGCGGGGTGTTTCCCAGGCCACAACGGAAATTGAGAGTAAATCCCTGTCTTGTGCCTCAGGAATGTGCGCTATACTGCAATTTGACCAACGGAACAAGTATGGCCACATTCCATTCCCATCACCCTCCGGAAGATTGCGTTAACTGTGAGCATCGCCATCTGCGAATGTTCTGCAATCTCACACCCGAGGCACTGCGCGACTACGACGGGATCGGCATCATGATGAGCCATGCTCGAGGCGCGAAGCTCTTTACCGAAGGCGACCCGGCCCGCAACGTCTTTGTCATCTGTTTTGGACAGGTCAAAATCTCCTCGACCTCACGCGACGGCAAGACCATGATTCTAAAGATCGCCGGCCCCGGCGACGTCATGGGCCTCAGCGCCGTTCTGGCCAACGTTCCCCACGAAGTCACCGCCGAGGCCATCGAGCCTTGCCAGGTGAAGACGGTGCGCAAGCAGGAGTTTGTTGACTTTCTGGGCCGCCATGGCATTGCCAGCATGCACGCGGCGCAGTCTCTCTCCGGCGAGTACCTGACCGTCTTTCACGATGCCAAGCGCCTGGCGCTCTCCGGCTCCGCGGCTGGGCGGCTGGCCCGTCTGCTGCTGGACTGGGGCCGCGCTTCCGCCAACGGCAAGCCGGAGATCCGTTTTACCATGGCCCTGACGCACGAAGAGATCGCCAACATGGCCGGCACATCGCGCGAGACAGTGACGCGGCTGCTGAACCAGTTTCGCCGCGATCAGTGGATCACCATCAAGGGCGCCAGCCTGACCATCGTCAAGCCCGACCAGCTCGAGCGGCTGACCGCTTAGGCTCCTTCTGGAGAGTTCCTGTTCCTGCATTATCTCGAAGCCAAACCAAAATCGGACTGCCCAATCTCAACGATGGGCCGCCAGCGACTCGGCCTCGGCCGCGGCTGGGTTCGCCACAGGTTCGCGCAGCGTGAGCACCGGGCAACGCGCGTGGGCGAGAACCCGGTAAATGACGCGGTCGCGGGTGAGGTTTTCAAGAGCCGAACGCTCGGTTGCGCCCAGCACGATCAGTCGCGCGCCGTGCTCGGCAGCCTCGGCCAGAATTTCGATGGACGGGTTGCCGTGGGCCACGCGCGGCTCGACGGGGGAGGCGCAGCCGCAGCCGGTCTGGGCGGCCAGCAGGCGCAGCTCATGCATGGCCGCCGAATCCAGGCCCGTCGGCAAACCCTGCCGCTCCATTTCATCCATCGGCGGCAGCACATGCAGCAGCACCAGCCGCGCCCCTTGACTGGCAGCGATCCTGCAGGCAAGCGCCGCGCTCGGGCGAGAGGTCTCTCTAAGTGTGGTGGCATGCAGCACAACGCGATCGCGATCGCGGTCTTCCACCAGGAGATGAGCCTCGGGTCCCACGGTCATGACCGGGAGGTAGACCGAGCGCAGCACTTGTTCTGCCACGGAACCTAGAAGCAGCTTGCCCAGCCTGCTTCGGCTCCGGGTTCCGAGAAGCACTCGATCTGCCTGGAACTGGCGGATCGAGGCTTCAATCTGCCGTGCGGGCTGCCCTTCGCGCACCAGGGCATCGCAGGCTATGTTCTGGCCACGCGCCAGCGCGCACCAAGGTTCCAGTGCCTTGGCCGCCATTTCCACCGCGCCAGCCGGATCGTAGTACGGCATTCCCGCCGCATCGGCCGACATGGCCGCGGCGGTGGGCAGCACATGGAGGAGAATCAGCCGCGCCCCCGACTCCGATGCCTGTTCCAGCGCAAACGGCATCAGCCGTTCCAGGTCGGTCAAGTCGGTAGCCACCAGGATCGCCGCCGGATGAATCCAGCGAGCCATGCCTGTGTAGGGAGCTTCATCCGGCATCGTTCACCTCGCACTGGACAGCGTTGCACCGATCGCAACCCGGTGATGTGCCACGGCGCACCCCTGAAAGTGATTTGAATCACGCTGAGCCCGTCCAATGACGATTCCTCCCGCCCCGCTGCCGGAGACATTATGGTGCAGCAGGAAGGCGCGGATACTCGGGGTTTTTGGGGCGGAAAGGCGTTGTTTCCGGCTCAGGACCAACTCAAAACGGGCCAAAATGCGCCGTTTTTGTTTACCGATAAGTTAATGGGGTGTGTTTCTAAGCTGCTCATTCATAGCGACTTACGAGCAATGACGGGTTGAAAAGGAGGCTCCCGGAGGGGTAGGGGGGGTGGGGGTCTGCGGGGGGTACGGACCGGTCACATACCTGACATTTTGGACCGGGGCATCGCATGAGATGATTGTGCGCTCGCGGGGTGTAATTTTCGGCAAGCGGTACGCGGCACGGTCGGCAAGAGACTTCCGGAGCGCCGGGCAGTTGGCTGGATATTGGCTGCCGGCTGGCTGGCGACCGGACCGGAACTCAGGGGTCCGCTCTATTGCTGAACGTATTCTTACAATAGACGAGCAGTTTTTGAGATTTCTCTACGCAAACCGATATTTCGCTGTATCATTTCGACATGCTGCTAGAATTCCGTTTTAAGAACTTTCGCTCCTTTCGTGACGAGCAGAAGATTTCTCTCGTTGCGGCTCGGTCGCGTTCCGAGGAGCCGGATCTGCGACTGATAGAATCCAAGCTCAAGGGCGTCGCAGGGCTGCGTTGTGCCGCAATTTATGGTCCCAACGGATCAGGCAAGAGCAATTTGCTTAAGGCGATGGCTGAATTTAGCGTCATCATTTCAGCCTCGCAGAAACGATGGGATTCCTCCGATAAAATTCCTATCTGGGATCCATTCATGCTTGACGATGAGTCCAGATCAGGGGTGACTGAATTTGAGGCTTCAGTTGTAATAGATGATGTTGAGTACCGCTATGGGTTTCGCTTCAACGAGACGACAATCTCCGAGGAGTGGCTCTACGAATACTCGCCAAACGAGCGAACCCTTTTTCGCCGCAAGACGACGGACGGTCGCGTCGAAGTCGAATTCGTTGGGAGGAATCTCACAGGCAGCACCCTCGAAACAATCCGGCAGGTGACACGCCCGAACAGCTTGTTCCTCTCTGCCGCAGCACAGAACAATTATGAAAGGCTTGCGGTCATACAGAAATGGTTTGCGGACAGGTTCAACATAATTCAGGGACAAGATTGTACTCAGATGCTTCCTTTCACCGCGGACCTGTGTAAAAAGCAGGAAGTCAAGGATCGGGTGAAGGGGCTGGTTAGCTTTGCGGATTTAGGGATTGAGGATTTTGAAGTCGTGGAGGAAGATGCGCCCGAAAACTTCAAGAAAATGTTCACTGCCATGGTTTGGGCAGCAAGGGAAGTTGACCCAGAAATAGCTGGGAGGGTGGCAGAACGCAAATCGTTCCTTCATTCCGAAGTTCGCATGATGCATCGCGGGACCGACGGTAAGTTATTTCCTTTGATGCCAAACCAACAATCAAGGGGGACATTGGCGTACTTCTCAGTGCTGGGACCCTTGCTAAACGAGCTTAGGGATGGATCGGTCCTGTTGATCGACGAGTTGGAATCCAGTATGCACCCCCACCTCATCCGCCAATTGGTTCGCGTGTTTAATGACCCGGACCTGAACCCCAAGGGGGCACAAATCATCTTTACAACGCACAACACAGGAATCCTCGATGCACAGATTTTAAGGCGGGATCAGGTTTGGTTCACCGAAAAGAACCAGGAGGGGGCCACCGTGTTGTTTCCACTGACCGATTTCAAGCCTCGCAAGGACCAGAACATCGAGGTAGCCTATCTTCATGGACGGTTCGGTGCAATTCCGTTCCTTGACAGCGAGTTGTTGTACTCAGCGCTGCAGACTCGGGATTTGGGCCAAGCTTCTCAGTGCGCTGAGGAGGCTAAGTAGATGGGGAATGAAAGGAGCCGAAGAAGGATATCTCCGGTAAGGGACGAAAGGCAAAGGATTCTTGTTCTGTGCGAGGGGAGATGCACGGAGCCCCAATACCTAAGAGCTCTGCGTAGCAAACTCAGAGTTCCTGAGCAGAACTTCAAGATACTCTGCCCACCTGAAGTTCCAAACACACCGAGGGAGATGGTTAAGGAAGCGAAACGCAGAAAGCGCGACAAGCATGAATGCTACGACCAAGTGCGGTGCGTTTTTGATGTTGAGGCAAAACTGACACAGAAGTCCCGGGATGGGCTCCCGGAGGCCCTCAATTCTGCAACGGATGCCGGGATCTTGACTGCCGTGTCTAACCCTTGCTTTGAGATCTGGCTGTGTTGGCACAAGACAGACCAGACGGCTTGGATTGCGTCAGATGCGATTCAAAGTCGGTGCAAGCAACTTGGTCTTACGGACGGAAAGCAAATCCAGGATGTCAGTTCCCTAATTCAAGACTGCTATGGGGTTGCGAGAGAGAGGGCGATTAATTCCGATCAGGCACACGATAGAAATGGGAGGGGAAGGACGGAGGACAGGAACCCGTCCTCCGGCATCTATAAGCTGATCGACGCCATCAGCGAGGCCTTTCCACCCCGTCAATAGCTACATCTCCTTGACGCCTTCGACGAAGGCCTTCAGCTGGCGGGCGCGCGCATGGCTTCCAGAGCGGCGGTGAGGTCTCTGGCCAGGGCTTGCTGGGCTTCCTCGGTTAGCTTTGCGCCTTGGCTGGTGAGATAGAAGACGTCGATGGCGGTTTCGCCTTCGGTGTCGATGAGCGCCACGGTGATATTGCACTGGTGGTTGCTGAGGGTGAGGGCGATCTGGCGGAGCAGGCCGGGAACGTCCTGGGCGACGACCTGGAGCAGCGTGGCGTGCGTGGAGGACGCGGAGTCGAACTCCAGGCGCGTAGCCACCTCGACCTTGACGTTGGAGGGGTGGTTCATGTGGCTGCGGCCCTCAAGCAACTGCGCGACCTCGACCCTCTGCGCAACCACGTCGTGGAGGTTGGCCAGGAATCGGTCCTTCTCGCTGGGGTTCAGCTCCAGGGTATGGAAGACATCCGTGAAGTGGAAGCTGTCCACGATGACGCCTGCCTCGTTGGAGAATGCGCCGGCCTTGACGATGTTCATCCCCCAGGCGGCCAGCGCCCCGGCCACGTCGGCGAAGAGGCGGGTGCGGTCGCGGGTGATGACCGTGAGGTCGAAGAGCTGGCGGTTGGGGCGCAGGTCGAGCTGAACGGGATCGCGTTCCAGGTTCAGGGCCATCTGGAAGTGGTGGCGGATCTGCTCGGGGAGGCGGGTTTGCAGGTAGCGCTGGGGCAGGCCTTCGAGGAATTGCCGGAGCGCTTCGTGCTGGGCGACGGGAACCATGGAACGGAGGCGGTTGAGCAGGGTGGGGTCGATGGCGGCGTGGTAGCGGACCTCATCGACGGAGCGGTCCATGAAGTTGGCCGTAGACATGTAGAACTGCCAGAGGTTCTCCGCTTTCCAGGGCGTGAGCGCTTCGGGGTTGACGGCCTTGATGTCGGCGAAGGTCATGATGGTGAGCATCTTGAGGAGCTGGGGACTGACAATCTTCTCGGCGAAGCCGCGGACGTTCTCGAGGTCGAAGATGTCGCGGCGCATGGCGGCCGACATCTCCAGATGGAGGCGGATGAGGTTGAGGATGGCCTCGCGTTCCTCGGAGTCGAAGTCAAGGCGGGCGAGGAAGGCGTCGGCCAATTCGACGCTTTGCGTTGCGTGCTCGCCGGTGCGCCGGGCCTTGCCTGTGTCATGCAGCAGCAGGGCGAGCAGAAAGAGGTCGAGGCGGTCGATCTCCGGCATGAGCTGGGCGAGGCGTTGCTCATAATCGTGTGCGGGCTGGCGCAGGCCGTGCACGTTGTCGATGGTGAGGAAGGTGTGCTCGTCGACGGTGTAGCGGTGGTAGCTGTCGCGGATGACGAGGGCGTCGATGCCGTGGAACTCGGGGATCAGCATCTCCAGAACGCCAAGAGCGTGCATGGTTCTCAGGGCATGTGCGGCGTGGGGTCCGAGCAGAACCTCGCGAAGCGCGTTCCACAGGTAGGGCCCCTCGGGAATGTGGATGGCCAGGGCGGGCAGAGCGTCGGTGATGCGGTCCTCGGCGGCCTGCGAGAGCGCATAACCGTGGGTGGCCATGAGCGAAAAGATGCGCAGGATGGCGCTGGTGTCGTTGAATTGCGCGCCGGGGGCGATGTCGATGCGCCCCTGGTCGAGGAGGAAGTCGGTTCCGGCAATCGGCGTGCGGCGGCGGCGGAATTGGCGGTAAAAGCTGACCGGAGCGGGAATGTGCTCCATGAGCAGGACGGCGCGGCGGTAAATGACGCGAGCGTGGCGATAGTAAGTCCGCATCCAGTAGGCGGGGTCGGCGGTGCCGCGGGTCTCAAGGCCGATGGAGTTGGCGGCGGCTTCGTCCTGCGACTGCCAATCGAGGACATTATCGTCGCGGCCGTGGCGGAAGTGGAGAAAACATCGGGCGGCAGCCAGGAAGTCGAAGGCGGCCTCGGCGTCTCCACGGGCGCTCTGGAAGACGCCGCCGCGCTGGCGGGGCCACTCCTTGGTCTCCTTCAGGTGAAAAAGCAGGGCGAACCAGACGGCCAGGTGATAGTCGCGCAGGCCGCCGGGACAGTCCTTGAGGTTGGGCTCGAGGTGGAAGATGGTGTTGCCGAACTTGGCGTGGCGGGCGCGGGCTATCTCGCCCAGCTTCTGGGCAATGGTGTTCCACTCGCTCAGAACCAGGCCGGGAAGGACGGTTTGGTGGAGCTGCTGGTAGAGCGGGAACTGGCCGGCAAGAAAACGGCGGTCGAGGGTGGCCAGCGTGAATTCGAGGTTGTCGGGGTCGAAGCGGCCTGCTTCCTTGACGGTGCGGGAGCAGGGGCTGGCGCGCAGTCCGATGTCCCACATGCCCTGGATGATGGCGCGGACGGCATCCTTGGACTGCGCCTCGGTCTTCTCGTCGGCAAAGGCGAAGAGCACGTCGATGTCGGAGTAGGGGAAGAGATCCTTGCGCCCATAGCCTCCCATGGCCAACAGGGCGGCGCTCTGCGGGGGCTGGCCGTCGAAGGCCCGGCGCCACATTTCAATGAGGATACGGTCCACCACAGCCGAGCGGCGGCGGATGGCGGCCGTGCCGTCGCCGGTGCGCTCGCAGGTCTGGCGCACGAGCGCCATCTCCCGCGTATACTGCTCCCGAAGATCGTCAACCGCCAAAGCCGCTGGGTTCATAGTTGGTTTTGGGTGGCCTGCCGAAGCAAGAAAGGATTGTTAACAGCATAAGCCAAGTTGGCGCGGATGGGAATAATTTGATTGGCAGGGGGGCGGAATGCGGGACGGGCGGGGCGCCCAGGCGGACGCCTCAGGTGGTTTTCCAGGTCTGGGAATCCACACCAGGGCCACCCGGCCAGG
>Ga0181526_10003981_pt1 | contig 11734 bp, 14 predicted proteins | sample PEATcosm2014_Bin_35_FD_119750 | JGI IMG/M metagenome (GOLD analysis project Ga0181526, IMG submission 119750) | Peatland microbial communities from MTU Mesocosm Facility, Houghton, MI, USA - PEATcosm2014_Bin06_30_metaG | ecosystem: Environmental > Terrestrial > Soil > Wetlands > Peat | place...
CTCCTGCGAAGCCTCCTGTGCGTCTGAAAAGAAGGGCAGCACAATTCCCACGGTCAGGGCCGCCAGCGTAAGAACCCGCATTGTCCTCGACGTTTTGTACATAGGGATCTCGATCCTCCTACGCAAACGAAGGTAAGAGCACATGCAGAACCCATCCCACGAACACTCCGAGGAATCTAATATATTGAGAATAAATAGCTTATTATTCTAGGAAAGATGTCTTCTTTCGTGCTCTGCCTGCCCGCCACGCCACCACTGTCGGACTGTCCTGACATTCGCCGCTCGCTCTTCTCGTAGGCTATACACCCGGCCGCGTATTTTTCCTAAAGCGATCCAATTCCAATGAAGATGCATGAGGATCTCAGCTAAAGCTGCACGCAAGATGCAAATGGAGAAAGACGAAACCTCCTATGCCGCGCCCAAAAAACTCCGGATCCGCTTCAGCACCTGCGCGTACATCGCCTCCGTCAAGCGCCCCGTTTGCGTATTTTGCTGGCTGGGATGGTAAACGCCAAACAACCTCGGCAAATCGCGGGCTATTTCCACTTCCGCTCCATGGCCAAATCTGTACGCCGCGCGCGACGCGATGTTGTCATCGCGTTTCAAAATTTCCAGGTACGCGTCCCACGCGATTTTCCCCAAAGCGAGAATCGCCGCCGGCCGCAGCAGTCGCAATTCGCGTTCCAGATAAGCGCGACAATTCTCGAGCTCACTGAGCAGTGGCTTATTCGCCGGAGGAGCGCACCGCACCGCTGCGGCGATATACGCATTCCGCAATTGCAATCCGTCTTCGCGGTGCAGGGAAGTGGACTGATTGGCAAAGCCTGCTCTAGAGAGCGCCTTGTACAGAAAATCCCCAGAGCGATCGCCGGTGAACACGCGTCCTGTGCGATTCCCTCCATGCGCCGCTGGAGCCAACCCCAAAATAAAAAGCTTCGCGTTTGCGTCCCCGAACCCCGGCACGCCGCGTCCCCAATATTCCCATTCGCGATACGCGCGACGCTTTTCCCGCGCCACTTTTTCCCGGTACTTTACCAGTCGCGGGCATTTCCGGCAGTCGCACACCTCTTCCCCAATGAGTTTCAGCGCATTCTCGGTGTTCACTTTTTCCTTTTAAGCATCTCCGCGAGCATTACAGCCTGGTTTTGCTTTTCGTCCTTGCTTCCGTACAGCAATGTCACAGTTGCGTGCTCGCGCTCGAGTTCGTTCATTTTGCTGAGGAGGTTTTTCTTTTTGGCAAGTTCCGCCTTATACCGCTTGACGAATTCGCCCCAGTTCCTCTCCTCGTGGTGAAACCATTTCCGCAGCTCATCGCTCGGTGCAATTTCCTTCATCCACAGATTCACCCCCGCTTTTTCTTTCGTCAGCCCGCGCGGCCACAACCGGTCCACCAGTACCCGGAATCCATCCCCCTTCGACGCCTTTTCATACACGCGTTTGGTTTGGATCATGATGCTGTTCCTCGCAGCAATCGCAATACTTCCTCATGCAAAAGTCCGTTCGTGCTTACGAATCTTCCTTTATAGATCGTTCGCTCGCCGTCGATCGTCGTTGATCTCCCTCCCGCTTCTTCCACGATTAGTCCCAGCGGCGCCAGGTCCCATGGCTTGGATACCCAATCCACAGCCGCTTCCACCGCTCCTTCTGCCACCAGCATGTGCTGCCAGAATCCACCCATCGAGCGGCTGCTGCGTGCCGCGTCCGCCATCCGCCGCATCCTCATTCGCGCATCCATGTTCTTCGCCCAACCAGTTCCGGTCGTGAAGAACATCGCTTCTTCCACGCTCTTCCTTGCCGATACGTGAATCCGCTTCCCACTCCGAAAAGCTCCTTCGCCGCGATACCCCCACCACCGCGTCCCCTGCGAAAGCGCCGGCGCGCTCACAATCCCCGCCACGATCTCGCCGTTCTCCTCAATTCCTACCAGCGTGCCGAATGTCGGAATTCCCCGCGAAAATTCTTCTGTGCCGTCAATTGGGTCGATAATCATCCGCGCGCGCTCGCCGTGTGCCGGCTCCTTAGGAATCTCCTTACTGGTCTCCTCGCCCAAAACGTCAATCGGCAACCCACTCTCCGCCACTTTCCGCAGCGCCATCGCTTCCACGGCTTTGTCCGCAATCGTAACCACGGTTCCGTCGCTCTTCTTCTCTGCTCCAATGTTCTCCGTCCGGAAATACTTCATCGCGATTGCATCCGCTTCCTCCGCAATCCCTTCCAGCAACGCTCCATATTTCTTTCCGTATCCCATTCCCGCTCCTCGCCGAGCACTTACACTCTTTTATTCTCAAACTCTTATCCTTCTGTTTCTTCTCTCACGCAAATCCACGCGGCAATATATTCCTTAAGTCCTCTTCCTGATATCTGATTACTGATATCTGATATCCTCCTTAGGATACATGAACGCTCAACCCAACACCGGCACCATCCTCGACCGTATCCTGGAATCGCGCCGTGCTGAGGTGGATCACCGCAAACGCGTCCTTCCGGAAACCGCGCTCAAATACGGCGTAAAAGCTGCTTCTCCCGTCCGCGATTTTGCCGCCGCACTTTCACGCGACGCCCTCAACGTCATCGCCGAGTTAAAACCAGCCTCGCCCTCCCGCGGCGTCATTCGCGAACCGTTCGATCCGCCCGCGCTTGCCAAGTCTCTCGAAGCCGCTGGCGCCGTCGCGCTCTCCGTTCTCACCGAAGGAGAGTTCTTCGGTGGCTCCCTCAAGAATCTCCGCGATGCCCGCAAGGAGGTTGCCCTTCCCGCCCTTCGCAAGGACTTCATCTTCGATCCCTGGCAGGTCTGGGAATCCCGTGCGAATGACGCCGACAGCTTCCTACTCATCGTCAGCGCACTCTGCGACTCGCTCCTCCACGACCTGATCGCTCTCGCCCGCGAACTCAACATGGAACCGCTCGTCGAGGTACACACCCGCGCCGAACTCGGCCGCGCATTGGCTGCGGACGCTCGCATCATCGGTGTCAACAATCGCGACTTGAAGACACTCTCCGTGCACATGGAAACGTCCTTCGAGCTGATCGAACAAATTCCCGATCATTGCCTCGCCGTTGCCGAATCCGGCCTGAGCACGCACGCCGATCTTCATGCTTTGCGCACCGCAGGCTTCGATGCCTTTCTCATTGGCGAACACCTCATGTCCGCTCCCGATTCTGCCGCTGCCCTCTTCCAACTGCTCACTCCTCCAGAATGATCGTCTTCCAATCCGACTCGGTCTTTCCACTTTGACTCTTTCCCTTCTTACTCCTGTCGCAACACCGTACTCTTCCGCTACACTGTCCATCATGGTCCGCGTCAAAATCTGTGGCATCACCAAATGGGAAGACGCTAAACTCTCCGCCGATCTCGGGGCTCACGCCATCGGCCTGAATTTCTACGAAAACAGTCCACGCTGCATCACCCCTTTCAACGCTGCCGAACTGATCCGCCGTTTGCCCCTGTTTGTAGCGCCAGTCGGCATCTTCGTGAATTGGGCTGCGTCGCCTGTCGTGGCTCTCTGCAAAGCATTGGGCCTTTCCGCCGCACAACTTCACGGGGACGAGACCCAGCAAGTCGTCGACGCCGTCGCTGGCCGCTTGCCTGTTATCAAAGCCCTGCGCCTCGGGCAGGGAAGTGAGAAATTTGATTTTTCCAGCTTTCGCAGTGCCTCTGCCTTTCTGCTCGATTCCGCGCTCTCCGGCCATTACGGTGGCAGCGGCACTACCGGCAATTGGCACATCGCTCGCACCGCCGCCCAGACGCAACGCATTATCCTCGCCGGTGGACTCACGCCCGAAAATGTGGCCGAGGCTATCCGCATCGTCCGCCCTTATGCCGTAGACGTTGCCAGCGGCGTCGAAGCCCGTCCCGGCAAGAAGGATCCCATCAAGCTCCGCGCCTTCTTCGACGAAGTTTCCCGCGCCTCCCGCGAAATCTCCTGAATCTCTCAGCCTATCGAGAGAGAATTGTCATTCCGAGCGAAGCGAGGAAAACTGCTTTCAACCTCGAAGGCTAGCTGAAATTCCTCGCGCTCAAGGTACAATAGTCAACTCAATCCATGACCACGCAACTCACCATTCCCGCCTCCGTCTCCGGGCGTTTCGGCCCATACGGTGGCCGCTACGTTCCGGAAACGCTGATGGTGCCGCTCTACGAACTAGAGCGCGCCTATGAACAGGCAAAAGCCGATCCCGCGTTCCAAGCCGAATTGCATGGTCTTCTCAAGAATTTCGCCGGCCGTCCCACTCCACTTCAATTCGCGTCACGTCTCACCGCCCGGTTTGGCGGGCCCCGCATCTACCTGAAGCGCGAAGACCTCCTTCACACCGGCGCGCACAAAATTAATAACGCCATCGGCCAGGGACTCCTCGCCGTCAAAATGGGCAAGCCGCGCATCATCGCGGAAACCGGCGCAGGCCAGCACGGCGTCGCCTCCGCCACCGTCGCCGCTCATCTCGGCTTGCAATGCACCGTCTATATGGGCACCGAAGACATGGCCCGCCAGGCCCTCAACGTCGCTCGAATGCGCATGCTTGGCGCGGGAGTCATCGGTGTCGAATCCGGCAGCAAGACCCTCAAAGACGCCATCAACGAAGCCATGCGCGATTGGGTCACCAACGTCCGCGATTCCCACTATCTCCTCGGCTCTGTTCTTGGCGCGCACCCTTATCCCACGATGGTCCGCGATTTTCAGTCGGTCATCGGCCGCGAAGCCCGCGAACAAATCCTCGCTGCCGAAAAGCGCCTGCCCACGCATCTTTACGCTTGCGTTGGTGGCGGCTCCAACTCCATCGGCCTTTTCTACGAATTTCTCAAGGATCCCGGCGTCAAAATGGTTGGCATCGAAGCGGGTGGCCGCGGCAACGGACTTGGCGAGCATGCCGCACGCCTAGCCGCACATCAAGGCTTCACTGGCGCTCGACCGGGCGTTCTGCAAGGCACATACACGTTCGTCCTGCAAAACGAAGACGGCCAGATCGCCTCAACACATTCCATTTCGGCAGGCCTCGATTATCCGGCCATTGGTCCCGAGCACGCCTGGCTCGCCGATCAGCATCGTGCCGAATACGCCGCTGTCTCCGATTCCGCCGCGCTCGAAGCTGCTCGACTCCTCTCGCGCGCCGAGGGCATTATCCCTGCCCTTGAATCCGCGCACGCGTTAGCCGGCCTATTCGAGCGCCTCCCCCAATTCAAGCCAAGTGACCTCATCATCGTCAATCTCTCCGGCCGCGGGGATAAGGACATGGACACGTATAAACGCCTGCTTTAATCTGGCGCAATCCTGATGAACGCCGCCCTCCACAACCCGACCCGCATCTCCAAACGCTTCGCGGAACTTCGTGCCACCGGCGAACTCGGCATCGTAGCGTACATCACCGCCGGCGATCCGACTCTCGACGCCACACACAAGTTTGTTCTTGCTCTCGCCGAAGCCGGTGCGGACGTCATCGAACTCGGGGTGCCATTTAGCGATCCGCTCGCCGATGGCCCTACGATTCAACGTGCCTCCGAACGGGCCCTCAAATCCGGAACGACTCTTGCCGGTGTTCTGGAGCTTGTGCGCCGCATTCGCCAGTCCAGCGAGGTTCCTCTCGTCCTCTTCAGCTACTACAATCCCATTCTCCAGATGGGCCTCGAAAAATTTGCGGCGGCCGCTTCCCAAGCCGGCGCCGATGGCGTTCTTGCAACCGATCTCACCCCCGAAGAATCAGAAGACTATCGCCGCATTTTCCACGCGCACCAACTCGACACCATCTTCCTCGCCGCGCCAACCTCCAGCGACGAGCGCCTGAAGCTAATCTCAGGCTGCACTTCCGGTTTCCTCTATATCATTTCCCGCACCGGAGTCACCGGCGCTAAAGACTCTTTCCCCGACGAACTCCCTGCGCTTCTTCGCCGCGCTCACCATTTCACCGATCTTCCCATCGCCGTCGGCTTCGGCATCTCTCTCCCTGGCCACGTTAGCGTTCTAGGTGGACTTGCAGATGCAGCCGTCATAGGCTCCGCGCTCGTCTCCGAAATCGAAAATGCCTCCACGCCCGATGCCGCCGCCACTCGTCTCCGCGACCGCATCCAAAAACTCAAGGAAGCCGCCCGCCGCGGCCTCTCCCGCCGCGAGGCCATTCCATGATCACTATCCCCAGATTTGACGCTAGCCTCCCAGTGTTTGTCATCCTGATACGATCCGACAAGGATCGCCGAAGCACTTCTCGCTTTCTCTGTCCGGAGCCTGTCCAATGAACATCTCTGACTGGCGTCAGCGCATGGACGAAATCGATAAGAAACTCGTCGAGCTTTTGAACGAACGATGCAAGTGCGCCCTGGAAATCGGCCACATCAAGCACGAATCGAACATCCCGCTCTATCAGCCGACACGTGAAAAGGAAGTTCTCGCCAACGCAGAAACAAACAACCAGGGCCCGCTCTCCCACGCGGCCATTCGCCGCCTTTTCGAGCGCATCATCGACGAAGCCCGCTCCGCCGAACGCGTCGCCATGTTCGGCGAGTCTTCCACTACGGACGACGAGGAGTCCAAATGAGCTCTGACTTTTGTAGTGGCCACTTCCTGACGCGGACACATTTTCTGGATCGTCTAATTCTGGGGACTGAGGACTAATCATGGTCATTGTTATGCACGAAGGGGCGACCGACGAGCAGATCCAGCACGTCATCGATCGCGTTGTCGCCAGCGGCTTCGATGTTCACCGCTCTACCGGCGCATCCCACACCGTCATTGGCGCCGTCGGCGTTCATCGCGATTTTGATCATCGCGATTTTGAACTTCTCGAAGGCGTGCGCGAAGTCGTCCGCATTACGCAACCTTTCAAACTGGCCAGCCGTCAATTCAGGCCCCAAGGCACCATCGTCGATCTCGGCCGCGGTGTCGCCATCGGTGGTAACGAGTTGGTCGTTGCTGCGGGTCCCTGCTCGGTCGAATCTGCGGAACAGATCAACGCAGTCGCCGAGGCAGTCTCCAAAGCGGGGGCAAGAATCATGCGCGCCGGCGCCTTCAAGCCGCGTACTTCGCCCTATGCTTTCCAGGGCCTCGGCGAAAAGGGCCTTAAGCTCATGCGCGACGCCGCCGACAAGTTCAATCTCTTCGTCGTCAGCGAAGTGATGGATCCTTCGCAAATTCAGATGATGGGCAACTACGTGGACATGTTCCAGGTAGGCGCTCGCAATATGCAGAACTATTTTCTCCTGCGCGCGCTCGGCGAAACTCAAAAGCCTGTCCTCCTCAAGCGCGGCATGTCCGCTACGATCGAGGAGCTTCTTCTCAGTGCCGAATACATCTTGGCCGGCGGAAACTACGATGTGGTCCTCTGCGAGCGCGGCATCCGTACCTTTGAAACCTATCTACGCAACACGCTCGACATTGCGGCCATTCCCGTCATCAAAAAGCTCTCTCATCTCCCCATTGTTGCTGATCCTTCCCACGGCACTGGCCGCCGCGATAAGGTCCCACCGATGGCCCGCGCCGCCGTGGCTGCAGGCGCCGATGGCCTGCTTATCGAAGTGCATAACGATCCGGATCGCGCGCTCTCCGATGGCGCGCAATCCCTTACCCCCACCGAATTTTCTCAGCTCATGGCTGAGCTGCGGATCATCGCTCCCGCGGTGAATCGCCACCTTTCGTGATGCCAGTGTTCCACAGCATTTCTGCGATACTGTTTTTCTTTCTTCGCTTTGGCCCATTGGCTCTCGGCGGTAGACTGTCGGCTGCCGCCTGACCATGCCTCACTTCATACAACGCGTAACCATCCTCGGCACCGGCCTCATCGGTGGCTCCTTCGCTCGTGCTCTTCGCAAATACACAAAAGACATCCACATCGCCGGTTGGGATCGCGCCGAAGTCATTTTGGAAGCCCGGAAATCCGGCGCGATTGACGAGGGCTTCTTTGAATCCCTCGAACCCGCCATTCGCCGCGCCGACTTGATCTACATCGCCTTGCCCATAGGCAATACCCTGGACCTTCTTCCCGAACTCGCCCAGCACGCCCCGCCGCACGCCCTGGTTACCGATTGTGGCAGCACCAAGCAGCGCATCTGGCATGCCGCCACGGAGCTCTTCGTCGAAGAAGTCGGTCCCATCTTTTTGGGTGGTCATCCGATGGCAGGCCGCGAATTGGCTGGTCTCGCGCATGCCAATGCGGATCTTTTCCAGAACGCAACGTATGCCCTGATCGGTAATCCGGACGACACGCACGACCCGCGCATCAACGCCTTCGTCAAAATCCTCAAAAAAATTGGCGCACGTCCGCTTTGGCTGGGCGCGCAGCAGCACGATTACGCCGTGGGCCTTGCCTCGCATCTGCCGCAAATCGCCGCTGTCGCTCTTGCCTCATTCCTCTACGATCGTTTGGACGAGAACGGCCTTCCCATCACTCTCGCCGGCCCCGGGCTCCGCGACACGCTTCGCCTCGCCGGCAGCCCGTACTCCACCTGGCGCGATATCGTACTCACCAACCGCGAAGTCCTTTCCGCCGCTCTGGATTTGTTCGCCCGCCGTCTCGACGACCTTCGCGAGCGCCTCGGCTCCCGCGAACTCGAAGCCGATTTCGACGCCGCCAACGAACTCTATAAACTTCTCCGCTCGCTTTAGCACCGGCTTAGCCTATGTCTTTCTTTTCTTCCCGCGTCAGCCTCCCATCCGCAGCTTTCTTACAGGCTCAAGCCTGTGCTACAAGATTCCCATGGACAAACGCATCGCCTCCCCCGACGTCGCCCTCGCCAATCTTCGCGATGGCATGACCATCCTTATGGGCGGCTTCGGCCTTTGCGGCATTCCCGAAAAACTCATTGACGCTGTCTGGCGCAAGGGCACCAAGGATCTTACGATCGTCAGCAACAACGCCGGCGTGGACGATTTCGGCATCGGCCTGCTTCTCTTAAATCGCCAGGTCAGGAAAATGGTCTCCTCCTACGTCGGCGAAAACAGACTTTTCGAGCAACTCGTCCTGACCGGCGAACTGCAGGTGGAGCTCAATCCACAAGGCACCCTGGCGGAGCGCATCCGCGCCGGCGGTGCTGGCATTCCCGCGTTCTACACCCCGACGGGCTACGGCACGCTGGTCGCCGAAGGAAAAGAGACCCGCGATTTCGACGGCCGTCACTACATCCTCGAGCGCGCCCTCCGTGGCGATTTCGCCTTCATCAAAGCTTGGAAAGGCGATCGCATGGGCAATCTCCTCTACCGCAAAACCACCCGAAATTTTAATCCCATGATGGCCACTGCCGCCGATCACGTCATCGCTGAAGTCGAACAACTCGTCGAGCCCGGCGAACTTCCTCCCGATCAGGTCCACACTCCCGGCATCTTCATCGACGCCATTTTCGTAGGGGCCCCCTACACCAAGCGCATCGAAAAGCGCACCGTGAGAAAACTGTAATGACGATGAGCATCCGTGTTTTTGATTTTGTGTTTTGACTACTAACTGTACACTGTCGACAGTAAACTGCCTTTATGACCGACGACCAAAAACGCGAACGCATCGCCCGCCGCATCGCCCTCGAACTGCGCGACGGCTACTACGTCAACCTGGGCATCGGCATGCCCACACTCGTCGCGAACTACGTTTCCAAGGGCATGGACGTTGTCATGCAATCGGAAAACGGCATGCTCGGCGTCGGCCCGTATCCCCTCGAATCTGAAATCGATCCCGATCTCATCAACGCCGGCAAAGAAACCGTCACGGAAATTCCCGGCACCGTGTATTTCTCTTCGGCCGATTCCTTTGCGATGATTCGCGGTGGCCATGTCGACCTCACCGTTCTCGGTGCGCTGCAGGTCGACGAAAAGGGAACTCTCGCCAATTGGGCCATTCCCGGCAAAATGCTGAAAGGTATGGGCGGCGCGATGGACCTCGTCGCGGGCGCCAAACGGGTCTACATCGCCATGGAGCACGCCACCCGCGACAGCAAGCCCAAAATCCTGAAAAAGTGCACTCTGCCTCTCACCGGCGTCGAAGTCGTCGATCACATCGTCACCGAACTCGCCTTCATCGACGTCACCTGGCAGGGCCTTTTCCTCCGTGAAATTGCCCCAGACACCACTGTCGAACAAGTACAGTCCCTCACCGAACCAAAACTCCTTCTCCCGCAAAACGGTCCCGCCCTCATGGCACTCTAGTTTTCGAGCACTGCAGAAGGCTATCGTGAAGAAACGCTCAGCAACTTCCCGTAATCCGAGACAAAGACGCACTTCCCGCGCCACCTTCCCTCTCATTTCCGAGGAGATGAAAGAGTGGTCCGCCATTCTGCAATCGGAGCTTAATTCCTGGCCATCCATCAGCACCAAATCGATGTTTGGCTTCTTTTTCTTCTATCGCCATGGTAACGTTTTTGCTGCTCTCCCGCGCACCCGAGGGTTCGTTTCGCCCTCCTCGTTGGTCTTCAAATTCAATCCCCTCCCGAGAGCTTTACAGAAGCGTGCTGAGGGCGATTCTCGGATGGATGCGAGTACAAAAGCCTCCAGCAAAGGCTGGTTTTCCTTTGAGCTCAGTTCCGAGGACGACTTACGCGATGCGCTCTTCTGGCTGAACCACGCCTACGAGGTCGCGGCAAAATGAGCAGGGCGGGCAGACCGTTTCTTCTTGGTCACTTTCATAGCCACTCCCGCCAATCGCCCAAGCCCATACGCTAAACTTGAAAAAGGACACAAATAGGCTAGCCATGAACCCCAATTCCATCGTGATCGTCAGCTTGCACTCCCCCAAAGAAAAAATCTGGGGCATCTTGCTCGACATCAACCCCAGCGGCGTCACCGTACGCGGCATCGACCTCAACTCCTTCGATCATTTTGTCAGCGAGATCAATCAGCTCGAAGCCGAACGCATGGGCCTGCCTACGGTCTTCTTCCCCATGACCCGCGTCGAACGCATCTCCCTCGACGAGCCTTCCGGTGCTATCCCCAGCATGGCGGAAATCTTCGAGCGCAAGATCGGCCGCACGCTCTTCGATTACCTCGCCCAGTTCGCCTGAACTGCGTTATCCTGTCCCCCAATGAAAGCCCGCATCTGGACGGTACCCAATCAAATCACGCTCCTGCGCCTCGGCTTTCTGCCGTTTTTTCTTATCCTCGTCTTCTACGAAGAATTCCGCTGGGCCTTGGTTGTTCTGGTGTTTGTGGCTCTCACCGATGCCATTGATGGCTTCCTGGCGCGGAAGTTGCATCAAAAGTCCGCTCTCGGCGCGTACCTCGATCCCATCGCCGATAAACTGCTGCTGTCCTCTTCCTTTGTTGTACTTGCCATGGGCAAGAGAATCGCTTGGTGGCTCACCATCATGGTGCTCAGCCGCGACGTTCTGTTACTGGTCGTCGCTGCCGTCATTCTTGTCGTGCTCGGCTACCGGCCGTTTCCGCCCAGTCTTCTCGGCAAGTCCACCACCTTCTTTGAAATTGCCCTGGTTTTCTTTGTAGTCTTCGCCGCGGGCTATCCCAATGATCGCGCGCTCCTATTTATTCACTACCTCTCGTACCTGGTCGCCGCCTTCGTGGTTGTTTCCGGCTTCCATTACGCTTTCGTGGTCGCCCGCCGCCTCCACGCCTCGTGAACACAAAACCAGCTTTACACCGGCTCGCCCTTCATTCGAGCCTCGCGTCCAATTATTGAGGCAGGGCATCTCCGAAATGCAGAAACATCAGCACGAATGACGCTATTAAAACGCCGCCTGCCAACCATCCGAGCACGTAGCTACGTGTTCGTTCCGCTCCGGGTTCCGGTTGGCGGTCTGCAAAAACCTTTCCCA
>Ga0181526_10003988_pt1 | contig 11724 bp, 14 predicted proteins | sample PEATcosm2014_Bin_35_FD_119750 | JGI IMG/M metagenome (GOLD analysis project Ga0181526, IMG submission 119750) | Peatland microbial communities from MTU Mesocosm Facility, Houghton, MI, USA - PEATcosm2014_Bin06_30_metaG | ecosystem: Environmental > Terrestrial > Soil > Wetlands > Peat | place...
GGTGGATCGCCGATGTTGCCGGCAAACACCATCTCGCCGCCCTTCTCCACGTAGGTGGGCAATCCACCCAACAGCTCCGGTTCATGCTTTTCCCATACGCGCCACATGGCTCGCATGGCTGCCGCCCAACGTCCGTCCTTCTTCATTTCGGCAATCTCGCGTCGTGCTCGCCTTTCGCCGAGCTCTTCGATGACAATCTTCTCGCAGAACGCCTCAAACTCCTTGTTCATGGCCATCATCCTTCCTCCTCACTCCTCTGCCAGAGGTCAAACGCTGGAGCCCCTACGTTCGCCATCGCCGCGCCCTCTACTGTGAGACAACCGTTCCGCGCACCCAACGGTGGGCGCCGTAGTCCGGGCGCGCAGCTCTTCGGGCACCGTCACGAGGACAGCCCGACATTCGTGGACTGTCCCGTTTGGCGAACGCGGAGGCAAGGGGTTCTGCGTCGTCGTCCATGGGCGCCGCACCCGCGACTCGCGACGGTACGCCATGGCGTTTCTTCGAGCCTCAAGAGGAGATCGCCGTCCATCATCGTTCTTTCCACACCTTCCGAGGTCGTAACATCGGCCCCTGCCCGTAATCACGAGCGGCCCGCAAGAGAAGGTTTTCGAACGATGACTTCTTCGGGACGTTGCTCTTTACGCCGAGCGCTCCTGCAACGACGAGTCTCGCTGACCGCTCGGCACCTGTGACGCAAGGGTGCTCTAATGTTGCGCGGACACCCTTCAGGTCTTCCAACCGAGCCATCGCGAACAAGCTTTCGCGACGGACCAGCGGACTCGGGTCTTGTATTGCAAGGGTGCGGGCGACCGGGCCAACCTGACTGACCGCATACATCGAGAGGAGCTCAATGGCTCTAGCTCGTGTCACTGAGAACGGGGACTCCCCAAGAGACACCACCGTCACGACCGCGTCATCGTCGAGGTGTCCGGCCGAGAGTGCCAGGATGGTCCGCAGGAGAGGAGTTGATGACCCTGGAAGCGTTTCGATCGCGCTGAGCAGGATTCTCGTCCACCGCTCCCGCTCACGAGGTGGCAGTCCTGCGCCCAGCTCTCGGAGCTGCCTCAGGCCACACATAATGGCGACCCGATCGCCGTCCGTCTTGAGGAGCTCGCGCAACTCTCCCAACGACGGAGCTGCAAGCGGCGTAACGGTATGGCTTAGCACAAGATCTGTCTTGGCCTTATTCAGCGTGAGTGCGCGCGTCGCTAATCCAAACGTGATGATACGCTGCGCGTCATGCGCCTCGCGCCTGCTACTCACGCCAACCCAGACATCGTCCATATGACGGACATACTGGAAGCCACTCTTGCGAAGCGGGTCGTCAATGGCCTTGGACAGCACCCATTCTGCCAACCACCTCGATTGAATCCCCCCAACCGGCAGACTGGTCATGCCGAAGCGCTGGAACTCCCGCCCCATCAAAGATCCGGCGAACCATGGGAGGACAAGCGCATTCATCGGCTGGATCGACCCGAAACATGCGGCAACGTCCGACTTGAACATCAGTGGAAACCCCCGCTTCAGTTCCTCGAGGAGGTGGTCACGCCGGGCGTAGGCCGCAGACGCAACCATGGTTCCTCGAGCCGTTCTCAACTCGGCCCTGCACGCCGGCGACATCTCCGCCTTGGAGCGAGTCGCTTCGATCCAGTAGGCGTGGGCGGTAACGGCAGCAGCAAAACGGAGGCCGGCCTGAGGATCGTGCAACGTGATCGACCGAGTCGCGAGGTCGGACAGCGCCAGCAGCTCAAGGCTCGGCGTTGGGTACCGAGGCTCCTCTCCCCATGCAGCGACCACAGCCTCCTGCGCGAACGCCGCAAGTACTGCCCATTCGGGCTCTTTCGGCAACACGTCCGTGCTACCGAACTGTTTCCAGTTCGCGATGACGAGCCCAGTGGCCTCCGGCAAGCTCAGGTCGCTCCGGCGTTTCTGGCTTCGTGCGTGAAGCTCGCGTTGGCCTGCATCGTCTCGTGCGTCGGACCCAATCATACCCGTCCGCCTTTCTCCGCTTTGTGACCGCTGAACTGCCATAACAACCAGGAAGAGACGCCTGCCAGTGTCCAGCCCGCCGGACTCGAACCCGCGTCTTCGACGTTTCCCCGCTGGATTGAGGGCGGGGTGCAGGGCTCGAAGTCACCGAGAGGCCGCAAGGGAACGGCGACCCCCGCGTTAAGGTCGCCTTTTCCCCTGCTCGCAATTAGTGAAACACGGTACGACAGATGAAAGCCATCTGCTGCTCCTCAGTCCGCGCCATGTGACCCGGAGCAGTACGCACCTCCCGCTCTTCGGATCGTACAAGACTCGGTGATCGGGGGTCTTCATACCACTCAGCCAGCATTTCCACGACACCATAAACGGCCCGTTCCGGGGTTTCCGCCGAACACTCCAATGAGTCGGGGTAGCCTTCCCCGATCTTGCCGCCTGCGTGAAGTGGCAGGGACGCTGAGCACGCGAATGCAGGGTCGGCCGGCGGATAATTAACCACGATCCTTGCTGCCATCCGGTGAAGCACATCGGCCTTGATGCGGTTGTAGTCGATCAGTCGCTTACTCATTACTTGATCCTCCGTCACTCTATTATGCGTCATGTACCCCACAGGCGCCCTCATTGCGGAGCCCCCATCTCCAGACTGACAAGCTTCGATCACCCCTGGCGATCGGCCTCCTTCCTGAGCCTCCCTTCGGAATGTTGGCTCAGCCTCACGTCCCTCCTCCTTTTTTCCTTTCCGTCTCAATGGTCGGCCACTGATCCAGGATCTGTCGCAGCATACGACTCCGCCGCATGTCACCCCGAGCTTCGGAATCAGCAAGGTCACCGAACACTGCCGCCCGCAGGCGGTCTCGTGCGCTGGTGCTGTCGCAAGAGGTTGGTGTGTTGCAATGATCATCAGTCTGTGCGTTCATTGGTCCTCCGTGCTTCGTTGTTCGTAGCCGATCCGGCGCGATCAGGCGTTCGTCGTGTTACATGCGTCGCTCGGGACGTTGGGTCTGCGGGTAACGGCAGGCCATGTGCGCGTCCGTGGTACCTGAGGAGCAAAAGCACGCCTTCCCGGACCAACTCATTTTTGGGGGTCCCAGTGTCAACCGAGAGGTGGATGAGCCGCCGCGCCCATTCTGTGGGAACGGAGGTGCACACACGTGTGAGCGAGGTGATCGTTCTATTGCGGCCGGTCATGTGCAGACTCCTATCTCACTTGTGTCAGACGCCTGGGAATGCACGAGTCCATCCGATGAGTGCTGGGCCCGGCCCGCGCGAGTCGAATCCGCGCGTCCGACGTTCCCGCCCGGTGAGTACGCCGGAGGTGGTGCGTCGGAGCCACTAGGGGGCCGCAGACGATGAGGCCAACCTCCGAGGAGGTTAGCCCTCACACACTGCTTACATCGCGCCGTTCGCCTCCAGGGCGGCCACCGCAAACATCGTCTCGAGCATCTGTGCCTGGGCCTCCCGCTCCCGCTGTTGTTCGGCACGAAAGCGCTGCTCTTCTTTCTTTCGTGCGGCGCGCTGGGCCGACACCACCTCCGTCACGCGTTCGTGCGGCAGTGTACGGCCGTTGCCCTCGGAATCACACGCGTAGCAGCGCAGGCCTGCGTCGCTCTGTCCGGGCAACCCATACGCGACCCAGATACCGTCGATCTCTTGAAACCCATAGACGTTCGGCGGTTGAGGGATCCGCCGGTTCCTTCTATTGGCGTTGTTGACATTTCGCGCATGCGTTTCGCGCTGCCAAGCCTCGATCCACTCCGGCAGGTGATAGACGCGTTTCTCGCCACCAGCCGAGTACATGGCGACATAAGCCACAGTCTGCCGGGTGTGGCCCTCCACTGCGAATGACATCGCAACGACGGCATCGAGCAGCCGCAGTCCCTTGGTTCGGTCGTACTTGGTTTCTGCCCAGTAATCCCGCTCAGCGCGTTTGCGTTCCTTCGGCGTTGAAGAAGCATTCTTCGGTGCTTTCGCCGCGCGCTTGGACCCCCGCGGCTTCGTGCTGGTAGTACGCTCTGCGTTCTGTCGTTGAGACATGTGCCAACTCCTTAGGATGTATTGATTCACTGTCCGTGCCGCGGCGTTGCTGCCCGCAGCGGTATGAGAACGGAAGACTGCAAGACGTGAGGGGTCCGATCATCAGGCCCGAGGTCGGATGTCGTGACAGCGTTTGGGTGTTTCGCCAGAGCCACCTCCTCCTCTGTGTCTACTGCGGTATCCACAGGGTGTTCCATGCGACCGTCACCATCTCCGTGAGGGTCTCGCGAGGCACTGACGTCCCGTAAGGCAGCCGCGACGGGGTCATCCGAGAGCTCGTTGCAGTATATTTCGGCGGCTCGGTCGATCACGACGGGCTTACGGGCCGCCGCCAAGGATGCCTCGGCGTCAATGAGCGCCAGGCAGTCGTCGCAGGACATGGTCGCGAGGGACTTCACAGTCGGCAACGATGTTGAACGGGACCCGGGCGCCGGAACCAGCGGCGTGTCCGCGACGTTTCCAGTCTGACATTCCTTCTCCAGTGCGGTCATGTCGGCGGTCGTGCTCACTGCTGGCCTCCCTCCTCCGCGGGACGTTGCACCCAGGCATCGAGAGGGATCCCTGCCACGTCCCGAATCCTGACTGCGATGCAGAGAGACGGGGTGTGTCGGCCGCGCATCCAGGACTGCACCATCTGTGTCGTGGTACCGACCGTTTCGGCTACGTCCCGTTGCGTGGCACCCGTGGATGCGACCCAAGCGGCAAATGCCTTGGATCCCTGGGTCTCTCGCGGGCGGCGCGCCTCGCGAAGCTTCTTGGCATTGATGCTCAATCTCATAACTGCGCTCTCCTAGGATTCCCTGCATGCGGCGTACTCGGCCGCGGTGGGAGGTTTGAGGTCGACGATCTTGGCAGCCACATGCCCGTTTTCGCGGCGCTGCTGAAACCGTACGATGGTGACCCAGCCGTCGTCGGAGACAGCGCGAGCGAACGCCTCAAGGTCCTTGCCGACGTGCGGCGTCTGGTAAGACATGGTGTGCCAGGGGGGGTTAGGCTCGATTACCACGTCGAGGACCAGCTCTCCGGTGTCTCGATGCAGGTCCACGACGCGGGCCCAATAGCGCCCGTCCGGGAGCGTCGGGTCAAGTACCTGGTAGGGCGCGGGTGCCAGAGGTGACTGTGCTGCAGTCGCAGCGGTCTGCGGTACCGATGGCTTCAGCGGCGCTTCGTCGGAGGCAGGGGGAGCCCAGTCGCCGAGGGACACCGTGGTGTCATTGGCGGCTGCATCCGCGATCATCGCTGCGAGCTCACGGAAGCGCACGGGGTAATAATTACCGTCGCGATGGTGGCCTTCACCCTTCGCCATTCCGAGATGTGCACGGAGACGCTTCAAGAATCGGATGGAGCTGAGTGGCACTCCGTGGCCGTTGTCCCGCACCCATGCCTTGTAGTCAACGTAAAGCGCGTCCCCTTTCTGCCAGCGTATATCCTTTTGCGTGCGCTCTTGCGGTGCCAGGAGTACCAGTTGAGCGTTGACGTATTGTTGGACCGTGTCGCACTCGTCAAGCCACTCATCCACTGCGTCCTCCGAGGAGGGCGGGATGACGTAGTCGTTCACCAGGAGATCACGAAGTCCGTCGATGGCCCATGACACGATCGCAGGGATCTCCTCCGCCAGCACCGCCTCGACCTTGAATCGGTCCGGGGTGGTAACTTGCACATCGAAGTCGATGAGGATCCAACGGCGACGAAACGCGCGCGAAGTGTCCCGGACCTTGAAGATGTTATTGAGGACGAACAAGTGGCCACACCTCGGCACCAGCGTGAAGGGCCGTTCGTACGGATTGCGCGCCTCCATGGGATCGCCCGTGATGAGTGCCTTGAGGGGGCCGGCGTCGACAAGGTCGTTTTCTGGCGTTTCGGATACGCAGTTCAGCAGCTTACCTGCAAGAGTCGCGCGGCTGTAAGGATGAGAGAAGCTCTGGGGCGGCACGGCGGAGGTGGTTCCGGGGGGCATGACACGGCCGAGGATGGTTGCGATGGTGCTCTTCGAATCATTGCCCTTACCTCGGAAAACCAAGGCCCGCTGAAATCGAGGGGCCATGCCAGTGATGGCAGCCCCGGTAAACTGCTGGAGGACGCGGATGCACTCGGTCTTGTCGTCCTTGCCGTCGAGACCAGTGTCAAGAAGGTCCAAGAACAGCTTGGGGGCCACGTTGATCATGTGGTCGAATGGGTACCGCGATCGGACCCGGTGTTCGCGCCGGAGGGGCTCTTCGCGGACATCGCGCCCCTCCGGGTCCACGTAAATGAAGACGTTTTGGAACGCTACGCCGTGCGGCGCCGAGCTGAAGAAGCCGACCTTGGCACACTTGTCGTACGTCAGCTCGACGGATCCCTTGGCAAAGGGTCGCGAGACGCTCAGGTGCTCGCCGTTCATGATCGGTGAGCCCGCAAAGGTCGTAATCCGCGTGATGAGGGCGGCTTCGTCGAGCTTGCCGTAGATCCCGTCATCGTATTTGTAGAGGGCACCCTCGTCGTACACGCAGAGCGCGTGGTTGACGCCCGAGCCACCCACTGGCGTTAGGTCATCAAGGAGGGCGTCACGGGCCTCTACCTGGTCCCCGCGGTTGAACACATGTTTGCCGCTTTGAGCGACAGCCTTGAGCGCCGCCAGCTTGGTGGCCTTGGCCTGCTGCCGCCGGGCGGCCTTAACCTTGTTGTCGAAATCCCGCCAGCGTTGGACGCGCTTCCTGAGCTCGACAACAAGTCGTTGAGCTTCGACCGTGTCAGGTTCAAGAGCCGCGAGGGCCTCGGCGATTCCCGGCGTGAATGCGACCAGCGGGTCCTGGGTCACGCGATCGATGATGCCGTCCAGGGCGATGCGGGCTTCAATGTGCGGGTGTCGGGCGGCGCCGGAGGATCTCAGCCAATCGCGCAGCACGCGCCATCGCTCAACCCCGTGAAGGACGCCGATCTCAACACGGCGTCCAGCGTTCAGCACATCGTCGAGGCCCTTGCCGGCTTCCTCGGGCCATACCTCCAGATAGAAGGTTTCCCCCTTCGCTGTGAGCGCGTCGGCGGCAAAAGTCAGGCTGGTGCAAATGTTCAACTTGTGCCGCGTGTCGGCGTCGGGAGAGAGCAGAATGCTCTCGACACCGAGTGCCTCTGCGCATCGAATTCCCTCGGCCCACCGGCTTCCCGACGGAATGCCAAGGCAGAGAACGCCTGTGCGAAGGGTGGAGGTATCGGCCTTGATAATGCCCTCGATCACGCGACTGCCGAGCGGGTGTGACAATCCGGGGTGTAGGGGGACATGCACGCCTATCGAGGCGGCACAGCCCGTGCTCGTGTAGGAGGTGACGGGGAGGTATCTACAGAACGTCGCGGCCGGGTTGGAGCTTGACGGCTCGTCGAGTCGGTCCATCAGGCCCGTGATGTGGCCCTTGGCGTCCCGCACTGGAAGGAGGATGCCGGGCGCACCGCTAAGGCGAAGCTCAGTCGCATCGAGGGTGAGGACCTGGTCGTTGGTGCGGTCGATCATGTCCACGTGGCGCTGCGGCATGTCGAACCCCGGAACGCGAAGAAGCGTATCAACAGCGTACTTCTTGAGGAGCGCGTCGATGGCATGGTCCGCGTTGATGCGTTCGCTCGGGAAGGACTTGTATTCGAGGAGGGCGGTCTCGTCGTCGCTGAGCTTTCGCACATCCTGAAGATGCCGGTGATGTCGGTCGTACAGGGGAAGAGCCGCCAGCAGGTCGGAGTAGACGGCGTGTAGGGTGTCCGCATCCGCCCGCTCGTGCTGGTAAACGATCTCGGGCTCGTGCTTCGGTTCGCGAAAAGTGGGGCCCTTGCTGGACGCCGCGCCGGAAGAGCTTGGAGAGTGCCGCCAGAATGGCTGCCCGAGCTTGTCCCGTTTCGCTACTCCCCCGGCGCCGCAGGCACGATAGCAGTCAACGATGCCCGAATCGTCGTCGTAGCGACACCAGTCGGTCCTCGCGCAGACGGCGCAGGCGTGGTCACGCGAAGCGTTATGCCACGCCACGGGACGCCTCCCCGAATGCGTGGGTTCGCTGATCGCAGTCCCCAAGAGGTACACCAGGTGTCGCGAAGGCGTTGGCACGCGGTGTGGCCAGTGGACCGAACGATCCATAGGGGTCCTTCGGCGAGCGCGGCAGCTCAACGACGGTCGCGATGGCGATTATCGGGGCACAGGCCATGTGGCTCTCCGGCAGAGGACGATGGAACAAGGTCGTGCAGGGTCGTCAAACCCTGAACACCGCTTCGCATCTACATCTTCATCTGCCGGTGACCTGCGGTCGCCGTTCGCCCTTTAGGCCAGGCACGTGAAGGCCCTGGTCCGGTACGCGAGCAAGAGTCTAACTACGCATGAGCGCCGTGCAAGGACTTTTTTTCGTTGGCTGACGATTTAACCGCTGTCCGACAGTGTGCAATTCGTCCGTGGCGGTGAATGGATAAACTACTTATGAGCTGCGGGAGACGGGCAGTGGACGCGGGGGTGGGGCAACGTGCACGTTCGACCTGTGGGGACCTATTGGGCTCTCGGGCTCGACACCGTGAAGGACAACCCTTCACCGGAAAACCCAACCCTTCACCTTCAGTTACCTGAAATTCCAGGCGATTCTTCGCGGCGTGAAGGGTTGAAGGGTTTGATGGTCAATCTCTTCGCGTATGAGGAGCTATTACATTTTGGAGGGGTGGAGGGGGATGGATGGGGGTCGAAATGATCATATACCCCCTTATGGCGAGTAGGTTCATCCTTCAATCCTTCAACCCTTCACAGGGATTCGTTCTCGGGCGCGTTCCTCGGGTTTCCTGCGTGAAGGGTTCTCAGACCGTCCTTCCAAACCGTTCACCGAAGTCTTCACGACTGAGACCCGAGGCGCGGCCTGCCAGGCGGCCTGCGCGCGCGGACTCGATGGCCGCGCCGGGGGTGGGGCCCCTGGGGCCTCGGCAAGCCCTTCCTAGCGTCACGTAGAGGGCTTCCTGGCGGCGACGGGGGGGCTGTTCACTGGGAGCGCCCATCGGGCTCGCCGTGAAGGCGATTGCCACCGCTGTGAGCCGTTCGGCGGGGTAGACGCCGGTCTCCATCGAGCCGCCGTGCCATCGGTGATAACGGGCCTCAACCCCGCCCCTCATCAGAGGCGGCCTACGGTGAAGCATAACCCTTCACCGGAAAACCCAACCCTTCACCGCCGAAGAGCTGCATTGCCAGGCTAATGCGCTGCGGCGTGAAGGGTTGAAGGGTTTGAAGGTCAACCTCTTCATGTATAAGGAGCTATTACATTTTGAAGGGGGAGAGGGGGATGGATGGTCGATCGAAATGATCATATACCCCTATAGGGAGAGTAAGGTTATCCTTCACCCCTTCAACCCTTCACGCCGGCTCGCAAGGGTAGGGAATGAACGCTGTTTCTTGGTGAAGGGATCCGGCGCGGTTCTGAGAAACCCTTCAAAAGCCTTCACCGGTGACAAGAGTCTATTCCGTGACGGGCTGCTTTCGCCGTCCGTCCGCGGGGGCCCGGATCAGCGGGGCACGGGTTGTCGCCATCAGGAAGCCGCGGCGCCTGGCTGCCCGGTAACGACGCGCCCGCGGTTCCGGGGGCCTTGCCGGCCCCCCGCGGGTTGACCGGGTGCGTGCCCCCGGGGCCAGCCAGCCATCCCTCGACATGCTCCGCCACGTCACTTCCGTCGCATTCTCGCACCGCGAGTCATCGACCTTCGGTGTATTATGTTAGGAATGAAAAAAGTGTGGGTACACCTGCACTTTGTCCAGCGACTTCGCGTGGTTATGGCCCGTGGCGCGGCGCGGCGGACCGCGTGGCGAGGGAGTTTTTGCGAAAGTTGAGGCGCAGCATTGGGGCACGCCGCCGGGGCATCGGACCTCGCCCCGGAAGCTTGCTAACGAGGTCGCCCTGACGTTCATAATTGTCCCCGTCTTCGTCTTGCGGCATTTCTCACGCGCCGCCAGAAGAGCTCCGGGGCGTCCGAGGTCCTCAGGCCGTGGCTATCGCTCACGGCCCTAATCTTCGGGGGAGTTACTCCGCACTCGCGCCGGTCGGAGTTAGCGGCCTCGCCTGCTCCCGGTGTTCCGCGTCGGGCCTCGTTCGGCGGAAACACGACAAGCGCGGCACGCTTGGGCGACCTCATCGAATCGACCCCCACGCGGGCCATACAGCGGCGGGCTCGATGCCGGCGGACGCTTGGGTTGTCCAAAAGCTATTACTTGACAAAAGGTCAACTTAGTCTACCGTACGGACATGCCGCTGAAGGCGACGGACGCTCGGGCGTACATTCGCCGGCTGCTCGAGCAAGGCGTCTTTGTGGTGAGCGACCACGCGCGACGCGAAATGAACAAAGACAACCTCGGCGACTCGGACGCAATCAACGTCCTGCGCGGCGGCATCGTTCGCGAGGCAGAATGGGAAAGCGGGTCGTGGCGCTATCGAGCCGAGACACCGAGAATGTGTTTTGTCGTCGCCTTCGATCCTGAGCCTGGTGGGCGCCCCGATGAACAAGACGACCTGAGCGAAGTCGAGCTGGTCGTGGTCACGGCCTGGAGGGTACGGTCATGAGCAAAGAGCCAAAGATGTGCCGCGCCTGCCGCGAGGCAGAGCTCAAGACAACCACGGAGAATCACCTCTACGTTGAGTCGGGCCTGCCCAACGTCGTGCTGGTCGGCGTTGAGGTTCGTCGGTGCCCCAAATGCGGTGCGTTCGAGGTATTGCTTCCGAGGGTCGCGGAGCTTCACCGTGTCATCGCCAGGTCCGTCATTCTCAAGCGTGCCCGATTGAGCGGTGCCGAGGTGAAGTTTTTGCGCAAGCACCTCGGCTGGAGCGGAGCCGACTTTGCGGCGCACATGGGCGTCGATCCGACGACGGTATCGGCCTGGGAAAATGAGCGCAAGCCGTTCGGAACATCGTCCGACCGTCTGCTGCGACTGATGGTCGCGCGGCAAGCGCCGATCGACGATTATTCGCTCGATGAGCTCACAAAGATTGCCGACGTGCAGGGGACGCCACGAAACGTGGAGATCCAACCGAAGGACCGCGGCTGGCAGGTGAGCGCGCCGGCCTGAGAAGATGCACCAGACCCCATGCTCGTGAGGCATGGTGGAGAACCGTCTCGAGCGCAGTCGGCTTCCGTTCGCCGGCCCACTTCGACGCTCACGGCCCAATCTCAGCCCTCATATGTGCGCCCTGCGCTTGCGGGCTTTTGCCGCAGGGGCTCCAATCGTGGTTCTCATTGCCGTCGCGGTGGTGTGGCCTGGCGTCGAGGCAGTTACGTCCTTCGACAGTGGAACAGGTACCTTAGTGGGTCCATATGCCTCATGCCAGTATGGCACCGCCCTCGGCTAGAGGTTCGAGAATCTCGAGAAGAGGCACGTGTCAACGCCTTGGACCGCACTATCATGATCTCGAACTCACGACATTACCGTCATTAGTATCGACCCTCGTTCACCGTGCTCATCGTCCCCGTTTTTCACGCTCTTTGGTGAGGTCGACCACGGTGCCCGTCATCCGTGTGGTGGCTGTTCGCCGACCCTCGAGTTCTGTGGCTAGGGTCGCGACCAAGTCCCATCGACCAGCCTTCGCAGCTTCCGAGAGACTCTCGGCGAGGGCTTCGGACACTCGGTCGGTGCACGAAGTCGCGGGGCTCGATTCGTTTCGCTGGATATTGCTGGCCGGACCAACAATCGCGTACTTAGCTCCACCAATTGGCGAGTTCTGGGCGTCCTTGGTA
>Ga0181526_10003989_pt1 | contig 11724 bp, 8 predicted proteins | sample PEATcosm2014_Bin_35_FD_119750 | JGI IMG/M metagenome (GOLD analysis project Ga0181526, IMG submission 119750) | Peatland microbial communities from MTU Mesocosm Facility, Houghton, MI, USA - PEATcosm2014_Bin06_30_metaG | ecosystem: Environmental > Terrestrial > Soil > Wetlands > Peat | place...
CGTGAATCTGGACGGCAAGGCCGCTCCGCTCAACGAATTTCTCGGCAAAGTTCCTTCGATTGTTTCGCCCCTCAATCTTAAGGACAAACTGCACTACTTCGATCGCCGCATTTATACCCTGAATTGCAACTGGAAGGTGTACGTCGACAATTATCTCGATGGCGGATACCACGTGCCGCACGCTCACAAAGGTCTGAGCAGCGTGGTGGAATACACGAAATATACCATCGAAAATTTCGAGCGCTCCTGCCTGCAGTCCAGTCCCCTTGACGCCTCCAGCGCGGCCGACTCCGCTATTGGCGCCACGCGCCAGGGCCACGCCTTTTATCTGTGGGTCTATCCCAATTTCATGATCAACGCCTATTCCGGGGTGATGGACACAAATCTGGTGCTGCCTCTTGCCGTGGATCAGTGCGCGGTGATTTTCGATTACTACTTTGCGGACATTAGTTCTGCCGCCGCTCAACACCATCGCGAAAGCATCGCCGTCAGCGAAAAAGTTCAGGACGAGGACATGGCCATCTGCGATTCTGTCCAGCGCGGCCTGAGTTCACGCGCCTATGTAGCCGGGCGGCTTTCCGTCCGCCGAGAAGCCGGCGAGCACCTGTTCCATCGTTTGCTGCACCACGATATGGCCTGCGCCCTCGGCCAGCGCGTGGCCGCCGATTAACCACCGATCAAAAAACTGGGGAAGTTGAAGAATGGAAGAGTAAAAGAGCACTCCGCTCGCAACCTGCCAGCCGATTACGTGACCGTCATATCTTTTCAGTGGATTCACTCAAAGATGATGGTCTTATTGTGGTAGAGCAGAATTCGATTCTCGATGTGCCACCTCACCGCGCGCGACAACACCACCTTCTCCACGTCTCTTCCCTTCTCGATCATATCTTCCAGCGAATCGCGGTGGGAAATGCGCACTACGCCCTGCTCGATGATGGGTCCATCATCCAGCACTTCCGTGACGTAATGCGCGGTGGCTCCGGTTAACTTCACGCCGCGATCGTGCGCCTGCTGGTGCGGTTTTGCTCCGACAAAGGCCGGCAAAAACGAATGATGAATATTAATGATGGGCTGGGGGTAGTGCAGGATAAAGTCCGAAGACAGTACCTGCATATAGCGCGCCAGGACAACCAGATCGATATTGTTGTCGCGTAGAAGCTCTAGTTGCCGGTCTTCCGCTTGCGGCTTGTTTTCCTTGGTTACGGGAATCAACTCGAACGGCACGCCATAAAAATCGGCGTGGCGTTTGGCATCCGGATGGTTGCTGATGATCAACGGAAAATCGCACGACAACTCGCCGTTGCGCTGGCGATACAGCAGGTCCACCAGGCAGTGATCGTATTTGGAAACAAAGATCGCTACCCGCGGCCGGTAATTTCCAAGACGAATGCACCAATTCATGCCGAATTTGTGAGCAATCGGCCCGAACGCTCCGTCGAAATCCTGTAAGTTCAGTCGAAATCCGTCCAGGCTCCATTCGACGCGCGCTAGGTAATACCGCTCCTCTCCCGCCTGGTGCTGTTCGAAATGGAGAATGTTCCCGTCATACCGATATATGAATTCGGCGATAGTCGCATCCAGACCTTTGCGGTCCGGACACTGTACAAGCAAGATCGCGCTGTTCTTCAACGGTAGCTCCTCGTCACCGGGGTATTGTACGGAAGCGAATAGGAAATAGTGAGCGTCCCGAAAGGCCGGAATTGTCAGATCGCACTCCCGAACGCGAAGAGAGCTTAAACGGCTAGATGCGCACTAGTGATCGGGCTATGTGCGTAGGCACTAGGCGTGACGCCCATGATTTTCTTGAAATGGCGGTTGAAATGGCTTTGATCGGCAAAGCCTACAGCGGTGGCCACCTGCACGCACGGCATATCCCCCCGAAGCAGGCGGCAGGCATGCTTGATGCGCACGTGGATCTGATAAGCGTGCGGCGGAAGCCCGAATTGTTCCGTAAAACTGCGCACCAGGTAGAAACGGCTAAGCGCCGAAGCCGCCGCGAGTTCATCCAAACCAATCGATTCGTTCTCACGCTGTTCGAGCAGTTCCTTGGCGCATTCTAACGATCGCCTCAGCCCCGGGCCTCGGGCCTCACAAGCGTGAGGCTGGCTCTCGGTAAACTGTAGCGCCTGCTGCAGTAAAACCGTGAGCTGAGACTGCAGTTTCAAGGCATTCCTGCCCGCTTGGAAAGAGCGAGACAGGCACTTGAGTGCATGGAGCAGACGCGGACTTGTCGTGTCCGCGAAACAAAAGTGCGGCGCCCCCGAAACACCTGATCTCTCCGCAAAATTCCTGAAATGATCGGGCTCGATGAACAAAGCTAGGAAGCGCGACGGCTTGCGCTTGCTCACGACGCAGTGGATTTCTCCGGGTTCCATGAACGCGGTCGTTCCGTCTTCGATGTCATGTGTCTTGCGGCGATATACCCATGCGGTGTCGACCGAAATGCATCCACACAGGAGATACCGTTCATGGAACATGTGCCAATTATCGACGGAGGGATTTGCTACGAGGAGTTCGATGCCTGGAAGCGCAGGATGTCGAAGATAACGGAGCTGGCTATGTGGACAGGAATCGGACAAGTTGTTGGGCCCGAGTACTATTAATCCTTCTAGAACATAAAACTGAAGATAGCAAGAACGTTCTAGTCCTCGTGTTTCTCACTGCATACCTTTAGTTCTGTGAGCCCCGTCTCGGCGCATCGTGCCGATGTCAGCGAAATTCACAAGCGTGTCCAAAGGAAGGCCATGAAAAAATCATTGCTGTGCTCGATGTTTGTTTTATTGCTCGTCCTCGCCGGTTGTGGAGGCGGATCCCACCCCATTGCTGTGACTTTGACCCCTGGCACTTCCCAATCGATGATGGCCGGGCATACCCTTTCCGTGACTGCTACCGTCACCAATGATTCGAAACAGGGAGGAGTCACTTGGTCCCTTCAAGGGGCAGGTGCCCTGAGTGGTCAGACTTCCACTTCCACCACCTACACCGCTCCGTCGCCTATCACGGCCACAACTACCGCCACCGTTACTGCAACCTCTGTTTCTGATCCCGCGAAGACGGCAACGATAACCATCAATTTGGAGGCGGTCTCGATTTCGCTGGCTCCCACGTCGCCGCAAACTCTTGATCAAGCCCAAGTCTTGGCCATTGCTGCCACGGTCTCGGATGATCCGGCGACTAAGGGAGTGTCCTGGACCCTTTCGGGTTCGGGTACGCTTAGCGGCCAGACAACATCGGCGGCCACCTACACTGCGCCTGCGAGTGTCACCGCCTCTGCCAGCGCCACAATCACGGCAACGTCTATTTTTGACGGCACCAAGACCTCCGTGCTCACCGTCAATCTTGTTGTTCCTCCCTCCGTCACAACGACTTCGTTGGCCGCCGGCCAGGTTGGCGCCGCATACTCCGCGACTCTTGCAGCTTCTAACGGTGTCAGCCCCTACATCTGGAACATTTCTTCTGGTGCACTTCCTGGAGGCTTGACGATTTCCGGCAACAAAATCTCAGGGACGCCGACGGCGTACGGCACCTTCAATTTCACTGTCCAGGTGAAGGACGCCGATGGCCTCACCGCCACCGCTCCCCTGAGCATCAAGGTTGCCCCTGCACCGGTGGCCATCAGCACGACCTCGCTCCCCAACGGGATCGTGAATTCCTCATATAGTGCGACCCTGCAGGCTACGGGCGGCGCAACTCCGATAAGCTGGTCGGTGACGATTGGCACGCTCCCGGGCGGGTTGACTCTGAACCCCAGCACTGGCGCGATCACCGGCACCCCGACGACGGCAGGCACATCAAACTTCACCGTGCAGGCCTCCGATTCCAGTTCGCCCCAACTCACGGCCACCAAGGCACTGAGTATCACCGTCATCCCGGTCTTGTCGATCGCGACCACATCCCTCCCGAGCGGCATCACCAGCACTGCGTATAGCGCCAACTTGACCTCGACAGGAGGTTCCGGCCCAATCACCTGGTCGGTGAGCGTTGGTACGCTTCCTGCCGGTCTGAAGCTGAATTCCGGAACTGGCGCAATTGCGGGCACACCCACGACGGCTGGCACATCAAACTTCACCGTGCAGGCCGCCGACTCGGGCGCGCCACAACAGAAAGTCACCGAGCCGCTGAGCATCACCATCATTCAGCAGTTGGTCATCAGCACCACATCGCTTCCCACGGGCGCGGTCACTTCAACCTATGGCGGCACGCTGCAATCCTCTGGTGGAACTCCAGCGGTCACCTGGGTCATCCTCACGGGCGCACTTCCCGGCGGTTTGAATTTGACCGCGAGCACCGGCGCTATTGCTGGCACTCCCACGGCCAGTGGAACACTCCAGTTCACCGCACAAGCGACAGACTCCGGCACGCCTCCGCAAGTCGTCACCAAGCAGTTGAACATCACGATTAATCCGGTGCTGAGCATTACCACGACTTCGCCAATGGCCACTGGCACCCAAGGCACGGTCTACAGCCAGACGGTGCAAACCAATGGTGGCGGCATCCCCCCACTCACATGGAGCATTACTTCGGGGTCTCTGCCGGCCGGCCTGAACATCATCCCGAACACCGGCGCAATCAGTGGCACACCAACATCAACGGGTACCTTTAACTTCGCGGTCCAAGCGGTCGACTCGGGCACGCCCCAGCAGTCAGCTTCGAAAGCGCTCAGCCTTTCGATCCAAACCGCCCCGCTTTCCATCGCCACCACCAGTTTGCCCAACGGCGTCCTGGCCCAAAGCTACGCCAATGCGACGCTGCAAAGCGCTGGCGGCACTCCACCTGTCACTTGGAGCATCTCCGCTGGCTCACTCCCGAGCTGGGCGACCCTGAACACCACTACCGGCGCCATCACCGGCACTCCCAACGCCTCCGGAACCACTACGTTCACCGTTAAGGCCGCGGATACTTCCGTGCCTACCCCTCAAACGGCCACCAAGCAGCTCAGCATCCTGGTTAATTCTGCAGTTTCCATTGGCACGGTTTCTCTGCCCAACGGAATCGTAGGCAGCTCCTATAGCGCCACGATGACGGCCACCGGCGGCGTCACACCCTACAAGTGGTCGATCTTCTCTGGTGCGTTGCCAACTTGGGCATCCCTGAACACCAGCACGGGCGCCATCACCGGCATTCCCAACGCTGCCGGAACCGCCAACTTCACTGTCCAGGTAACCGATTCGAGCAACCCGCAACAGGCGGCGACGCAAGCCTTGAGCGTCACGGCCACGGTTGCCACGCTGACGGTATCCACGACCTCTGGCAACCTGCCTCAGGGCGCGGTCAACACTGTCTACCCTGCAACGCTCCTTTCCGCAACCGGCGGCATTCCCCCATACTCTTGGGGCTGGTCCGCGGCTGCCGGCAGCGAGTTGCCGCCAGGATTGTCGCTCAACAGCACTGGTCAAATCACCGGAACACCCACAACGGCGGGAACCTACAATGTCGTGGCCACCGTCACTGACTCGGCGACTCCAACGCCGAACACAGCGAACGCCAATCTCACCATCACCGTTAGCGCAGCCTCCGCGTCCTGTTCTGGCGCGCCAACTGGCAACGAATCCATGTTGAAAGGCCAGTATGCCTTCCTGGTGCAAGGCTTCCAAGGAAGCGGCAACGGAACGCCAGCGGCCATTGTTGCCAGCTTCCATGCCGATGGCGCCGGCCATGTCACCGGCGGCGACTTCGACATCAACGTCTCGACAGGCGAAACGCATTCCACGATTAAGGCCGGCACCTACACAGTGGGCCTGGACTCCACCAGCTCGGGCAATCTGGGTTGCATTGCCCTGTCCCTCTCCAGTGGTTCAACCACCGAATTCCGATTCGGCTTGGGCGGCTTGACTTCCGGTGTTTTCTCGAAGGGCCGCATTGTCGAGTATGACGATACGACCGGCACCGGGACGCGCGGTTCAGGCGTTCTGCGCCTCCAGGACACTACCGCGTTCTTGCTTAGTAAACTTCAGCCCCACTACGTGTTCGGTGCGGACGGCGTCGATGCGGTTGGCAATCACTTTGGCACCGCTGGCTTCTTTGCCGTAAACACCACCGGCACCATCAGCAGCGGCGTCGAGGACATGACCGGCTCAAAGGGATCGGTCAATTATACCGGCGGCACCGGATCCATCGGCACCGTATCCACCACCACTGGCCGCGCCACCATGTCGCTCACTTTTGGCGTGTACACCGCTCATGCGGCAATTTATATGGTTAACGCTGATGAGTCCTTCTACCTTGGGACCGACACCCTTGGCAGTGACTATGCCATCTACAGCGGCAGGCTTATTGTCACAGCCAGTTCCTTCAGCACCTCTTCGTTTTCTGGCAGCTACATTTTTCATGTGACCGGAATTCAGACCGGCTGTACCGTCGGCAGTAACTGCGCCAACGTTTCTCTTGGCCTCGTCAAAGTTACTTCCGGTTCGATCTCTGGCACCAGCTATAACTACGACGTCAATAACGGAGGCTCTTCTCAGCCGATCACTGGCACCCTCTCTGTTGATGCCACTTCGGGGCGGACAACGATCTCGGGTGCAGGAGGAAATCCACCGGTGATCTATATAGCCGCGCCCACCGCAACTACCGAACCGATTTCCACCTTCATGGTCGGCACCGACGACAGCGCCGCCTTCGGCATGATGGAATCACAGCCAAGCCAGACCTACAGTGTGAGTGGTCTTACCGGCAAATACTTCGCCGGGACCGAGGACCCTGGTGACAACACCGTCGAGAACCAGGCTCTGGTTCTCAACGTGTCGTCCACCGGGACTTTCACAGGCAGCGGATTCAAGAGCGGGCAGGACGGCCTGGCAGCTAAAACTAATAACGGCACCGTTGCAATGAATGCGGACGGTGTTGGCAATGTTGGTTCCGGTACCGTGGCGATGACCAACGGCACAATGCTTTTCTTCATCGACCAAGCCAATCCCAGCGACGGCAAGCCGGCAGTTGTCGGCGTCGTTGAGAAGCAGTAGAACCGCCTGACCAAAGGGCCGGCGGATTTTCCGCCGGCCCTTTTTCGTTTGCAGAACCCTACAGTTTTTCGAAGAAGTGTGCGACTTTCTTCCCGCCTTCTTCCGTGTAGTACACCGTGACTTTGCCGGTTTTGTCTGCGGCCTTGCCGATGCCCTTGGCAGCGTCGGCCGTGTCATGGCCCGCCACGTCAAAGGTGTGCTCTGTGCCGTCGGCGGCCTTCACGGTTACGGTCTTCCCGTCTTTTCCTACTTTGGTGACCGTTCCGTCGACATACTTCATCCCATCCTTGCCAACTTTGTCGACTTCGGTCGCGCTCTTCTCCGTCCCTTTCACGGAGTAGTGCACAACTACCTCGGATCCCTCGGAGAGCCCTTTGAACGAGTCCTTCGCGCCCGCCGCGGTTTTGTCCGCGCCCCACACGGCTGTCTTATCCGTGAAACGCACGGTTTGTTCTGTACCGTCCTTCGTCTTGACCACCATCGTTTTTGTTCCAGCGTCGAGCTTGGTGACCGTTCCATGTACTGCAGAAACCACGTCGTCCGCGGCGCGTATGGCAAATACCAACAACGCAGCCACGGCAAGAAAACGGAGCAAATTCTTCATCCTGAAAAGCCTCCCTCAGTTCATCAGAATTGATGACCGATATCAGAAAAAGGTTAGCGCAAGCTTTCCTCGAATCCTAGCAAAAAACGGCTCCCGCACGTGCCAACTTGCTGCCATTCGTTCTTCGCTCTTCACTTGATTTCACGCAGAAGGCCGCTGCTGACGTCGTAGACAAAGCCGCGCACCGCCACAGTATCGGGAACCCAAGGATGGCTACGCAGCTTCTGCAATTGGTGCCGGACATTTTCTTCAATGTTTTGGAAAGCGTAGAAGAACGCTGGCGCAATCGCCGCTGTTCCCGCGCGATTCTGAATTCTTGTACGCAGATCCTGCTCGGTAGTGTGCGTCAATCCGCAATCCGTGTGATTGATGATCATGAATTCTTCGGTCCCCAGCAGGTAATGCGAAATCAGCAGCGAACGCAAAGTATCGTCGGTGACGATGCCCCCGGCGTTTCGGATGATGTGCGCGTCCGCCGCTTTCAACCCCAATGTGAGAATCGAAAGACGCGTATCCATGCACGTCAGGACAGCGAGCTTGCGCTCCGGTCGCGGTGTCAGATGGCGCAATTCGTGCGTGCGTGCGTAAACTTCATTTGCGGCGAGTACTTCGTCGATTACGCTCATAGCTGCCACAGTTTAGCTTAGCTTCCGGCGAATCGCACCAGTTGCGCCCCATTACTTTTGTCTTGGCTGTTCCGCGTAATAACCTCGAGGGGCTTCGATGATGACCCCTTTGCGGGAACACTCGACGCGTAGCTTGTGATATTTGCCGTCTGGAGCGGGTGCGTCATAGGTGAGTTGATATCGCGCACGGACATCTTGCAGAGACTGGGCGATAGCTTGGTCGATTTCGCCACGGGCATACATCCGCCCGCCGGAAAGATCGGCTAACTGTTGGAGCGTGTCTCTGGGCCTGCCCCGGTCTGTGCCGTAAATTGAGCCCTCGGGATCCACCATCACGCTGTAAAAAATAGTGTCGCTCCGGGCCAGTTCGCCCCCGAAGTGTTGCAAGAATGGCGTGTAATCGACGCACTTGCTCATTCCCGGTCGTCGCGTGCAGTCATTTCCGCATCTGCCGCCCACGTAGCTTTCCGATCCTTCTGAAAACACCACATCCTTGCATCCATAACGATAGTCCAGCCAGTTCGGCGCCCCTCGTGTAATCCAAACGATTGTTTTCGGGCCGGGAATTTTGGTGAATGCATCCCCCAGTTGGTTCAGTGCAAGAAAGGTTGCGGCGGCGCTAACACCTTCGTCCTGGTAATCCTTGATCCTGAGCGCATTCACTTTTGCGATTGCCTGATCGAGTAAGGGGCGAGCTTGCTGAGTCCAAGGTGAGTCAGGCGGCTTATGGTCAGTCGAGCCCTGTGATGGGGCTGCCGTTTGCTGCGTCGTGGAAGCCACATTATAAAGGTCGCCATGATTCGTAAGCAGATAGAGGTAAATCATGTTGCGGCCGTCAAGAGGCTGCAGAGCACGGACGATGAGGGTGGCGGAATTCTCGCGTTGACCGGCAAACACATTCAACAGGTCGAATAAAATCAACGTAGTGGTCGGCGGGTTCTTTCCAGAACTCGCAGCGAACAGTGGATTGAAGGTCGCAATCGCCTGCGGTTTGCCATCCTCGAAAATCTGGAAATCAGCGCTGGCCAGGTCCTTGACGGGTTGTCCCTTCTCATCGAGCGCGGTCACATTGAATGCCCGATTGTTTCCATGTCCTGCGCTAGCACTGGAGATCTGGTCCGCTGCAGGCGGCAGACCATGGGCGAACAGTGCACTGGCGGCCAAAGTCACAACGCAAACCATGCGGATTGGCGCTCTCATTTTCAGGGCTGGGATAATCATCTGAGCTGGTCCTCTGGCCCCATACTACACTTGGCTTGCTTCACGCATACGGTTTTTCAAAGGTGAAGTCGTGTAATCAATTGAGTTTTAGTTCTCTTGTGGTTGATCAGTGCGCTGCGCAACTTCCTGTATGCGTAAAATGGCCAAAGCAACTGCTCACCATCAGAACAGATCGCTTTCCCTGGCCATTTTTGATGCCTCGATAGCCGCGCCTCGCGCCCCTGCGGTATCGCCGTTCGGGATCACATGAATGGGAATGCCGGCTTGCTCAGCGCGTTGCGTGGGCATTCCCGCGCGGATTTCGTCGATGAACCATCTCCGAAACTCCGGGCTCGCCTCGATCGCTCCGCCACCGACGATTAAAGCGTCGGGATCAAAAGTATTCACCATCTCGTCAAAGAAAAGTCCCAGTGCATGCGCTTGTACCCGGAAGACCTCTCTGCTCAGCGCATCGCCCTTGTCCGCCAGCCCGCGCACGAGTTTCGCGGCCTGATGGGGATCCAGTTTTGTCAGCTCGTGACCGGGGTAGCGCGGGAGAAAATACGGCAGGATGTTCCGTTCAATCGCCGTCAGGGAGCATAGCGATTCCAGGTCACCCGTGCGCCCACAATTGCACAGTGCGTTGATTCCGCTGGTTCCCGCGATACTCTGATAGGGAATCAACACATGCCCCAGCTCCCCCCCAAAACCGTTTTTCCCCTTCACTACGTTGCCATCCAGGATGATGCCACCGCCGTTGCCCGTGCCGATGATGATCGAAATCGAGGTCTCGCGGCTATTCGCGCCGAAGATCGCGTAGTGGCCCCAAAGCGCGGCTGCATTTGCATCATTTAAATAACACACCGGTTTCCCGAGTTTGTGCGCCAATCCTTCGCGAATGTCGAACCCCGCCCACTGTGGGTGAACAAAGTTTGTCGACCCTCGCGCGCTCAGCAACCCCGCCGCACTCGCCGGACCCGGCGTGTCCAGGCCAACCGCAACCACGTCAGCAAGGTCCGTACCCACTCGCCCCGCGGCGATCCTCAGTCCATCGGCAATCTGCTGCAGGCAAACTGCCGGCCCCTGCTTGGAAAGCGCGGGATGCTCGCACAACCCTTCGATCAGAAACCGTTCCTGCTGGTCCAATAACGTATAGTTGACGGCAGTCCCGCCAAGATCCACTCCGGCTACGGCTGTCACTTTAGTTCTCCTGTTCCACCTGACTCCTTGTTCGGTCAGCGTATCAGAAACCCTCACCTTCGAACGCAGAAAATCACTCACTCATCCGGACCTCAGCTAGCTACTCAATGGGGTGTCCTGCTTCGTTGACCACCGGAAGGCGCTCACCTATAATTTTTGTGCAGGTTATGCCGAGATAGCCCGCCGGATTACCACAGGGTGATTCCAGAAATTTCCGCAAATGGTGCGGGGTAAGAGCTGCAATTGGTGGATCGCGTGTGATTGCCGCAGTGTCCGGCTTTGACTGACTTTGGATCTGCAAAAGGGAGAACTCGAAATGGCGGAAGCAACTTGCCGGAAAGAGCTGGATCTGGAAATCCCGGCGGAAGAAGTAACTAAAGCTACCGAGAAAGTAGCCAAGGATTTTGCGAAGATCGCTCGCGTCCCTGGTTTCCGTCCGGGAAAAGCCCCGATTTCTCTGATTAAGCGCCGCTTCGCCGATGACATCAAAGGTGAAGTGCTCCAAACACTCGTCCCCGAACATGTGGAGAAGGCCGTTGCCGAGCAGAAGCTCACTCCCGTTTCCCAACCTCAAGTCGACAAGCTGGAGTACAACGAAGGCCAACCGTTGAAGTTCCGCGCCTCGTTTGAAGTGTTGCCCGAGTTCTCTCTCGGCGAATACAAGAACCTGGAAATCGAGATGCCCGAAATGGCCATCACGGATGAAAGCGTGGCCAGCACTCTTGCGGAAATGCAGCAGCGCGCGGCCACGTTCGCACCGGTGGAAGGCCGTTCCGTTCAGAACGATGATTTCGTTCAGATAAAACTTATTGGCACCCCCGAAGGCGGCGGCGACCCTCTGAACGCCGAGAGCGTCCTCTGTCACGTCGGCGCCGAAGAGACCATGGAGCCGTTCAACGAGAACCTGCGCGGCGCCAACGTTGGCGACCACAAGAACTTCGACGTGGACTATCCGGCCGACTATCCCGATCCCAAGCTCGCCGGCAAGAAATTCCACTACAGCGTGGATGTTCTCGGCATCAAAACCAAAAAGTTGCCCGAGCTCAACGACGAATTCGCTAAAGACGTCAGCGACTCCGCCTCGCTTGACGACTTGAAGACCAAAGTCCGCGAAGGCCTGGAGCACGAACGC
>Ga0181526_10003990_pt1 | contig 11720 bp, 6 predicted proteins | sample PEATcosm2014_Bin_35_FD_119750 | JGI IMG/M metagenome (GOLD analysis project Ga0181526, IMG submission 119750) | Peatland microbial communities from MTU Mesocosm Facility, Houghton, MI, USA - PEATcosm2014_Bin06_30_metaG | ecosystem: Environmental > Terrestrial > Soil > Wetlands > Peat | place...
CGTCCAGGTTAAATTGACCGTCCCGCCGCTCTCGCGGATGGTTTGAAGAGAAGGCAGGGGGATTGGCGTAGCGCTAACGTCATCCAATGCGAAAGTGCCGGGATCATTGCGGGCCGTAAACTCGAGAACCGTACCCGCTCCTGCGGCCACCACGACATAACGCATTTGCGTCCAGTCGAACACACCCGCGTTGACGATGTTGGTCAGGGTGGACCCGTTCCACTGCGCGATGAATTGGTTGGGAGTCGTGCCGGAACCCAAGTCCGCGCTCTGTAGCCAAAAGGAGAGCAAATAAGGCTGTCCCGCCCGCGTCGGCAGGGTCTGGGAAAGGGAAGCGAGGGAACCGTACTCGCCCATGGCGGCAAAATAGGTGCCGGAATGTGGCGTGAGACCGGTGTAGGTGCCGTCGTCCACGTAATTGTAACCTGCGGCGTCGTTTCCAGCCAGATTCCAGTAAGCAAGATCTCCATCCTCGAATCCACCGTCCTGAACCAGTTCCTGACCTACTTGCAGCGTGAACTGGCGAGTTTGCACCAGCCCGCTGGTTGTATTGGTAAACTGCGCGTTCACGGTATAGACACCCGCCGCCAGATTATTCGCCGCCGGCGTGAGGCTTACCGAGACAGTGGTGGCAGGGCCACCCGGCGCCAGGGTGCCACCGGCGGGCGAGACATTGAGCCAAAGGGGGGTGTTGCTGAGCGACCAGCTTAGCGACTTCGTGCCTGCATTGGTTAGGGTGAGGCTTTGCCCGGTGACGCTGAACGGACCTCCAGCCGGGCCGTTCGCCGCGAAGCCCCGGCCAGGAGTGATCACCAGGCGATCAGGCGTGGCCAGGGCGAGGATCAAGCTGCCTCCCGCCGGGGAACCCCAGCCGGTGCAAAGGTCGTAGCCGGGAACGGCGGGAAACTCAGAGGGCGCCGCAGTATTGGTGCTGTTGTTGCCTGCCACGACGTCGTCGAAGAAAGCGGAGTAACTGGCGGAATTGGCGAGAGCGTAAATGGCGGGGTTAATAAAGCCCACCGGTGGCTGGCTGCTGGCAGCGGCCTGCTGGTTGGCCAACGCGTTAAAGGCGGCCCACAACTGGACGGCAGCACTGGTGCCACCGGTTACTTCCTGCTGGCCGTTGTCGGCCACGATCACAATATCCTCGGCCACCATGGCGACATCCGGAATGTTCCGCAGTGTGGTCGAACCCTGGTTAACGGTCATGTTGATGCCCTGCTGCCAGGGCGCGGAGAGAGCAATTGTGTAATTTGCGGTATAGCCTCCGCTGGTGGCCTCGGCGTAATCCGGAACATTCCAGGCCGTTTCGGAGAGCCAGGCACCGCCCGGCGCGCAGGTCGCCAGAGTTGTCCCGCCCACCAGGGTAATGTACGGGTCGTCGTCCGGCTCCGGCCAGTCCCCGGTGAAAGCCCCATTGTCGCCGGACGCGTTGAAGAAGGACTGCCCGTCTATCGCCATTTTCTGGAAGAGGTTGTCCATCGTCCCCCGTGGAGTGGTGCCAAAATCCCAGGAACAGCCGAACTGTTTGATCGCGGTATTGGCGGCCATGGCGCTCAAGACGTCGTTGGCGTTCCCGTTAGGTCCGGCCTCATAAACCACCACGCTGGACAGCCCGGGAGCCACGGAAATCACCATTTCAATGTCCAAGGCGACTTCCGAATTGCCCGCATTTGCGCCGGTGATCGGGACCCCGTTAAACCCGTCCAACAACACATTCTGCAACGGCACGTTCGGCAAACTGGCCAGGCTTCTGTACTCGGCAATATCATTGGCGTAGTAACCGTCAAACTCAACCAGCCCAACCACTTGACCAGTGCCGGTGAGCGTAACGCCTGGGACGTAGGCAGCCCGGAAATCGTTGCCGATGAATTGGCCGCCTGGCCATGATCCGGTGGCCTTCGGCTTGGGGTTTGTCGCTCGCGGGAGCGGGACGGGTTTGCGATGCTTTGGATGTGGCACCCGTAAGTTGCTGAGGCCGCTGATGTCAAGAACCGGCACCTTCGCCTCGACCGACGGCTCGATATCCGGCGCATAAAAGGTGCGGGCTTCCGTCGGATGCTGGTAGGTGCGCAGCGTAATTTGGAAAGCGCTTTCAACATCAGCGACTGACCCGGCCACATCCAGCAGCATGCGATCGGGATGGGTGCCCGTTACTGCGAGGTTGTGCGCTTTGGCAAAGGCAATGACCGCCTGGTAATCCGATTCAGTCGGGCCGAATCTTTCGTCGAATTGCTCCGATGTGAGATAGTTCCGGTAGTTCGGACTGGCGGGGTCGTAAATGTCCTGCACGAAACGTGTGACTGCGGCCTGGTCGCGCAAGGGCAGGCCGATGGCCAGGTCCAAGGAGTTCGTGGAGGGGAGCCGGCCAACCGCAACCGCCTTGGCCGCCTGGGCTGGGACGTGTCCGGTGAGCACGCGCCGTTCCTGGGCCACTGCCCCGGTGGTTAGCACGACCGCGAGCAAGGCCGCCGCGGTGATTTGATAGACTGACGTGTCTTTAGGCATACGGGAATAAGACTAATTCACATCGTCGAACACCGCAACCTGGCCGAAGTTGCGCGTGGTCGGAGGCCTGCGGCAGGCGTTTTGCCTGCCGTAGAGCCGGGGGTCTCGCCCGGCAGATTAACCGTTCGCCAGGCTACGGTGCTTGAGAATTCGAGCGCCGGGCCGGGCGGCAGGATGCTGCCCTCTACGGCAGGCAAGATGCCCGCCGCTACGTGGTGGCGGTGCCCGAACGCGCCGCCGCTAAAGTTCGCGGGCGGTTTCCGGTTGAGCGGGCTAGGGAACTGGGCTATCATGTCTTTACATTTCTAACATTAGTCTGAGTGAAGCGTGGGACGTGGGATTATTGATGTGAGCACCTGTGGGGACAACCGGTTGGAAAGCCGGCGCGCGCGCGCCCGAATCTTCGGGGCCTTTGGGGTGATTATTCCGCTAGCGACAGCTTTGGCGCGGAGCGCTGAGCCGGCAGCGCATCCGAAGGTCGAGATCCCGGTTCGCGAGATTGACCCGGCGGCGGCGGGGCAGGTGAGCTATGCCCGGCAGGTCGCGCCTATCTTCGCGAACAACTGCGCGGATTGCCACTCGACGGAGGACCACAAGAGCGGGCTCGATACCAGTTCGGTGCCCGGCCTGCTGAAGGGAGGAAAGAAGGCGGGTCCCGCCATTGTGCCCGGCAAACCGGATGAGAGTCCCCTCGTGCAGTTCCTGCGAGGTTTGCGCGAGCCGCAGATGCCGAAGGGGAATCCGGCGCTAAGTGAGGAGGAGCTGCATTTGATCCGCGAGTGGATCCTCGCCGGGGCCCGGGACGATTCGGCGAGCATTGCCGTTGAAGAGAAAGCAGGCGGTCTGACCGAATCGGGCACCCAAGCCAGCCTGGTGGCCTATGATTCCAGCACACAAAAGGCGCTGAACGATTTGGTGTTCAGCGGCAACGGCAAGGACCGGCTGATCGCGCAGCGGAAGCTCCGGCTGGCGTTGCTGCCGAAACCGCCCGAGCCGCCGAAGGTCAAGGCGCCTGCGTTCAACCCGATCGATCAGTTCATCGCGGCCAAGTGGGAGCAGGCCGGCTTGAAGGAGGCCGACGCCGCACCGGCTGTGTGCAGCGATGCCGCTTTTCTCCGCCGGGTGTATCTCGATGTGATTGGGGTGATCCCGACGGCGGCCCAGGCCAGGCGGTTTCTGGAGGACACGACTCCGGATAAACGCGTCCGCCTGGTGGATGAACTGCTGGCGCGGAATGAGGATTACGCGGCGCACTGGACACCCTTTTGGGAAGAGGCAATCGGCAGCTCGAACGTGGGCATCACGGGCGGCATCGGCTCGCGGGGCAATCATCGTGACTGGATCTTCGAGAGCTTCGTCCACAACAAACCGTTTGATCTGATGGTGGCGGAGCTGATTGACCCGACGCTGCCGGGCTACCGCCAACCGGACATCGGCGAGGCCAATGGCAAGCCCGTCGTCTCGGCTTACATTCGGAATGAGACGCACCTCGAAACGATCCAGAGCGCGGCCAATGTCGCGCAGGTATTCATGGGCACCGAGATGAAGTGCGCCAGTTGCCACAACCATTTTCTGAACAAGGAGTGGCCGCAGACGCGGTTCCTGGCTTTCGCGGGCATGTTTGCCACGAATGATCTCGAGGTGATTCGGTGTGAGAAGAAGAGCGGCCAGTTCGTCGCGGCCAGGTTTCCATTCGACCTGCCCGGCGTGCCGGAGGCCGTGCCGAAACCATTTGAAGAGCGGCTTCACCGGGCGGCGCAGTTGCTGATCGACCCGACCAACCCGCGCTTCGCGAAGACCATCGTGAACCGGCTTTGGAAACGCTACCTCGGCCTCGGGCTGTTCGAGCCGCAGGATGACTTTCGTCCCGACCAGCCGCCGACCAACCCTGAACTGCTGGCCTGGCTGGCGGACGATTTCATGCGGCACGGTTACGACCTCAAGCACTCGATCCGCCAGATTCTCACCAGCCGGACCTACCAATTGCGCTTCGACCCGGAGCTCGAAGACCACTTCGACGTGAACCAGCCCCAGCAGGCCCGCTATTACCGATCGCCGTCCCTGCGGCGATTGACGGCCGAGGAACTTCTCGACAGCATCCAGGTGGCCACCGCGCAAAGCCTGGATGCGCAGCGCCGAACTTATCTCAGCACGGCTTCCACCGCGCTGACCCGCGCACTCGGTCGCCCGGCCTCGCGCAACGAGATCAGCACCGCCCGGGCGGGCGATGTCGCCGTCGTGCAGGCGCTGGAATTGCTCAATGGGGAAGAGTTTTATGAGCGGGTTTATTCGGGACGCGTGGTGGACCAAGCAGAGGACGAGAAGGATTTGGCCAAAGTCATAGATCGGCTGTACTGGGTGGCGCTGAGCCGGCCGGCTTCAGCCAGTGAGCAAGAGCTGGGCTCCAGTTTTCTGAAGGCGTCGCTACCCGAACCCAAGCGGGCGGAGGAACCGCCGGTCGAGCAGGTTTGGCTGGAAGATGATTTGCCGCAGGGCGCGAACCCTGGCGGAACCGGAGACGCGGGGGCCTGGATATGGGTCGCGAAACCCGACGCCCCGGTGTTCAGCGGCGAGCGAGCGCACACGCAGGGTGGCAAGGGCGAACAAAGACAGCACTATTTCGTCGGCGCCGCCAAGCCGCTGCACGTTGGGCCGGACGATGTGTTGTTCACCTACGTCTTCCTGGATCCCAAGGCGCCGCCGCGCGAGATCATGTTGCAGTGGAACAACGGCAATTGGGACCAGCGCGCGTACTGGGGCGAGGATTTGATCCCGTTTGGTGAAGCGAACACGCCCAGCCGAAGACGACTTGGGCCTTTGCCCGCGGCGGGGCAGTGGGTGCGGCTGGAAGTGCCGGCGTGCGAAGTCGGCATCGCTGCGCCGATGGACATCGCAGGCTGGTCGTTCGATCAATCAGGCGGCGGAGCGGTCTATTGGGACAAATCGGGGGTCGTGAAGAATCCGACGAATCCGGCCCGCCAGCCGCTGGGTGACCTCCTGTGGGCATTGGTGGCGAGCCCCGAGTTTCAATACATCAGATGAGCGAGGCATGAAGAACAGCATTACACGTCGCGACTTTATCCGCACTGGCCTGGCGGCTGCCGCTGGCGCGGGCTTCTCGCGCTGCGCGTTCGGCGACACACCCGCCGCAGCGCCGGCCAAAGCTGCGGCCCAACTCGTCGCGAAGGCCGACGCCATGATCCATATCTGGCTGCCGGGCGGGATTGCACAGACCGACACCTGGGACCCGAAGAAATACACGCCTTTCCAGGCCGGCATGAAGGGCAGCGAGTTGCTGGGCACCTGCGAACCGATTCCGACCTCGGCCGACGGTATCTTTCTGGGCAAAGGCCTGGACAACATTGCTTCCGTGATGCACCGCGGCACCATCCTCCGCAGCCTGACCAACGAGACCAAATTCGGCGCGATTCATCTCAAGGCGCAGTATTACATGCAGACCGGCTACTTGTTCCCCACCGGCGTCAAGACGCCCAGCCTGGGAGCGGCGGTCGCGCGCACGCTCGGGCGCCGCAATCCGCAGGTGCCGGCTTACATCTATATCGGGCGCGACATCGACACCAGCGACGAGGAGAAGCTTTTCATCAGCGAATACCTCGGCCCTGGCTTTTACGGCGTGAAGTACGCGCCGTTCATGATACCCGATCCGGCGAAGGGCCTGGCCACTTTGAATGCGGTGAGCGGAATGAAGATGGACAGGCTGGATCGCCGTCAGTCGTATCTGCGCGCGATGACCGGCCTGGCCGAGGCCGAGCTGCAAAAGGCGAACCGGGTCAAGGACTACCTGAAAGTTATGGAGGATGCCCGGGCGATGATGGACTCGCCGGTGAAGCGAGCCTTCGACTACAGGAAAGAGGAGAAGCCGGAAACGGTCAAAGCCTATGAACCCGAGGTCGGCGCCGACGACCTGCTCGACAAGACATATTACTACGGCAATCGCTTCGGCCAGGGCCTGTTGTTGGCGCGGCGGCTCGTCGAGGCCGGGGCGCGCTATATCCAGGTCGAGTATCAGTACGGCCCCTTCAAAGGCTTTGACATGCACGAAAGCGGCCGCATGCGCATGATCGAGATGAAGCGGCAAGTGGACCGGCCCATCGCGCAACTAATCAGGGACCTCGACCAGCGCGGCCTGCTGGACCGCACGCTGGTAATGATATCCACGGAGTTCGGGCGCACCATCGCCTCCGAGCCGGCCGCCGGCAAGGAGCCGGATGGGTTTGCGGAAAGGCACACCGGCGACAAGCTGGTGATCGAGAACGAGAAGATGTATGGCTTCCACGGCCATTTCAGCAGCGGCAACTGCCTGGCCTTCTTCGGCGGCGGTTTCAAGAAGGGCTTCGTCTATGGCAAGACGGCGGACCTGCACCCCATGCTGCCGGTGGAGAATCCCGTCCGCCTGGAAGATGTCCACGCGACGGTCTATAAAGCCCTGGGAATTCCGGCCGACACCAACTACGTCACAGAAGGCCGGCCTTTCTACGTGACCAAGGATGGCAAGGGCGTGCCGATTGACGGGCTGCTGGCGTAGCGGGGCTCGCTTCTTCTCGGATTACAACTCCTTCAGGTCCCAAGTCAGGACCGAGATTCATATTTGCCGTTTGCCTCTCTTCCTTCTTGCCTCCCCCATCCTGCTCGGGTGGCGCGCCGTCCGTCTTTGATCCTGCGGGGCAATGGGTTCGTGCCGGCAGGCGATGGCGCCGACGGGGCGCGCTCGTCCCTGGGCGCAGGAACGTCGGCACACGACGGAGCTTCAATGAAATCCAACGCCTCAACATACTTGGGGCTTTCTGCGCCCGGCGTCGGGCGCACCACGATAACGTCACCGTCCGCCGTCACCCACCCACCACCCATGGAGTTGATTTGCGATTTCGATTCACCCGGGGCCGCAGCCCCAGTCGCCGCCGGTGGGTGCGATCAGTCGAATCTCTATGGCAGCGCTGATCTGCATGGTTTGTCCGCGACTATTGTCTGCCCTTTTCAATCAGGCCCGCCCGGTTCCGGATGGCTTGGCATGGTTCCAGACGTGAGGTAGGGATCGTAGGACTGAGTGCCGGCGAATGGGATTTCAAGGACTAGCTCGTCTGGCCTCTGGGCGGGCTGCTCGGACCATTGGACGGGCACCAAGCCGAGGCGCGAGGGTGCGAGTTGGGCCACCTGGGAAAAAAAGAAGTCAATGATGGGTTCCAATTCGCGCAGGGTGGAAGCGATCGTGGCAGAGAGGAGGTCAAAGTCAGCTTTGGTGAGCTCGGTCCAGGACATGCGGGTGTGCCATTGGCGGTGTGCTTCACCAAGGGGCGGAGCAGAGAGGACATTCTCGACCCATCGCATCGGGACTTTGATGCCGTGAAGGGCTATGTGGCGCTTTTCGTAGAATGGGTCGAAGGGAGCGAAGAGCCGTCTCTCGTTGAGTTGGGCGGTCGCCTTCTCAGCCATGTCGTGGATGCGGCCGAGGTGGGCGTAGAACGCTGTCCAGGCGTTGAGATTCCAGGCGTAGTCGGCAAAGTCTCTGATGCGCTCCCGCTGGGCGAGGTCGATTTCGAGTTGCCAACAGAGCGCGAGACTCTCAAGAAGCGTGTAGAGGGATTGCCAAAGAGTCTCACGATTGGCGTAGGCTGTGGGGTTGGCCTGTGGCATCGGCAAGGAGTTCATCCTGCCATCATTCCCGATGTAGGTTGCCCAAAACGTGGGGTAAGACGGGATTGTGTTCAGGATTCTTTCGGCCAAGTGGCACTCAATGTCGTCGCCGTGCTTAACGATAAGCGTGGGGTCGTGGGGCATGGGAACTATGTTGATTCTAGGACCATCGGGGTGGTGTCGGTTGTTAGAGCCGGGAACAGGCATCTGCCCGCCCGCATGTCGTGCGGTGAGATTCTGGTCTTGGTGCCAAGCTGGCTCCGATACTGTTGAACGGACCAGAGCCAGGCTTCCTGCATTTGGAAGTTGCGGTCATACAAGATCCAGATCAGGAAATCCCAATCGTAATTCCGTGGTTTACCGACCAGGGTAACGAAGCACCCGCGTTTCCCGCTGGGCCGGTTGGCCTTCACTTGGTATCGCTTGTTCTGGAAGACGAAATCATGCCCGCGGGAAACGGCGGTGCGTGTAGAGCGCGAGGCGCCGTACGCTTGAGCGGTGCTGCCGAGCAGGATGGCGGCGTCGTACTCAGACACAGCGGAGGTGATCGCCGGGGCGACACCAAATGCGGTTTCCCACTGGAGTGCGGTAGTCACTAAACGTGCTCGGAGTTCGGCACTCATCAGGGAATCATGGCGAAGGTGGGAAGCCGGTTCAAGGAGTCCCTGCCGCCAGGTGATCGAGAGGCAGCAATCAGTAATCAGTAGCCCGTGGTCAGCTTTTTCGCGCGCGGTAGCGCCCAGCGGATTCGGCCAAGGCCATCGTGAGTTGGCCTTCCTCGACGGCCTGTTGCGGGTAATCACTCGAATCAAATTCAAGCTCGTCGCCCTCGAAGGTCGGATAAAGCGCTGCCAGCTTCGGGATGGATGTCTCTGCGAGGTGGAAGTAGTCTCTGTCAATCTCGATCCCGACGGACCGGTAGCCGATGGCCTCGGCGGCGGCAATGGTTGAGCCAGAACCCATGAACGGGTCGAGCACGGTGCCCTCGACCAGAGGCAGCAGCGCTCGGACGATTATACGCATGAAATGTTGGGGCTTAAGGCACGGGTGATCGGAAATAGCTTGTTCGCGTTTGGGAGTGCGTCCGCTAGGGATGACTTCCGGCAGCGGTTTATCCAGGGACAGACGCCGCAAGCCGCCTGTCTTCCACTTCCTGAGGTTTTCGGCTACGGTCTTTTCGCCGAGCGGCTTGCGGAAAAGCATCCACGGTTCGTATGCGCCCTTGGGCGTGACGCAAACCTCCGGGAATTCCTTCTCAGCATTCTTGGGCCGGTCACCACCACGAAAGCCAAAGTATAACCGCATGATGGCCGGGCGAACCTCGTAGCCGGCTTCAGCCATCGCTCCCTGGACGTGATGCTGGAGGATGGGATGGCCAGCGATACAAACTTGAGCGCCCGGAACGAGCGCATTAAGAAGCAACTTTCCCCAGTCGCAGAAGAAAGCACGGAGGTTCAACTTCTCCTCGTCGGTCAGGACAGTGAATCGAGGCAGGGGGTCGCGTTTGTGTCCGCCGATGTTGGGCGGCAACCGCCAGACGCCGCCTCGCCCGTTGCGGAGCTTGGACAGTTCCTTTTCAGAGAATTCGATAAGGCCGTAAGGCGGGTCAGTGCAGACCGCGTGAATGGTCTGCGGCGGACAGTCGCGCAGCCAGTCAAAACAGTCTGCCTGGTGTATCTGGTACTTCTGCATCGCGCGACAAGTTTCAACTATAGTCGAAAGACAATCAAGGTTCTTCTTGGTATCAACTATAGCTGAAATGGATGCCAAGTCGATCATTGGGAGTTTCGTGCGCCGCCTGCGCGAGCAGAAACGCCTGACCCAGGATGAACTGGCCGCGCGTACTGGCATCACCTACCAGTACTTGTCCGGTCTGGAGAACGGGCGCGAGAACTTCTCTATCGGCATCCTCGAATCGTTGGGCAAAGCGCTGGAGTGCCCGCTGCCACACCTTGTGGCGGGCGCGTTCGCCAGCCCATCGGTGACCGTGCTGGTCGAAGTCAACCCCGACTATTTTCGCCCACAAGTGCCGCTTCCCCCAGGCCTCAAGGCCGTTCATCTGCAACGCGCGATGAATGGTGCACAGCGGATTGTCTCGCTGATTAACGCAAACCTGTTGGCCAGCGGCGGGAAGCCATTGCCGGAATACGTTCAGGGCAGTAACTTCAGTGGTCTGGTCTCCAACATCCTCTGCGACGCGATTGACGGGAATTCGCCGTACAAACACAATTCCGACCAAGCATACCCGGACCGGATCAATCCCAAAGTTGACGAAGATGGCAAGCCCGCTGGTTTAGAGGTCAAGTCCACTATTCAAATCGGCAAGGGTGGGGAAAGCCACAATGGGCACTCCGGTTGGCATCTAGTGGCGTGCTTCGCGATTGATCAAAAGACCGGCAATATTCGCTTCGTGCATGTCATGCTTGCCGTGCTCAACGGCCACACCCAACCGGAGCCGGATTGGGTGTGCGTCGGCAGCAAGGTGAACGCTGATACCGGCAGCCGACGAACCGAGACGTACAACACGACCTTGATCGGGACGACGAAGCTGAGGGATGGCTCGGTTTATCTCGACCCCACTGCGATCAACTTCAAGCGCTGGCGACAGAGCCGGCGCGGCGCGACGCCGTCGTTTTCGATTTTTGCACAAGAGTAAGCCGGGTCATTTTCCACTCGCTGCCTCAATCTGGGCGCTCCCCGCCTCCGTCGCCGGAGCACGTCTCCGATGATCCCCTCGGGCTTGGTTTCCTCCCAGAACCGGCAGTCCAGCTCACGAAATACTGGCAGGCGTCAGTCCTCACTATCTCCACATGGGGTGAAGTTAACTTACGGGCGGCGGGATGAGCATGCGCAGCGGGGCGGTTTGCCCAAACCCCGGAGGGGTGGCCTGTGTACAGATTCGCCGGCACCCAACACCCCTCTTTTTGTTTTTGGGCGGCGCGGCCAGACGGCCTTTGGACTTATGACGGCGTCTTCCGATGGCCGCGCCGCCCAAAAACAAAAAGAAGATTTGGACGTGTGCTCGTCTATACACAGGCCACCCCTCGGGGGTTTGATCCCCCAAAGCCTGTGATTGCCGCAGAGATTCATATAAGGTGCCGCCAGGGTCAGGGTTTCGGCGGCGAGGGCAGGGGCGGGCCAATTAGCTGAAATTGGGAAAGTCCGCCCTCCGCAGTCGGACTGCTACGGCGGGCAGGCAGGAAGCAGCAATCCGGAGGCGGGTCACCCGGTGGTCAATCGTTTTATTCTCTGCCACCAACTGCCATGAGCGGGGGATTTCTCGGCTTCCAGGCAATCACGGTAGTACTCCGTTTCCGCGATCGCCACTGGTTGATGCGGTTGGCCCTCTTTCATGCTCTTGATGATCTTCCGGTTCTGAATGGCGGGTTCGTAAGTGGGGTCCACGGCGAGAGCCTTATCCAGGTGTTCGAGGGCGAGGGCCTTCCGGCCCAGCCCGGCATAAGCCAGGGCCAGATTGCCGTGGGACTGAACATGGTCGGGGTTTTGCGCCAAGACCCGGGTAAACAGCTCCGCGGCGGCATCATAGCGCCGCGCAGTTA
>Ga0181526_10003992_pt1 | contig 11716 bp, 11 predicted proteins | sample PEATcosm2014_Bin_35_FD_119750 | JGI IMG/M metagenome (GOLD analysis project Ga0181526, IMG submission 119750) | Peatland microbial communities from MTU Mesocosm Facility, Houghton, MI, USA - PEATcosm2014_Bin06_30_metaG | ecosystem: Environmental > Terrestrial > Soil > Wetlands > Peat | place...
AGTTGCGCATTGGTCCAGATCTGCGCGTGGCAGTTCATGCAGGTCTTGGTGGGCGGGATTCCGGCGTAGCTCGACTTCTCCACCGTCACGTGGCAGTACTGGCATTGCAGCCCCAGCCCCTGCACGTGATGCTTGTGGCTGAAGGGCACCGGCTGATCCGGTCGCTGGCCCTGGCGCGTCACCCAGGGCGAACGCTGTAGCAGATCCAGCGTCACCCCCAGGACGATCACAAGCAGCCCCGTCAGCACCAGGCTCGCCCGAGCTAGAGCGTTGGAGCTGCGATCGAATATCTGCGCCATGAAGTCTTACCTTGCTTGGTTTTCTGGTGTGGGTGCTTCCGATGTGATGCCAGTCACTCATCTTGGATGCAATCGATGTGTCGGCGGTCACAAACTTTGTGTCCAAGCAGCAATTCCGGATACAACTCCCCACTGAGGTGGAGAACCCCGCAAAGCCACTATAGCAGCAGCGGGACACTTCGTAACCGATTGCAACCGCAAGACTTCACGATGACTTGCCGCGAAGGGACCTGGTAATCCGCTCAAAACGCAGTTCTTGGCAACGAGCCGGCCGCGGTTGGGCTGGCTTCGATCCCACCTGGACCCCGTACCAGAAGGTGAGACGTTGACTCCCAGCCGGAAAATCGGAATTGCGAGCAAGAATCGGATAGCATGACGGGCCGGGATCGGCGACGATGGTTCTCATGAAGAATGATATGCAAATGGCAGGCGGGCGCGGGCGGGCCGCGGCCTCCGATTCGACGGCTTCAGCCATCGACCCCGAGGCGGCCTGGCGGCAGCTTCTTGCCCGCGACCCGGCGGCCGCGTTTTTCTACGCGGTAACAACAACCGGCGTCTTCTGCCGCCCCGGTTGCAGGAGCCGGCGGCCTCTGCGCGCCAACGTGCGCTTCTTTCGCTCGGCAAGTGAGGCGCGCGCCGCCGGCTTTCGTCCCTGCCAGCGCTGCCGCCCCGGCACCCCTGCGGGGGGCAGCCCTTTGGAAGAGGTTCGGAGGTGCATCGAGGCCAACCTTGACCGCGCCGCGCCCCTCAAGGAACTGGGGCGCGTTGCTGGATTGAGCCCCTTCACCGTCCAGAGGCTCTTCAAACGGGAGATGGGCGTGACTCCGCTCGAATACCAGCGTGCGCTGCGGGCTGCCCGTTTGCGCGGCACGCTCAAACAGGGAGGCAACGTGACGGATGCGATCTATGAAGCTGGATTCGGCTCGTCGAGCCGGGCCTACGAGGGCGCGGCGCTGGGCATGACGCCGGGCCGCTTTGCGCAGGGAGGCCACGGCGAGCAGATCTCCTGGGCCTCTGGCCTTTCGCCCTTTGGTTGGGTGATTGTGGGATCAACGGCGCGCGGCCTCTGCTGGCTGGCGCTGGCCGGCACGGCTGCCGAGGCGGAGGCTACCCTGCGCGCGGAGTTTCCTTTGGCTGAGCTGCGGTCCGATTTGGCGCTTGCGACGCTGGTAGATGCGGCGGTCGGGGCGGTCATCGGTTCCACGGGGTCATTCCAAGACCGGACCGCAACGAAGTTGGACGTGCGTGGAACGGCTTTTCAATTGCGCGTCTGGCAGGCGCTCAGGGCCATTCCGCGGGGCGAGACGCGCAGCTACAGCCAGTTGGCGCGGGAATTGGGCGAACCCAAGGCAGTGCGCGCCGTGGCCCGGGCCTGCGCCACGAATCGCGTGGCCCTCGTCGTCCCGTGCCACCGCGTCGTGGGCGCCAGCGGCGCGTTGACAGGGTATCGCTGGGGAGTGGAGCGGAAGAGGGAATTGCTGGAGGCGGAGAAGAGAGCCTAGATAAATAGTGCGATCCCAGGTCTCAAAATCGAGACCTGGGGCACCCGGCAGATCTCATGAGTAATGAGTGAGGGGTGGAGGTCCAGACTCTCGGATCTGCGATAGCACCGCATCATTTCCCCGCTCCGCCGATCTTCTCCCCGGTTGCCTTCTTGTACGAATCCCCTTGGAATGGAGGGAAAAACTTCACCACGATGAGAGTGCTGGAGGCGCCATTCTCGGCCGGGGTAAAGAATACTTCCACCGGTTCACCTGCAATATAGAAGCGGTCGGCCGACTCCGCATGCAAGGCAACCGGCGCTTTGCCGTCCCTCTCGATGAAGAGCCGGCCATCGTGAAAGGAAACGGCCGCTCCAGCAGGATCTTTGACTCCCTCCTGCAAGTAATGCCCGGCATAGCCGCGCAGAACCTCCTCCGCTACCTTCGCCTCTTTGCCATCTGACGGCAGAATCGAATCTGCGTTCTCCATCAGGCGCGTCAGCTCGTCGTCCATCTCCAGCGCTCCCGGACCCTCATTAAATCCCGCTGTCACCAGATTGGATAGAACCACCAGGGTGGTCTTGATTGCCGGGACGTAGTCAAGCTGGGAGTAAAAGCCGTCGGCCTTCCCCACGTGGCCGATGTCAAGTTCCTTACCCTTGCCTTGAATCACCAGCCCTTCTGCGTATTCCTCTTTGTAAGGCGTCTGCATCTCATTGAGCGAAGACTGGGACAACACCTTCCCTCCCTGCAGCGCCTCGGTCCAGCGGATAAGATCGCCGGCCGTGGATGCCAGGCTGCCGGCGCCGGTCAATCCCCCCAGGTCTTCATCCTCATCGGGAGCAGGTCCCTTGGCCGATTGCATATAGCCGTTGGCCCGATGGCGGATGGTCTGCGTCTTCCAGATGCAGCTGGTCTGGCGCATCCGCAGCGGACGGAAGATGCGCTCGCTCAGAAATTGGCAATAGGATTCGCCGCTGGTCTCTTCCACCACCCGTGCCAGCAGGAGGTAATTGGCGTTGCTGTAATCGTATTTGGCGCCCGGCTCAAAGCTGAGCGGCTTGTCTGCCAAAGTGCGCAGAGTTTGCGGAATCTCCCCTTCGTGCTGCTTCCGGAGGTCCCCGAAATAGACATCTGGAATTCCGGAGGATTGCGTGAGCAAATGGCGCAACGTAACGGCGCCCCACGCTGCCGGAGCCTCCGCGTAGTGTTGTTTGAGCAAGTCGCTGGTCTTCAGCTTGCCGTCTTGCTGCAAAAGCAGAATCGCCGCCGCAGTGAACTGTTTGGAGAGAGAGGCGACGGCAAAGCGCGTATCGCGTTTGAACGGAATCTGTTTCTCGTAATTGGCATATCCGTAACTGGCCTGAAAAAGCAGATGATGATTCCGTTCGACGGCAATCACGCCTGAAAAGCCGTCCCGATCATGGTAGAACTGCGCCACATGCCGCATGTGCGCGGCTAACTGCGCATCCTCCTGCGTTTGTGCTGCCAAGGACAGTACAAGAAACATAAGAATTGCCAGAATTGAGGACAGGCGCACGAACAGTCTCCCGAGACAAGAACCCGTGCGCATGCCCAACCTATTCAACGCGCAGACAGGTCTGAAATCAAATCAGGAACAACGATACTATGGCGGGTGCGCCAGCTCTCGATTTAGAGCTGGCGCACCCGCAGAACGGGACCTCTGGCAGCAGAACGCTGGGTGCCCCATCCTTGAATCGCCTTTCGATTCAAGGGTGGGAGAGCACGAATCTCAACCTGAACCGTAAACAGCCAGGTCGACATTGCTCTAGCCGGCCTTGCTTCCCACCGCCAGCAGCGTCTGGAACTGGGGCGTCTCCGGCTCCTTGTGAACCACCGACGTCTGTACCTGCGTGAAGCCCGCCTTCTGAAGCATGGCTTCCACCTCCGGCCCGCTGAAGCCGAGCCACTCGTCAGCGTACAGCTCGCGCGCTTCTTCAAAACGGTGCTTGACCAGATCGAGGATGGCGATGCGTCCTCCGGGCTTGAGGATGCGGAAGGCCTCCTGAATCGCCCGCTCGGGATGCAGCGCGTGATGGAGGGACTGCGAAAAGAAGACCAGATCGGCCTCGGCATCCTCGATGGGAACCTCTTCCATGTCGCCAAGGCGGAACTCAACGTTCGTGACGCCATGGCGGCGGGCCTGCTCGCGGCCCACCTCAATCATCTTCGCCGAGGTGTCCACGGCGATGATCTTCTTGGCGCTCTGGGCCAGCAGCAGAGCGAAGCTCCCCTCGCCCGCGCCCAGATCGGCAATAACCATGGGCGGCATCAGCCGCAGCAGCGCTTCGGCCACTCCCTTCCACGACTGGCCGGGAACGTAGTCCTTACCCAGGCGGCCGGCCACGCTGTCAAAGAAGCTGCGCATCTTGTCCTGGCGCTTCCTCACCACGCTGCGGATGGCCGCCTGGTCGCCGGCGGCCTCGGCGATCTCTGCAGCCGCGCGCGCTAGCAGGTCATGAAGAAAGCTGCTCGCAGTTGGGGTGGTGAAAGTTGAACGCCCCTCAGGGCCGAAAGGCCCGGCAGGTGTTCCGCCACTATCGGCACGACTGAAGTCGTGCCCTTTCAAGACTGCAACATCTTCCGCGGCTTGGCTGGCGATTCGGTAGAGGCTGCTCTTGCCGGCGCGGCGGTCCTCCACCAGTCCGGCCTGCTTCAACTGGGAAAGATGCGTGGAAATGGTGCTCTGACCCATGGCCAGAATCTCCTGCATCTCGGCTACAGAGAGCTCCTCGCCGCGCAGCAGCAGAAGAATGCGCAGGCGGTTGGGATCGGCGACGACGCGAAGAATCTTTACGATTGACGGCATGAGGAATCTCTGGTACATATCAATATATCACGATTTGACGATATAAGGAGAACCCAAATGGCAACATCAACCCTCGAAGTCACGGAATTGGCATACAAGGTGGCCGACATGGCCCTGGCCGATTGGGGCCGCAAGGAGATCACCATCGCCGAGCAGGAGATGCCGGGCCTGATGTCGATCCGCAACAAGCATGCGGCGGCCAAGCCGCTGGTCGGCGTGCGCATCACGGGCTCGCTGCATATGACCATCCAGACGGCGGTGCTGATTGAGACACTGGTGAGCCTGGGCGCGACGGTTCGCTGGGCAAGCTGCAACATCTTCTCCACGCAGGACCACGCGGCGGCGGCAATTGCGGCCACCGGGGTTCCGGTCTTTGCCTGGAAGGGCGAATCGCTCGAAGAGTATTGGTGGTGTACCTGGCAGGCGCTCAACCACAAGGGCGGCAAGGGGCCGCAACTGGTGGTGGACGACGGCGGCGATGCAACGCTGCTCATCCACAAGGGCTATGAGTTGGAAGAAGGCCACGGCTGGGTGCACGAGCCCTCGGGGAGCCACGAAGAGCAGGTCATCAAGAGCCTGCTGAAGAAGGTGCACGGCGAAGACCCTGAGCACTGGCACAAGGTTGTCAAGGAGTGGCGCGGCGTCTCGGAAGAGACCACGACGGGCGTTCACCGGCTCTACAAGATGCTGGAGCAGGGCAAGCTGCTCGTTCCCGCCATCAACGTAAACGACTCGGTGACCAAGTCCAAGTTCGATAACCTTTACGGCTGCCGCGAGTCGCTGGCCGACGGCATAAAGCGCGCCACCGATGTGATGGTCGCGGGCAAGGTTGCGGTGGTCTGCGGCTATGGCGACGTGGGCAAGGGCTGCGCTCACTCGCTGCGCGGCATGGGCGCGCGCGTCATCATCACAGAAGTCGATCCCATCAACGCGCTGCAAGCGGCTATGGAGGGCTTCGAGGTTACCACCGTCGAAGAGACGCTGGGCCGCGGAGACATCTACGTCACCTGCACCGGCAACGTGGACATCGTCACGCTGGAGCAGATGAAGCGGATGAAGGACCAGGCCATCGTTTGCAACATCGGCCACTTCGACAACGAGATTCAGATGGACCGGCTGAACGCCGAGGCGGGCGTGACCAAGCTGAATATCAAGCCGCAGGTGGATTTCTATACCTTCCCCGCCGGTCCGGGCCAGTCTGCCCACGGCATCTTCATCCTGGCCGAGGGCCGTCTGGTGAACCTGGGTTGCGCCACCGGGCATCCCAGCTTCGTAATGAGCAACAGCTTCGCCAACCAGACGCTGGCGCAGCTCGATCTGTGGGCCAACAAAGACACGTACAAGATCGGCGTCTACGTGCTGCCCAAGAAGCTGGACGAAGAGGTAGCCAGGCTGCATCTGGAAAAGATTGGCGTCAAGCTGACCACGCTGACCGCGCGCCAGGCCGACTATATCGGCGTGCCGGTGGAAGGGCCTTACAAGGCGGAGAACTACAGGTACTAGTGGTCAGTTGTCAGTGAACAGTGGTCGGTTTCGGTTTCCCAGGTTCCAAAATCGGGACCTGGAAAACCAGACGAAAGTAACCAAACATGCAGTTTGCAACGCAGTTCAATCGGCGGTAAGATTGTCTTACCATGCAGACCAGGGTCTCCACAAAAGGTCAAGTCGTGCTGCCAGAACCGATTCGCCGCAAGCTGGGCATTCGCGCCGGCGACCCTCTCGATGCCGGCATTGAGGAAGGGCGCATTGTGTTGACGCCGCGCAGGAAGAAGACCTTTGAGCCGCGGATCATCGAAGACCCTGTCACAGGCTTCTCAGTGCTCTATGCGGGACCGGATGCGCCTGTGCTGACCAGTGAACAAGTTGCAGAGATACTCGCAGATTTTCCATGAAATACCTGCTCGATGTGAATACCCTGATCGCTCTAGGAATCTTCCACCACGCTTTCCACACACGCGTGATGGCCTGGGCCGTATCCCTGAAGAATGCGCCGCTATTGACCTGCTCGATCACGGAACTGGGATTCGTGCGCGTCGCTGCGCAAGTTCCGGATTATGGATTTACAGTCGAGCAGGCTCGAATGTTGCTGAACAGCCTGAAAACAAAGAACAGTATGCCGCTTGCGTTCCTCCCTGACGGCATCGACATATCGCAACTCCCGGCGTGGGTGAAGACCCCGAGGCAGACGACCGATGGACATCTGCTGCAACTGGCGAGCGCCAACGGAGCGCTTCTCGCCACATTGGACGGAAGAATTCCCGGCGCTTATCTGATTCCGGGGAGAGTGGTCAGTGAACAGTGAACAGTTATGGTTTCCCCTCTCCCGCAAAGTTCGCGGAAGGATGGGGCAACCGGCGGGCGTGACTTTTAGGCGCAGCAAAGTTGGTGTGGAACGAACTCGCGGGATTGCGATGAAGCCTTTGATCTTTGCTCTCTGTGTTGTGATTGCGTGCGGCGGTCTGAGCGCGCAGAAGTTTGCCTGGCAGCCATCGCCGGGCCATACGCAACTGCCGATTTGGCCGGGGGCCGCGCCCGATCCGCAGCCTGTTGCGGGGCCGGAGACCGCAGAGACGACGGGCAAGGGATCTCTGGTTGCCGGTAGACCGTGGGTTGCGGTGGACAACGTGACGCGGCCTACGATGACCGTCTATTCGCCGACGGGGAAGAATACGGGCGCCGCGGTGGTCGTCTTCCCAGGAGGGGGCTATCAGATTCTGGCCATCGATCTGGAAGGCACGGAGGTCTGTGACTGGCTGACGCCCAAGGGGATTACGTGTGTGCTGCTGAAATACCGGGTGACGGATGTGGGGGAGTATCCGAAATCGGGGCCCTATCCGGAATCGCCGATGGCCCTGGAAGATGCGCAGAGGACACTGGGGCTGGTGCGCCTTCACGCCGCGGAATGGCAGATCGATCCGAACAAGATTGGAGTGCTGGGATTTTCGGCGGGCGGGCATCTGGTGGCGGCCATAAGCACGCACTTTGAGCGGCGTCTGTATCCGCTTGTCGACGAGGCCGACAAAGTAAGCTGCCGCCCGGACTTTGCGGTGGCAATTTATCCGGGACATCTGTCGATTGCCGCGGCGGAGTGGGATGCTCAGCAAGGCGTCAAAAAGTTTGTGGTTCCTCATCCGGCGACTGTCGATAAAGATCTTGCGTTGAATCCCGAAGTTCCTGTCACCAGCAAGACTCCGCCTACGTTCTTGCTACAGAACGAGGATGACCACGTGGACAACGTCGATGACTCGCTGAGTTACTACATTGCGCTGAAAAACGCCGGAGTTCCCGTGGAAATGCACTTGTATGCGCAGGGCGGGCATGCGTTTGGGCTGCGGCGCACGAAGTTTCCGGTAACGGCATGGCCTCAGTTAGTGGAGACGTGGCTGGGGACGATCGGGGTGATTCCTAAGTAGGCGCTCTGTGTTCGCATACCGAAGAATAGTGCAATGATGAATTTGCGGACTTCGCTTTTCAGTCCTTCGCTGGGAGTTGCGCGTATGGCTTCGCCGCTGAGTTTCTCTTTCGAGCTGTTCCCGCCGCGCACGCCGGAAGGCGTGGCCAAGCTGCCCTCTGTCATTGGTCAGCTCGCCGCGGTGCGGCCGGACTACTTCTCCATCACCTATGGCGCGGGCGGCTCCACGCAGGAGGGCACATACGATACGTTGATGGCGGTGGCCCGGCACAGCGGAGTGGAGGCCGCGCCGCACCTCACTTGTGTAGGTTCCACGCGCGCCCACATCGCCGCCCTCCTCGATCGCTACCGGCAGGCGGGCGTGAAGCGCATCGTGGCTCTGCGCGGCGATCTGCCGGCCACGGCCATGAGCCCCTCCGCGCCGGGCGACTTCCACTACGCCAACGAACTGGTCGGCTTCATCCGCGAGACCTGCGGAGACGCCTTTCAGATCGAGGTGGCCGCCTACCCGGAGATGCACCCGCAGGCGTCCAGCCCCGGCGCGGACTTCGAGCACTTCCGCCGCAAGGTGGAGGCCGGCGCGGACGGCGCGCTGACCCAGCTCTTCTATAACTCTGGCGCCTACTTCGACTTCATGGAGCGCTGCGCCAAGGCGGGCATCGCGATTCCAGTGGTTCCGGGCATCATGCCCATCACCGGCTTCGCCAATACGGTGCGCTTTTGCGCAGGTTGCGGCGCAGACCTGCCGCGCTGGGTGCGCCTGCGCCTGGAAGAGTTGGAAGACGACAAGCCCGCGCTCGTCGACTTCGGCCTGGAGGTGGTCGCGCGTCTGTGCGAAACCCTGCTAACGAACGGCGCGCCCGGCCTGCACTTCTACACCGTCAACCAGGCCGCACCAACGCTGCGGCTGTGGGAGCGCCTGGGGCTGCCCGCGCGCGCGTGAGCTTTGCCTGGGACACGCGGCCAACGCCTCTTGCGCACGCAACCAGCCCACGCTATATGGGTTCACGAGCTGAAAAAGGTCGTTGGGAGCGCACCCCATCGGGCTCGGGTCTACTGCGTTCTTTGCCGCCCCTCATTGATCTTGGCAACAGCACCCATAATCGAGCGAAATAGAAACGAAGCATCTCCTTCATCTATTCGGTAGTACCCCGGCAATACTGTTCTCTTGATTGCGGCAGGATCATCGACGAAAACTGACATGAATTCATCACGATTACTTCCGCCGTAGGTTCCCCCGATGAGGGTAGAGTTCATTTGGTCTAGCCCGTCGATGTACTCATCCTCACTAGGAATTGACCTTGCAATCGACTTGTCAAATGCGTCGAGGACCGAGCAGTGCGGCGAAGCTAGGTACAGCGCCCATCTAAGGACGAGAAGCTGGGACGGCATGGTTGCGCCGGGGGGAAGAAGTATGTTGCCGGGACCATGCTTAGTAAATGTGACATCTGCCGCGACGTACTCTAAATAGCCGAGATTCTTCGATGGGCTTCCACTAGCACAGTCCTGGTCCCGTCGTATCTGACCCCCAGAAGCAGGATCAAGAACCGTACAGGTCGTGCTCGGTTGGAAGTCTGTCGGACGATTATCACGGATTCTCTGAATTGCTGTCTGGCGTGAGCCCTCGTCGCGAAACGCGAAGTAGAGAGGCCCCGCGAACTCCCCGGAGTATGGCCCTGAATAGTTTATGTACGCATCTATAACCGTTTGATCCGCGTACACATCAATTCTCCCGTCTGAATAAACCTTTTCCAGGCTATCCGGCCCAGCATTACTGTATTGATTTATTACCTTTGTTGGCATTTTGTCTGCCGAGGTCGCAATGCATTTGGCTAGGCTAGCTTTAGGATCAGGCGTCCGCTCAGGCCTTTTTGACGTTTGGCCTAAGGCGGTTGCAAAGCAAGAAATCAGGAGAATGAGTACGGCTTTCATCTTCAATCCTTCTTTCCCTAACAGATCCCAATGACCGCTCACAGTATACTTGCATCCCCGCGTCTGTGCGATGAAGTTACCACAGCCGATGAATCGACATCCTCATTGAGATGCCCATTTTGCCGTACATTTTTTCGGCTCTTGAATATGGTACGGTCTATTGTGTACGGAAAGCCCCAAAAAACGGAGGTCAGTCAAGATGGGAACAGGAACGGAAGAGTTTGCGGCATTTCCTGAGCACACCAGGTTGCTCCTAGTCTGCGTCAGCGAGACTTTTAGACCACTTGAGTCACCCCATGCGCCTGGACACCTGAGCCCATACAATGCGTCGCGGTACTCGTGGAAGATCGACCCCCTCAAGGCGAAACGGGCGGAATACGTGATGGGCGTGTGCCACGGCGACATTGTCGGAGTGTTCCAGGCGGACGAGTGGCTGCCGGCTAAAAAGGCCAACTTCACTGACATTCCAGATAACCATGGAAATTGGGGGGAGCAAAAAGGCCGCTTCGGATTTCGCGGCAGTGAAGCGCCAATCGATGTCAAGAACAGATTCATAGGGAAGAAAGTCCCACCCGAGTGGCGATTCAAGGGAAACTCTGTTCTGTACGTGAACTTCTGATCACCGCTTGCGATCGACGATCCGGTGCCAGAGCCTCCAGGTCGCGCTGTGCAGCAGGCGGGTTTGCTTGGCCTTCAGCGCGGCATAGGAGCGTTCCACATAAACATCGAACTCGGGCGGCCAGCCAATGGTGGAGCGCCGTTCGCTAAGGTCGCCTTCGGCCCACTTGGCCAGCACCGCCTTGTAGCCCACTACATGGGTGACAAAGTCGAGCAGGCATTGCGGCATCTGCTCCTCGACAATGAGGTAGGCCTTCTCGATGATGATCTTTTCGCGCACGTCGTTGAGAGGCATGAAGATGGTGGTCATCCACAGCATCCACTCCTTCATCTCGTCGTCGAGGATAGGGAAGCTCTGCGTCTTGCCTTGCTTCTTGAGCAGCGACCGGTAGGCGATATTGCCTGCCTGAGAGGCGACATAGAGCGGGCCGTAGAACTCGTTGAGCCGCCGGTTGACCAGGTCGAGCTTGTCGCGCCGCCGCTCCAGCATGCGGGAGCTCAGGAAGGTGGCCAGGTAGCCGATGAAGGCGAGGATGACGGTGAGGACGGCAGCGTTTTGCAGGGAGCTGGGAAGCACGAAATCCGTTAGGTCCATGGTGAGCCTTGCCGGTGAGTATACGCGCGCGGAGGGGCGTGGGGCTATCGGTAAGCCCGGCCTTTATACTGAGATGTTTGCGGATTGCAGGCGCGGCGGGCCGGAAAGCGGTCTTCGCCGCTGGGGTGGGAGGAGTGGCCAGTGGCAGAGGCGGAGATCGGCATCATCGGCGGCAGCGGGCTTTACTCTATGCCCGGATTCACGAACGTGCGCGAAGAGCGCGTGGAGACGCCCTTCGGCTCGCCCTCCGACGCCTTTGTCCTGGGCGAGCTGGAGGGCCGCAACGTGGCTTTTCTGGCGCGGCATGGGCGTGGCCATCGCATCCTGCCCTCGGAGCTGAACTTCCGCGCCAACATCTACGCGTTCAAGAAGCTCGGCGTGGAACGGATTCTCTCCGTCTCGGCCGTCGGCTCGCTCAAGGAAGAGCACAAGCCGACAGACTTTGTGGTGCCCGATCAGTTCATCGACCGCACCTTCCATCGCATTTCCACCTTCTTCGGCGAGGGGATTGTGGGCCACGTGGCCTTTGGCGATCCGGTCTGCGCGACG
>Ga0181526_10003993_pt1 | contig 11713 bp, 8 predicted proteins | sample PEATcosm2014_Bin_35_FD_119750 | JGI IMG/M metagenome (GOLD analysis project Ga0181526, IMG submission 119750) | Peatland microbial communities from MTU Mesocosm Facility, Houghton, MI, USA - PEATcosm2014_Bin06_30_metaG | ecosystem: Environmental > Terrestrial > Soil > Wetlands > Peat | place...
AAAGCAGGTCTGGGCACCCTTCTACACCTACCACAAGATCATGGCCGGACTGCTCGATATGTATAACCTCACTGGCAACACGGATGCCCTGGAGGTCTGTGAAGGCATGGCGAAGTGGGCGGGATCGGACTTCTGGGGGATCGGCGTAATCAGCACAGAGCAGCGCCAGCGCATACTGCGCACCGAGTACGGCGGCATGAACGAAGTCCTCGTCAACCTTGCCGCGGTGACCCAAAAAGACCAATACCTCGACGCGGCACACCTCTTCGAGCAGCCCGGTTTTCTCGATCCGCTCGCCGAACGCCGGGACGAATTGCAAGGCCTCCACGCAAACACCCATGTTCCGAAGGTCATCGGCGCTGCCCGCATCTACGAAGTCACCGGCGACCGCCGTTACAGGCAAATTGCCGAGTACTTCCTCGAAGAGGTGCTGACCGCGCGCAACTATGTCATCGGGAATACCAGCCTCGACGAACATTGGAAAACGCCGCCGGGACAACTCAAAGGAAGCCTCGGCTGGACCAACGCAGAGTGCTGCGTGGCTTACAACCTGATGAAGCTGCAGCGGCTCGTCTTCGGCTGGACCGCGGACGCGCGCTGGATGGATGCATACGAGCGCGCCCTCTTCAATTGCAGGCTTGGCACGCAGAACGCCGATGGCCTGAAGCAGTACTTCTTCCCGCTGGCTGCCGGATACTGGCGCGCCTATCACTCGCCGGAAGAGTCCTTCTGGTGCTGCACCGGAACTGGCGTGGAGGAGTTTGCCAAGTTCACCGACACGATCTTCTTCCGCCGAGGAAGCGATATCTACGTGAACCAGTTCATCGCGTCGACCCTCGACTGGAAAGAGGAGGGCCTGCGCATCGACCAGGTCACGCAATTCCCGCAAGAGCAGGGAACGACGCTCAAGATCAAGACCTCGCGTCCCGCTGCCCGCACCATTCACGTGCGGATTCCGGGTTGGACCACGAATGCCGTGGTGGTGAAGATCAATAACCAGGCCTTGGAAGCAGTCGCAGATCCAGGTTCGTACCTCGCGATTCGAAGGATCTGGCAGGACGGCGACACCATCGGCGTTAGCCTGCCTATGGAACTGCGGCAAGAGGCGCTGCCCGGCGATGACTCTGTCACTGCTGTCTTGTATGGCCCGCTGGTTCTTGCCGCAGATCTGGGTGCGGGGCCGCCTGACGGCCCCATGAGGGTCATCCACAGTGGCGACACGGTGCCCAAGAATCTGCCCGCTGCGGACCCGCTGCCGAAGGCGGCCGCCGGCGCCGGCTCAAAGGCAGACCAATGGGTCCAGGTCGAATCAGTGCCGGAACTGCGCTTCAAGGCGGCCGGGGAAGGCGCGAAATACCAACTGATGCCCATGTATCGGATTCGCGATCAGCGTTACGCAGTCTATTGGCAAACAGGAAATCCCAAGAAGGGATCGTAGCACGAGGCCCGCGCGGGATTTCTTCACGGAAGAGTGCGAGTTCCCCTACATTCAGGAACGCTGAAGTTTGGGAAGCATGTGCGCAAGGAAAGGCGCAATGCGATGACGTTCCGGTCTTGCGAAGGAAGCGCGATGCCGTTCGTTCCGCCTGTCGTCTGCCGATGCATGCCAATCTTGTTCCTGCGTTGGGCCGCGCACAGCAGTATGGCGCAGATGCCTGGTCGGACACTCCCCGGTCCGGAGCAAGCAACCGTTCAACGGTCGCAGCAGGGGATGCGCGCCACAATGGGGCCGAAGTGCTTGAGATCGAAGTTTGTGACAGCTCGGTGAAGCGCACATTCCGGATCGTTATTGTCGAATGCGGACACGGGACTGGTGGCGAGGTGACAGTCGCGGCAAACAAGGAGATCGCTTATGAAGGCAAGGAGACCCAGGTAAGCCTTCGTCGGCAATGAGCACGGGGCGCCAATGTCTTGTGGCGTATCTCAAAGACGATGTCAGCCAGCCGGACCTTGCTTACAGCAAAACCAGAGTGGCTCTACCCAGGAAGCACCACGCCAAGTGGCTTTTTCCTCAAGAAGAAGCCACCTGGCACGCTCCTTGCTGGGGCACGTTCTCTCTGGTTTTGCTCTAAGCGCATGGTCTGCCCCTGTTGACCATTCGGCGGTGCGTGTATTTGAGATAAGGACCGATTTCGGGAGGCACCGGTCAGGCGGCTTTGGCTGCTGGTTGTAGGGCGTCATCGATATTCCAGGGAAGCAGTCCATTGATCCGGTCGATCGGATGTTCGGCGATGCGGATCAAGATTTGGCTGAGCTGATCGTCCGTAACCATTCCGATGAGTTTTGTCGTCCCCACCCGGGAGTCGATGACACCGGCGCAGGGGGCGTTCTTGAACGCTATGGAAATGCGCTCAAGCGCTGTGCAACAAGGTGTGGGCTGGGTTGTGGGCTGTCACTTATGGTTGCCATCATTCCTTAGGTTCTTTGGAATGAGTGGCGGGGACGACGAGACTCGAACTCGCGACCTCTGCCGTGACAGGGCAGCGCTCTAACCGACTGAGCTACGTCCCCAACTTGTCCTCCCTGGCTTACGGCAAGTCTAAAGATCTGCCGCCGTTCCGCGCCGCCCATTCCGGCTTCCACTGTCTTCGCCAAGTAACACCGATTTCCACGTACACTGGCAGCCAGAAAACTTCACCAATCACGCGACCGCGGGCGGCCTAAACGCAGGAAAACCTGTCCGTCTCCCGCTATCCAAATTGTACCAAATCCATCCTGCTGACGATTTTGCCGCGGGAAGGCTTCGGAGCGCCGCCGCGCAGGCTGCTCATTGACCATGCCATCGCCCATGCTCGGGCGCGGAAACTCGGAATGTGGTAACGCTAACGATGCGCAAGGGCTCGGCTGACGTCGGCGGCGCTGGCCTTTGAAGTGAGGAAGACGAGCAGCGTGGGCTCCCCCTGTCACAACCGGAACGAGGATCGCGATCAATCTCTCACGGGCCTCATTGGGCGCCCAGGCGCAAAGAGCACGAACCGAGCGAATCCGGTTATTTGGCAAGCGCATCCACAGCCCCAAACCCGGCTCAAAGTAATACACTCACCTCATGCAGCCCCGCACCACAGCCCGCGTCAGCCTGACCGCGCTGCTCGGCACTCCGGTAACGGATGCGCAGGGGCATCTGCGCGGGCGGCTCAAGGATATTGCAGTGGCGACTGGCCCGGATGCGGGCAAGGTGGCTGGGCTGGTGCTCAAAACCCGGGCCGGACTTTGCATTGTGCCCTCTCAGGACGTGATGGAGACGCCGGCCGGCACGCTGGAGCTGCGCTCCTCCGGAGCATTGGTTCCGCTGAAGGATGAGGGCAACTACCTCTACCTGCAGCAGGATTTGGTGGACCGCCAGATCATCGATATTCACGGCCGCAAGGTGGTCCGCGTAAACGATGTGGACCTGGAGTGGCTGGGCCGCGGCGCGGCGCATCTGCTGCGCGTTGCCGAGGTCGAGGTGGGGTTGCGCGGAGCCTTTCGCCGGGTCTTCAAAGGGCTTTTGCCGCGCGCCACCCTGGAGACGATCTCGCGCAAATTCGGGGCCAGCGGCATTCCCTGGCAGTTTGTCGACGTAATCGAGGTCGATCCGGCGCGGCGCGTCAAGCTGCGCATTGAATACGCCCGGCTGGCCGAGATGCATCCCTCCGATCTGGCCGAGATTCTGGAAGACCTGGCCCCGGCCGAGCGCGAGGCTGTCTTTACCTCGCTCGACGAAGAAGTAGCTGCCGAGGCTTTGGAAGAAGTAGAACCCAAGATGCAGAAGGCGCTGCTGGAGAAGTTGGGCGAGGAGAGGATCGCCGATATCGTCGAGGAGATGGACCCCGGCGCGGCTGCCGACCTGCTGGCTGAGCTTTCAGAGGAGCGGTCTGACGCCATCCTCGAAGAGATGGAGCCGGAAGAGCGGCAAGAGGTGGAAGAGCTGCTCGAGTTCGACGAGAACTCGGCCGCCGGCTGCATGACCACCGACTTCATCTTCCTTGGCAAGGACTCCAGCGTGACTCAGGCAGTGCAGGCTCTGCGCAGCTTCGACGGCGACCCGGAGAGCGTGACCGAGGTCTACCTGCTGGACGACAGGCGCGTGCTGCTCGGCGCTGTCTCCTTGGCGCGGCTGGTCATGGCGTTGCCGGAGACGCGGCTGGCAGTGCTGGCCGAGCCCCGCGTGCTCTCCTGCCCGGCCGATATGCGCCAGGACGATCTGGCTGAGATGTTCGACAAGTACAACCTGCACGCGCTGCCGGTGGTGGACCTGCAGGGCCGCATGGTGGGCGTGGTTCAGGCCGACCACGTGATCAGCTTCCTGCGCGAGAAACTATAGAGAGGGAGGCTTTGTAAAATCTCATTGAGACTGCAAAAAGTGTCAGGACACGACTGAAGTCGCGCCCTGAAAGGAAACTGGATTCCGATTGTTTTGCAAGTTCAACAATTCAGACGAGAAATGGTGCGAAGAATGTTCGAACGAGTTTAGCGGGTTGGCCCCCGCTGCGCGGGGTTAGCGAGTTGGCAAGTTGGCGGCTGGCTGGACTCGGACACAATTTCATTCCTTCGTGGGTCTGCGAAGCCGGCGGACAACCGACACAATTCATAGCCTGAAGGCAGTTTTGCAGGAGGCTCGAAGGGAAAACGATGTGCCCATCCGCCATCAGATCTTTCACGGCCGTGCTGGAGCCGCTTGGGACGGGGCTTGGCTGGGTGGTTGCTCGGATTCCCTTCGATGCGGCCGAGGCGTGGCCGGAGCGACGCGGCATGAGGGTGCGCGGAGAGATCGAGGGATTCGCCTTTCGCACTTCGCTGTTCGCTAGCGCGCCGGGCGGAGGGTACTTTCTGCTCGTCAATAAGAAGATGCAGGCGGCGGCGAGGATCAAGGTGGGATCTCTGGCGCGCATCCGGCTGGAACCGGACCTGGAAGAACGCGCCGCAACGCTCCCGCCGGAACTGGCCAAGGCGCTCAAGGGCGATCGCCGGCTGCGCAAATGGTTCGACGGGCTGAGCTACTCCAATCGCAAGGAGGCCGGCGCATGGGTCAGCGAGCCGAAGAGCGCCGCCAGCCGGGAGCAGCGCGCCGAAAGGATGGCCGAGCGGTTCTTGCAGGCTCTGGAAGGGGAGACCGAGCTGCCGCCCATTCTTCATGCGGCGTTTCTGCGCCAGCCCCTGGCGCGCAAGGGATGGGAAGCCATGACGCGGGGGCAGCGGCGCAGTCACCTGCTGGGGATCTTCGGATACCAGAGCGTCGAGTCTCGGGAACGGCGCGCAGCCAAGGCCGTCGAAGACGCCTTGCGAGTGGTTGGGAGAAGCTCCCGCGCGGTCGAATGATCCTCGTCTTTGGCGTCGGATTGCCTCTTGGTTCCCGCTCCGCGGATCGATTATCGCGCTCGATCCACTTTTCAAGCGACTTGGCGGGTGGTTCTGGCGTCTAATTGAGTGAGATGAATGTTTCCGCCTCGGTTCGCCCTTTTTTCGGTCAGGACATCGCCATCGCAGAGCAGGAACAGGCGCGACAGGAGAGCCTTGCCGTATCCGCCGGACTCAAGCGCCAGGAAGCAGGGCTGCTGGACGAGCTGATCGTCCGCTATCAGCATCGTTTGATGCGCTATCTGCTTTACCTGACCAGCAACCGCGAGATGGCCGAAGACCTCTTCCAGGAGGTCTGGATGCGCGTGCTGGTGCGCGGCTCCCAGTTCAATGGGCAAGCGCGATTTGGCACATGGCTCTTTACCATTGCCCGTAATCTGGTGATCGATCTGCGGCGCAAGCGCACCATGTCCAGTTTGGACGAGCTTTTCGAGGGCGGAAGCGATGACGACCGGCCCATGAGCTTTGAGATTGCCGACGGAGAACCGACGCCCCTCGACCGATTCTCCAACCTCGAAGACCGAGAACGGATTGCGGCGGCGCTGTTGCAGTTGGATATGCTTCATCGCGAAGTGCTGGTGCTCCGCTTCCACGAGGAGTTGTCGCTGGAAGAGATCGCCAAGGTCACCAAAGCGCCTCTTTCTACCGTGAAATCAAGGCTTTACCGAGGTCTTGCGGCCATCAAGCCCAGGCTGGAGCGCGCCACTGTGCGCCTTCAGGGGGCGGTGTGAAGACCGTTGGGTTGGCCGGAAACAAGGCCGGCTCTGGCGAAGACCCCGCCCTGCTTTCGGCTCTTGCCGGAAACCAGGGCGACCGGGAGTGCGCGGTGGCCTATCGGACCCGCCGCGTGGTCAGTGCGTCCTTGGGCGTCATGCGAGATCAGAAGGCCGGGCGCAAGCGCGTCCGCTCTGTGGCGCTTGCGGCCATCTTGGTGTTCCTGCTTGTATTGGGCCCGCTGGTTTGGTGGGCTGGCGACACCCTGATCGAAGAGGAGCACCTGACCGGGCTGACCGGACAGTTGAGCCTTTGGATTTTCTTATTCTGCGCGGCGCTGCTGGCCTCGGCAGTGCTGGCCGGATGGCTGCGGCGCAAGTCCTGATTCGGGACCTCCCGGCAGGCTGCAACTGGTCCGCAAATGCGCGCAACTTCTAGACTGACTCCTCCGTCCATCTAAATGCGGTCAGGCTGTGCTTGATCCGCTGAAAGACCCTCCGAGGAACGGGTTTGCCCTATGCGCGATCCACAATCCATCTCCGCAAGTGAAGACGAGCGCATGATTCCCCTGTGGTCGATCATAGCGGCCACGGTAGCCTTCGTACTGGTCGAATATTATGTTTGGCTGATTCTGCCGCAACAAGGGCATCACACACCACCGCTCGGTTTTCGCATTTACTTCAATCTGTCCTGGGGCATATTGATCGCGCTCTACTTTCTGATGGTGGGCTACGTCAGCAGGGACGCGCCGCGCCGCGCCATGAGCTCGCGCTTCTGGATGCTGATCTGCTTCGTGATGCCAGGCGGCATCGGCGCCGTGCTTTACTTCCTGCTCCGCCAGCCGGAGGTTTCGCGGTGCCCGAGTTGCTCCACTCATGTGCAAAGCGACTTCCACTTCTGCCCGCAGTGCGATTACCGGCTAGCCGCCAATTGCGGCCATTGCTTCAGCACCGTGCGCAACACGGACCTGTTCTGCACCAACTGCGGCCATGATTTGGCCAGCGATCATATGCCCGCCCGCCTGCGTGCGCTGGGCGAATGAAGAATTCCCCGGTTTCCGCGATGAGGGTGCCCCATCCTTCGCCTTTTTTCTGGCGAAGGGTGGGATGCCAGCCTCAATCCTCCCCAGCCCGCGATTGACCCGGCCGGGTTCACTTCCTACAATCGAAGTTCCGGTCCGCATGACGATCTCCGCGCTCATCATCGACGACGAACAACTGGCCCGCGACGAACTCCAATACCTGCTAGATCAGGTGGGGGGCGTGGAGGTGGTGGCGCAGGGAACCAACGGCATCGAGGCCGTGGACCTGATCGAGGAGCACCATCCGGACCTCGTTTTTCTGGACGTCCAGATGCCCGGCTTGGATGGCTTTGCCGTGATTCAGAGGCTGATGGACCGCAGCCAGTCCAAAACGATCGCCGGCAAGCAAGCCGAACCTCTGCCCCAGATCGTCTTTGCCACCGCCTATGACCAGTACGCGGTGCGCGCCTTTGACGTGAACGCCGTCGATTACCTGCTCAAGCCCTTTGACCGTACCCGCGTCCAGCAGGCCGTGGAGCGGGTTCGCAGCCGCATGGCCGGCCGCGCTTCAATTGCCGTCGGAGCAGGCCAGCCGGCGGACTCCCGCGCTGAATCTCCCATCGAATCCCAGCTCGAAGCACTGCTGCGCCTGCTCAACCGTCCCCATGGCGCATCGCGCGCTCCGCAGCAGCCGGCCCGGCTGATCGTCCAGGCCCAGAGCCGCCTGCTGCTGGTCGACCAGGCCGACATTTGTTACGCAGCCATCGACGAGGGCGTCATTCGCATCGTCACGCAGACCTTCGAGGGCCACTCCAAGTGCCGCACACTCGAGGAATTGCTGGAATTGATGGACCCGGCGCTCTTCTGGCGCGCCCATCGCGGTTTTGTGGTGAACATCAACCATATCCGCGAGGTGGTGCCCTGGTTCAAGTCCAGCTATCAATTGCGCATGAACGACAAGCGCCAGACCGAAATCCCCGTCAGCCGCGCACAAACCCGCCGCTTGCGCGAGCTGTTCAATCTGTAGGGGGCAGGATTCTGGCGTCAAGGGCGGAGTATGCGGGGTTGAGCTGCGCCCCTCGGCGCCCCCAAGTTGCGCGCTCAGGCATCTCCAGGATGCTTCAAAGGAAAGTGTTGACGCCCATCCACCGTCGATCTTCCATCGAGAGCTTCCCGGCGTCAGCGACGTTTTGTAACCTGGCTTTCATCTCCCTTTCATCTGCCTCGTATATCCATTGCTAAGCCCCGGAATCTCTTTTACGAGCACAACCGGGCCGAAGCCTATTGAAATCACTGGAGACTCAGAATGTCCGATTTGGCGACTACGGTCGAAGGCCGTCCCCCGGCTGCGGCACTGCTTGACAAGAAGATGAAGAAATCGCACGCCATGATCAGCGGGGGGATTGTCCTGGCTGCGCTGATTATCGGTCTCGGCTTCATTGCCTTCAACATCCTCCAGGACTTCGCCGGCGTAACCATAGGCAGCTTCTGGCCATACCTGCTCCTGGTTGTCGCGCTTGTCATCGCCCTCGGCTTCGAATTCGTCAACGGCTTCCACGATACGGCAAACGCCGTGGCCACGGTCATCTATACCCATTCGCTCGATCCCAACCTCGCCGTGGTCTGGTCAGGGTTGTGCAATCTGACGGGAGTTCTGCTCTCTTCCGGAGCGGTAGCCTTCTCGATCATTACGCTGCTTCCCGTCGAGCTGATTCTTCAGGTCAGCTCGGGTGCCGGCTTCGCCATGGTCTTCGCCCTGCTAATCGCCGCTATTATCTGGAACCTGAGCACATGGTGGTTCGGCCTGCCCGCCTCCAGCTCCCACACCATGGTCGGCTCCATCATCGGCGTAGGCATCGCCAACCAACTGATGAGTGTCCACACGGGCACCTCCGGCGTGGACTGGGAGCAGGCCACCAAGGTCTTCAAGGTGTTGCTTATCTCTCCGATCATCGGCTTCGGCGCCGCCGCTTTGCTGCTTCTGCTCTCCAAGTTTTTCATCCTCACCAAATGGGCCAGGAGCCTGGCCGTCCAGTACGATGAAAACCACAGGAAGCCCCTGTGGGCGGTTCCCGTGATCGCGATTACCGGTTTCGGCGGCTACTACCTGATGAACCTGGTCGCGCCGCTCATTCTCGGACTTTTCGGCCCTCTGGGAGCGCCCGTTTGGCAGCCCATCGCATTTGCTGAGAACTGGCAATCCCCGTATGGGATGATCCTCGTCATGCTTCTGGTAGGAATCGCAGGTCTGTACTTCCTGGCCTTGTGCGCCCGGATCGTCATCGTGAATGCCGACGTGCTCTTTACGGCTCCCAAGGGCAACACGCCCCCACCCTGGCCCATCCGCGCTCTGCTCATCTTCACGTGTTCAGGCGTCAGCTTTGCGCACGGCTCCAATGACGGGCAGAAGGGCATGGGACTCATCATGCTCATTCTCATCGGCACCGTCCCCACCGCCTACGCCCTCAATCACGCAGTCTCCTCTCGCGATGTGCAGGCATTCGTCGCCGCCAGTGAGCAGGCCGGGCAGATTCTTGACCAGCACGTCGACAAGGCCGGCATCCTCGGCGAAGATGCCCGCGGCGAAGTTACCGACTACATCCGCACCAAGGAGATCAAGCCGGACACGGTTCTGGCGCTCAGAGAGCTGGTCAAGGATCTGGAAGGCGATGTGGTCGTCTACAAGGCATACAAATCTGTCCCGGCCAACAAGCAAGCCAACGTCCGCAACGACATGTATGTGGCCAGCGAAGCCATCCGCCTGATGCAGAAGAACCACAATCCGGCCTTCACCCCCGCCGAGACCAAAGTTCTCGCCACCTACAAGGGCACAGTGGACAAGGCCACCAAGTTCATCCCCACCTGGGTCAAGGTGGCCGTGGCCTTGGCGCTGGGCATGGGAACCATGGTGGGCTGGAAGCGCATCGTCGTCACCGTCGGCGAGAAGATCGGCAAGGAGCACCTTACGTATGCCCAGGGCGCCTGCGCGGAGTTGGTGGCCATGTGCACCATTTCGGCCGCGGACAACTTTGGCCTTCCGGTCTCGACTACTCATGTTCTCAGCTCCGGCGTGGCCGGCACCATGGCCGCCAACGGCAGCGGTCTGCAGCTCGCTACCATCCGCAATATCGCCATGGCCTGGGTCTTGACGCTCCCGGCCGCGGCGCTGCTCTCCGGTTCGCTCTTCTGGCTCTTCCGGCAGATGACCAGCTAAAATTGAGTTGGGATTCAATTGCCGGCCGGGACCAGACGTTCCGGCCGGCATCTGAATCCTTATCTGCAATGAATCGGCAGCCTCGATCGACTAGACGCTTCGGAGCGGTGTTCGCATTAGGCCTGATTCTGGCCTCGTATGCGTGTGCGCGGATTCTGGAGGTTGTGCCCAGCTCGCTCCCACGCACAGCGATTGTGGCCCTTGATGTGCTGTCAGCGATGGCCTTTGCTCTCTTCGATGGAGCCCGGCACTATCGGCTGCGCGGCATTCTCGCCTTCGCGGCCATCTGCGCCATCGTAGGCAACATCACGGAAAACCTGAGCGTGGTTACGGGCTTCCCCTTCGGCCGCTACTACTTTGTCGAGCTGATGGGGCCCAAGCTGCTTCATGTGCCGGTGCTGCTGGGTCTGGCCTACATCGGCATGGCCTATGTTTCGTGGACGCTGGCCCGCCTGATCGTGGGCAACCGTTCCGCGCCGGTCGCGGGAGCGCAAGTGCTGGCTTTGCCGCTGGCAGCCAGCTTCATCATGGTTGCATGGGATCTGGCGCAGGATCCGGTCTGGGCCACCGTGTTGCACGGCTGGGTCTGGCGCGACGGCGGGCACTGGTTCGGCGTGCCTGTTTCCAACTACCTCGGCTGGTACGGAACTGTCTTCGCCATCTATCTTCTCTTTGCCCTCTATCTGCGCCGCAGGCCGGCCCAGGCGCTTCCGGCGAGCAGAGGACGCTGGCATCCGGCGCTTCTCTTCTATACCCTCTGCGCCGCGGGCAACGTGTTGCAGACGGTCCCGAAAGCCGTTCCCGCCATCGTGCTGGATTCGACGGGCAAGCCTTGGCGCGTCGCCGACATCACTGGCGCCTCCGCCCTGGTTTCCATCTTCGTCATGGGCGCGTTTTCCGTCCTCGCCTGGACAAGGCTCGTCGAGCAGGAAAAGATCGTTGCAGATTGAGAAGCCCGTGCAGACAGAGCCCTCTATGGCGAAGTCAGAGTGACTGTACTCCGAGGTCGCATGGTCCAAATCGGCGCGACCAACAGGGAGCGGCGGCCCTGCATGAAAATCGCCAGGGCACATCTACTCTGGTTTCGCTCGAATGCTCCGCCGCTCACAGATTTCAACCACGCACGCGATCTTCACCCGGATTCCCTCCGAAGCCTTCCCGCGGCAAAATCGTCAGCAGGATGGATTTGGTACAATTTGGATAGCGGGAGACGGACAGGTTTTCCCGCTTTCAGGCCGCCCGCGGCCGCGTGGTTGGCAAGGTTTCCTGGCTGCCGCTGGACACGGGATTCGACGGGACTCCGAGCAGACAGTGGAAGCCGGAATGGGCGGCGCGGAACGGCGGCAGATCTTTAGACTTGCCGTAAGCCAGGGAGGACAAGTTGGGGACGTAGCTCAGTCGGTTAGAGCGCTGCCCTGTCACGGCAG
>Ga0181526_10003995_pt1 | contig 11709 bp, 9 predicted proteins | sample PEATcosm2014_Bin_35_FD_119750 | JGI IMG/M metagenome (GOLD analysis project Ga0181526, IMG submission 119750) | Peatland microbial communities from MTU Mesocosm Facility, Houghton, MI, USA - PEATcosm2014_Bin06_30_metaG | ecosystem: Environmental > Terrestrial > Soil > Wetlands > Peat | place...
AGCCCGATGAGCTTCGCCCTCTCGCCCGACGAGACGTGGCCGTTGCCATTGCCGTTGCCGTTGGATGCCGCGTGGACGCCGGGCCCGAGCGCGGGATGGCGGGTCTTCCGGTCGGCCTCCAACCAGAAGGCCTGGAAGGAGAGGCCGGACGACTTGATCTTGAAAACGAGGAGAAGCGGCCGGGACGGCCCGTTCAGGCGGGGGACGGGCGGCCCGTGCGCGCCGTTTCCGGCAACGGCGGCCTTCGAGCCGCCGTTGCCATTTCCAATCTGGGTATCGCCATTGGACTGCGCCTCCGCCGGAAGCGGCGAGATTTCGTCGGCGACGAGCTCCTCGATCTCGTGAAGTCCCGCCACGGCAAGGGCATGGGCTATCTCGCGGTCGGTGGTCGACGAGCGCACCGACAGGCTGCCGGCGTTCCACTCGATGACGGCATATTCGTCCTTCTTCTCTATGCGCCTGTGGATGATGGCGTCCCTGTCGGTCAGCTCGAGTTCCCGCACCTCGCCGTTCCTGTAAATGCGCCTGCCCTCGTCCAGCTGGCTGGCCGAGAAAGTCTCCTCCCAATCGTCCGCAAGCTTGTCGAACCAGTATTCGAGCGAATGCGGCGTGTAGACCCGTTTCGGACCGTGGGTTTGCATTTACCTAAAAGGTTGAAAGTAGGCATCCGCCAAGGGGTCGCGCAACAGTATTTTCATCGCGTGAAATCTTGCAGACGAAGGCGTTTGCGGCTTGCGCACCCCCCTTGGGCGCGGTTGGCGTTGCGGTCCCACGCGATGACTAATCTCCGCCCAACAGCAGCTGTGAGGGAGAAACCCAGACTCTGGGTCGACCTTGTCGTCCTCGGGGGATTCGTCGCACTCTTCTTCAGTTTGGCGCAGATCGCGTCCGAATGGCACCAGCCGATGAGGAGCTCGTCTCCTATCGACCTTTCGCTGTCGGCCCTCCCGAAATATGCGCTGTTTTCGTTCGCGAGGGGTTGGATCGCCTACTTCTTCTCCTTCCTATTCACCGTTCTGGTGGGCTCGTGGGCCTTCTACGATGTGCGGGCCCACCGGTACATCCTGCCCGCGCTGGACATCCTCCAGAGCATCCCCGTCCTGGGCTTCCTGCCCGGCCTCACCCTGACGCTGGTCGCACTCTTTCCCCATAGCAACGCCGGGCTGGAGCTCGCCTGCATTCTGGCAATCTTCACCGGTCAGGTATGGAACATGGTTTTCAGCTATTACGATTCCCTCAGGGGGACCCCCGGCGACTTCCGGATGCTGGGCAAGCTCTACAACCTGAACTGGTGGCAACGCTTCTGGAGGCTTGAGCTGCCCTTTAGTGCGCAGGGTCTGCTCTACAACAGCATGGTATCGATGGCCGGCGGATGGTTTTACCTGAGCGTGTGCGAGGCCCCGCCACCCATTAACGGAGTTTCGCTTCGGGTCCCTGGACTGGGCTCCTATATCCAGGCTGCAACGGACAACGGCGACACGCGCGCCAAGCTCTTCGGCATGATTTCCATGGGGATCGTCATCGTTGTTGTGGACCGGCTCATCTGGTGGCCCCTCGTCGTCTGGTCGCGCAAATTCAAGCTGGACGACTTTGGCGGGAACCGCGCGCCCAAGAACCCCATCCAGCTGTGGCTCGCGCGCTCCTTGGCCGTTCAGACGTTGGCGACGGCCTGGCAGGCGCTCAAAGAGAAGCTGCTCGGTCCCGCGATTCCGCCTTCCGAGGAGACCTCACTCATTGAACCGGGAGCCCCGCTTCCGGTGCACGGAAAGGTGGGACGAGCGATCTATGTGCTCTTCGTCTCGAGCCTTGTCGCCCTGCTCGCCTGGGGGGCCTACACCCTGCTCACCCTGCTTAGGGGCGTGAAGCTCGGAGACTGGGGGGAGATCTTCACCGACACCGGATACAGCTTCGCGCGTGTACTCTCGGCCGTCTTGATCGGAACGCTGTGGACCGTGCCGCTCGGAATATGGATCGGCCTCAACCCCAAACTGTCGAACCGGCTCCAGCCCTTCATCCAGTTCGCGGCGTCGTTCCCCTCCCCGATGCTCTACCCCTGGCTGGTCGCGATAACCCTGTTCCTGCACGGCACGCTCCAGGTCGGCTCGGTGCTGCTGATCCTGTTCGGGACGCAGTGGTACATACTGTTCAACGTCGCGGCGGCGGCGGCGGCGATCCCGAACGACATCATCAGCTGCTCCGAGATCCTTCACCTATCGGGATGGAACCGCTGGACCAAATTCCTGCTTCCCGCGATCCTTCCGGGACTCGTTACGGGCTGGATCACCGCAGCCGGCGGTGCATGGAACGCGACCATCGTCTCGGAGATCGTGCAGATTGGGAGCACCACCTACAAGGCCACGGGCCTCGGCGCCTACATCACCAACGCGAGCAACGCCAATAACTTCCCCGACCTCGCCGCGGCCGTCATTGTAATGGCCGTCGTCGTCGTCACCATCAACCGGCTTCTGTGGAAGCGCCTTCAGAACCTGGCAAACGACCGCTGCCGGTTCATAACCTGACCCCAGTGGAAACCGTGGAAACCAAAAGCGGACAGCCGCTCATCGAGCTCCGGCACGTGAGCCACGAGTATTTCGTGAGCAAGAACGAGAAGGACCTGGTCCTTAGCGACATCAATCTGACGGTCTCCGAGCATGAAACGGTCGTCCTCCTCGGGCCCTCCGGCTGCGGCAAGTCTACGCTCGAGCGGATCATGGCCGGGCTCATCACGCCGACGCGCGGCGAGGTCCTCTACAAGGGAAAGCTTCTGATCGGGGTCTCGCCGGGCGTCTCGATGGTCTTCCAGAATTTCGCCCTGTTCCCATGGCTCACCGTGAGGGGCAATGTCCTTCTGCCAATCGGGCACCTTTCCGACGAGGAGCAGCAGTCCCGCCTGGAGAAGGTGCTCCAGACGGTCGGCCTCGGCGCCTACGAGTACGCCTACCCTCGCGAGCTCTCAGGCGGCATGAAGCAGAGGGTCGGGATCGCCCGCGCCCTGATCGCAGAGCCCGAGGTGCTCGCGATGGACGAGCCCTTCAGCGCGCTGGACGTCCTCACGGCGGAAACGCTGCGCAATGAAATTGGCCGGCTGCTAGCGGACCCCAACCATCCGCTGCGCACGATGGTGATGGTGACCCACAACATCGTGGAGGCCGTCTACTTTGCCACCCGGATCGTCGTCATGGCGGCGGGCCCGGGCAGGATCGACGTCATAGTCCCCAATTCGCTCCCCTACCCCCGAGACACAGACCACCCCGAGTTCAAGAAGATAGTCGAGCAGCTCCACGGCATCCTCACCCACACGAACATGCCGGACACGGTGTCCGCGGACACGAACAAGGTGGTCACCTCCGCCGTGGGCGACAACAGGAGGCGCATCGCGCCCGTGTCGCTGCCCTACGTGACGCCGGCCGAGGTGCTCGGGCTCATGTCCCTCATCGGCGAGGAGCCCCAGGACCTGTTCGACCTCTCCGAGAAGTTCGGCAAGGAGTTCGGGGCCGTCGTGCGCCTCGTGAAGGCCGCCGAGCTCCTGGGATTCGTCCAGACGCCCGGCCAGGACGTCCTCGTCACCGCGCTCGGCAAGGAGCTCGCGAATTCGTCCACCTTCGACCAGAAGCGGATTGTCCGCGAGCAGCTGATGAAGCTGAAGATCTTCGAGCTCTTGGTGCGCCTGATCAGGGTCCAGCCCGACCAGTGCCTCCCGAGCGAGGAGCTCATGCGCGAGCTGACGGCCGCGCTTCCCCACGAGAAGCCGCGCCCTCTGTTCCGCACGCTCCTGAGCTGGGGCCGGTATGCGGAAATAATCAGCCTCGACCAGCGCCGGCACGTCATCCGGCTGTACGAGGCAAAGGTTGCCGGCCGCGCAAAGGGACCGGCCGCGGCGCCACCCCCCGCGCCGCCTCCGGCCGCCCCGCCCTCGGAGCCGGCGGCCCCGGCGCCCCCCGAACCTTTGCAGGCCCCGCCGGCGCCGGAGCCAGCGGCTGGCGATTTGCCTAAGTTGTAACCTTTTCGACACACGACCGGCACACGCCGTGTGCACATTGGGATGCGTAAACCACGCACCCCGTGAAACTCGCGATCGTCACCGAGACATTCCCCCCGGAGATCAACGGGGTCGCGATGACGTTCGGCGTGATCGCCGCGGAGCTTGGCCGCCGCGGACACTCAGTTGCAGTTTACCGGCCGTGGCGCAGGGACCTGCCCGATCCAAGGACCCATCCCGAATTCAGGCAGATCCCGATGCCGGGGCTGCCCCTGCCCGGCTATTCGCTGCTGCGTCTCGGCCTCCCGGCCCGCCGCAGGTTTTCACGGGACTGGGCCGGCGACCGCCCCGACCTCGTGCACGTCGCGACCGAGGGGCCCCTGGGAGTCTCAGCCATCAGGGCCGCCCAGGGACTCGGAATCCCGGTGACGTCGAGCTTCCACACGAACTTCCACGCCTATGCCCGGCACTACCGGGTCTCCCTGTTCAGGCAGGCCGTTCTCGGCTGGCTGCGCCATGTGCACAATCTCACGAGGATGACGTTCGTGCCCACCGAGAGCCTGTCCTCGGAGCTTTCGGAACTCGGGTTCCTGAACCTCCGCGTCCTGTCGCGGGGGGTGGACGCCCGCCAGTTCCGGCCCGAGCGGCGATCGCAGGCCCTGCGTGCCGAGTGGAACGCGGCCCCGGGCGACCCCGTCGTCATCCACGTCGGGCGGATGGCCGCCGAGAAGAACTATCCCCTCCTCCTCCGGGTGTACGCGGCGATGCGCCGGGCGAACCCCGCCTGCCGTTTCGTGCTGGCGGGCGAGGGCCCCCTCAAGCGCTCGCTCATGCGGGAGAACCCCTGGTGCGTGTTTGCGGGCTTCTATTCGCGCGACGAGATCGGCAGGTACTACGCATCCTCGGACATCTACATCCACGCCAGCCTGACGGAGACGTTCGGAAACGTGCTCACCGAGGCGATGGCGAGCGGCCTCGCCGCCGCCGGGTTCGACTACGCCGCGGCCCGGATCTTCATCAGGGACGGGGTCACCGGCCTCTCGTGCCCGTGCGACAAGCCTGACGAGCTGGTTGCGGCCGGGGTGAGGCTCGCCACCGATCCCGCGCTCCGCGGCCGCCTTCGCGAGGCCGGGCGCGCCGCCGTCGAGGCGCAATCCTGGGACAGGGTGATCGCCCGTTTCGAGGGCGACCTCGAGGGTGTCGCGGGCGTCGAGCCGATAGCGGCTGCGGGCGTGCCCGTTCCCGCCTGAAAATGGAGCGCCGCATCCTCATCATGACCGCGGGTTATGGCGAGGGCCACAACGCGGCGGCCCGGTCGCTCGCGGCCGCGTTCAACGAGGACGTCCCGGGTACGGCGCGGGTCGTCGACATCTTCGCGCTCTCCTGCCCGCGGCTCAATTCGTTCATCCGCAGGGCCTACCTGGCGGCGATCAACGGCACGCCGCGGCTCTGGAAGCACGCCTACGCGGTGATGGACCGCCCCGGGTTCATGACGAGCGGGGTCCACATGCTCCGGCCCCAGGCAAGGATGCTCGAGGAGATCATCGGGCGGGAGCGCCCCGCGGCCATCTGCAGCACGTTCCCCGCGTACGCGGCGATCTTCCAGAAGCTCGCGCGCGGGGGAAGGTTCGCGACCCCGCACTTCAACATCGTCACGGACTCGATCAGCATAAACTCGATCTGGTGGCGCCCGGGCTGCGACGGCTGGTTCGTGCCGAACGAGGACTCCGCAGCCGTCATGCGCGAGGCCGGTGTTGACGCGGCGCGCATCCACGTCACGGGCTTCCCGGTAAACCCCTTCTTCATGGACCAGGAGGGCATCGTGACCCGCCCGAGCCTCGCGGGGGGCGCCGCGCCGAGGGTGCTCTACATCGTCAACTCGGGCACGCGCAACGCCGAGGCGACCGCCCGCCTGCTGCTCGCCCAGGAGGACTGGGAGATCACCTGCACGGTCGGGCGCGACGACTCGCTTCGCCGCGAGCTCACCGCGGCGGCGGCCGGCAGGCGCCTTAGGGCCGACATCCTGGGATGGACGGACCAGATCCCGAGCCTCCTCATGTCCCACCACGTTGTCGTGAGCAAGGCGGGCGGCGCGACGACCCAGGAGGCCATCGCCGCCCGGTGCCCGATGATCGTGAACCAGGTCGTGCCCGGCCAGGAGGAGGGCAACTGCGAGCTGCTCCTTCGCCATGCGGCCGGGGCGCTTGCGACCACTCCCGCGGCGGTCATCGAGGCCCTGCACGGCGCATTCGCCGAGGGCGGCCGCGGGTGGGGTCGCTGGCACGAGGCGCTTGGGCCCCTCGCGCGGCCGGACGCGGCGCGGACGATCGCGGCCCATGTGCTCGCCCGCGTTAACCGCGGCGCAGGCGAACCCAACGCGGGACTCTCCGCGGCGCTCCGATGAAACTGCGAATCGTCTTCAATCCGCGCTCGGGACGGCCGCGCAGGATCGCTCCCGTTCTGCCGCTCTTGCGCAGCTTCATATCCGAGAGGGCGCTCGACGCGGACCTGGTGTGCACCGAGGGCCCGGGCCACGCGACGGAGATCGCGAGGGATGCAGTCGCCGCGGGATGCCAGCGGGTTGTCGCCGTCGGCGGCGACGGCACCGTCAACGAGGTCGCGCAGGCCCTGATCCACACGCCCGCCGCGCTTGGCCTCGTGCCCTGCGGCTCCGGCAACGGGCTCGCCCTCCACCTCGGCCTGCCCAGGTCCCTTCACGGCGCCCTGGCGCTCGCGACGGGGACCTCCGGGCGCACGGCGGAGCTGGACACGGGGGTCGCCAACGGCCTGCCGTTCGTAAACGTCATGGGACTCGGCCTGGACGCCGACGTGAGCCAGCGCTTCAACAGGCTCACCCGCCGGGGACTGCCCGCCTACGCCGCGACCGCACTGTCCGCGTTCATCAACCGGGAGACGGCGCTTTGTCATGTAACCGGGGGCGGGCTGAGGGAGGCCGTGGAGGCGACGCTCATCACGGTCGCAAACTCCGACCAGTACGGGAACCACGCCAGGATAGCCCCGCGCGCCCGGGTGGACGACGGGTTCCTGGACCTGGTGGCCGTGGGCCGGGTCGGGCTCCTGTCGGGATGCCTCCTCGGCATGCGGCTCTTCACGGGTTCGCTCGACCGCAGCGCGGGCGTCCGCCGGCTCAGGGCCGCGCGCTTCGTGATCGAGCGGCCCTCCGCCGGAATCATACACACCGACGGGGAGACCCACATGGCGGGAGCGCTCATCGAGGTTTCGGTGCGCCCCAGGAGCCTTCGGGTCATCGTGGGAGTCGACTGCACGGCCGTGACGCCCTCGCAGGAGGGCGCCGTTGTGGGCTTCGCCCTCCAGCTGCCGTGAAGAAGCTGCGCGTCCGCACCGCCATCCTCTCCGACGTCCACCTCGGGACGGTCGACTCAAAGGTCGCCGAGGTGAACCATTTCCTGCGCCACGTCCGCTGCGAGAAGCTTATCCTCAACGGCGACATCATCGACGGCTGGCAGCTCAAGCGGAGCGGCCAGTGGACGAAGGCCCACACCCGTTTCATCCGCATCGTCCTGAAGATGCTCGAGAAGCGCGACACCCAGATCGTCTACCTGCGGGGCAACCATGACGACATCCTCTCCAAGTTCCTTCCCCTGGAGTTTGAGAACCTGCTGGTTGTCGACGAGTACATCCACGAGGGCCCGAAGGGCCGCTACCTCGTGCTCCACGGGGACGTGTTTGACACGGTGACCAAGAATTTCGTGTTCCTGGCCCACCTTGGCGACTGGGGCTACCACGCGCTGCTTGCCATCAACCGCGCCTACAATGCCTGGCGGGCGTGGCGCGGCCTCGAGTACTGGTCGCTCAGCAGGGCGATCAAGGCGCGCGTCAAGTCCGCGGTCAGCCATGTCTCGAACTTTGAGGAGCACATCGCGGACCTCGCGCGGGACCGCGGCTGCAACGGCGTCATGTGCGGCCACATCCACACCCCCGCGGACAAGATGCTCGGGAGCATCCACTACCTCAACTCCGGCGACTGGATCGAGTCGCTGACGGCCGTCGTCGAGCACTGGGACGGCCGCTATGAGCTGATCGAGTACTCGAAGTTCATCCAGGAGTTCCCGCTTCCTGCCGACGGGATGAACGAGGAGGACCGCGGGCCCGAGGCGGACTCCGGCGAGGAAGCAGTCGCCCCCGCCCTTCACGCGGTGGGCGGCGGCCCCCCGGCGGGCTGAGCGCGGGGTTGACAGGGGCCGCGCCGCGGCGCGTCTTTGGCGTGCCGTGCCAGAACGCGAACGAATCCTTGTCGCCCTGTCGGGCGGCGTCGACAGCTCGGTCGCGGCGCTCCTTTTGAAGCGCCAGGGCCTCGACGTGGCCGGGGCCTACATGAAGAACTGGATAAACGAGGACGGCGTCGTTGGCCACTGCCCCTGGATGCGGGACATCGACGACGCCCGGCGCGTCGCGGACCAGGTCGGCATCGACTTTCAGGTCGTCAACCTGATGGGGGACTACAGGTCAAGGGTCGTCCAATACCTGCTGGACGGCTACGGGCGGGGCCTTACGCCCAACCCCGACATCATGTGCAACCGCGAGATCAAGTTCGGCGCATTCAGGGCATGGGCCCTGGACCACGGATTCTCGGCCGTTGCCACGGGGCACTATGCCAGGCGCCAGGTCGGGGCCTCCGGCGCCGAGCTCCTGGAGGCCGCGGACCGCAACAAGGACCAGACGTACTTCCTGGCCCTGCTCAGCCAGGAGCAGCTGCTTGGGGCGCGCTTTCCGGTGGGCGAGCTCCAGAAGCCCGAGCTCCGGCGGATCGCGAGGGACGCCGGGCTCGCGACGGCCGACAAGAAGGACAGCCAGGGGATCTGCTTCATCGGCGAGGTGCGGATGGCGGACTTCCTACGGGCATTCGTTCCCGACCGGCCGGGGCCGATCCTGCGCTCCTCGGACGGCCGCCTGCTCGGCACGCACCGCGGGCTGCACTACTTCACGCTCGGCCAGCGCAGGGGGATCGGGGTGCCGTCAAACGCGGACAACGAGCGCTATGTGGTCGTCGGCAAGCGGGCCGCCGACCAGGCGCTCCTGGTCGGCTTCGACCAGCCAGGCGCAGCCGGGCTGTACCAGTCCGAGGTGCGTGTCCATTCGCTCAGCTGGATCGGCGCGCCCGTCCCGGGGGAGCGCGAGCTGGAGGGCCGGGTCCGCTACCGCGATCCCCGCGTTCCCCTGCGCCTGATTCCGGAGGGCGACGGGGCGGCGCTCGTCAGGTTCGCCCGGCCGCAGCGCGCGCTGGCCGCCGGCCAGGTCCTGGCCCTATACGAGGGCCCCCGGCTGATCGGCGGCGGGATCTACGCCTAGCGCGGGGACGCCAGAGCGAGGGCGGCGGCAAGCCCGATCAGCACGACGCCCATCGCCCGGTCGATCCAGTGGCCGCGCCTCAGGAAGGCGCCCCTGACGTCCTGCCGCGTGAAGACCAGGGCGACCATGCAGAACCAGGCCATCGTCGCGGCCGACATCCAGATGCCATAGGCGCCCTGGAGCAGCTTGGGGGTGGCCGGATCGACCACGCTAGCGAAGATGGCCACGAAGAAGAGGGTCACCTTGGGGTTGAAGACATTCGTGAGGAAGCCGGTCGTCCATGCGGCGCCCCGGGTGGGCTCGGCGGGCCTTGAGAGGTCGTCCTCGGCGCCCGCGGGCGCGCCCGGCAGGTCGCTTCGCGGCCGGCTCATGAGGGACTTCGCGCCGATCCAGGCGAGGTACCCGGCGCCCGCAAACTTGACGGCCATGAACGCGGCCGGGGTGGTCCTTAGCAGGAGTCCGATTCCCAGGACGGCGTAGGTGACGTGGACGAGGATCGCGGTGCCTATTCCAACGCTGGTCCACACCGCCGCGCGCCGCCCATGCGCGAGGCTCTGGCGCACCACCATGGCGAAGTCGGGGCCCGGGCTCGCGACGGCGAGCATGTGGGCCACGGCGATCTTGATGAACTGTGCCCAGTAGCCCTGCACGGCGGCCTCAGGGGGAGATCTCCTTCAGCCCCGGGTCCGCGATAACCCTCTCCAGTCCCCCGCCGTCCACCAGCTCGTGCAGGAGCGCGTCATCCGGATGGTCCCTGCGCGCCCTCTGCGCGACGGAACGCGCCTCGTCCTGGCGCCCCAGGATGACGAGCGCATAGGCCTGCTGCGCCACTGCCTGGGAATTGGTCGGGTCGCCCGCAAAGGCCGACTTGTAGGCGGAGGCCGCCGCCTTGTAGGCGTCCCTTGCGCCGGAGCGGTTGCCGAGGCGCATCCGGGTGATTCCCAGAGCCAGCCATGTGTCCCCGGAATCGGGGCACAGGGCCGCCGCCTGGGCGTAGAGCCCCTCCGCCCTCCCCCACTCGCGCACGGTCGCCGCAAACTCGGCCTCGCTCGTCATGTTCGCCGCCTGGGCGCGGTCGATCGCCGTGATCTCCCTCCTGGCGCACCCCGAGAGCGCCAGGGCGGCCGCCAGGGCCAGGGCCGTGCGGGCGGTCATTAAAGGTCGGGCGGGACGGTGGAGATGGCCTCCTCCATGGTCGAGAGGCCCTCCTTCACCTTCAGCAGACTGTCCTGGTGGAGGGTCTTCATGCCCTGCTTGACCGCGATCTTCTTCAGCTCCGCGGTCTCCGCCTTCCTGTTGATGCCCTCGATAAGCTCCTCGTTGGTCACCATCAGCTCGTGGATGCCGACGCGCCCCCGGTACCCGCTCGAGTTGCACTTCGGGCAGCCCTTGGGGTTGTGCTTCATGATCGGCCCGGACCAGCCGATCGCCTTCTCCAGGATCTCCTGCTCGCGGCCCTTGGGCTCGTACTGGACCTTGCACTGCTTGCAGACCCTGCGCATCAGCCGTTGGGCGCACACGCATAGGATGGACGACGAGATCATGAACGGCTCGATGTCCATGTCCGTGAGGCGGGCTATGGTGGACGGCGCGTCGTTGGTGTGGAGCGTCGAGATGAGGAGGTGCCCGGTGAGCGCGGCCTCGACGGCGATCTCCGCCGTCTCGACGTCTCGAATCTCACCCACCAGTATGATGTCGGGGTCCTGCCGCAGGAAGGAGCGCAGCGCCGTGGCGAAGGTGAGGCCTATCTGGCGGTGCATCTGCATCTGGTTGATCCCGGGAAGCGTGTACTCGATCGGGTCCTCGGCGGTGCGTATCACGATGTCGGGCGTGTTGATCTCGTTGAGCGCCGAGTAGAGCGTCATCGACTTTCCCGAGCCGGTGGGCCCGCAGTGCAGGATCATGCCGTAGGGCTGGCGGATGCACTCGCGGTATCTGGCGAGGTTCTCATCCGAGAATCCCAGGGCAGGAAGCGGGAGCGTGGACTTCTGCTTGTCCAGGATACGCATGACGACCTTCTCGCCGAAGTTCATTGGGCCGGTTGCGACGCGAAGGTCGATGTCTATGTTCTTCTTCGTGAACTTCTTGAAGACAATGCGCCCGTCCTGGGGCAGGCGCCTCTCGGAGATGTCCAGGTTGCACATGATCTTGAGCCGCGTGACGAGCGCAGTGGCGACCTGCTTTGGAAGGCGGAGCTTCTCCTGGCAGAGACCGTCGATCCGGTAGCGGATGAGGAGGTCCTTCTCCATAGGCTCGATGTGGATGTCGGAGGCGCCCGAAATGTACGCGTCCTCCACGATGCGGTTTGCCAGCTGAATGATGGGCGCGGAATCCTCGCTCTCGAGGTCCGCCGCCTTGAGGTCGCCTCCCTCGGCGTCGGCCTCGTAGGCGTCGCTGAT
>Ga0181526_10003996_pt1 | contig 11708 bp, 10 predicted proteins | sample PEATcosm2014_Bin_35_FD_119750 | JGI IMG/M metagenome (GOLD analysis project Ga0181526, IMG submission 119750) | Peatland microbial communities from MTU Mesocosm Facility, Houghton, MI, USA - PEATcosm2014_Bin06_30_metaG | ecosystem: Environmental > Terrestrial > Soil > Wetlands > Peat | place...
ATGCTGGCCGAACCCCTCCACGGCGGCAATGAAACGCACCACGGCGAGGCCGAAGCGGGCCTCGTCGTCGGTCGGATCGGCCGTTAGTCGATCGGCGAGCGTGCGCTCGCCGTCGCGCCAGCCGCCGCTTTCGGCGATCTGGCGGGTCAGCGACGCGGACTCTCCGGCGACCGCCACCCCCGCCCGCAGGATGAGGACCAGAAGCGCCGCGCCGATGAGGCCGAGCGTGGCGTGAGAGCCCCGCGGACGTCGGCAGGATGTCGGCTGTCCGGTCATGAGGTGCACTACTCGGCGGCCGGGCGCTGCGCCTTGCCGGCGCGCTCGGCCTGATGCTTGTCGAACATCGCCTTGGCGGCGGCTTGGGTCACGGCGACGATCTCCTGATTGTGCGCCGTGGTCCAGTCGAGCGACTCGATGCGGTGGCGATTGGACTGGCGGAAATGCGGGACCACGTAGCGGGCATAGAGCTCGTAGGATTTTTTCGTCGCCTCCCAGTTCGCCCAGTTGTGCGCGAGCTGCAGAAACGCGCCGAACTGCCCCTGCTTGGCGTAGAGCCGGTCGATCTGGCGGATCGCGTCGTCGGGCGTGCCGACCACGATGCCGCCGGCTGCGACCAGGATCTCCAGGGGGTCGCCCTTGGGCAGGTTGGCGAAGCGCGCCGGATTGATGCGCTGGAAGTAGCCGAACCACTTGTCGAAGCCAAAGCGCGCGTTGTTCATCGCCTCGTCGCGGGTCTCGGCGATGTGCATGGGGCCGACCAGGCGCAACCGCGCCGGATCCATCCGGCGTCCGTGGTCTGCGGCGATCTCGTTCGCCACCTGCCAGTTGACGGCGAGCGTGTCGAAGCCGTCGGGCTGGGTCGCGGCGACGCACAGCATGCCGAGGTCGTACTTGCCGGCGGCCCGCCCGCCCGACGGCGTGATCGTGCTCGCCACCACCACCTCCGGATAAGGCCTGGTGTATGGCAGCAGATGCAGCTTGGCGTCCCTCAGCGTGTACCACTCGGTGGTCTCGGTGACACTCTCGCCGCGGAACAGGCGGAGGATCACGTCGAGCGCTTCCGCCATGCGGTCGCGCTGCTTCATCGGGTCGATGCCGAGCATCAGGGCATCGGCGGTGAGCAGGCCGGGGCCGGCGCCGAACATGACGCGGCCGAACGTCATGTGGTCGAGCTGGATGATGCGGTTCGCCGTCATCAGCGGGTTGTGGTAGGGCAGCGAGACGACGCCGGTGCCGAGCCGGATGCGCTTGGTGCGTTCCGCCGCCGCGGCGATGAACAGCTCGGGCGACGCGATGATCTCGAACCCGGACGAATGATGCTCGCCGATCCACGCCTCCTCGTAGCCCAACCGGTCGAGCCACTGGACGAGCTCCAGATCGCGCTGGATCGCCAGCGTCGGATCGTCCTCGGTCGGATGGAACGGCGCCAGGAAGATGCCGCTGCGCAGCACGGGGTCGGCCATGTGGGGGTCCTCGGGTTGAGCCGGCGCAAGGGTGGGCAATTGCGGCGCACACCTTGCGGCAGCGGTGGGCCCGGTGTCAAAGCGACGCGCAGCACGACGCCGGCCGACGCGCACCGCGGACGGGGCCAAAGCCCATGGGTCGGCGCTTCGTCCGATGACCGCGCGCGCGATTCATCCGACGATCGATGTCGGGCGCGCCCTGCAGAACGCCGCCGGCGAGCTCCGCCGGTGACCACACGACATTAAAATTTGAACGAATTTCGCATCTGATCATCAGTGAATTGGCCGTATGAGGAGGACGCTGTCTGCGCCGTTCGCGGCGTCACGCGCTGCAAGCTTCCGAGCGAAGACCGACGCGACGTCGGTCTTCGCAGAGCGCGCTGCAGAGCATGTCCCGGCTGCATGCCGGGCCCTGCCTTCGGTCGCCCGTCGGATCGCACCTTTCACATCAACCGCAACCCACTCCGCGAGACCACGCCCGACCGGGCGTGACCGCTTCATATCGGGAGAAGAGCTTCATTGATGAATGGTTTCGATGCCACCATGTACTTCGTCGCGATCGTCGCCGTCGTCCTCGGCTTCAATGCCGGCATCCTGCGCAGCACGGCGAAGATTCTGGGATACCTGGCCGCAACGCCAATCGCGATGACCACGGCATCCCTCTTCTCTCCGGCGCTCGCCGGCAGATCCGGTGCGCCGTGGGCCGAGAACCCGCTCGTCCTGTTCGGCATCTTTCTCGCAGTCGGCGTCGCGTTCGGCGCGCTGCTGCGCACCGCGATCAACCAGACGGTCGGACCGAGCATCAGCCTGGCGGATCGCCTGGCAGGCTCGGTGCTGGCCGCCTTCCGCGTCGGCCTCGTCGGGGTGACCATCGTGCTCGTCTTCGACCGCATCGTGCCGGTCGACCGCCAGCCCGAGTTCCTGGCCGGGTCGCGCGTCCGGCCGGTCCTGCTGCTGGCCGGGCAACGAGGCATCAAGTGCCTGCCCCCGGAGATCACGGCCCTCATCGATCAGTTGAAGAAGGACCGGCAGATATGACGACGATCCCGACTGGAACGTGTCACCGCCGAGGCGCCGGCCGTCAGATCGCGGCGCGGTCGATCCCGGCCTCCGCGAGCAGCACCGCCAGGCGCTTTCGGGCGTAGAACATCCGGGTCTTGACGGTGCTCAGCGGGATACCGACGATTTCCGCCACCTCGTCGATGGTCTTCTCGTGGTAGTAGGCGAGGTCGACGATCTCGCGATGCTCGGGCGAGAGCCCCTCCAGGCACCTGCGGATGATCTCGCCGCGGTCCCTGATCTGGACCAGCGTTTCCGGGTCCGCCTGCGGGTCCTCGATCGTCGCGGCCTCATCCAGCGGATCGTGGGTCCGGCGACTGCGCAAGGCCGAGAGCGCCTTGTAGCGGGCGATCGACAACAGCCACGTGGCAACGGCGCAGCGAGCCTCGAAGGTGTGCGCCTGGCGCCAGACGTCGAGAAAGACATCGCCGATCAAGTCCTCGGCAAGCGTGCGGTCCTTCACGAGGCCGAGGACGAAGCGGAACATGCGAACATGATGCCGGGCGACCAGCACCTGCATGGCCAGCCGGTCGCCTGCCGCGATCCGCTCCATGAGGACGTCGTCCGACGTGACCCGCGTTTCGGCCGAAGGCAGGTGCGACAGGCCCGCCGATGCCGACAACGTCTGTTCGTCAATCATGGTCGTGCCCCTGATGTCCGCCCGTCGGCCTTCTTGATTTGATTGGAGCCGACCCGACCGAACCTAGGCTTGCGCCATGAGCGCTGCATTTCGCTGTGGTGCTGATTGGTATCGTGTGTATCGCGGCAGCTGCAACCGCCGTATTCTGCCTCACAACGGTTGTTTATGGCAGCGGTAGCTAGCCAAGCGGGCAGTCCGCCTTACCTGACGCGCGGGCAGCCACGGGATCACGTCGGGCCGACCATCCCGTTGTTGCCGATCGCCGGCATCTCGACGACTGGCGTTCGCCTCGCCGCGCCCTACCCACCCAGGTGGGGGCGGAAATTCGTCTTCTCGGTGCCGCAGTCGGGACACTGCCAGGCATCGGGCAGGGCGCCGAAGCCGGTGCCGGCGGGGATGCTCTGCTGCGGGAGTCCGCGCTCCTCCTCGTAGATGAAGTAGCAGCCGCGACAGATGAAACGGCGCTGGCCGTTGGCGGCGTGCACGGCAGGCCGCGGCATCGGGCTCAGTTGGCCGGCGCTGCGCGGCGCCGTAACCTCGGCGCCGATCGACACGTCGCCGGTCTTGCGCGTGACCAGATAGACCCCGAGGTCCTTGTGGCCGAAGGCGGCGCGCAGCGAGCCCGGAATATCGAGGTCGCGGCGTCCGCTGGCCGGATTGACGTTGGTCGCACCGCACCGCCCGTTGCGGCGATCGACCCGGAACAGCGCGTCGCCGAGCACGATGTCGCGGCCGATCCACTCGAACTCCTCCCACGGCTCGGCGCCGTCGATGTAGAAGTTGGCGCGGAACCGCAGCGGATCGATCTCGAAGCCCCAGCTCTCCTCCAGGCTGCGCACGGTCGCCAGGTTGATCAGCGACAGCACGTTGTCGGGCTTGTCCATGAAATGACCGTCCTGGGCGCGCACCAGGCGCGGGACGCCGTTCAGCGTCGGCACCAGCGCCCGATAGAACTCCTCGACGTCGCCGCGGCCGGTCTCGGTACCGAGGTTGGCGGCCAGCACCTGCTGGTTTCCCTGCATGATCCTGAGCTCGAGGGTATCGACGTCGAGCTGCGTGCGCACGCGCGCCAGCGCCTCGTCGAGCATCAGCATGACGAACAGGCCCTTCTTGGCCCATTTCGCCGCGTGCGACTCGACGGGGCTGAACGGTCGCGCCAGCGCGAACACTCGGTCGTGCGGCATCGGCTGGCCGGGCTGCAGCACCACGCTCGACAGCCGCTGGGCGCTCAAGCCCTTGATGGGATAGCGATAGATCGCGCTGACCACGGGCATGGGAAGACCGCTCTCCGCTGCAACATTCCAGCGCGAGCTTGCCCGACGCGACGCGCCGCCGCGTAGAGCCGGTTGCTGCAGAAAGCGAGGAGCCAGATGCGGGTGCCGCGCGGCGGTCGGCACCCTGCCGCGGCCGGGCGCGACGCGCATGACCGCCTCGGCAGGCGAGCTCGGCAGCTCGAGCGCGTCGTCGATCGCCTCGGACAGCCGGGCGATGCCCTGCTCGATCTGCCGCGGCAGCAGCGCCGCATGGCCCAGGATGATCCCCCGCCGTGCCAGCGCCGAGTCCTCGGCGTCGCAGGCGCCGCCGGACGCCATGGCGTAGACGCCGACGCGGGCGCGCCGCGCCACGCCCTCGAGCACTGATGCGTCGGGCACGCCGGGCGGCAGCCGCCAGAGCACGTGCAGCCCGCCGCCGGCGCCGCTGACGTCGACCTCGCCGAACTGCCGCCGCAGTGCGCCGAGCAGGCTGTCGCGGCTCTCCCGGTAGTGGGAGCGGATGCGCGCCAGATGCGCCGCATAGCTGCCGCTGCGGATCATCTCGGCCAGCGCCGCCTGGTCGAGCCAGGAATTGCCGTTGTTGAGCAGCGCCTTGGCGGCGCGGGCGGCGGCCGCCAGCGGCGCCGGCACCACCATGTAGCCGATCCGCAACCCGGCGCCGAGCGACTTCGAGAACGTGCCGAGATGGATCGTGCAGTCCGGCGCCAGCGAGGCGATCGAGGGCAGCGGCGAGCCGTCGTAGCGGAAGTTGCCGTCGTCGTCATCCTCCAGGATGTAGCACCCGGTGTGCCTCGCCCAGGCGATCAGCGCGTGACGGCGGGCCAGCGACAGCGTGTGGCCGGTGGGAAACTGGTGCGACGGCGTCACGTAGATCAGCGACGCCGGTTGGTGCGGCAGATCGTCGGTGCGGACGCCGTCACGGTCCACCGGAACGCCGACCACCTGCGCGCCGGACGCCTCGAAGACGAAGCGCGCGCCCTGATAGCAGGGGTTCTCCACAACGCCGATGGTGCCGCGACCGAGAAACAGCCGGGCCGCGATGTTGATGCCTTCCTGGGCGCCGCCGACCACGATGACCCGGCTGACATCGGCGACGATGCCGCGCGCCGCCGCCACGTGTCCGGCAATCGCAGTACGCAGGATCGCGAGCCCCGCCGGATCGGAATATTGCGACAGCCCGACGGCGCCGCCGTGCGACAGGCAGGTCTGCAGCAGGCGTCGCCAGGTCTTGAGCGGAAACAGCCCCGCGCTCGGCCGCCCCGGGAAGAAGTCGAAGGCGAGCCGGCTGCGGCTCTGGTTCACCAGATCCTGGGCGCGCAGCGGCCCGTACGGCATTGGCATCGGCGACCCCGGGCCGGCGTCGCTGGTCACGGCCGCCGGGGCGGATGCCTGACGTTCGGGAAGCTGCTGCGCGGCGAACACGCCGGACGCCGCCCGGGCCTCCGCATAGCCCTCGATTGTCAACCACTCGTAGGCGCGCACGACGGTGTTGCGCGAGACGTCGATCTGCTCGGCGAGCTTGCGCGACGAGGGCATGCGGGCGCCCGGCGCGATCCGGCCCTGCAGGATGGCGTCGCGCAGCTGCTCGGCGATCTGGCAGGTCAGTGACGCGGGTCGGGATCGGTCGAGGAGCAACGGTATCTGCATCGAAGATCCTGCGGTCGCGGTGATCGCGCCCGCCCCATCCGGGCGTCGACCCTGGACAGTCCTTGCATGCCGAATGCCAACCGGAATCCGGCATGGGTCCAGTTGATCGAAATTCCCCGTAGCCAGCGCGCAACTGGCCCCCTTGCCGCCGCATCACCTGGACTCACCGGCCTCGGGGCGACGGCCGCACCGCACAATGAACCGGCAGTCTGCCGCAGGAGCGGAGGAGCTGAGGCCATTTTGTAGCCAGTTCCCCGCGACGGCCGGCATTGCGGGCGGCCGCGACTGGAACCATGGAATCTTCTCACCGTGGCTCTCCGCCTGCGGGCCTTCCGGGTCCACGCTCGCCGCTTCGAGCATGACCCGGCGGTCGCCTGTCGGGCACGCAAACCTGTCGCAGGAGAGCTCATGAAAACCGCACGAAGATTCTGGCTTCACGTCATGGCTGCGTTCCTGGTCCTGGCCGGGATCGCCGCCCAACCGGCCCGCGCCGAGGACACCATCAAGATCGGCATCCTGCACTCGCTGTCGGGCACGATGGCGATCAGCGAGACGATCCTCAAGGACCTGATGCTGATGCAGGTGGCCGACCTCAACGCCAGGGGAGGCCTGCTCGGCAAGAAGGTCGAGGCGGTGGTCGTCGACCCGGCGTCGAACTGGCCGCTGTTCGCCGAAAAGGCGCGCGAGCTCCTCACCAAGGACAAGGTGTCGGCGGTGTTCGGCTGCTGGACCTCGGTGTCGCGCAAGTCGGTGCTCGGTGTTCGAGGAGCTCAACGGCCTGCTGTTCTACCCGCTCGAGTATGAGGGCGAGGAAGCCTCCTACAACATCTTCTACGGCAGCTCGGTGCCCGACAACAAGGCGATCCCGGCGACCGCCTTCCTGATGAGCAAGGACGGCGGCGGCGCCCAGCGTTTCGTCCTCGAAGGCACCGACTACGTCTATCCGCGCACCAGCAACAAGATCATCCGCGCCTACCTGAAATCGGTGGGCGTCAAGGATGACGACATCATGGAGAACTACACGCCGTTCGGCTTCTCCGACTGGCAGACCGAGGTCGCGGCGATCAAGAAGTTCGGCTCCGCCGGCAAGCGGACGGCGGTGATCTCCACCATCAACGGCGACGCCAATGTGCCGTTCTACAAGGAGCTCGGCAACCAGGGCGTCAAGGCCTCCGACATCCCGGTCATCGCCTTCTCGGTCGGCGAGGAGGAGCTCGCCGGCATCGACACCAAGCCGCTGGTCGGCCACCTCACCGCCTGGAGCTACTTCCAGTCGGTCGACAATCCCGACAACAAGGCGTTCATCGCCAAGTGGCACGCCTACACCAAGAACCCGAAGCGGGTCACCAACGACCCGATGGAATCGGCCTACATCCTCTTCAACATGTGGGTGCAGGCCGTGGAGCAGGCGGGAACCGCCGATGTCGACGCGGTGCGCCAGGCGATGATCGGGCAGAAGGTGAAGTCGCCGTCCGGCTTCGAGGTCGTGATGGGCCCCAACCATCACATGGCCAAGCCGGTGATGATCGGCGAGATCCAGGCCAACGGCCAGTTCGCCATCGTGTATCAGAGCAAGGCCCTGCCGCCCAAGGCCTGGAGCCCCTATGTGGAGGCCAACAAGGGCAAGGTCGCCGACTGGTCGTACCCCTGGGTCTGCGGCGGCTGCACCGCTCCGCGCTACAGCCAAGTGTCGCTCGCCCAGTAGCAAAGCCGTGATCGCAACCGATGGCGGCGCCCCGGCGCCGCCATCGTTATGAAAATCTCAACCATTGTGGTCCAGGACAGGACGCCTGGACGAGGTTCGCGATGCACGACGCCGTCGAAAATCTCAAGGCCAAGGTTCGCTGTCCGGAGTGCCGGACGCATTTCCGCGAACGCATCCATCGCATCATCCTCGGGGAGCGGGTGAGCTGCCCGTTCTGCCGGAACGACCTGCGCTTCCACTGCATCGATCACATCCGCCCGGGTGAGGATGCGGCCGCCTATGTGCGCCGTGTCGAGCGCGAGACCGACCACCCGCATTTTGTGCGCGAGTCGGATTAGAGATCGCCTCGATCGGGTTGACGTTGTGCGGATCCGCCGGCTTCTGTGGCGGCGGAGCGGCCCTGCAACCCGGAGAGCCCCATGACGACCGACTATGAGGCGGTGCTATCGCACTACCAGAAGCTCGCCTTCACCGACGGGCCCTGGACACGGCCGCTCTATCGGCGCGGCTCCGGTCCGGCGGTGATCGTCGTCCACGAGATTCCCGGGCTTCATCCCCTGATGGTCCGCTTCGCCGATCGCATCGTGGAGGCGGGCATGACCGTCTTCCTCCCCGTTCTGTTCGGCGAGCCGGGCCGCCCGGTCACCAACGGCTATGCGATCCGCTCGATGATCGCGGGCTTCTGCATTCGCCGCGAGTTCAATGCCTGGTCCGCCGGCAAGTCGAGCCCGATCGTCGCGTGGCTGCGGGCGCTGGCGCGCAAGGCGCATGCGGAGTGCGGCGGCAGGGGAGTGGGAGCGGTCGGCATGTGCTTCACCGGCGGTTTCGCGCTCGCCATGATGACGGAGCCTGCTGTGGTGGCGCCGGTGCTGTCGCAGCCGTCGCTGCCGGCTGCCGTGGGCTCGAAGCGACGGGCCGCCGGCATCGACGCCTCGCCGCAGGAAGTCGCGTGCGCCAGGCAGCGCTTTGCCGACGAGAACCTGTCGATGATCGGCCTGCGCTTCAAGAGCGACATCGCGGTTCCTGACGCGCGGTTCGCCACCTACCGGCGCGAGTTCGGCGAAAAGTTCGAGGCGATCGAGCTGGACGACGCGGACGCCGCGCCCTCCGAGCGGGCGCCGCATTCCGTGTTGACCATGCACATGCGGGAAGACGGCCCCACCAAGGCCGCCGAGCAACGGGTGATCGCCTTCTTCAAGGAGCGGACCGGGGCGTAGCGATGGCCCTGAAGCGGAGCGCACCGCAACCTCACCCTTTGGCGGCCAGCGCCGCCGCGTAGGCGCGCACCGCGGCGGCGAAGCCAGTGACCAGGGCGTCGGCGGTGAGCTCGTGGCCGATCGAGGCCTCGGCGAGGAACGGCACGCGCGCCACCAGCGGCGGCAGGTTCTTCAGGTTGAGGTCGTGGCCGGCATTGACCACGAGGCCGCGGGCGTCGGCGTCGGCGGCGGCCCGCGCGCAGGCATCGAGCAGCGCCGCAGGCGTGCCGGCGCGGAACGCCGTTGCGTAGCCGCCGGTGTAGATCTCGATGCCGTCGGCGCCGGCCTCGACCACGCGGGGGACGACCGTCGGGTCGGGATCGATGAACAGGATGACGCGGCTGCCGAGCGCCCTGAGCCGCGTGATCGCCGGCCGCACCAGCGCCATCTGGTCGGGGCCGAGCTCAAATCCCTTCTCCGACGTGAAGGCGCCGGGCGCGTCGGGGACGAGGGTGCACTGCTCGGGCCGCACCTCGGCGGCGATCTCCATCAGGCGGTCGTCCGGATAGCCCTCCACGTTGAGCTCGAGCGCCGGCCGCCGCGGCTGCATCAGCTTCGCCAGGGCCGGCACGTCGGCGCGGCGGATGTGCCGCTCGTCGGGGCGCGGATGCACCGTCAGGCCGCCGGCCCCGGCGTCGATCGCGATCCGCGCGAAGGCCAGCACGTCGGGCACGCCGGTGTGTCGCGAGTTGCGCAGCAGCGCCACCTTGTTGAGATTGACGCTCAGCCGGGCCATGGGTGTCCTGTCGATGCGCAGAAGAAGCGCCGGGTGCGACGGCCTGCCGTGCCGGGCGCCCGTCGAGCCCCAACCGCGCCCGCTTGACTATCGCTTTTCGGTCCCGAGATACAAGCAGCGATGCGACACGCCTGGCCTGTCCGGAGGTGCCTGTGAGCCTCGATCGACGCGACTTTCTCAGCCTCGGCGGCGCGGCGGCCGTGTCCGGCGGACTGATCATTCCCGCCGCGGCGCAGCAGTCGCCGCCGCAGGAGGCGGCGGATCACACCATCCGCATCCGCAGCGGGCTGGTCGAGCTCGCGCCCGACCGCATTGTCTCGACCACCACCTACGACGGGCAGTTTCCCGGGCCGCTGCTGCGCCTGAAGGAAGGCCGGCGCGTCACCATCGACATTCACAACGACACCGATACGCCGGAGCAGCTGCACTGGCACGGGCTGTTCTCGCCGGTCGATGTCGATGGAGCCGCCGAAGAGGGTACGCCCTTCATCCCGGCGCACGGCATGCGGCGGATCGCCTTCGCGGCCAAGCCGGCGGGCTTTCGCTTCTATCATTCGCACGTGGTGCCGATGGGCGACCTGAGCAAGGGAAGCTACAGCGGGCAGGCGGCTCCGCTCTATGTCGAGCCGCGCAACGAGCCCGGCGCCTACGACCGCGAGGTTTTTCTCGTGCTCAAGGAGTTCGAGCCGACGTTGAGCCGCGGCGGCGACATGGCGCAGGACTTTTTGGCGCCAGCGACAAAAGTGAGCGCGCTCGAGGAGAGCGGCGAGGCGGCGATGAAGGCCTCGATCGCCAAGGGCATGCCGCACGGCTACGAGGTCGGCTACGGCCTGTTCTCGATCAACGGCCGCATGCTCGGCAAAGGCGAGCCGATCCGGGTGCGGGCCGGCGAGCGCGTGCTGTTCCACGTCCTCAACGCCAGCGCCACAGAGATCCGCAGCCTGGCGCTGCCCGGACATGCCTTCCGGGTGGTGGCGCTCGACGGCAACGCGGTGCCGAGCCCGGTGGAGGTGCCGGTGCTGTGGCTCGGCACAGCCGAGCGGATCTCGGCGATCGTCGACATGAACCATCCGGGCGTCTGGGTCATGGGTGATCTCGCCGACGACGACCGCGGGCACGGCATGGGCATCGTGGTCGAATATGCCGGCCGCGGCGGCAAGCCGCAGTGGGCGAAGCCGAAACCGTTCCGCTGGGACTACACGCGGTTCGGCGGGCCGGGCGCGCCTGCGGCCGACGAGGTCATCGAGATGACGTTCGCCAAGAGCAACGCGGCGCGCGGCGGCTTCAACGAATGGACCATCAATGGTCAGGCGTTCTCGATGGAGACGATGGAGCCGGTGTTCGCGATCCGCGAGGGCCGGCGCTATCGCCTGCGTCTGCGCAACGCCAGCGACGACATCCACCCCGTGCACCTGCATCGCCACAGCTTCGAGCTGGTGCGCATCGCCGGCAAGCCGACCGCCGGCATCATGAAGGATGTCGTGATGCTGGGCGGCTACCAGGAGATCGAGGTCGATGTCGTCGCCGACAATCCCGGCGCAACGCTGTTCCACTGCCATCAGCAGCTGCACATGGATTTCGGCTTCATGGCGCTGTTCCGCTACGTGTGAACTGCCGCCGAGGTCGTGCGCCCCGCGGCGGGTCGGCCGGGCCGGCGCGGCCCGCATGTGGACGGGCATCGGCTCTCCACAATTGTACCGAAACCGTGTGGTGGAGTGGCCGGTACAGGTCGGTTGCCGATGGGAGGCGGAGTGCGTATCCGAGTGATTCGCGGTATTTTCGCTGGAGTGCTCGCCGTCGCCCTGTCGTCGGCGTTCTGCGGAGCCGCGGCGCAGCCCGCGCCGGGGCCGTCGAGCGAGAGCACCTGGCTGCGCGCCGGGACGGACGACGACCAGCGCAGGTTCGCTGAATACGCCGCCGCGCGAAAA
>Ga0181526_10003997_pt1 | contig 11706 bp, 10 predicted proteins | sample PEATcosm2014_Bin_35_FD_119750 | JGI IMG/M metagenome (GOLD analysis project Ga0181526, IMG submission 119750) | Peatland microbial communities from MTU Mesocosm Facility, Houghton, MI, USA - PEATcosm2014_Bin06_30_metaG | ecosystem: Environmental > Terrestrial > Soil > Wetlands > Peat | place...
ATGGAGCTGGCGAAGGGACTTGAACCCCCGACCCTCTGATTACAAATCAGATGCTCTACCAGCTGAGCTACGCCAGCTTGCGTGGTGCGACCTCCGCCGCAAGCGGAGCGAACCAGGCATAATTTTCCCTGCCAGCCGGGACAAACAATGAGCTTAACACAACGGTGATCGACGTGCAATCGGACTCAGAAGAGAAGCAGATGCTTCTTCTTCTTTTTCTTGGACGAGCTCTCCGTAGTCGAGTTAGCGGGAGGCGCTGTTTGCGCCGAACTGCTGGCCGCCGCTGGCGGCGAACCGCCGCTGCTGGTTGAATTCGCCAGATCGTTTACTTGTGTCGGTGGCGGAGGCGACGCAGGTCCATTGTCGGCGACAGGAGCCAAATCGTTCTTCATCTCCGTGCCGGCCGGAGCGGTTGCCGTTCCGCCGCCAGCCGCGCCATTGGCGGCATCAGCGGGTGCGGCCGTGCCTGGTGCCGCAGCTGTTGTACCCGGCGCGGCATCGGAACGCGGGACAGGTGCGTTCGCCGCCGGCGGTGTGCCGTCATTTATCCGCTCAACTGATACGTGATTACCTACACCCGCGCCAGCCAGGATACTACTCACGCTGGCGTTGGCGGCACGAACCATATCGGGCGCGCTGGCCTGCTGCGGATCCACCAGGGTTGGCTCGCCAACCTTGACTGCCTCTGACACATCAGGTCCGCGGTGGAAGTTCTCCATGACTTTGCCAATGTGTCCCAGCGAACCGCGGCTGGCGATTTCCGCCTTGTCTTGTGCCACTTCCTGCGGCGTAGCCTTGGGGACCGGCTGCTTCATTGCCTCCAGACGCTTCCTGGCATCGCCGGCTCGCTCTTCCAGAGGGTACCGCGTAAGAATACGGTCGTAGGCGGCCACCGCTCCGTCGGTGTATTGCTTGATGAGCTTGCCTTTCGCAGCTTCGGGCAGCCTCGAGCGGCGGATGACTTCTATTTCCTTCTCGTAAGAGCTGCCCAACTCGAACAGCGCGTCGTCGGCTCCGCTAAACAGAGGGTAGGTGTCGGCTACCGACTTCAAGCGTGCAATAGCGGCCGGGTAGGATTCCCGCACGAAGTAGAAGTGCCCGATCAGATACTCTCTTTGCGCCAGCACCTCCTGCACTTCGAGCAGCCGCTGTTTGGCTTCCGGCACCAGCGAACTGTCGGGAAACTGCAGGATCATCTGGCGATATTCTTCTTCGGCGCGGCGGGCATGGGTCGGATCGCGGTCGGCCTTCTCCATCTCTTTGTAATGGATGTTCGCGATCTTCATCTGCGCTTCGGCCGCTTCCGGCATGTTGGGGAAGAAGGTGATGAAGTCCTTGTACTCGCTCTCGGCCTGGGCCATTGCGGCCGCGCCGCCTTCGTCGTACCAGGAGTCGCCGATGGCAAGCTTGGCGCGAGCGATGTACTCCGAATCCGGATAGGTGTTGATCAGAGTTTGCAGGCTGAGGCGCGCAACATCATACTTCCCGTGACTAATCGCCTCTTCGGCGCGATCGAAGAGAACCTTGTCCGGCTGCTTCGAGTCGACGTTGGCAATCGGATTCTGGACTTTCTTGCTCTTCTTTGTTTTCTTGCTGCTGGAGTGCTGGGGCTGAGCAGCGTTGGTGCTCTGGCTCGAACTCGGACTGGCGGCGCTCAGAGTAGCTTGGCTCGCACTCCCTGTGCTCTGAGTTGGAGCGCCACTGTTGGTCTGAGTCTGAGCGCCAGTGCTCTGGGCCATGGAGCACAGCGGCACCATTGATCCCACCATGACCGTTATGAGTACACGACGAAACATCCTAACCACCTTTGGGAAACTACTCTAATAACCCGGCAAGCCCATGAATGGCGCTGGCCGGAAGAATTATTGCTGGCGCGAGTTAAGCGCGCTGCATTACAGCTTCCTGAGCTGCTTTCAGCAGCGCTTCCACATTGCGTGCCGGATCGCCCTTCCCGAACACATGGCTGCCCGCCACGAGAATCTCCGTTCCCGCGCGCACGGCAGCGCCAATCGTGTCCAGATCAATACCGCCGTCGATCTCAATGCGAAAATCCACGCCCTTGGCATTGCGCATGGTCGCCAGTTTGCGAACTTTCTCCAGCGTGCTGGGAATGAACCTCTGGCCGCCGAAACCGGGATTGACCGACATCACGAGCACATGGTCCACAATGTCCAGCACCTCGCCCAGGGTCTGGACGGGAGTTGCTGGATTGATCGCAACGCCGGGTTGCATCCCGTGGCTGCGAATCAGTTCCAGGCTCCGATTCAAATGGATGCAGGCTTCCTGATGGACGGTAACCCAATTCGCGCCGGCATCAGCGAAGGCGGGAATGTACTCGTCGGGGTTCTCGATCATCAGGTGGCAGTCGAGAGGGACATCCACAGCCTTGCGCAGCGACGCGACCACTGGCGGCCCGATGGTAATGTTGGGCACAAAGTGACCGTCCATAACATCAACATGGAGCAGGGTGGCGCCACCTCGCACCGCAGCGATGGTATCCTCAGCCAGGCGGGCGAAATCGGCCGACAGAATGGAGGGTGCTATTTCGATCAAGATAAAGCTTCTCTCGCGCAGCTCTTCAGAGTTGATTTTAACATGCTGTGCGGCTTGGCCGTATGCCCTCCAAGTGGTACAAGGAGCCGCTCGGAAGGGCCATTTCACGAGGGAAGAGCGTGGTGGCAGGGCACGGTTGAGTGCGCCTTCAGTACCTGGGCACGTTGGGATCGACACGCTCGGACCAGGCGTTGATGCCGCCGGCAAGGTTGTGCACCCGGGTGAAGCCTGCCTGCTTCAGGAAGTCGACGGCTTTCGTGCTGCGGCCGCCCAGCTTGCAGTGGACGACGATCTCGCGCGATGGATCGAGTTCGCCCACGCGCTTCGGCAGGTCGTTGAGCGGAATGAGGTGTCCGCCGAGGTTGCAAATCTGATATTCGTGAGGATCGCGGACGTCGAGCACGAACAGATCATCGCCGGCATCCAGGCGCTGCTTTAATTCTTCCGGTGTCATGCCGCCGATGGTAGCAGTTGCAGACTCCTGCTCGCCACGGATTCCGCAGAATCTACGGTGCTCGTCATTCAATGACCTTAGGATTCTTCGGCTCGCCATGGGCAGCCCGATGGTCATATTGTCACATTCTCCCGCTCATTTAGAATCCTTGCGAGGGTGGCATAAACATTCATGGCAGCGATCACTTATCTGGAAGCGATCCGGCAAGGCATCTGGGAAGAGATGGAGCGCGATCCCGCGGTCTTCTGCATCGGCGAGGACATTGGGATTTACGGCGGAGCCTTCAAAGTCACCGACGGATTGATTGACCGCTTCGGTCCGGAGCGTGTAGTGGACACGCCGATATCCGAGATGGCGATCATCAATGCCAGCTTTGGCGCAGCGCTTACCGGACTGCGTCCCGTTGCCGAGTTCCAGTTCATGGACTTCATCAGCTGCGCTTTTAACCAGATCACGAACATGTTGGCGAAGGCGCATTTTCGCTGGGGAGCGCCGGTGCCCGTGGTGGTGCGCGGCCCGTCGGGCGGCGGCGTGCACGGAGGGCCATTCCATTCGCAAAACCCCGAGACCTACTTCGCCCACACGCCGGGGCTGAAGGTGATCTGCCCGGCCAGCGCGTACGACGCGAAGGGGCTCATCAAGTCGGCCATTCGCGACAACAATCCCGTCCTGTTTTTCGAACACAAATTTCTATATCGCCGCATCAAGGAAGAATTGCCGGCAGAGGATTACACGGTGCCGATCGGCAAAGCGCACGTCGTGCGCGAAGGCCGTGACGTCAGCGTCATCACGTATGCGGCGATGGTCTACGTGGCGCTTGAGGCTGCCGACATTCTGGCCAAGGAAGGCATCGACCTTGAGATCGTGGACCTACGAACTGTGCTGCCGCTCGATCGCGATGCCATCCGCCAGACGGTGGAAAAGACGAACCGCGCAATTGTGCTGCATGAGGATACGAAGACCGGCGGCATTGCCGGTGAAGTGGCGGCCATCATAAACGAGGAGTGCTTCGACTCCCTGGATGCACCGATTGCCCGCATCGCGTCGGCCGATAGTCCCGTGCCGTTCTCGCCGCCGCTAGAGGAAGTCTATCTTCCCCGGGTGGAGGACGTGGTCCGCGAAGCACGCAGGCTGCGGAGGTATTGAGCACCCGCGCGCCTGTTTCTTGCGCCGTCCGTAGTAGGATGATGAATTCTCTGGCTGGACCTTCAACTACGCTTTCCGAGGAGAGACATGCGCGGATTCATCTTGGGAGTCATTATCACGCTGCTTGTGATTTTTGGCGGAGCTTACTTTTACATGACCACCGGGCGTTTCGATACGCGTTCCGTGGGCAACACTCCCAGCACGTTCGAGCGGCGCATGGCCAATCAATCGATGGACGCGTGGGTCGACGGCCACGCCCCGAAGCAAGCCAACCCGTTCCAGCCCACGATGAACAACGTGATGGACGGCTCCATGACCTATGACAAGAACTGCGCCTTCTGCCATGGCAGCTTGAAGCAGCCCGACTCTCCCATGCGGACCAAGTTTTATCCTTCCGTACCGCAGCTTATGGCCGATATTCCAGACGATCCCGATGGCCACCTGTTCTACGTGATCAAATACGGAAGTCGCTTCACGGGCATGCCAGGATGGGACGGCGTGCTGAGCGACGACGATATCTGGAAGACCGTCGTCTTCATCAAGAACTCGGGGCAGATGAAGGACAACTCGCAGCAGCAGAAATAGCTTTTGGCTCTCAGCCATTAGCTCTTAGCAATCAACGATGCATCAGATCGTTGGCGATTGCTCTGTTCTTGGGCAGAATAGGTTTGCTAAAAGCTAGAACCTAAGAGCTAGAAGCTAAGAGCCGCTGCGCTTCTCACCCGTTAGGCTTGACTACTTTGGTATGGCCCGTGGTCTTCAGCTTGAAGACGTCGCCCGATATGTTGTGATTGATTTGAATGTTGCTGTACTTGGTGATGCGGTAATCGCCTGAGGGCTCGTCAAACCTCTGCTGCACCGTGACTCCACGCGCGGGATCGATCCACAGGGTTATCGTCTGAAACATGTTGCGCACGCGCGGCGACTTGGGCGTCAGGACAAGCTTGGCAGCGTTGATACCTTCGACCTGTTCGGCGCCGCCATAGGTTACGTCGTATGAGTTGGTGAGATCGTGGCCCCGCCCGCCGAATCCCAGCACCAGAAAACTTTCGAAGGCGGCTTTATTCTTGCCGGCGCTGTACTCCGTGACCTGGTCGATGGAAGGCTGGTGGTAGCTGACCACGCCGTTGCTGAACAGAACATACTTCTTGTCGGGAGAGATAAAGTCGGCAGCCATTTCCATGCCGTCGCCCTGACGGCGGAAGTACATTGTGCCCTTCTGCAAATCGTGGTCGTCGACCACCTTCTGATAGGTGTCCGCCACAAAGTCACACTGGGCGTTATGAAAGTTCGCCGCTGCCTTGTCCATTGAATTCAGCACCGACTCCAAATTCTGGGCCTGGGCCACAAACACGCCGCCAACAACAAGCCATGCCAGCACTGCGATCATTAATAATTTGTTCATACTTTCACTGCTAAAGATGGAAACGGAATTCGGATGCGAGGTTGCTTGCGATGCAGCCTGCTTCAACGATGCACCCAAACCTTGTAGGCGACGATGTTGTGGTGGCTGTCTTGCACACCCTGATAGCGGTCAATGGTAACGTAGCCGGCAATCGGCTCGATGATGTGCAGCAGCGCTTCTCGAACCTCGGTCTCGTCGCCTGGCTTCACGGCTGACGCATCCACCTTGTACAGGAATCCATCCCCCTCCTGCTGCACGATGACCTCAGTCTGATGTGGCGAACGCTCCACCGGTTTATCGCGAAAGTTGATCCAGACGGGGGCGAGGAAGATGAACGCGAGGATGAGGGTGACCATCACATCGTAATGGACGTTGCCGCGCGGGTAAGTCCACCAGAAGTAGCCCCTCACCGTTTGTCCAATCTTGCTCATTGCTTAAACAAGTCTAGAGGGCTGTGCCCAGCGTTGCAAGAAAGGTAGCTTTTCTACGTTCTCAGCTCCACCACGGTCGCGCCGCCGCCGCCCTCGTTCTGCGGAGGCTCGCTGACGTTGGCGACATGCGGGTGACTTTTCAGATATTGCCGCAGCGCTTTGCGCAGGATTCCCATTCCGCTGCCGTGAACGACACGGAGCCGAATCGCGCCCGCCAGGAACGCGCGGTCAACGAATTTCTCCACTGCTTGCGTGGCTTCGTCCACCGTCTGGCCGATGACGTTGATTTCCGTGGGCACGCTCTCGTCCTCGCGAGCGAGAGACACATTGATGCCGCGCGCGCGTGCCGACGCCTCCGGGTTGCTGCCGGCACGAGCCACCACGCTGGCGAAATCGTCGCGCGCGACCTTCATCTTCATCGGCCCGACGGCGACCTCGAAGCTGTCATCGTCGAAATAGCGCAAGACCTGCCCGTCGCGGCCCAGCGACTTAAGGCGCACGGTGTCGCCAACGGAAACGTGTTTCACCACGTGCTGTTGCGCGTCAGGGTCGCCGGTGTCGGCGCCGGTGCTGTGCGCAACCACCGTGGAATCGAATTGCTCACGGAATTCGCGGCGCATCTTGGCGATGCGGCGCTCCGCATCTTTGGAGAGCTTGAGCGCCTGGGCGCGGTCTTGCACGGCGTTTACGGTTTCACGCGCGCGATACTCGAAGTCACGCAGCACGCCTTCCAGCTTCTTCTCCAGCTCGCGGAGTCTTTCCTTTTGCTCCTTGCGGCCCTCCAGCTCAAGATGGTTGCGCTGGCGTGCCACTTCCTGCTCGCGGGCGCGAAGCTCGGCGCGCTCGGAATCCAGCTGCCGTAGTTCGCTGTGTAGGCGGTCCAGAAAGCGCGAGACGTCCTGCGCCTGCGAACTCATGCGCTGGCGGGCGTTTCCCACAATGTGGAGGTTAAGTCCCAGCTTGTGCGCGATGTTGATACCCGCAGACGCGCCCGGCACGCCGACGCGAAGTTCGAAGGTCGGCGCGAACGTGTCCTCATCGAATCCGACTGCGGCGTTCAGCACGCCGGGAGTGTTGGCGGCATACACCTTGAGAGCCGTGTGATGGGTGGAGACGATGCTGAGACAGGACAAGCGTCGAAAGTAGTCGGCGATGGCAACCGCCAGTGCTGCGCCCTCTTCGGGATCGGTGGCCGAGCCCAACTCGTCGAGCAGCACCAGCGACTGCGCGGTGGCGTGATGCGAGATGAAATCGATGTTGGTGACATGCGCGGAAAACGTTGACAGGTTCTGCTCGATCGACTGGTAGTCACCGACATCGGCGAACACCGCGTCGAAGATGGGCAGCTCGGCGCAGTCCGCAGGAATGGGGATGCCCGACTGCGCCATCAGCGCCAGCAGCCCGACGGTCTTCAGCGCCACCGTCTTGCCGCCCGTATTGGGGCCGCTGATGATGAGCTGGCGATGTTCGCTGTCGAGCTCGACGGTGAGCGGCACAACTGCAACCCCGCGACTCTTCAAGGTGCGCTCCAGCAGGGGATGGCGGGCATTGCGCAGGATGAGCGCATCACAAGGGGCTGTGTCGTCTGAACCTTTGTCCTGTGATGGCGTGACGGCTGACACGGCGGGCTGTGACGGATCAGGTACGCCGTCAGCCAGCAGCTTCACCGCAACGCAGTTGTATTCCTCGGCGAAGCGCGCTTTGGCAAACTGCAGCTCCAGCTCCGACAATACATTCACCGCGTGGGCCAGTTCGTCGGCGCATTCTCCCAGGCGAGACGTCATATCGAGAAGGATGCGATGGATTTCCGCCTGCTCCTCTTCCAGCAGACGAACAAGGTCGTTGTTCTGTTCGATGGTCTCCAGCGGTTCGATGAATACGGTCTGTCCGCTGGAGGATGCGCCATGGGCGACGCCCTGCACGCGCCGGCGTTGCTCCGTCTTCACCGGGATGACGAAGCGTTCGCCGCGAATGGTGACCAGTTCCTCTTGCACCGCTCCACCCTCGGAAAGCCGCCGCAGATAGGCGCGCAGCGACTCCTTGATGGTCCGCTTCTGCTTCTCGATCTCGCGCCGGATACGCGCCAGCTCGGATGAGGCCCGGTCGTCCAGAGTGTCGTCAGGCAGGATCTTGTTGCGGAAGTGGCGCAGCAAGAGGGTGAAATCGGCTATGCCCTCGGAAAGCTCGGATACGGCTTGCCACTTGTTCTGGATGGCCGCGGCGGGATGGAGGGCGATCTCCCGCCACTCGGCAGCGCGGTCGGCGAGCAGGAGCAGATCGCGAATCTCGACGATCTCCAGTGCGGCCCCGGCGATGCGTGCCTTGTCGATCAGATGCGCTGGATCAAGCAGACCGTGGAAGTCAAAACGCCCTCCGGTCCGTAGGTATCCGCGCAACTCTTCGGTAAGCTGCTGCTGAAGCTCGATCCATTGGCGATCACGCGAGGGCGTGAGTTGCATCACTCGCTCATGTCCAAGGGGCGAACCGGTGCGGCCGGCGAGGAGTTGCCGGAACAGATCGAATTCCAGAACGCGTTCGCTGGTGTTTGGGATGAGGCTGGGAGAATCCATCGCTCTGCGTTCTATGGTACAGGAGGCGCAAGGATGACAATCGGGCGCCAACCGTCAGCGTGAAGGTAACGGCGGTGCCGGTATTCATGAGTTATTCACCTTGAGTAATGACCCTCGACTACCGCTCCCGCCGTATGCCGGATAAACTGATTCGGCAGATTAAACAGTTTGCTGAAGAACTCGGTAGGAAAGCAGATCCCTCACCGACTAAAGTCGGCTCGTGATGACAAATAAAGGGATCGTAACGGCGCTGCAAAAGCTGCGCCCCTTCAAAACAGAGGACCAATGCTAGAGCATTCCGATGCCTTCGTTTTTTTTGGCGCCACCGGCGACCTGGCCTACAAAAAGATCTTTCCCGCGTTGCAGAGCATGGTGCGGCAAAGCACGCTCAACGTGCCTGTGATCGGCGTGGCCAAGTCGGGCTGGACCGTCGAGCAGTTGCGGGAACGGGCCCGCGACAGCATAACCAAATACGGCGGAGGCGTGGATGAGGAGGCTTTTCAGAAACTATGCGAGCTGCTCAGCTACGTTGACGGCGATTACAAGGACGACAAGACCTACGCGACCTTGCGCGGCCTGCTGGGCAACGCCCGGTGCCCAACGCATTACCTGGCGATTCCGCCCAGCATGTTTCCGGTCGTGGTCCAGGGCCTGGCCAAATCAGGCAGCGCCAAAAATGCCCGCGTGATCCTGGAGAAGCCGTTTGGGCGCGATCTGGTCTCGGCGCGCAAACTCAATGAGACGCTGCACCAGGCATTTCCCGAGGAGAACATCTTTCGTATCGATCACTACCTGGGCAAGGAAGCGGTGGAAAACCTGCTGATCTTCCGCTTCGCCAACAGCTTTCTGGAGCCGATCTGGAACCGCAACTATGTGCAAAGCGTGCAGATCACGATGGCCGAGTCGTTCGGGGTTGAGGGTCGCGGGAAATTCTACGAGGAAGCCGGCGCCATTCGCGACGTGGTGCAGAACCACATGTTGCAGGTGGTCGCATTCCTGGCGATGGAACCGCCGACGACCATGTACGTCGATTCGGTGCGTGACGAACAGGTGAAGATCTTCCGCACTATTCCGCCGCTAAGTCCGGCCAACATCGTGCGCGGCCAATTCGATGGCTATCGCAGCGAGTCCGGAGTCTCGCCGCATTCGGATGTGGAGACGTTCGCTGCTCTGCGGCTGGAAATCGACTCCTGGCGCTGGGCGGGCGTGCCATTTCTGATTCGAGCCGGCAAGCGCCTGCCGGTGACCGCGACCGAGGTTTTCGTGAAGCTGCGCAAGGCTCCGCTGAGCAAGATGGGCGGCGACGGCAGAAACTACCTTCGCTTCCGCCTGGGGCCCGACATCGAGCTGAGCCTGGGCGCCCGCGTAAAGCGGCCCGGACCGCTGCTGGTGCCTATGCCGGTGGAACTTTCGGCGGTGAAGTATACGAGCAACGACGAGATGGATGCCTATCAGCGGTTGCTGAGCGACGCAATGAGGGGCGACCCGATGCTGTTCGTGCGGCAGGACGCGGTGGAAGCGGCGTGGGCGATCGTCGAGCCGATTCTTGGCGACTGCTGTCCGACGGAGCTTTACGAGCCGGGGACGTGGGGTCCGCCAGACTCGCGCGAACTGGCCGCCGATATTGGTGGGTGGCACGATCCCGCGTAGGTGAGTGGCTAGTGGTCAGTGGCCAGTTGTCGCCTGGCGGGGACGAATGTCGTACTGGCGGATTTTGTAGAGCAAAGCCTTGTAGCTGATATTGAGCTTGGTGGCGGCGCGCTTGCGATTCCAGGCAGTCTCTTCCAGCACCTGGGCGATCACTTCACTTTCCGCGCCGTTCTTGAGATTGCGGACCATTTCTTTCAGATCAGGTTGCTGCTGCGACCGTTTGTCGTCGGCAGAAGCGGCGGCCGCGTTCTGCGCGTCAGGGTTTGGTCTTCTCTGCAGCTCACCGATGGCGGCAGACTCGTCGCCCAGCACCAGGAAGCGCTTGACGAAGTTCTCCAGCTCGCGAATATTTCCCGGCCAGGAATAGTTCTCGGTGGCTTCCACCAAGCGCTGGGAGACGCTGAGCGGCGCGCAGGCATACTTATCGGCAAGCTGGATCATGAAGTGCCGCAGGATCATGGGAATCTCTTCGCGGCGCTCGCGCAGCGAAGGCATGCGCAGCACGAAGCTGTTCAGGCGGTAATAAAGGTCCTCGCGGAAGGTCTTCTGCGCGATGGCCTGCGGCATGTTGATATTGGTGGCGGCCAGAACGCGGACATCGACCTGGACGGTGACGCGTCCCCCAAGACGCGAGAATTGGCCGTCCTGCAGAACTTGCAGCAGCTTGGCCTGCAGCGCAGGTGACATCTCGCCGATTTCGTCAAGAAGCAAGGTGCCCTTGTTGCAGAGCTCGAACTTGCCGGGCTTGGCTTTGTTGGCGCCGGTGAAGGCACCGGGCTCGTAGCCGAAGAGCTCGCTCTCCAGCAGCTCGCTGGGAACCGCCGCGCAATTGACTTTGAGAAATGTACGGTGGGCGCGGTCGGAATACTTGTGGATGAGGCGGGCCAGGACTTCCTTGCCGGTGCCGCTTTCGCCCAGTAACAGCACGGGAAAATCGAATTTGGCCACTTGCATGGCCTGGGCGCGAAGCTGGCGCATCAGCGGAGTGGCCGAGAAAAAATACACGCCCTCGCCGACTTCGATAGCGTCACCCGCGCCGGGGGCTGCGGGATCGGTATTCTCCAGGCAGAAACGCAAGACTTCGTCCATTTCTTCCTTCTGGACGGGCTTGGAGAGATAGTCTTGCGCGCCCAGCCGCATGGCTTGCGCAACTTTGCGGGTGTCGCGCACACAGGACAGCATGACGACCTTGGTCGAGGGACGGGCTTCACGAATGCGTTGGAGCGTCTCCAGGCCATCAGCGCCGGGCATCACCATATCGAGCAGCACCAGATCGGGGCTGTCCCGTTCGACCTTATCGACAGCCTCCAAACCGTTGGAGGCGGTGGAGACGCGATAGGAATCCAACTCCAGGACCGTCTGCAGATACCGCAGCATGCTCGGTTCGTCGTCTACCACAAGGATGTGCGAAGTGCTCATTGCTCCTCCGTTAGGCGTGGGGGAGGAGGATTCAGCAAGATCAGGCAGGAAAACTTGCTGCCCGTGCCCGGCTCGCTC
>Ga0181526_10004009_pt1 | contig 11674 bp, 10 predicted proteins | sample PEATcosm2014_Bin_35_FD_119750 | JGI IMG/M metagenome (GOLD analysis project Ga0181526, IMG submission 119750) | Peatland microbial communities from MTU Mesocosm Facility, Houghton, MI, USA - PEATcosm2014_Bin06_30_metaG | ecosystem: Environmental > Terrestrial > Soil > Wetlands > Peat | place...
CGCCGGAGCAACGCAGCGGAAGCCCCAGCCGGCGAGCGAGCTGGCCGACCACCAGCGACCCGAGCGCCGGTTCCGGGGTGCCGAACGTGGGAGAGCCGGAGCGCAGCGCCATCGACGACAGAAAATTGCCGAAGACGACGGGACATCCGGGACGCACCAATTGGGCGAGCGCGCAGCCGGCCATGGTCTCCGCCAAGGACTGGGCGATCGCGCCGGGCGTCGTGACCGGTCCCATCGCCCCGCCCAGGATGAACGGCACGATCACCGCGCATTGATTGGCGCGGGCGTAGGCTCTGAGGGCGTTGGTCATCGTCGCGTCGTAGACCAGCGGCGAGTTGACGTTGATATTGCCGAGAATGACGCAATGGCGGTCGGCGAACTCGGCGCCGAACGCCAAACGCGCCATGGCGATGGAGTCCTCGGCCCGCTCCTCGGCGGTGACCGATCCCATGAAGGGTTTGTCGGAATAGCGAAGATGCGCCGCCACCATGTCGAGGTGACGCTTGTTCACCGGGACGTCGACGGGCTCGCAGATCGTCCCGCCGGAGTGGTGCAGCCAGGGAATCGAATAGGTCAGCTTGACCAGCGCCTCGAAGTCGGCGAGCGTTCCATAGCGGCGGCCGCCCTCGATGTCGCTGACGAACGGCGAGCCGTAGGCGGGAGCGAATACGACGGAATCGTCGCCGATCGTCACCGAGCGGGCGGGATTTCGCGCGTGCTGGACGAAGCTTCGCGGCGCCGTGCGCAAGATCTGACGCAAGTGTCCCGGCGCGAACCGGACCAATTCGCCTCGCACTTCGCAACCGGCCTCCTTCCAGAGCCGAAGCGCTTCGGCGTCGCCGCGGAATTCGATGCCGATCTCCTGCAGAATCCGATCGGCGTGGGCCTCGATCTGGCCGAGGCCTTCCTCGCCCAATATCTCGTAGACCGGGATTTTGCGCACGACTCCGGCGATGATCGCGGTCGAGGCGGAGGTTCTCTGGCGCTGGCGAGCGGCGCGGCCATGGCGGGAACGCGCGTCCTGGCCCGACGGGATCGCAACATCCGATTCCATGGTCGCGGCTCCTCTCGAGCGCTAGCGCGAATTCCCCTCGCGCGCGGCGGCTCGCCGGCCGAGACCGTCGCGAATTCCGATCGTTGCAAGAGGCGGGCAAAATCCTGGAATGAACAGATTCCAAATCGCGAGATTGTCAACCGGCATTGTCACGCCGCCTCGCGGTTGCGGTTCCCCGGGGCGGCTCGGCGGCGAGGCGGACGCAGACGATCGCGCCCGCCGCGGCGACGCGAATCGCCTGAGGACGCGCGACGGCGAATGGTGTAAGCTGCCGGCGCCGGAGGAATGAGACCCCTCATGATCAAAGCGACCCGATTGCCGAAACGCCGTTGGCGCCATCTCAACGATCGGCGCGGGCCGGACGCGCGCCCCCGCGCTTGGCGTTTCGCCGCCGCGCTTCTGGTCGCCGGCCTATGGTCCATCCCGCTCGCCGGCGCCAGTGAATTCAGCGACGGGCAGCGGGCGTACGCGCATGGCGACTATACACGGGCCGCCGCGATTCTCTTGCCCGAGGCCGAGCGCGGCGACGCGGACGCGCAGACCTATCTGGGCTGGATGTATTCCAACGGACGCGGCGTGCCGCAGGACGACGTCGAGGCGGTGCAATGGCTGCGCCGCGCCGCCGACCAGGGACAACCGACGGCGCAATTCCTCCTCGGCCTGATGGTCGACAAGGGCCATGGCGTCAAGCAGGATTTCGTCGAGGCCGAGATGTGGCTCAATCTGGCGGCGGCGCATGCCGAGCCGAAGCAGCGCGACTACTGGACGCGCGTCCGCAACGCGGTCGCGGCCAAACTCACTCGGGACGAGACCGCCGAAGCCCAGAAGCGCGCGCTGGAGTGGCGGCCGGTCCAGGAGCCGTAGCGGCCTGCGGCGATTCCGGCGCGGCCGACCGCGGCGAGGCGGAGGCTAGACGGTCCAATCCCACCACCGCTCCGTCAGCCAGCACATCCAGATCGCCGGAGCGAAGAAGGCTCCAAAGGGCAATTTGACCGAAGGGTCCGGCGCGCGGCGCGCGCCGATCAGTCGCCAGGCGACGAATCCCAGCGTGCCGAGCGCGGCGATTTCGACCGCGATCGGCAGGCCCGGCCAATCGAGCCAGATCCCGGCGACCCCCGCCAACTTGACGTCCCCGAGGCCCATGCCTTCGCGCCCGCGCAGTCGTCGATAGGCCAGACGAAAGGCGAAAAAGACGGCGGCCGTCGCGGCGGCGCGGATCAGCGCGTCGAGCGCCGGCGCGGGCATGTCCCGCCAGCGCTCGAAGCCGACGTCGGCGAGGCCGAGCGCCACGGCGAGGGCGCTGAGTTCATCGGGGATCATGAGGAGGCGCGCGTCGACGACGGCGACCGCCAGCATGATCAGCCCCAGCCCGGCGCCCGCCAGTCCCGCGATCCCCGGCGCCGCGTAGAGGCTCGCCGCGACGACGAGGAGAGCGGCCGCGCCGATCAGCGACGGTTTGAGAACCTCACCGGGCGTCACGTCTCGGGCGCCGCGCCGGACCGGACCGCGAGGCGAGCCTCATTGCGCCGGTCTCGCGAGGATATTGAGCGCGGCCGGCAACGAAAAGGCGTCGATTCGGCCGCCGCGCATTTTCGAGCGCAGCTCTTCGGCGACCATCGACGCGTCGGCGCCGTTGCGGATGATCTGCGGCCGGATGAGCATGATGAGTTCGGTCCGCATTTTGGATTTTGTCGTCGTGCCGAATATCGCGCCGATATAGGGCAATTGATCGAGCCCCGGCACGCCGGCGCGCGACGCGGTCTGGTTCTCGCTGACCAAGCCGGCCAGCAGAACCGTCTGACCGCTTTGGACGGAAATCGAACTCTTGACCTTGCGTTCCGAAATCGTCGGGGTCAGATTCGGCGACGACGCCGCGGTGTTTTCCGGCACGCTGCTGATCTCCTGATCGATGTCGAGCAAGACGTTGCCGTTGGAATTCACCCGCGGCTGCACTTTCATGATGATGCCGGTGTCCTTGTAGTCGACGGTGTTGACGACGGCGTTGCTGGCGCTCAGAACGTCGGCGCTGCCGGTGGTGATCGGCACCTGGTCGCCCACCTCCAACGTCGCCTCTTCGTTGTCGAGCACGACCAGCGACGGGTTGGATAGGATCTTGACGTCGGTCACGCTGTGCAGGGCGTTGAGGATGAATTGCGGCATGTTGGGATCGCCGCCGATCAGGTTCAAGCCGGGCGAGTAGGAGGGGGCCGACGACGTCGCGCCGGTAATCGCATTCGTGGTGACCGACGTCGGCAGCGAACCCGATGTCGTATTGGAGATCCCCGCGAACTTGTTGGCGAGGAAGAATTGAACCCCGTAGGCCAATTCGTCGTCGAGCGAGACTTCGGCGATCGTGAGGTCGATCGCGACCTGCAATTTCGGCCGGTCGAGCTGGTCCAGCGTGCGCGCGATGATTTCGTAGTTTTCCCGGCTGGCGTAGATGAGGATCGAGTTGTTGACCGGGTCGGCGGTGATCCTGACGCCGGGCAGCAGCCCCCCGCCGTTCGCCCCTTGGCCCGTCATCGCCGCGCTCAGGGCGTTGTTGGCGGGAATGCCGCCGAAGGCCTTCGTCGACGCGGTCTGGCCGCCGCCGGGGGAGTTTTCGCCCTGATTGGCCGGCTTGCCGCCCGTCAGGCGTTCGATGGCGGTGAGGGTGGTGGCGCCCGACGACGGCGCGATCTGATTGGCCGCCGTATCGGTCGAGCCGTTCCCCGGGCCGCTGACGAAGATATCGTTGAGCAATTTGGCGATTTGTTTCGCGTCGCCGTAGCGCACGCGGTAGACCTTGATCGCGGTGCCGGCGTTGGCGGGAGAATCGAGCCGGCCGATCCAGGTCGCGGCGGTCTTGAGCAGTTGCGGCTTGCTGGTGACCACCAGGATCGCATTCTGCCGCTGGACGACCTGAAATTTCACCAGATTCTGATTCAGGCCGCCTTCCCCCGAATCCATGATCTTCTCGAGCTCGGTCACCAGCGGCTCGGGCGCGCTGTTGGCGATGGGATAGATGCCCACCGATTGTCCGCGCATCCAGTCGACGTCGAAACTGCGCACCGTCTCCAGCGCCGACTGGCGCTCGCCGCCGCTGCCGATCACGACCAAGAGACCGCCGCTCGGGTCCGTGCGGACCGCCCCGGGCCGCGCGGCGAACCCCTCGAGCAGACGCGCCAGCGTCTGGGCCGAGACATAGTGCAGCGGGATGACGGTGATGCCGTAGCCCGGCTCGGCGCCGTTGGCGCCGTCGGCGCGATCGGTGGCGCCGACGGCGCCCTCGTTGGCCGGGACGATGCGGTAACCGGTGCTGTCGCGCGTCATCACGAGATTGTTGGCGCGAAGGGCGCTTTCGAGGACGAACAGAATGTCCTTCTTGGCGATGGGGCGTCCCGACGACAGGGTGATCGTGCCTTGCGCGCGCGGATCGACGACGTAGCCGACGCCCATGATGTCGCCGAGGATCACTTTGGCGACGTTGGCGACCGGGCTGTTTTCGAAATTGAGGGTGAAACCGTCCGCGGCGTCGACCGGCTCCGCCGATCCTTGCGCGCCGCCCGCCGCGGGCGTCGGCGCCACGGCGCTGCCGAAGAACGACATCGGCTTGGGTTGGGGCGAGGAAATGTCGGCCACCCGCATCGACTGCGGCTCGCGCGGCCGCAAATCGGTCGACTGGATCGTGTCGTAGGCGCTCGGAGACTGGTCGCCGCGCTGCTCGAGCGGCCCGTCGGAGCAGTCGGCGAGCATGACCAACGCGAACACGGCAAGCGCATTTCTCAATGCGACGCGAGAGTCGCGAAAAACGCCATCGCCGATATGCATCACGCTTCCAACCCGCGCGTAAGATCCCTCGGATCATAAACTGGCAACGCTAGAACACGCAACCGCGCATCGAGTCAAGCCGATGGTCGACCCTCGCGCACCTGAATCGCGTCACAAGATATTGATATTGTTGAATCGAAGCGGCGCGCGTGGCCAAGATGTCGGGCCGCGCTCCAGTCGGCGTCGATTGACTTTGATCCCGTTTGTCGACCGCGCGGGCGCCGCGGTCGGGTCGCCTCCGCGGTTCGGCGCCGGGCGCTTTTCCGAAGGATGGTCTCGGGCGATCGCAGCGGCCGCCGCGTTCGCGAGCGCTTCGCCGCCCTCGCCGGCGTCCGCGAGCGGACGCGAACAAAAGCAGACACGGCGATCGGCGGCGTGGTAGAAAGCGCCGCCCGCGGACCTCATTCCGCCTTGGCCGCCGCCAACAAGGGTTCCCCCGCGCCAGTCGACTTCCTCGAGGGGGCGTCGGGTGATAGGAAGAAGCCGATGAAACTCGAAACGAAGATCGAGACCTACGCGGCTGTCCAGCAGAATCCTGAGACAGCGTTCTTGCGTCACCTTGTCGAAAGGAAATTGGTCACCGCGCAGTTCGCTGATAATTTCACCAACCCATCCGATCTACACGCGAACCCAACCCTTCGCCAGTTGTGGGAATCCAGCGACATTTCGGCGCACGACTTCGCCGAGGAAGTCGCCGCCTTTTTTCAATTGCGCCGGCTGACGCTGCCCGAATTGATGGCCGCGAATTCGCTGGCCGCGCGTTTCTCCCAACGGTTCCTGCGCGAAGCGGCGATCTTTCCGTTCGAGGCGGCCAAAGAGCGATTTGGCCTGGCGGTCGGCGATCCCAACGACGTCGCGGCGCAAAAAGGCGTGGAGATCGTGCTGGGAGGGTCGGTCGAGGTCGTCGTCGCCTCTTTCGAAGACATCGCGACCGCCTTGACCGAGCGTCTGGGGCCGGACGCGGAAAGACCCGCGGAAGTCTCGGAAAGCCGGGCGGCCAGCGACAACGAAAATATCGACAGCCTGCGCGATCTGGCCAGCGGCGCGCCCGTCGTGCGCGCCGTCAACGATCTCCTGGAAAAGGCGATGGAGCTGCGCGCCAGCGATATCCATATCGAACCGCTGCGCAACGGCCTCACCGTCCGCATGCGCGTCGACGGCCTGCTGCGCACCGTGGCGGCGCCGGCTCACGCGCTACCGCAAGCGCTGATCTCGCGCATAAAGATAATGGCCGGCCTCAACATCGCCGAGCGGCGTCTGCCGCAGGACGGCGCGGCGCGGCTCCATGTCGCGCGGCTCGATATCGATATTCGCGTCGCCACCATGCCGACGCAGCACGGCGAATCGGCCGTGATCCGCCTGCTTCCGCGCGATCGCGGCCTGCTCGAAATCGCCAAGCTCGGCCTCGCCGGCGCCGACGAGCGAAAAGTCAGGCGGCTGCTCGACCTGCCCCATGGGATGGTCGTCATCACCGGGCCGACGGGCAGCGGCAAGACGACGACGCTGGCGACGATGCTGTCGGCGCTGAACACGCCTTTTCGCAAGATCCTGACGATCGAAGACCCCGTCGAGTACGAAATACCGGGGATCAACCAGTCGCAGGTCAAGCCGGCGATCGGCCTCACCTTCGCCACGGCGATGCGCGCGTTCGTGCGCCAGGATCCCGACGTCATCATGGTCGGCGAAGTGCGCGACGCGGAAACCGCCAACATCGCCGTCCACGCCGCCTTGACCGGCCATCTCGTGCTCACGACGCTGCATACCGAAACCGCCAGCGCCGCGGTGCCGCGCCTGCTCGATCTGGGCGTCGAGGGATTCCTGCTGAAATCCACCTTGCGCGCGGTCATCGCGCAACGCCTGGTGCGGGTCTTGTGCGATCGCTGCAAATCGCTCCGGCGCCTGACCGCGGGCGATCTGGCGACCGACCCGCGCTACGAGGCGTGCGGCTTCGCCCCGGGGCAGGCGCTGTGGGAGCCCAAGGGCTGCGAGCGGTGCGGCGGCGTCGGATATCGCGGTCGAACCGGCGTCTTCGAAGCGCTCGAGGTCACGGGGGAAGCGCGCGAGCTGGTCGGCCCGAAAACCGATTCCATCGCGCTGGACAAAGCCGCGGCGCGGGCGGGCATGACCACCATGATGGAGGACGCCATCGCCAAGTGCCGCGCGGGAGTGACCTCGATTTCCGAGGTTCTGCGCGTGACCACGGTGCGGTGAGCCGATGCCGACATATTCCTATCGCGCGCTCACCCGGGTCGGCGAAATCGTCAGCGGCTCGCTTCATGCGCCGAGCGCCGACGAAGTCGGCCGGCGCATCGAATACCTCGGCCTGATCCCGATCGACACGATCGCCGAGCAGAGCGAGGCGCGGATCAAGCGCCGCGGCCGGTTTTCGCTGTTTTCGCGCCCGCGCGTCGAGGATGTCACGATCTTCACCAGCGATCTGGCGTTGCTGCTGCGCACCGGCGCGCGCATCAACGATGCGCTGGAATTGCTCGCCGCCGATCGCGACCTCGGCCGGATGCGGCCGACGGCCGGCGCGCTGGCGGCGGCGCTGATGTCCGGCGAGAGTTTCGGCGAGGCGATATCGCGCCGTCCCGAAGTCTTTCCGCCCGTCTACGTCGCCCTGGCGCGCGTCGGCGAAGCGTCGGGGACGCTGGTTCCGATCCTCGAAGCGTTGAGCGCGGAACGCCAGCGCGCCGAAGCGTTGCGCCGCCGGCTCGGCGACGCCTTGCGCTATCCGGCCTTCCTGTTGCTGGCGGCCGGCGGCGTGCTGTTGTTCTTTCTCGCCTTCGTCCTTCCCCAGTTCGCCAGTGTGTTTCGCGATTTCAACGCCAAGCTGGATCCGGTTCTCCTCGCTTTCCTCGGCGCGTCCGAGTTTCTGCGGGCCAATGCGCAGACGCTCGGCGTCGCTCTCGCCTGTTTCCTCCTGACGGGCCTGCTGCTGTCGAGTCGACCCGGGGTGCGGCGCGCGGCGATCGGCGTCGCGGCGCGGCTTCCCCTGGTGCGGCAAGTGATGAGCTACCATCGCACCACGCTGTTTTGCCGCAATCTCAGCTTGCTGCTGTCGAGCGGCGTCACCTTGACGGCGAGCCTGCGCATTCTGGCCGACATGATGGCGACGACCGGAAGTCCGGTCGCATGGACGACGATCGTCGACGGCGTGCGCCATGGCGGTAAGCTTTCGGACGCGTTGGCGGCCAGGCAAGCGCTGCCGCCGATGGCGATCCGCACGCTGCGCCTGGGGGAGGACTCCGGGCAACTGCCGGCGCTCGCCGGACGCATCGCCGAGTTTCACGAGGCGAAGTTGCAGCGCAGTCTCGATCGCATGATCGGGATCGTCGGGCCCTTGGCGATCGTCATGATCAGTCTTATCATCGGCGGCCTTATTGTTTCCGTGATGACGGCGCTTCTATCGGTCTATCAGGTCGTGGGATGAGGGCGAGGCGATGAAGGAATTGGCTTTCGGGTTTGCGGGGCGCCGCGCGCGTCCCGGCAGGTCGGCGCGCCGCGCCGCGCAGGCCGGCTTCACGCTGGTTGAAATGCTGGTCGTCATCACCATCATTGGCCTCATCGTGGCTCTCGTCGGCCCTCGGGTGCTCGGCTACCTCGGCGAATCCAAGGTGAAGGCGGCGAGGATCCAGATCGAGAGCCTCTCGGCGGCGCTCGATCTCTTTTATCTCGACAACGGGCGCTATCCCGCCTCCAACGAAGGCCTGGTCGCGCTGGTTCAGCGGCCGGCGTCGGCCAACGCTTGGAACGGTCCCTATCTGAGGACCGGCGCGGTGCCTATGGACCCGTGGGGGCATCCCTACCTCTACAAGGTTCCCGGCGATCACGCGGCCTATGAAATCGCCTCTCGCGGCCCGGCCGGCGAGACCGCGGGAGCGGACTCGACCCTGATCAAGAGCGCGTCGCAGTAGCCGGCCGATGGACGACGAGGCGGGCTTCACGCTGATCGAGATCGTCTGCGTTCTGGCGATCGTCGGCCTGCTCGCGGCGCTCGCGCTGCCGTATTTTCCCAAGGCGACGTCGCGCGCGCGCCTCGGCGGCTACGCGCTCCAAACCGCGGCGCTGCTCAAGGGCGACCGCAACGCCGCCATGCGAACCGGCAGCCCGGTCGTCACGACGCTCAGCGCCAAGGCCAGGACGGTGCGATCGGGCGCCACCGGCGAAATCGTGCAACTGCCCGCCGACGTCGCTTTCGACGCCATCCTGGCCAATCGGTGCGGCGATCGCCGCGTGGGAGCTTCGATCGATTTTTTCCCCTCCGGGATGTCGTGCGGCGGGACGATCGCCATCTCGCGCCAGGGCGTCGGCTTCCAGATTCGGGTGAATTGGCTCACGGGAGGCGTCGAAGTTGTCTCCGTCGACCAGTCCTAGAGAGCGCCGAAGCGCCGGATTCACGCTGGTCGAGGCGCTGGCGGCGCTGGCGGTCATGGCGGTCAGCATGGCGGCGATCGGCGAGCTCGCCAACGCCAACATGCGCTCGAGCCTCTATGTCGAGCGCCATCTGGCTGAAATCGAGACGGCCCGCAAGATCGTCGCCGGGCTGCCGTCGCGCAAAGATGTCCCCGACGGATCGCTCACCGGCGTCCTCGACAGCCATCGCTGGCGGATCGAGGCCGCGCCCTTCGCCAACGCCCTCGTCGCGCCGAACGCCCCGAGCAAGTGGCGCCCGCAATTGCTCGCCCTGCGCATCCTCGCGCCGAACGGCGGCGTCGTCGAGATCGACACGGTCCGCCTGAGCGAGCGAGCCGCGCCATGAGGCGCCGCCGAGCGCGCCGATCGGTCGCCGGCTTCACGCTGTTGGAGGCGATGTTGGCGGTCGCGTTGATGGCGGCGATCGTTCTCTCCCTGGCGACCGTCACGGCGCAATGGCTTCCCAACTGGCGGCGCGGTTTCGCCGGTTTGCAGAGCGCCGATCTGTTGAGCCTCGGCCTCGAGCGCATCGTCGCCGACGTTTCTTCGGCCGAATACGTCACGCCGCGCGGCGATGTGACGCAGCCGCTGTTCGACGGAGGGGCTTTGACCATGATTTTCGTGCGATCGGCGATCGGCCCGGACGCGCGTCCCCATCTCGAAGTGGTGCGCCTGGCGGAGACGGTCGACGAGCGGGGCTTCGCGATGGTGCGCACGCGCGCTCCCTTCGCGCCGCAGCCGCCGGGCGTCGCCGCGACGCAGTACGCGTTCGCCGACCCCGTCGTTCTCGTGCGCGCGCCGTTCCGCGTTTCGTTCGCCTATGCCGGCCCGGACCGGGCCTGGACCGACTCCTGGGAGGCCAACGACAAGCTGCCCGACGCCGTGCGCGTGACGGTGCGGGATTCGGCCAGCAATCAGGTGCTCGCGGCTTCGACCGCGACGCGGCTGAAGGTGACGAAGAACGGCCTCGCCGCCGCGGCCGCCGCGGCGCCCGGCCAGCCGACGGCGGACGGGCAGGCGCCGACGCCCGGCGCGCCCGGCCAGCCGCCCGCGCAGCAGCCCCCGCCATGAATCCCGCGCTCTTCGACCGCTCCCGAGGCGTGGCGGACGGCTTCATCCTGATCGCGGTTCTGTGGATCGTCGCCGCCCTGGCGACGCTGGCCTCGATCTATTCGATCTACGCCGTCAACACGGCCGCGGCCTCCCATGTGGCGGACGACCGCCTGCAGGCGGAGGCTTCGATCCGCGCCGGCGTCGAATTGGCGGCGTTCCAGCTTCTGGCGTCGCCGGAGCGGACGCGGCCGACGCATGGGGCGTTCGAGGCCCGGGTCGGGCGAACGAATATCGTGGTGCGCTATCGTTCGGAGCGCGCCAGGATCGATCTCAACGGCGCGCCGAAGGAACTGCTCGCCGGACTGTTCGCCGCGGTCGGGGTCGGCGCTTCGAACGCGGCGGACTACGCCGACCGCATCGTCGGCTGGCGAACCCCGCCCGACGCCAACGCCGACAACGCCGAGGCCTCGAACTACAAGACCGCGGGCTTCCCCTATCCGCCCCGCCAGGCGCCGTTCAACGACCCGCTGGAGCTCAGCCTCGTGCGCGGCTTGCCGCCTGAGATCGTCGAGCGGATTCTCCCCGACGTGACGGTCTTCGGCGGCGGGGCGCAGGTCGACGTCGTCGACGCGGAGCCGGAAGTGCTGGCCGCGCTGCCGGGCATGACGCCCGATATTCTGCAGAAGGTCCTCGCCGCGCGCGCCGAGAATCCCGCGGACGGTCAGGGCTTGATGAAGCTGCTCGGCCCCGCGAGCGGCGCCGGGACCGTCGAGGCGGGCAAGGCGTTTCGCGCCGGAATCCTGGTCGATCTCGGGCGCGGCCGCCATGTTGCGGCCGACGTGGTGTTTCAGCTCGACGACGGCGACGAAGAGCCTTACGGCGTCGTTTACTGGCGCGACGATTTCGACGGCCCGTTCCAGTCGCTCTAGGATAGGCGATCATGAAGGGCCGCAGCCCCCGTCCAGTGGGGCCGAGCGCAATCGGCCCCTTCGCGCCGAGGCGACATGGCGGGGAGCCCGACGATAGGCTATAGTGACGGCGAAATTCGTCAGTTCGATCCCTCCCGGCGGGCCGTGGTCCGGCGGCGAAACAAGGGCGGTGAGTGGGTTGCGGTCATTTTTCGCGTGGCTCTCGCGTTGGATCGACGACGTCGCGACGGCGCTGACGCGGGTCGCCGGGCTGTTCCGTTCGAGCCGCAAAGTTCAACTGCTCGAACAGGCGGACGGCCGCTTTGCGGTGACGCGCCGGGGCGCCCCCAGGCGGCCGGTCGGCGAGCCGCTGCGCATCGAGGACGGAGAGATCGTCGGTCCGGTTTCGCCAAGGACGCAGACGCTGCTGGCC
>Ga0181526_10004010_pt1 | contig 11674 bp, 11 predicted proteins | sample PEATcosm2014_Bin_35_FD_119750 | JGI IMG/M metagenome (GOLD analysis project Ga0181526, IMG submission 119750) | Peatland microbial communities from MTU Mesocosm Facility, Houghton, MI, USA - PEATcosm2014_Bin06_30_metaG | ecosystem: Environmental > Terrestrial > Soil > Wetlands > Peat | place...
AAATGAACGCCTTCTGGGCGTCCGAAAACCTCGAGGCCTTCATCGTCTCCGCTCCTTCCCAGCCGGGGAATCACCGCGGAAAACTCTAGCCAAAAACGATCCAGGATTCCGGCCTCAGAGCACGCGGTCTCCTGGCGTTCCACTCTCTCTCGTAGAGCTTCAGCTCTATCGATGTAGACCATCTCAATGCAGTTGAGTTGAGCTTTGCTTTCTAAAGTTGCCAAGAGCGACCTCAAATCGATAATTCGGTCATCGAACAAAATTGTTCCATGGCTCGTATTCGACAATATTTTCTGAAGATTGAAGTTCCTAGCCTTTTTCGAAGTCGACAAATAATAGCAAATTCTGAACGAATTGGATGGCCGATCAAACTCTCGCACTTTCATAATTTTTTGAAGCGCACTCCATTCGATAAAATTCCATGTTACGCGATACCGATAGGCTCCAATCCCAGTGTCATTGACGAAGATAAAGGCATATTGAATCGGCACACGAAAAAATATAACGAGGAAAAAGAGTCCTCCTGCCACAGAAATTATACCGATTCCGGGATATCCAGCCTTCAGTGCGTACACGCCCATTCCAATAAAGAGGAACGGCACCCAAAGGGTCACGTACAGGGCGGTTAGGATCGCGCGCGGATATCCGAAGATATGCGATTTATTGCTCCCATTCCGTATTATGGTGCGCTGAATCCGCATTTTTGACCACATACCAGGGGCACGGGACCGAAGCTAGGATGAATCTGCAGCAAATTTCCAATTCAATTCCCTCGACGCCGGCGAGAACCGGTACTCTCCAGGGCAGCGCATGAAGACCTTCGCGCTCGCGCTCGGCTCGGGCGGCGCGCGCGGTCTCGCGCATATCGCGGTCATTGAAGCGCTCGACGAGATGGGGCTGCGGCCGGCCGCGATCGCCGGCACCTCGATCGGCTCGCTGATCGGCGCCGCCTATGCGGCCGGCATGTCCGGTAAAGACATCCGGCATCATGTGCTGGCGCTCGCGCATCGCCGTGGCGAATTGCGGCGGCGCCTCATGAAAGCGCGCGCCGGCAGTTTCGCCGATTTCTTCTCCGGCGGTTTCAGCCAGGCGACGCAATTGGATGCCGAGAAGGTCTGCGCGCAGGTGCTGCCCGAAACCATGCCGGCGGATTTTTCGCTGCTGCCAATTCCGCTGACGGTGGTGGCGACCGATCTGCACCGGCGACAGGAAGCTCTGTTAGCGTCGGGACCGCTGCGCCCGGCGCTCGCCGCCTCGATCGCCATCCCGGGCATTTTCAGGCCCGTCGTCATCGACGGCCGCGTCTTGATCGATGGCGGCACCACCAACCCCCTGCCCTACGACAAGCTTGCCGGTCAGGCCGATATCGTGGTTGCGGTCGATGTGTTCGGCGCGCCGTCGGCTGAGCGCGTCGACATGCCGAGCATTTGGGAGTGTCTTTATACGACGGTGCTGGTGATGGGCGGCGCCATCCTCGCCGCCAAGCTGAGCCATGCGGCGCCCGAGCTTTTGGTTCGGCCGAACGTGACGATTTTCCGCGGCATGGATTTCTATCAGGCCAGCGCGATCATCCGCGCCGCCGAGGCGGCGAAGGGCGAACTCAAAGACCGGCTCGGCGCGCTACTGGGCATCTGACGCTTATCACCGCCTTGAAGACCTGGCATCGCCCGTGACTCGGCTATTCTTTTCTTCAATTGCCGTCCGCACGATCCGCCGCGCGTCGGCGACGAAGTTTTGCACGGCCGCGGAGCGGTCGTTGCGGCGGTGCGCCAGACTGATCAATGCGGGCGGCGTCGTTCCCGCTGTCGCAAGATAAACCACCGCATTGGGCAAAATCCCAGCCATCGACACTGGCACAACCGATACGCCCAAGCCTGCGGCCACCATCGGAATTGTCGCCACGATTTGCGGCGCCTCTTGGCCCAGTTTTGGCGTGAAGCCCGCCTTTATGAACGCGGCAAGGGTCGAATCATAAACGGCGGGATTGAGTTCGCGCGGATAGAGGATAAAAGTCTCCTCGGCGAACGCGCTCAGCGGCGCCATGGCCGACCGGCTCAACGGGTGTCCGGTCGGCAGCGCCATGACGGTAGGTTCGTCGACAAGAAGCTCGAACGCTAGACCATCACTGTCGCGGATCGGCGCTCGAACGAAGGCAATGTCGACTTGTCCAGCGCGCAATTGCGCGATCAGTACGGCCGTATTGCTCGCCTGGGGAAACAAAACGACATTGGGATAGTGCATCCGGTACTCACGGATGATTCTCGGTATCAGCGGATGGAAATAGGTGCCGCCGCTGGAACCGACATTGATCCGTCCGGTTTCGCCGCGGGCGCGACGCCGCACGCCGGTCTTGGCGCGCTCGATCTGTTTAAGAATGATGCGGGCCTCCTCGAGCAATAGCTTACCGACGTCGGTCAACTCGACACCACGCGTGCGGCGTAGGAACAACGGCGTGCCCATCTCCTTTTCCAACTGCCGAATCTGCAGGCTGAGCGGCGGCTGATTGATACCGAGCCGCTTCGCCGCGCGGGTGAAATTCAATTCCTCGGCGACGGCAACAAAATAACGAAGATGGCGCAGTTCCATCAGTTACCTGTCCTTGGGTGCGGTTCCTATTGTTTTGTCGGGTCCGGCCGCCATAAAAACAATATAAACAAATTGGTCCATACCTAACAGATATGGAAGTCGGCGGATCACGGTATTTGAAGGATGCCTTCTAAAGCATCATCTCCACTTTGGAGACGGCGGCACGCAGAACTCTGAAATTCTCTCGGCGTTGCGCCAACCTAACGTCACAGCGAATCCGATGGCGAAGTCGCCCGCCGAACAGCACTCCAAGAAATCAGGGTCGCGACAGCCATCGGGGCGGCCCTACTCTCTTACCGCGCGGGAAATCGAGATCTTGACGTGGGCGGCGCGCGGCAAGTCGGCCCGAGACATCGGCGCAATCCTCGGCATCACCAAGAGAACGGTCGATGCGCATGCGAATGCCGCCGTGCGTAAGCTTGGCGCAGTCAACCGGACACATGCTGTCGCGGTCGCCCTGCGCGACCATCTCATCGATACTGGCGACACCGCATCAAGCTAACAACAAATAGCGGCGGCCCAGCGTCGCCATTAGTACGGAACTACCATCATCGGCGTTCCTCAAAGAAGCTCTTGAGCAAGATCGACGCTTCCGCCTCCGCCAGCCCTCCATAAACTTCCGGCCGGTGATGGCACGTTGGCGAGGCGAAGAACTTCACACCGCTGTCGACGGCGCCGCCCTTCGGATCGGTGGCGCCGTAATAAAGCCTGCGGATGCGGGCGAAGGCGATAGCGCCGGCGCACATCGCGCAGGGCTCAAGCGTGACATAGACGTCGCAGTCCTCGAGCCGCTCGGAGTCGAGGAGCGCTGCCGCCTGGCGGATGGCGATCATCTCGGCATGCGCGGTCGGGTCGCGATCGGTCACGGTGCGATTGCCGGCGCAGGCGACGACCTCGCCGCCGCGGACTACGACGCAGCCGACCGGCACCTCGCCGCGTGCGGCGGCGGTGCGTGCTTCCGCAAGCGCCATATCCATAAAAGACGGCATGAAAGAAACCTTGGTCGGCGACGGCCCACTCTGCTATCAGCCAAACTATGAACGGCAAAAGCGACCAGCACAAATCCGGCGAGCGCATCGCCAAAGTCATCGCCCGTGCCGGTCTCGCCTCACGGCGCGAAGCCGAAGCGTGGATCAAAGCCGGGCGTGTCGCGGTCAACGGCGAAACGATCCGCTCGCCGGCGCGCGATGTGGCGGTGCGCGACCGCATCACGGTCGACGGCGCACCATTGCCGGCCCGCGAGCGGACGCGGTTATTTCTCTATCACAAGCCGCGCGGCCTTCTGACGACGCATGCCGACCCACAAGGGCGGCCGACGATATTTCAGAACCTGCCGCAAGGCCTGCCGCGGCTCGTCAGCGTCGGCCGGCTGGATTTCAATACCGAGGGCTTGCTGCTCTTGACCAATGACGGGGCGCTGGCACGTGCGTTGGAACTGCCGGCGACGGGCTGGCTGCGCCGCTATCGCGTGCGCGCCCACGGCTCGGTCGAGCAGGACAAGCTCGATGCCTTGCGCAAGGGCGTGACGATCTCCGGTATCCATTACGGCTCGATCGATGCCGCCATCGAGCGCGTGCAAGCCTCCAATCTGTGGCTCACTTTCGCCATCCGCGAAGGCAAGAACCGCGAAGTGCGCAACGTGCTGAGCCACCTCGGCTTGACAGTGACGCGGCTCATCCGCGTGTCGTTCGGCCCGTTCCAACTCGGTGAGCTTGAAGTTGCCGCGGTCGAGGAGGTGCCGACGCGGATCTTGCGCGAACAGCTCGGCGACAAGCTCATTACGCTTGTGGAGGCGGATTTTTCCGCGCCGATCGCGCCCATTGCCGTGGCGCCAATTCCTGTGGCGTCACCACCCGATGGTGAGCACAGACCAGCGAGGCCGCGTCCCGGCAAGCCGCGCGAGGCCGCAAAATCGCAGCCGGAAAAAGAAAAACGCAAACCGCGCCAATCGACGCATCATGCCTGGCGGGCTCACGAAGAAGACCGCACGACCAAAAAACTGCATCGGAAATTCCGTGCGCGCCGCAAAGACGAGACTCGCGTCCCGCCGGCTGGCGAGATGCGCGCGGAACTCGTGAGCGACCGTAAAGGCCGCCATGTCCCGGTCGAGCGCTACGGGCAACCGCCGGTCAGAGAGCGGCCGGTGAAAGTGCCTGCGAAACCGATCCGGCGCGGCCGCCGCCGCGCCCCGGATCGCGCCTTCGGCGCGCGGCCGCGGCAGCCGCGAGGACGATGATGCGCGTCGTCGGCGGCCGGCTGCGCGGGCGTCCGCTCGCCGGCCCGAAGTCTTCCGCCATCCGTCCTACCGCCGACAGGCTTCGCGAATCGCTGTTCAACATTCTGACCCACGCCTATGGCGATCCGGTCAGCAACGCGCGCGTACTCGATCTCTTCGCCGGCACCGGCGCGCTGGGCATTGAAGCAATCTCGCGCGGCGCCAGTTTCGTGCAATTTGTCGACGACGGCGCCGAGGGCCGCGCGCTGATCCGCGAGAATGTCACTGCGCTAGGACTGGGCGGCGTCACCCGGATCTTCCGCCGCGATGCGACGAAGCTTGGCCCGGCGCATCCGGTCGAGCCATTCTCGCTGGTTTTCCTCGACCCGCCCTATGACCGAAACCTCGCTGCGGCGGCGCTCGATTCCGCGCGCGCCGGCGGCTGGCTCGCAGCCGATGCTATGATCGTGGTCGAGGAGGCGGTCAAATCCGGCTTCGCCGCGCCGGAAGGCTTCTCCGAAATCGACCGCCGCCGCTACGACGATACCGAGCTTGTCTTTCTCAAGCTCATTCCGGGGTGATGCCTGCGGCCTGCACCACTTTGGTCCAGCGAGCGACCTCTTCGGGCACGAATTTGGCGAGATAGGCCGGAGTGCGGCGCTCCGGCGCAACGATTTCAAGGCCGAGATCCTCCAAATGTTTACTGACCGCCGGATCGTCGAGCGTATCGCTCATCGCCTTGTTGAGCTTCTGCACGATCGGGGCCGGCGTATTCGGCGGCAGGAAGAACGCGTTCCAAACGCTCGCCTCGACATTGGGCAGCCCCTGTTCGCCGGTCGTCGGCACGTCCGGAATGATCTTGACCCGGTGCGGCGACATCACGGCGATGCCCTTGACCTCGTTCTGTTTCGCAAGCGCCGCGCCGGTCTGAATCGTCGAGCACATATAATCGACCCGGCCGCCGATCAGATCCTGCTGCGCCGGTCCCTCGCCGCGATAGGGTACGTGAGTGACGGTGACACCCATCGCCATATTGAGCAGCACGCACGGCAGATGCGTGCCCGAGCCGACGCCGGCGGAGCCGAACTGCATCTTGCTCTGGTTTAATTTCACATAGGCGATGAATTCCTGCAGATTGCTCGCTGGAAGGTCCTTGCGCGCAATCAGAATGCGTGGGGATTCAGACGCGAGCCCGACCGGCGTGAAATCGGTGACGGAATTATAAGGCGGCGTCTTGCGCAGCGGCTGGCTGAAAGCTTGCGTGCCGCTATTGCCGATCAGGAGCGTGTAGCCGTCGGGATCGGCCTTGGCGACACGAAGCGCGCCGGTCATGCCGCCCGCGCCGCCCATGTTCTCGACCACAACGGGCTGGCCGAGTCGCTCGCTCATGCCTTGCGCCTGGATGCGGGCGCTCACATCGACGCCGCCGCCGGCCGCGAATGGCACAATCAGCGTGATCGGCCGGCTCGGCCAGTCCTGCGCGCGGGCCGGCGTTGCGAGGGTCAACGACAATACCGCAAATATCATCAAGTTACTGCGTTTCATGCTGCACTCCAGAACCGGTCCCTTAGCGCCGCCCAAACAGCCGCTCGATATCGGTGAGCTTGAGCTCCACGTAAGTCGGGCGGCCGTGATTGCATTGGCCGGAATTGGGCGTCGTTTCCATCTCGCGCAACAGCGCATTCATCTCTTCGGGCTTCAGCCGGCGGCCGGCGCGCACCGAGCCATGACAGGCCATCGAGGACGCGACCTGCAATAGCCGGCGTTCGAGCGGCAAAGTCTCGTCCCATTCGCCGAGATGCTCGGCGAGATCGCGCAGAAGGCCGCGGCCGTCCACTTCGCCGAGGAGCGACGGCGTCTCGCGCAATGCCACCGCGCCGGGCCCGAAGGCTTCGAGCACCAGCCCAAAGCGCGCCAATTCGTCGGCGCGCGCCACCAGGCGGTCGACATCGGCTTCGTCGAGCTCGACGATTTCCGGAATGAGCAGGATCTGGCGCGGCACGCCGGCTTTGTCGATCGCCGCTTTCAGGCGCTCGTAGACGATGCGCTCGTGGGCCGCATGCTGATCGACAATGACAAGGCCATCCCGCGTCTGGGTCACGATATAGGTATCGTGGACCTGGGCCCGCGCGGCGCCAAGCGGATGATCGAGCAGATCGGCCGCCGGAGCGGCGGCTTCGCTGGCTTCGGCGTAAGCCTCGCGCAGACTCTCGCGCCAATCGGCCGCTGGAGCGCCGGTGTCGAAGGCGGCCTGCGTACCCTCGGCAAGGCCCATGCCGCCCGAGCCGGCTCCCCAACCTGCCGCGCTGGCCGTTGGGAAATTGGCTCGCCGCGCATCATGCGGCCGCGCCGGCGAGCGCCGCCAATCCCATCCGCGCTGAAAGGCGGCGATGGTCGCGACCCCGCCGGTCGTGGCCGCGCGTGTGCCCTCGCGCGCCAATGCGGCTTTGAGCGCATGCACGATGAGCGCACGGACCAGGCCTGGATTGCGAAAGCGCACTTCCGCTTTAGCCGGATGGACGTTGACGTCGACCTCGCGCGGCGGCAGCGTCACGAACAAGGCCACGAGTGGATGGCGGTCGCGCGGCAGATAATCGGCATAGGCCGCGCGCACCGCGCCGATTAGAAGCTTATCGCGCACCGGTCGGCCGTTGACGAAAAGATATTGGCCGAGCGCGTTGGCCCGCGTCAGCGTCGGCAGCGCGGCAAAGCCTTCGATCACGACGTCGTCGCGCTCGGCCGCGATCTCGACCGCATTGGCGCGAAAATCCGGGCCGAGCACGTCGCCGAGCCGGGCGAGCCGTCCGGTCGCGCCGGGCAAACTCGCCGCAAAACTGACCGGCGCGCGCTCCTCGCCCGCAAGTGTGAAGGCGACGTCGGGCCGGCTCATGGCGAGCCGGCGCACCACTTCGCGGACGGCTTCGGCCTCGGTGCGGTCGAGCTTCAAAAACTTCAGCCGTGCCGGCGTCGCGTAGAACAGATCGCGCACCTCGACGCGTGTGCCCTCGCCGAGCGCCGCGGGCTTCACCTCGGATTTAGCTCCGGCATCGACCTCGATGGTCCAGGCATGCGGCTCGCTCAGGTGCCGCGTCGTCACGGCAAGCCGCGCTACCGCGCCGATCGACGGCAAGGCCTCGCCACGGAACCCGAGCGTGCGGATTGACACCAGATCGTCGTCCGCTAGCTTCGAGGTGGCGTGGCGCTCGACCGCGAGCGTGAGGTCCGCGCGCGTCATGCCGGCGCCGTCGTCGGTAACCCGGATCAGGCGGCGTCCGCCGCCGTCGGTCAGCACGTCGATGCGGCTTGCGCCGGCATCGAGCGCGTTCTCCACAAGTTCCTTGACCACGCTCGCCGGGCGCTCGACCACCTCGCCCGCGGCGATGCGATTGACGAGGTTTTCGGGAAGCTGGCGGATGGCCATGAGCGACGACGTTAGAGCATGATGCCAAAAAGTGGAAACCGGCTTTTGAATAAGATCATGCTCGAGCGAACATCCGGTGGCCACGCGACGGCAACCTAGCCCGTCTTGAGCAACGGCGAAATCCGGGGCAGATATCCGTCGGATGCCCGGTTGACGCGTAATGGAGTGAGCAAATGGCTCGGTACCTGCCCGGCGCGATCCTCGCCGCTTGCGGCGTGATCGTCTACGTCACCGGCTGCCTGCTCTATCTCGCGTACCGCCGGCAACTGCCGAAGGTCCTGACAGGCAAATCCCCTCCCGCCGCCAACGACAATTCCGGGCCGAACGCCGGATCGAAGTCGCTGCTGTATTACGCGATCGCCTTGATAATCCTCGGCGCCCTCGCGCTCGGAGCCGGCCTGTTCGCCTTGGAGACTACCCAGATGCACGTTTTGGGCGGCTGAAAGGCAGGCCGTTCGCATTCAATCGAACGCCGGTTTGGCGCGCCGCATATGCTTGATGCCGCTGCGGCGCTTCTTGCCTTCGATGCGGCGTTCGCGCGAGGCTTTGGTCGGTTTGGTCGGCCGCCGTTTGAGCGGTCGCACCGCCGCCTGACGGACGAGTTCGATCAGCCGATCGAGCGCATCCTCGCGATTGCGGGCCTGGGTGCGGTGGCGCTGCGCGATGATGACCAGAACGCCGTCGCGGGTAAGCCGAGAGCCGGCGAGCCGCTCCAACCGCGTGCGCACTTCTCCTGACAGCGATGGCGAGCGCCGAACGTCGAAGCGCAACTGCACCGCAGTCGACAGCTTATTGACGTTCTGGCCGCCGGGCCCCGAGGCGCGGACGAAGCTCTCTTCGATCTCGCGCTCATCGATGTCGATCTCGGGGTTGACGCGGATCATCCCCGCAAACTAGCCCGGATCGAGCGTGAGCGAAATCCGGGCGCGCGCTTAATTCGCCGTGGTCGAGGCGACGCCCGTGGGCTTGCCGACTACTGTGACCAGCATGCCGTTATCGAGAAGCCGCTTCGCCACGCGCTTGGCGCCGTCGAGCGTGACAGCTCCGATCATGGCCGAGCGGGCAGTGAAGTAATCGGTGCCGAGGTCGTCGAGCTGCAATTGCACCAGCATGCCGGCGATCTTGGTCGAGGTGTCGAGATTGAGAACGAACGAGCTGTTCAGATAGTTCTTGGCCTCGGCAAGCTCCGCCGCGGTGGGACCTTCCTCGGCGAGCCGATGAATTTCCTTTCCGATCAGATCGACGGTTTCGCCGGTGCGGTCGGCGCGAGTCGCGGTGCCGCCGAGAAACAGCGCGGAGTGATCGAGCCAGACCAGACTGTCGGAGACCGAATAAGCGAGCCCGCGCTTCTCGCGCACCTCATGGTAGAGCCGTGAGTCGGACGAACCGCCGCCGAGGATGTGATTGACCACATAGGCGGTCATGAAATCGGGATCCTTGCGGGCAATGCCCGGACCGCCGAAATCGACCACCGCTTGCGGCACATCCAGGTTGACGAAGATACGGCGGCCGAGGCCTTGCGGGGTGACGTTGTCGACCGGGGTCAATTCGGGCTTGGCCGGCAACGCGCCGAAGACGCGATCAAGGAGCGGCTTCAAGGTCTCGGCATCGATATCGCCGACCACTGCGATCTTGAGATTGGACCGCGCCAGCACGCGGTGCGTATAGGCCTTGAGATCGTCGATGCCGATGCTGGGCAGCGATTCCGTGGTGCCGTTCACCGGCCGGCCATAGGGATGCCCCTGGAAGGCGGTTTCCCACCAGCGGCGGCTTGCTATATCTCCCGGGCTCGTCGCCTCACGCCGCAGCATCGACATGATCTGCGCGCGATTAAGCTCGACATCGGCGGCGTCGAAGCGCGGCGAGGTGAGCGCAAGCCGCAACAGCTCGAAGGCCTCGTCGCGATTTTCCGTCAAGGTGCGCATCGCGCCGCGGATATTGTCGCGTTCGGCGCCGAAACTCATCTCGATCGCCTTGCGATCGAGCCGGTCCTGGAACGCCTTGGAATCGAGATCGCCGGCGCCGGAGTCGAGCAGCGATGCGGCGAGATTGGCGGTGCCCGCCTTGCCGGGCGGATCCTGGACCGCACCGCCGACAAAGGCGAAGTCGACGGCAATCAGCGGCACCGCCGGCTCGTGCACCAGCCAGGCCTCGATGCCGCCGGGGCTTATGACACGCTCGATCGTGGTGGCGCTCGCCGGCTGCGCCGCCACGAGCGCGGCGCATGGCAGCGCCATCGCCAAGACTGCGCGATAGATGAAATAGCGGAAGCGTCCGGACGCGAAAATATTCACGAGTGGCTCTCCTGGTGGCTCTCTTGCTGGCCCGCTTGGGACTGCAGGCTTTTGACGAGATAGCCCGTCACCGACTGGCGGCGGTCGAGCCAAGTGCGCGCGGCTTGTTGCACGGCATCCGCCGTCACCGCGCGGATGCGGTCGGGCCAACCGCGCACCATGTCGACGGTCTGGCCGGTGGCGAGCGCTGAGCCGTACCAGCGCGCGAGCGTCGCCTGATTGTCCTGCGCATAGACGGCATCCGCGATCAGCCGGTTTTTGGCCCGATCGAGTTCATCGGCCGTGATGCCATGCTGGACGACGTCATCGAGGACTGCGTCGATGCCGTCTTCGAGCTGATGCAAGCTCACACCCGGCTTCGGCGTCCCGTAGAAGCCGAACTTGCCGTAATCGAGCGCGGTGCCGGAGTAATAGGCGCCGGTCGACAGCGCGATGCCCTTGTCGACCACAAGGGTGCGATAGAGCCGGCAATCCTCGCCGGTGCCGAGCACATGGGCCAGCACCTCGAGCGCCTCGCTCTCGCCCGGCTTAGCCGTGGTTTCGGACGGCACCAGGTAATTGCGCGACACGCTCGGCTGTTCGACGCGGGAATCCGCGAGCGTGACCGTGCGCGGCGCCTCTTGCACCGGCTCGGTCGGCCGCACCCGCGGATTGCTCGGCGTCCGCTCGGGGACCTTGCCGTAGGTCTCCTCGGCATCGGCTTTGACCTCGTCGGCCGTTACGTCGCCGGCCACGACCACGATGGCGTTGTTCGGCGTGTAGAAGCGCCGGTAAAACGCCAAGGCATCGTCGCGATCGAGCTTTTCGATTTCATGCCGCCAGCCGATCACCGGCCGGCCGTAGGGATGATTGAGATAAAGCGCCGCATCCATCTGCTCGCCGAGCCGCGCGCCGGGATTATTGGCGATTCGCATGTTCTGCTCTTCGAGCACGACGTTGAGCTCGGGCCGCACCACGTCGTCGGTGAGGACCAGCCCGGTGACGCGGTCGGCCTCGAACGCCATCATCTCCTTGAGATGGTCGCGCGGAACGCGTTGGAAGAACCCGGTATAGTCGCTTGTGGTAAAGGCGTTTTCCTGGCCGCCGATTTCCGTCACGTCGTGCGAAAAGGTGGCATGCGGGTTTTTCGCGGTGCCCTTGAACATCAAATGTTCGAGG